>Ga0153915_10001873_pt1 | contig 19339 bp, 12 predicted proteins | sample Opewatmetagenome_2_FD_107003 | JGI IMG/M metagenome (GOLD analysis project Ga0153915, IMG submission 107003) | Freshwater wetland microbial communities from Ohio, USA - Open water 3 Core 3 Depth 3 metaG | ecosystem: Environmental > Aquatic > Freshwater > Wetlands | place: USA: Ohio, Lake Erie...
TCGGATCCGCGGCTCCCGTTCGGCGGCATCAAGGAATCGGGTTACGGGCGGGAGCTGTCGAGCTTCGGGATCCGGGAGTGCGTGAATATCAAGACGGTGTGGGTCAAGTAATCGCGAAACGGGAAACGGGAAACGTGAAACGGTGACACGCGACGATCTGCAGATTCTGTTGGAATATCACTACTGGGCGCGGGACCGAATCCTGGACGCGGCGGAGAAGCTCCCGCCGGAGCAGTTCACCAAAGACCTGGGCAGCAGCTTCAAGTCGGTACGGGACACGCTGGCGCACACCTACGTTGCCGAGTGGGCTTGGTACTCCCGTTGGACCGGCAACTCACCCACCGCCGCGCTCCCGTTCGAGATGTTCCCCAACCTGGGCACGCTGCGGCGGGCGTGGAGCGAGCTGGAACTGAAAGTCCGCGCCTTCGTGGATGGGCTGGGGGAAGGCGGCGTCGACCGGGTGATCGACTACAAGATGATCAACGGCGAGGCGCGGAGATCGCCGGTGTGGCAGATGGTGCAGCACATGGTCAATCATGGCAGCTATCACCGGGGCCAGGTCACCACCTTGCTCCGGCAGCTCGGGGCGGCGCCGGCCCAGAGCATGGACCTGATCAGGTTCTACCGGGAGCGCGCCGGGTAGGTCGGCCTACTCCTTACGCAGCCTCAAGGCACGTACCCCTTGGTGATGATAGACGGTAGGATGGTGCTGGCGGTGGTGGAAGCCAGGAAGATCAGCAGGTCAAAGTCGTTGGGCAGGAGCGCCGGGATGAAGTAGTGCGACTCCTGGTCGGACAAGAACAGGGCGCCGATGGAGCGCATGGGGATGGGGCCCCGCAATGGGGCTGCCGAATCGCCGCCCTGTGGGATCCGCCGCGCGTCGAACAGCAGGCGCTGCTGTCCGGTTTCCATGAACGCGGCTTCCAGGGAGTTGTTGAGCACCAGGGCCGTCTCATACTTGGTGAAGCCTTGATCCCCGACAGCGTTGAAGACACCGGTGCCAAAGAGGAATCCCAGGTTCCTGTAATCTGAGCCGAGGGTGGAGTCGAGAAGAGCGCCCATACTGCCCGCGAGCCTCGACACGTGAGAGTTGTGGGCCCAGAGCATCATGCGGGCGCCCGGGCCCGCCTGGTTCAGCAGCCACTCCACGTTTTCGGCCATGAAGCGGTCGCGCAGGTCCGGAGGGGAGCCGGCCGAAGCGGCATAGGCTTCCCACTGCAGTACCAGCCGAGCGCTATGCAGCGCCGACGCATAGCCCGTGCCGGCGGTCGCCTGGTACTCGGCGTGATGGGCCTTGAGCAGATCGAAGACGGCCTGGAGTCCGGTCCGGCATGCGCTGCGCGCGCTGTCCGGGAGGGCGGTGTAGCGGCCCATTCGCCCGATTTGGGTGAGCCCGTAGTTCCGGTAGGGATCCAGGCACTGGTAGCGCTGGTAGACGAAGGGTAAGTTGGTGGGGTCGGCGCCCCCGTATGCCTCGACCGCTTCGATCGCTCCCCCCACATACTGCATGTCGAACCCCCGGAACTGCACTTGCCGCTCGGGCGACGCCGTGGCGTTCCACTCCCGCATCCACTGCACGAGATCCACGACCTGCTGCGTGTCCCAGGTCCAGAAGTGCATGGTGACGACCAACTGCTCTGCCGTGCGATAGGGGCCCTGGCCGCCCAGGACATAGGTGTTGATCTCGTCCGCTTCCGGGGAAGAGGCTTCGATGGCGAACGCGGTGAAGCCCAGTTCGCGGACCAGATACTGAAAGACCCGGTGCTTCATCTGGAAGAACTCGCGGGTGCCGTGGGTCCCTTCGCCCAGCGCCACCACCCGTGCGCTCCCCACCATCTCCTTGAGGGGAGCGAGGTCCGACAGGTCGGTGCCGGGCTGAACGGTGGTGAACGGCACGGCGTGGTGGGTGAGCCAGGCGACGGTCGCGGCCGCCGGTCCAGGAACTCCCTCAAAGTCGAGGTTCGCGGGTGAGCCAGGCGTGCGCTGGTAGGTGGCGGCCACGGCGGCGGAGTCCATGCCCAATGAAATCGGCTCGGCGAGCCGATTGGTGGACGGGACATCGGGGCTCACGACCTCGAACCGGAAATCGTCAACCACGACGTCCCCGGGGCCGGCGAGCAGGGCGCCGAACGCGATGCCGATGGCGTCGGAGGGAACGTCGAGTACTACGGATGCTTCTGACCAATCGCCCGTTCCCAGGATCGGCCGGTCCTGCATGTTATCGAATGCTTGCATCACGCCGGGACCGTCTACGCGCATCCACAGTCCCGCACCGACCCCGCCGACGCTGGTAGGGTGGACCCAGCCCGACCACCGCACCCGATGGCCGCGGTAGCCGTCGGCGCGGACGGACTGGGTGATGGTGGCGAAGGTGTTCACGCTATCGCGGGCCGATGCCAGGTACGCGGCGGCAGCACCGCCGTGGGTGTTGGAGGCGTCGGTGCCGACGACAAAGGAGGGGGGCGAGCCGATGCCGCCTGACCAGCCTTCCGGGATCCCCGGTAGCCGCTCGAGGGCGAGAGAGGTATCGGCTGGAGCCGAGATGTCGGTACGGTTGTCGCACGCGGTCAGCGTGATCTGCGCGGTGGCCAGGAGGAGAGCGAGCAGGCGTGCACTCATGGGGCACGGCCTCGAGGTGAGTAACAGGCTATCCAGGACGCATCAACCATGCCGCGACTGCCTTCACCGCGTTTTCAGAAACGGGCACCTTGTGGCGCCTTTGCCGGGCGGATCTATTCCGCTCTCGTCCCCGCAGGGTGACAACCCGTGACCATCAATCCGGACAGCGAGCGCAGGGACGCGCCTGCGATCCGCCAGTGTCAGCCGGCGGATTTCGCAGACCTCCTCGCCATCATCAACGATGGTGCGTCGGCCTACCGGGGTATCATCCCGGCCGATTGCTGTAAGGAACCCTACATGCCCGCCGCCGAGCTGGAGGAGGAGATCGCGGCGGGCGTGGTGTTCTGGGTTTGTGAGGAAGGGGGGGAGCCGGTCGCGGTGATGGGCCTGCAGGACGGGGCCGACGTGACGCTCATCCGTCACGCCTACACCCGCACCTCTCACCAGGGCCGAGGGCTGGGATCGGCCCTCCTCACCCACCTTCGCGCGCAGACCACCCGCCCGATCCTGATCGGCACCTGGAAAGCCGCGACCTGGGCCATCCGGTTCTATGAGCGCCACGGCTTCCGGGTGGTGAGCGAAACGGAAAAGCGCGCGCTGCTCCAGCGCTACTGGACCGTGCCGGAGCGGCAGATCCAGGAATCGGTGGTGCTGGCGGACGCCCGGTGGGCGCCCGCCAGCTGACGCTCACCGGCCCGGGAAGTTCCCGGGGGGCGGGGCGTGCATCTGGTACTCGTGCGGCGGCTCGGCGCCCATGAGCCAGCGCACGAAATAGTCCCACCGCCGGCGCACCATGTAGGGCTCGCCGCCGAAGCCGTGGCCCCGGTTGGGCAGCAGCAGCAGGTCGAAGTCCTTGTTCTGCCGGATCAGCTCGTTCACCACCAGCAGCGTGTTGTACGGCGGCACGTTGTTGTCCGTCGTGCCGTGTGCCAGGAGCAGGTGCCCCTTCAGGTTGCCGGCCTGCAGCTGGTTGGCCTGGTTGTCGTAGTTGGTGGTGCTGTCTGAAAGCCGCTTCAGGAGGCCCTGCCACTTCTCGCCCCAGTCGTCCTCGTATTCGCGGTTGTCGTGGTTGCCGGCTTCGGAGACCGCCACTTTGAAAAAGTCAGGATAGCGGAGGATGGCGTCCGCCGAGGAGAACCCGCCGCCCGAGTGGCCCCAGATGCCGGCGCGGCTGATGTCAATCCACGAGTAGCGCTGGGCCAGCTGCTTCATACCCTCGATCTGATCGGGGATGCCATTGTCGCCCATGTTGCCGTACCAGGCTTCGTGGAACGACTTAGAGCGCATGGGCGTGCCCATGGCGTCCAGCGCCACCACCACGAACCCCAGCTCCGCCAGGGCCCGGTTGTCGCCCCGCGCCGCGGCGAAGCTGCGGCTGCCGACGCTGCTGCTCTGCGGTCCAGGATAGTCGTAGTTGACGATGGGGTACTTCTTGGTGGAATCGAAGGTGGTGGGCCGGAACATCAGACCGTACAGGTCGGTCTTGCCGTCCCGCGCCTTGACGGTAAAGGGCGTGGGCGGGGTCCAGCCCGTGGCCACCAGCTGGGAGATGTCGGCTTTCTCCAGGGTGAGCAGCAGGCGCCCATTCAGGTCGCGGAGCACGGTGACCGGCGGCACCTCGGGACGGGAGTAGCTGTCCACGAAGAATTTCCCCGAGGGCGACAGGGTCACGCTGTGGTCCGCGTCCTCCGGGGTGAGCAGCGTCAGGTGCGTCCCGTCCATCTTCACGCTGTAGAGGTGGCGGAAGTAGGGGTCTCCCGGCTCCTTGCCCGCGGCGGTGAAGTAGATGGTGCGGGCCTTCTCGTCTATCCGCAGCACCTGGAGCACGATCCAGGGGCCCTTGGTGATCTGCTGCTTGAGCTGGCCGCTGGTGAGATCGTAGAGGTAGAGGTGGCCCCAATCGTCGCGCTCGGAGTACCACAGCAATTCGTTGGACGCGGGCAGCGCATGCCAGTTCACCGCCCCCACGCCGGATTCGTAGAAGGTGGGGCTGGTCTCCTCCATGATGTCCCGCACCGCGCCGGTGGCCGGATTGGCCTCGCGCATCTGCTCCCGCTTGTGATCGCGGGAGGTGGAGACGAAGAACAGGCGGGTGCCGTCCGCGCTCCATTCCACGTCCGCCCACACGCCGCCGCACAGGACGTGATCGCAGAGGCTGGAGCGGTGAGGATCGGGCGGCATCTGGAGCCGGACCACCTGGGTGGCGTCCACGTCAATCACCACCCGCTGGATGGTGAAGATCAGGCTGTCGCCGGGAAGTGGGTATTTCCATTGCTCCAGCACCGGGTGCCCCACGTGGGTCTGCACCAGGTACATCTCGCCGGTGCCGCGGGCGTCGTGCTGGAAGGTGGCGATCTTCCTGGAGTCGGGAGACCACACCAGCACCGGGCGGTCGCTCTTGGTCCAGCCGGCGTTGTCGGTGGCGTAGCCGAAGTCCTTCACCCCGTCGGTGGTGTGCTGGGTTTCTTTGCCCGTCGCGAGATCCCGCACCCAGAGGTTGTAGTCGCGGATGAAGGCGGCGCGCTTGCCGTCCGGGGAGGTGACAGCGTTCCGTCCGGCGTCATCCCGGCGGCCGGGTTCCCCGGCGCAGGCAGCGCCCGCCACGTCACAGGTCCAGTGCCGCCCCCGCGCGTCGAAGGAGATGGACTTCCCGTCGGCCGAAAGGTCGAAGTCCATGAAGGGGAGATGGAAGGCGTCATAGGTCGTGTCGGCGGCGCGGGAGAGCGCGGCCGCCAGGCGCCCGTGGTCGAAGGCCCGGACCCGGGTCTTCTTCGCCGGATCCACCAGCACGAACTCGGCGCCTTGCGGGACAGTATTGCGGTACCAGAAGCGATCGCCGGCAAGCCAGCCGGGACGCACCGAGGCGCCGAACACCAGGGGATTCACGTTGTAGCTCATGAACTTCTCGGCGCGGGCGTAGTCGGCCGCGGTAAGAGCCTGTGGCGCCTGCGCCAGGGAGGATCGGGCAACGAGCGTGATCAACAAGAGCAGAGTGTAACGCATTGGGATGTCCTGCTTTAGGTCGAGCGCAAGCTACAGCCGGGACCGCCACCCTCAAGAGTGCCTGGCGTTGTGACAATCGGGCTGGCGCAGCGCGTCGCGGAGGTGCTGCATGAAGGCTCCCGGGGAGATCAACGGTGAGATGCCGCGTCCCCGGGGGAGGGTTGCGTTACGTGAGGTAGCGCTCCCGCAGGATCTTCAGGTGGTGGATCTCGTGCCCCGCCGTGACCCAGATCAGGCCGCGCACGGAGACCGGTTTGTTGTTGGCCGTTCCGGTACGGGTCCACACCGCCTCGGGAAACGCCCGCACCAGGGAGAGCGTGGCATCCCGCACCGCTTCGTAGTTCTGCATCAGGTCCTTGAGCGTCTGGGCGTCGAAGTTCGACTCCTTGGCCCAGGCGTTCTCATCCCATCCGGGTAGCGGATCGGCGGCGCCACGGGCGAACCACAGCGCGCGATACGTAAAGACCCGCTCGGCGTCGGCGATGTGGCCCAGTACGGTCTTGATGGTCCACTTGTCGGGCGCGTAGCGGTGGGCGGCCTGGGTCTCGGAGAGCTTCCCCAGCAGCTTCTTGGTGTCTTTGCGCCCTTGCTCCAGCACACGGATCACGTCGCCGTCCGGCACGAGATCCACGTAGCCGGCGTAGAAGGCGGCGTATTCCTGAGGAGTGGGGCGGATCCGGGTGTGGTTGGGCATGCGTCTATCATACGCTGGGCCGGGGGTGGTCATCAATACGGCGCGAGCCGGATACGGAAACGCCAAAGGTGGACGTCCCTCAGTACAGGGCCAGCCGCACCGGCTCCGCTGGTCCGATGGTCTCGTTGATTTCCAACCGCACGCCTGATACGGGGACCGGCGCGAAGCGGTCCAGCTTGCGATAGCCGATGGTGGTGCCGCGCGACAGCGCGCGCCAGGTGGCCCCCACCAGGCCGTGCAGGGTGTAGCGCGCCACCGATTGGCCGCGCGCGATGTCCTCTCGCAGGTCCGCGATGGAAACAGTCGCTTCCCGCCCGGCATGGACCACAGGCCGGAGGTTGCGGGCGAACAGGGCGTCGAGCCGCTTTCGCATCCCGCGCAGCCGCTCCCCGTCCACAGGGTGCAAGAGCCCCTCGCGGGTGGGCGGCACGTTGAGCAGCAGCTTGGAATTGCGGCCCACGGACGTGAAGTAGAGTTCCACCAGCGCCTCCTCCGGCTTCACCTGTTCATCTTCGGCCGGGTGGTAGAACCATCCCGGGCGGATGGAGACGTCCGTTTCGCCCGGGCGCCACACGGTGCCCTGCGGGTCGCCGTGCTGCAGCATGTCGGTGACGCGGTCCCCGGCGGCTCCGGGGAAGGGCACCGCGGCCGGATCCACGGTGGACCAGTTGGTCTCGCCCGCCACGCCGTTCTCGTTGCCGATCCAACGGACGTCCGGTCCCGCGTCGGAGAAGATCACGGCGCCCGGCTGGAGTCGGCGCACCAGGGCCCAGTAGCGGGCCCAGTCGTACTCCTGGCGCCGCCCGTTGGGCCCCTCGCCGTTGGCCCCATCGAACCACATCTCCGAGACTGGCCCGTAGCGGGTGAGCAGCTCCGTGAGCTGGTCGCAGTAGAAGTCGTTGTAGCGCGGTGAGCCGTAGACCGGCGTGTTGCGGTCCCAGGGCGAGAGATAGAGGCCCGCTGCTACGCCTTCCGCGCGGCAGGCGTCGGTGAATTCGCGGACCACGTCACCGGAGCCGCCCCGCCAGGGGCTGGCCGCCACCGAGTGCCGGGTGGTGGCCGAGGGCCACAGACAGAAGCCGTCGTGATGCTTGGCGGTGAGGATCAGGGAACGGAACCCCGCGGTTTTGGCGGCCCGCGCCCACTGGCGGGCGTCCAACGCGGACGGAGCAAAGACAGCGGGATCTTCCGTGCCGTCGCCCCACTCGCGATCGGTGAAGGTGTTGACGCCAAAATGGAGAAACAGGGCCAGCTCGTCACGCTGCCACCGGAGCTGCGACGGAGAAGGCCTCGGTCGCGGGGCCGGCAGAAGAGGCAGAAGGGGCAGACAAGGCAGAGCCGGCAGACTACCGGCCACCGATGCCAGGAACTCCCGGCGGCTCACGGTCATGGGGCGCTCTTGGCGAGCATGGCCCAAGGTACGATACTCTCCTCCGTGCATCGAGCCCTGAGCATCGGCCTCTTGGCCCTGGCCCGCGTGGGACAGCCCGGCGCCGTCGTGGCGCAGCAGGCGGCCGTGCAGGTGATCCCCTGGCCCGCCCAAGTCGAGGTAACGGGGGAGCCGCTCACCTTCGCGGGGGCGCCGGTCATCGCGGTCCTGAACCCGGCGGATGCGGAGCTGGTGCTGCTGGCCCATCAGGCGGCCGCGATCCTGGCGGAGCCGCTGGGACGTCCCGGGCGGGTGGCGGTGACTCCGGGCCAGGGCCCGGTGGTGCTGTTGTCGGTGGATCCCGCTTTCCCCGACACGTCCGCCGAAGCGTACCAGCTGATCGCCGACGGCAACGGTGTGCGGATCAGCGCCCGGGGTCACGCCGGCGTGTTCTACGCCCTGCAGACGTTGCGCCAGATGGTTCGCCCCGCTCCACCCGACGGCTGGACGGTGCCGGAGGCGCGGATCGTGGACCGGCCGCGTTTCTCGTACCGCGGTCTCCATCTGGACGTCTCGCGGCATTTCTTCTCGGTGACCGAAGTGAAGCGCTACGTGGACCTGATGGCGCGCTACAAGCTGAACCGGTTTCACTGGCACCTCACCGACGATCAGGGCTGGCGCATCGAGATCAAGCGCTACCCCCGCCTCACCCGGGTAGGCGCCTACCGCAAGGAAACGATTCTCCTCAAGAACTTCGATCCCTACGTGGGCGACGGCATACGCCACGGCGGGTTCTACACCCAGGAGCAGATCCGCGAGGTGGTGGCGTACGCCGCGGAACGGCAGGTGACGGTGGTGCCCGAGATCGAGATGCCGGGTCACGCGCTGGCGGCGCTGGCGGCGTACCCCGAGCTGGCGTGCACGCCAGGGCCCTTCGAGGTGGGCACCCGGTGGGGCGTGTACGACGACGTCTTCTGTCCCACCGAGCGGACCTTTGCGTTTCTGGAGGGCGTGCTCACCGAGGTGATGGAGCTGTTTCCGGGACGGTACATCCACGTGGGGGGAGACGAGGTCACCAAGGTGCGCTGGCATGCGAGCGAGGCGGCGCAGGCGGTGATGCGGCGGGAGGGTCTGGCCGACGAGGAAGCACTGCAGAGCTACTTCATGCGCCGGATCGAAGCGTTCCTGTCGGCTCACCAGCGGCGGCTCATCGGATGGAACGAGATCCTGCAGGGCGGGCTCCCGCCGGAAGCCGCGGTGATGTCGTGGCAGGGCACCTCCGGCGGGATAGCGGCGGCGCGGGCGGGGCACGACGTCATCATGAGCCCCGGGGACTATCTCTACTTCGATCACTACCAGGGCGACCCGGCGTCGGAGCCGCTGGCGTGGGGCGGCTTCAATCCGCTGGAGCGGGTGTATCGGTTCGAGCCGGTTCCGGACAGCCTCACGGCGGCGGAGGCGACGCATGTCCTGGGGGCTCAGGCGAACATGTGGACCGAGTACGTGCCCACCGACGCGCAACTGGAGTACATGGTCTATCCCCGCGCCCTGGCCCTGGCCGAAGTCGTCTGGTCCCCGCGGGAGACGCGGAACTGGGCCGGATTCGCCGCGCGGCTGCCGGCCGAGCTGCAGGCGCTGGGCCGCCTGGGCGTTCGCTACCGGAGCTGGGAGCCGGGAGGGGGGGTCAAGCCGTAGTTGACAGGCTCCCCACCGGGCGCGTCTCTTATTCCATCAGCGCTTTCAGGGCGGCCGCGTGGACACAGGCCCGGCGACACCCGACGACTTCCCACATGGACTGCCTCAGACGCCCGGCGAGCGTGACCTGAGCTTCTTGCGCCAGCGTCTCACCGGCACGCCCGCCGAGCAGCAGCTGGACGTGGACCGGATCCTCTTCGAGCCCGTCACCGGCCTGCCCAGCCTCCCCGTCGTCCTGCAGCACATGGCGGCCTCCCTCCGCGAGGGGGGCCAGGTGGGATTGCTCAGCGTCCACGTCAGCCCCGTGACCAGGCTGGAACGGCTGTTCGGATGGAAGGCGTTCGACGATTTGGTGCGCAGCGTGTCCGAGCTGCTCACCACCATCAAGGGTCACGATCTGCGGGCCGACGACGTGCTGGCCGAGCTTTCGGCCAGCGGAACCACCTTCGTCCTGGTCCTGGCGCCGCCCCGCCAGCGGCGGGTGATGGACTACCGCACCCTGAGCGGCCTGCGGGAGCGCCTGCAGCAGCGCCTCGCCCAGCTGGTGGCCGAGCGATTTCCTCCCGAGATGGCCCGGCTGTTCGAGTGCTTCATCGGCTGCGCGGTGAGCGATCTGGAGGAAAGCGCCAACCTGAACCGCGCGGTGCTGCGAGGCCTGGACGCCGCGTACGCGGACGCCTTCTCTCAGCGGGACAACCGGCTGGAGCGGCAGCGGGTGCTGCTGCAACGGGTGATCGAGCAGCGGCTCATCTCCATGGTGTTCCAGCCTATCGTGGATCTGGAAGCCGGGAGGATTCTGGGCTACGAAGCCCTGGCGCGCAGCTCCGAGCCCGAATTCTCCAACGTGAGCCGGCTTTTCGAGGTCGCCTCCCAGACCCAGCAGCTGCGGCAGCTGGAGCAGCTGTGCTGGGAATCGGTGGTGGCGAAGCTGCCGGCGGTTCCGGCTCCCGACGCCCTCTTGTTCATCAACATCGAGCTGGAATCGCTGCTCTCCCCGCACTGGAGCGACCTGGGCGGGCTCCGGCCGCTGGCCAACCGGGGGGTGCTGGAGCTGACCGAGCGCGCGGCGGTGACCGACTACCGGCTGTTCCGGCGCACGCTGGATTTGTTGTCGGAAATGGGCCTCCAGGTGGCGATTGACGACGTGGGCTCGGCCTACTCCGGCCTCCGGGTCCTGGCCGAGGCGCATCCGGCGTTCATCAAGCTGGACATGGGCATCACGCGGGGCGTGGGTCAGGAAGAGCTGCGAGCGGAGCTGGTGGCGTTGCTGAGAAGGTTCGCCGAGCGAGCCAGCGCCGCGCTGATTGTGGAAGGGGTGGAGACCGTGCACGAGCTCCAGGCGCTGCGCAGGCTGGGAGTACGCTACGTGCAGGGCTACGTCTTTGGCCGGCCGGCGCCGGAATTCCCCGCGGTGGACGTCGCCGGGCTGCTGGCCGGGATGCCTGAGGATCGGGTGCGGACGCTGACCCGCCGGCTGGAGAGAATCAAGACCGAGCTGGCCACGATCGAGACCGAGGTGCTCTCGGCCGACGCCCCGGTGAGGCTGCTGGAGGAGTTCAAGCTGACCCTGGACCACGTGCGCACCAACGTCTGGGCGGTGTTCAATCCGGCGGAACCCAAGGCACGCCGCCGGGTGGTGGCCCATTTCCGGCTGCTCCGGATAGCGGACATGTGCCGCCAGGTCCTGGCGGACCTGGAGGACGGGACCATCACCGTGGCGTCGCCCGACTTCGAGGAGCTGCGTGCCGTGCTGCAGCGGCTGGAGCTGTAGGACCTGCTGGGATCCATCGCCGCGCGGCCGGTCGGGCCTGGGGCGGGCAGCTCACGAAAATCACGGCGAATGTCCCCAAAACGCCCTATCGGTGTCCCCAAAACGCCCTGTAAGAGCGGACCGAAAGATCCTACGTTAGCAGGCGCGGGGACAAACCCCGTGGCCGGTCCCTTGCCTATCCACCAGGGACCTGAGACACGGGCCAAGGCGGGATGAAGAGGCCAAATCGTATCAAGTTTGTCACTCATCCGCGGTACGTCTTGAAGGGCGAGTGACGTGAAACGACGCAGCAAGCGTCCTGTGGGACCCACGGATTCCTTGAAGCCGGCGCCAGGCGCGCCGTCCGGGCCCGACCGGGAGCCCGAGCCGGCCAGGCTGACTCGCTTGCTTTTGCAGACCGTGCTGTCCCCTGAGCGCGGCGCGGCGCCGACCATGGCCGAAGTCGCCGGCACCTACCGGGCCACGCTCTTCATCAGCCAGGAAGGCGGCCTCACCAGCAACCGGCTGACCCACGGCTCCAGACTGGACCTGCTGCTCAACCCCGACGGCACCAACACGGGTCTGCTGTGGGTGACCGACGCCGCAGCGGGAGGCCGGGGCTACAACATCTCCCTGACCGGGAAGTGGGTGCTGCACGGCGACATCGTCGAGCTGGATCTGACGAAGGACGTCTTCGTGAGCGAGATGCCGTTCGTGTACCATGACGGCATGCTCGAGGCCGAGCAGTCCTTCGGCGCCAGGGTCACGCGGATCGTGCTGACGAAGGTCACCGGCTAGCCGCTCCTTGCCTTTCGCGGTCGCCCGCAGAACATACGTCCATGCCGCAAACCGGCGACCGCACCATCCGGCGCATCGTCCTCGCCCTGTTCTTCCTCTCGGGCGCGTGCGGGTTGGTCTACGAGGTCGTCTGGATGCGGATGCTGACGCTGGTCTTCGGCGCCACCGCCTTGGCGACCGCGGCCATCCTCTCCGCCTTCTTCGCGGGCCTGGCATTGGGCAGTTTCTCCTTCGGCAAGGCCGCCGACCGGAGCCGTAACCCGCTCGCTCTCTATGCCGCGCTGGAAGCGGGCGTCGGCGTCTTCGCGTTTCTGATGCCCGTCCTGCTCGCGGGCGTCACCTCCCTGTACGTCGCCATTGAGCGGCGGGCGGACCTGAGCTTCTACCCGCTGAGCCTGCTCCGCCTGGTCCTCTCCATCCCGGTGCTGGTGCTGCCCGCCACCCTGATGGGCGGCACCCTGCCGGTCCTGGTGCGGTTTTTCGTGCGCAGCGAGGAGGGGCTGGGCCTGGACGTGGGCCGGCTCTACGCGGTGAACACCTTCGGCGCGGTGGTGGGCGCGTTCGTGGCGGGCTTTTTCCTCATCCTCTTCCTAGGCGTCAACCAGACCGCCTACCTCGCGGGCGTCGTGAACCTGGGATTGGCGGGCGCCGTGTACGCCCTGAGCCGTGGCGTCCGCGTGGAGGCGGCGGCGGTCGCGCCGGCGGCGCCGGAGGCCGCCCCGGCGACCGGGAGCCAGTCACTCTCCCTCTGGGCCGTGGGATCGTCGGGCCTCGCCGCCCTGGCATTGGAAGTGCTGTGGACCCGCTCGCTGGTCTACTTCTTGGACAACTCCACCCACGCCTTCACCACCATGCTCACCGCCTTCCTGCTGGGCATCGCCATCGGCGGCGCCCTGGTGGCCTGGTTCGCGGACCGGCGGATCCCCCTGCTGACGGTGTTCGGCGTGGTGGAGGTGCTGATCGGGATCTCCGCGCTGCTCGCCATTCCCATTCTGGCCCGCGCCACGCCGGTGCTCATGGGGCTCGAGGGCCAGAAGCTGGACGCCTGGTTTCTCTGGAAGTGGATCGCGCTGCGCTTCGGCCGGAGCCTCTCGGTCATGCTGGTGCCCACCATCCTCATGGGCATGACGGTTCCGCTGGCGGCCAAGATCTACACCCGCGAGCTGGGCCGGGTGGGCGGCTCGCTGGGCCGCGTCTATTCGGCCAACACGGTGGGCGGGGTGATCGGGTCCCTGGTGGCGGGATTCGCGCTGATCCCGCTCATCGGCGTGCGCGACGGCATCGTGGTCATCGCCGCCCTCAGCACCGTGATCGGCGTGGTGCTGCTCCTGGCCGAGCCGGCGCTCCGGGGCCGCGCAGCGGTGAAGACCGGCGTGGTGGCGGTGGTGGGCATCCTCTTCTTCGCCACGTCCGCTCCGGCCAGGAGCAAGCTGGTGCTCGCGTCCTACCGGGAGCGCGCGGACGCCGCCGAGGTGCTCTGGTATCAGGAGGGCGTCGGGTCCACGGTGAAGGTCTTCCGCGACATCCAGGGCGCCAAGGTCCTGAGCATTGACGGCTTCCCGGTGGCCGGCACCAGCCGCGGGCTGCTGGACGCGCAGGAGTCCCTGGGGAACGTGCCGATGCTGCTGAGCAGCGTGGCGTCCCCCCGCGTCAATCTCATCGGGTTCGGGGCGGGCGGCGCGTCGTGGGAGGTCCTCCAGTACGACGTCACCGGGGTGGACTGCGTGGAGCTGGTGCCGGCGGTGATCGAGGCGGCCAGCTGGTTTCCCGAGGTCAACCACGGCGTCCTGAGCCAGCCCAGGTACCACCTGATCATGGGCGACGGGCGGAACTACGCCCTGGTGACGGACCGGCAGTACGACGTGATCTCGGTGGATGCCACCTCGCCCAAGATGGCCGGCAACGGGAGCCTCTACACCCGGGAGTTCTACCGGCTGATGGAGAGGCGGCTCTCGGAGAACGGCCTGGCGTTGCAGTGGCTGCCCTTCCATCTCCTGTCCGACGCCGAAGTGAAGATGACGGCCCGGACCTTCATGGAGGTCTTCCCGCACACCACGCTGTGGCTGTCGCCGTTGCGCTACCACGGGCTGCTGGTCGGCACCCGACAGCCGCTCCGGATAGACGTCGAGGCGCTCCGCCGCAAGATGGAACGACCGGGGGTCAAGGACGAGCTCGCCCGCGTCGGGGTGAGGGGTCCGCTCGATTTTCTCGCGGGCTTCGTGATGGGAGAAGAGGAGCTGCGCCGCTACGTCGCGGGCGCCCGCCTCAACACCGACGACCATCCCTATCTGGAGTTCGCGCCGGCATGGTCGTACTTCGTGGCCCTGCAGTATGCGCTGCACAGCCTGGACGGCTTCCAGAAGACGAGAGTCAGCGTCGCGCCCTTCCTCACCAACGCCGGCGCCGCGTTCCCCGACAGCGTGAGCCGCCGCTACCAGGCCACGCAGCACAGCATCCGAGGCGACGTCTTCTACTCGATGGGCAGGATTGATCGCGCGCAGCAGGAGTGGACCGCCGCCCTGTCCATTGATCCGAGCGACGGGAGCGCGCGACGAGGTCTGCAGAAGATCTCAGGGCCACCCTGATATCGTCGGTCCTAGGAGGGTCCGGCTGGCTTAAAAAATGCTGAAGGTCCGCCCCAATTATTCCTCATCGTGGTTGATTCTCCCCCTCTCAACGGCCCATCTTGGTCCGAGCAATCCCCTCGGAAAACTCCTTGGGGACTTTTCCCGTTCACTTTTTGCAGGAGAGACGGGGTATGCATTCTTCGAGGTGGTACGGGTTGGCAGTGCCCGCTGCCGCACTGCTCCTCGCCCTCACGCACGCACCGGCAACGGCGCAGCAGACGGGGCGCATCCAGGGAACCGTCACCGCCGCATCCACCAAGCGGCCGGTGGCCGGCGCCAAGGTCACGATCCAGGGCACCAACATCGGGACCGTCGCCGGTGAAGACGGCCGGTTCGAGCTGCCGAACCTGAGCCCGGGACCCTATGGGGTACGGGTGCAGTACATCGGCTACAGCCCGGTGACGCAGACCGCCACCCTGCAAGCCGGCATGACGGTGACGCTCGACTTCTCGCTGATCGAAAGCGCCATCCAGCTGGAGGAAGTGGTGGTCACCGGCACTGCCGCCGAGGTGCGGAAGAAGGAGGTCGGCAACAGCACCGAGTCCATCACGCCGCGCGAGGTGCAGATGGCGCCGCTGGTGAACTCGCAGGACGTGCTGGTGGGCCGGGCTCCGGGCGTCACCGTGATGGAGAGCAGCGGCCAGCCGGGCGCCGGCGGCACCATCAAGATCCGGGGCGTCAATACCGTCTCCCAGTCCATTCAGCCGCTGATCTACGTGGATGGCGTGCGCATCGTGAACGACGTGCACAGCGTGGGCGGCAACGGCGGCCGGACCGGGGTGAATCCGCTGCAGGACATCAACGTGGACGACATCGACCACATGGAGATCATCAAGGGCGCGGCGGCGACGACCTTGTACGGCACCGAGGCGTCGGGCGGCGTGCTCCAGATCTTCACCAAGCAGGGCACGGCGGGAGCGCCGGTCTGGAACTTCGAGGCGTCGGCGGGCGGGACCTTCGCGCCCCGGCTGGGCCAGAACGACCCGAGCCAGTTCTACATGGCCTGCGGTGATACCTCGGTGATGTACGGCATCGCCCAGACGACCCAGAACATTATTCGAGCCCCTGGGGACACGCTTCGCTTCGCCCCCGGGGACCGCATGTACTTCACGGACCCGACCTGCCCGGCCAACGGGCACTGGCAGCGGATGGGCCCCTCGGCCTCCAGCGCCTTGTCCGTGCGGGGCGGCAACGAGCGGGTCACCTACTACGTGTCCGGCAACTACAACAACACCGAGGGCTACCTCCAGACGGGCGCCTCCAAGGAAGGCGGCTTCCGCGGGAACTTCACCTTCTCGCCCGTCAGCAACCTGAAGCTGGCGCTCAACACCGCCTACCAGCGGCGCAACACCCGCTGGGTGGCGGACGGCAACAACGCGGCCGGGTTCCTGCTCAACGTGGGCCGCGGCGCGGCCGGCAACTTCAGGGGCGGCAAGGGGACCGACTGCCAGGACCCAGGCCCCGGGGTTGATCTCGCCAAGGTGTGCTTCACCAACGTGTACGTGTTCGAAGCCGAGAACCTCAGCACCTCGGACCATTTCACCAGCGGCTTCACCATCAATTACGACCCCATCCAGAACCTGGTGAACCGGTTCTCCATCGGCTGGGACTACACCGACCAATCCGACAACGTGACGCGGCCCTTCGGGTTCTTCACGCTGCCCACGGGCTCCTTCCGCAAGGGCGACACGCGGCGCACCAAGCTGTCGCTGGACTACGCCGGGTCGTTGAACAGCCACTTCGGCTCGTCCGTCTCTTCCAGCTTCTCCTGGGGCGGGCAGCTGTTCCGTGACCAGTCCTTCTACACCGCGATGACCACCACCAGCTTCGCCGGCCCGGGCGATCCCACGCTGACGTCGGGCGCCACGCTGTCCGGACTGGGTGACCGGCGCTTCGCGGGCACCAACGCGGGCTTCCTGGTGCAGGAGCTGGTGGGGTTTAACGACCGGCTCTTCGTCACCGCCGGCCTGCGGGTCGATGGCAACAGCGCGTTCGGCTCCAACTTCGGGCTACAGCCGTACCCCAAGTTGAGCGTGAGCTGGGTGCTGTCGGACTACGGCTTCTTCCCCAAGACCGCGGCCTTCGAGACGTTCAAGTTGCGGGGCGCCATCGGGCAGGCCGGCAAGGCGCCGGGTGCCTTCGACAAGCTGCGCACCTGGACCTCGGTGGCGGATGCCGGAACGGCCGGCTTCGCCCCCAGCAACGTGGGGAACCCGGACGTCGGCCCCGAGCGCACCACCGAGACCGAGCTGGGCTTCGATGCCGGCCTGCTGTCCGGCCACCTGGGCATCGAGTTCACGGCCTTCCGGGCCAAGACGGTGGATGCGCTGGTCCCGGTGAACCTGCCGGCCTCCTCGGGCTGGCTGAATGACAAGATCACCAACGTCGGCACGCTGCAGAACGAGGGAATGGAGGCGTCGGTCAACCTGGGGCTCGTCACCACGCGGGACGTGGACTGGCGGGTCCGGGCGAGTGGATCGCTGCTGCGGAGCAAGGTGCTGGACCTGGGCCCCGGCTCGATCGAGAACCCCTCGGCCTACATGATCTCCAACGGGCTCAACGCCTACATGAAAGTGGGGGAGCCGGCGCCGGCCTACTTCGCGCAGTGGCAGATCCTGAACCCCACTGAATACGCCGACCCGGTGATGTACAAGGACAGCCTGGCCAAAGTGGGGGCGGTGTTCCCCACCAAGCTGCTCAGCCTGGGCACCACGGTCTCGCTGATGGACCGGGTGACGCTGGACGGGCTGTGGGAGTTCCAGGGCGGGATGTACGCCCAGAACTACACCGGCATGCAGAGCGCCCGGCGGGGCAACTGGTGGGCGTGCCTCCCCTTCCAGGAGGCCTACCTCACGGGCGGGGACATCAGCGGCTACACCGCGCTGGAGCGGGCCCGCTGCGCCCCCAACACCAGGTCGGACTGGTACGACGTCGCCTGGTGGACGGAGAAGGCGGACTTCTGGAAGCTGCGCTCGCTGTCGTTGAGCTACCGGCTGCCGGAGCGGCTGCTGCCCATGGGCAAGCAGGGCAGCATCACCATCGCCGGACGGAACCTGTTCACGCTGACCGACTACACCGGCACCGATCCCGAGTCCACGGACATCGAGGACTCGCAAGGTACCGGCAGCGACTCGGGCGCCTTTGGCCGGCGCGACTACTACCAGATCCCGCCGGGGCGGACGTTGATCGTGTCCCTGCGGGTCACCTTCTAAGGCGGGAGCGAACGATGAACCGAACGATCCAGAGTATCCGGATGGCGGGGCTCGCGGCGCTCGTCGCCGGGGCTGCAGGCTGCCACGGGCTGCTTGACGTGGAGAGCCCGGGCCAGATCGCCGATGCCGACCTGAACACCCCGGCCGCCGTGCCGGGGATCGTGGCGGGCATGGCGAACCGCCTGTCCAATGCCATGGCGACGATCGGCGGCAACATGGTCATCTACCCCGCGCTGGTGAGCGGGGAAATGTTCCACGGTGGCAGCTACACCTGGGATGAAGACCCCATCGGGTACACCACCCCCGACGACAACTACATCGGCGGCGCCTGGGGGGCGATCCAGGTGGCGCGCTGGGTGGCCGAGGCCGGCCTGGTGCGGATGTACAACGACTCGGTCCTGGGTCCCGACGAGTTCGTCAAGAACGTGAACGTGTCGCGGGCCTACATGCTGGCGGCGCTGGCCAACCGCACCCTGGGCGAGATCTTCTGTACTGCGGTGATTGACGGCGGCGACGCGCAGTCGTCCCAGGTGTATTTCGATCGCGGCCTGAACCAGGCCGACTCGGCGATCATCATCGGCACCGCGGCCGGCAGCGGCGCCGCCAATTACGTCAAGGGGGCGTACGGGGTCCGGGCGTCTCTCAAGGCCTGGAAGGGAGACTGGACGGGAGCCGCTTCCGACGCTGCGCAGGTCACCCCGGCGACGTTCATCCTCAACGCCGCGCTGCAGACGCCCAGCCCGGACAACGCCGTTTGGTTCGAGACCCACAGCCGGAACGAGTACACCGTCTACAGCACGTTCCTGTCGGACTCGGCCTACGCGGTGAAGGAGAACATGGACGGGCCGGCGTGGCGGAGCACCCACATCAACGACGCGCGGGCAAAGTGGAAGATCCTCAAGAACGCCGACGGGACCCAGAAGGTGGGCCAGAACGGCTACACGCCGGCGTACCAGCAGAACAAGTATGACGTGCAGACGGAGCCGATTCCGATGGTGAAGGGCACCGAGATGCTGGTGCTCCGGGCCGAAGCGGCACTGCGGCAGGCGTCGCCCGACATCGCCGGGGCGTACACGCTGTTGAACCAGGCCCGGACGGCGAAGACCATGGCCAGCCTGGCGGTGGCTCCCGACCTGGCGACCGCCTGGAAGGACCTGCACTACGAGCGTGCCGCCACGACATGGCTGGAAGGGCGGCATTTGTGGGACGCCAGCCGGTGGTACAACGAGTCGGCGGCCTCGCCGTCCCATTCGGAAGCCATGGCCGGCCGGGATCAGTGCCTGCCGGTGAGCCTGTCCGAGATCAACGCCAACCTCAACCTGGGGAGCTACCGGGCGACCCTGGTGCACCCGTTTATGCACCAGTAAGGAAGGAGCCCAGGAGGACATGAGCGCGCGGGGGCGGCAGCAGCGCCCCCGCGCTGTTATTGTAGAAGAGGAAGCAGAATGCCCATGAGACGCTCGCTTGACCTGGTTGGCCTGCTCACGCTGTTGCCTGCCATGGGCTGCTATTCCTACCACACCATCCGCATGGAGGACGTGCGGCCGGACCTGGCCGTCCGCCTGCGGGTCA
>Ga0153915_10001874_pt1 | contig 19333 bp, 15 predicted proteins | sample Opewatmetagenome_2_FD_107003 | JGI IMG/M metagenome (GOLD analysis project Ga0153915, IMG submission 107003) | Freshwater wetland microbial communities from Ohio, USA - Open water 3 Core 3 Depth 3 metaG | ecosystem: Environmental > Aquatic > Freshwater > Wetlands | place: USA: Ohio, Lake Erie...
AATAAGGACTCCATTGTCGGGGCAGAATGAGTCATAGCCTATACGCTGGACAACCTCCACAGAATAAAAGTCAAAATTTGGTATTCCCGGTGACAAAGGATTTATGGCAGGATCGTCGGCTGGTGTTTTGTCATGTGGTTCGTCGCCGTCGAGTCTGACAATTATACCGGCAAATGTTCCCTCCGGTGGTTCATATGCCCTTGCAGTGACTGTAGCTACTACCGGACCCGATTCTGCCAGGTCATCACGGCTAAGTGCCAGCACCTGTTCTTTGGTAATAAAACCATTAACCATCCTGTTCCTTAGCATTAATCCTGCCGGCATGGAAGCACCCATTGCTGCAGGCACTACCCAGCGCATATGCGGTCCTCCAGGACCATTAAAGGAACCGCGGTCCATCATGTCCCATGGACCTGAGCCAACCCGCCTGTAAGGCTGAACATATGGGTTATTGTTGTTATCGCCAATTTTAAAAGCGAAATGACCAAGTTCATGGGTTATAGTGCCGGAGTTCTCTCCCTGTCTTATCGATGATAAACCCCATTGCATCTGACCGGCTTTCCAGGAGGTCCATGGAACATACCGGGTTGGGATCCATCCCGGTTTGGTTGTGTCAGGATTACCCCATTCTCCGGGAATCGCTTCTTTCGATAAGAATTTCATTTCTCCAAACTCCTGCCAGACTCCGGTCTCATCATACCCCGCATAGATTCTTAGTACAGCATCGTAATTTGATTTTATATCGCCTGCATCCGCTTTCCAAAGTGCGTCCACGTCAGGTTCCATGCGACCGGATGCACGGCTGCCGTCGGGAGTAGAATTATTCTGGCCAAATTCATTCAGTCCGTATTCCCAGAGGTTCTTTGACATCCTGTAGGGACCGAATGCATCAAGTGAGGTTATCCCGAACTTTCCCCGCGATTGTTCCATCCAGTACCCGTTTATTGTCTGGCCATGATTTATTGGTGAGGGTTTGAGCCAGAAATCAGAATAGAACTGTGGCATCTCATCCCTTTTTACCGGATCGGTTTGAGGATTCCCGAAAGGATCGGATTTTTTTGGCAGTGTTATCACAAAGGGCTGATCGGGAAAATCAACAGCCACCAGCGCCATTTTAAATTTCCGGACAGGGATTAATCCGGGATCAGCCCAGTTTTTCCCCGGTATCGGTTGATAATCCTCCCATGTCATACTATCCTGATCCTGAACTACCTGGGGATCGATGGGCTTTGGAGGTATGGTCAGGATATAAGTCAGTCTTTTTATCTGTTCTGTGTTATATTGATATTTCTGGGGATAGCAAACTAATCCGAATATTACAAAAACAGCAGCAGAACAGATTCTTTTCATATTTGATTACCTTAATCTGCTACGAATTAAAGAATTTATTTTGAAAGAATTCTTCGTAAACCCGTATTATCAGCGGTAAATGTTTTATCTCCTGCAGATACCGCAGATTCTCAAAGGTTAATTAAAATGGGTGGACTTATGATTTTCCTTTAACAACAGCGCAGTTGTTAAGGAGAACATCCGTAAGAAATCCGGAACATTCACCTCTTATCACAATGTTGTCTCCAACCTTAAGAATTGAGGCTTCCGAATCTGACTGGAAAGTGCAAATTACAGAGCCAAGAACGCTTCCGGTCTTTAAAGCAACATTTAATGATTTATCTTCTCCTGCCTTTACAGATTCTATTGTTCCGCTAACCTCAATGACTTTTTTCACAAACCTGGAATTTGCTGAGGTTTCATTGCTTTCAAACGCTTTCTGCAGGTCAACGGCTGTTATGATAAAATCGGGTTTTACATTCTTCAGGTCCTTGTGTTGCAGATTGAATAAGTACAATCCGGTGAGGATTCCGGCAAGAGCCATGAAGAAAACAACAAATAAAGCGATTTTGTAAATTGGTTTCATATCTCCTGTATTTTAAAACCTGATATGCTGAATATTCCTAACTACTTTCCTCCCAGCGGAGTGTATCTTGTTGTGACAGTCACCTCCACGATCTTTGCTATATTGTTACGGACTACACTGGGAATAGTAATATTGTAATCTTCCGGCGCAATATTAAATTTTGATGTTGCATTTATTCCTCCGTCAACAACTTCAATTGTTCCTTTCGCTGTCACCTTTTTTGTGACGCCATGGATCGTAATATCCCCTTCGACATTAGCGTTATAAGTGCCAGGTTTTGAGAAGTTGATATCGCTTAGATTGACGATTTTTCCTGTAAAGGTTGACTTGGGAAATTTATCCGACTCAAGATAATTTTCGTTGAAATGTTCCTCCATAAGCGTTTTTACAAAATGAAAGGACCGGATTAGAACCTGGAATACCATGTCTCCGGTTGAGGTATCAATCACACTGGCGACCTGGTTATTATCGGCTTTTATGTCTTCAACGGGTGCGTGGGAAAAGAATCCGATATAGCCATCTTTGGTGATGTATTTCTGGGCATTTGCTGTTAAAGGCAAAACCAGAAACAGGATTAATATTGAAAGAAGTTTCATTATGTCTGAAAATCAAAATGAAATTAAAAATCCAAAAACATCTATAAGTAACATGTGAAAAGCAAATAAGTTAAAAATAGTTTTTAAAACACTCAGGGCAAACCCTCTGCGGACATCTGTGAAACCTATGTACTCTCCGTGTAAATTCTTAATAATTAAATTTTTAACCCACCCCTGACCCCTCCTGGGGATCAAAGAGGAGCTACTTTAAGCTTACGTCAGCGGGTTAGGTGCGAACCTTCATTTTTTTAAAGTAAAAACTCTCGATATATTAAATCCGAAATGTATATCCCCTTTACTCCACCTTCCGGTTGTTTCGCCTATAAAATCCCTCTCTATAATTCCAAGGGAATTGGTAAAGATCAGTTGAAAAACATGACCTCCTGTTTCAATGTCGAATCCTATCGACAACGGATTATAGATCTTCTGGCTCATGTCTTTGCGGGAATTGAGCAGATAGTAATATTCAGCATTTAAGCTTATTCGCTTTCTCAGCTTTAGCCTTCCGCCAGCCCCTACGGAGAAAAGATCGTTGGGATCACCTGGTGCAGGAACAAGGTTCCGGTGTACAAAAGTTGGCGCAACCTGAAGTGAAAGTATCTCGCTGAATTTTCTTCCAATGATGACCTGGTCAACGTATGAAAGCCGTGAATTAAACACGTTGTTACCGGCAGGATTGGACCATTTTACAGATGTCGCGGCAATCGATGAAAAAAACAGAACCGAGACCGGCATAACCCTTGCACCTGTTGATTGCCTCAGAATAGTGAACTTGGCAAATCCATCGAAGGTTTTAAGATAGGTCCCCCTGCCAACTCCCACCATCAGCCTGTTGAAAATTCCGTATTCAAGGCTGAAACGGGTGATAGACTGGTCAAGCCCGAAGAATTCATAAAGGCCTAAATTGACAGGACCAAAACGGTGAGAAATCCGGAAATCAAGCTGACCCGGAGGCATACTCTTGATTGACTGGCCGTTCATTACCCTTGTTGATTTGAAAGCAGCAATGGTATAAACTGTAGCTTTTGCAGAGTCCTGATTCAGCATGTTCATTAGGTTTTCCTGAGCATAAGCCTCAGGTAAGATCAGGGAAAAAGAAATAAGAAACAGGAGGCGGTTCATATTTTTAGAATTAGTTGTTTCAGTTTTCCGGCATTCCATTCCTGATCCAGACTTCAAACTGTTTCATGGCGCAGGCATTCAGCTTTCCAGCATTTTTTGGCATCGGAGATATCCCGCCGGTATGGTTTATTGCATTGGATATTTTTGTAATCCTGGATTTAACATCAGCATAGGCCTCAAGGTGAATGCCATCCCCCCAAAGGTCTGCAACCGGATGACTGTGGCATGAAAAGCAATTATTTGCCAGAAGGAAAATGATCCGGTTGTTGAAAGTCACATTTGAAGTATCACAGTTTGCTAACTGGTCAGGGTAAAGCTCCTTTTCATTATTGTATGCACATGATGACAGGAACACAATACCGGAGAGAAGACAAATTATGCTTATTTTCATTTTATCGGTTTAAGGTACGGCCTTTCAATTGAATATGACAGTTAGAGGGGAAAAAAGTTAACAAAAGATATAAAAACTTTGATGGAGTGGCTCTCAGGATTTCCTCTGTGTAAGTTCTTAAAAACTTAAGCTCAGGAACCTGAACTCATACTCAAAATTCGGAGTAAAAACATCTTTTCCGAGTTTGCCCCTTATTTCATCAAGGTTCCAGTAGCGGCCCTCCTCGATCTCATCTTTATTTGGAACGGGAATTTCCGGTGTATTTCCTGTGAATGAATAAACGAGTTCCCTTTCGCGCGGGGACTCCCATATATATTTCCTTAAAAAAATGTATTCTAAAACCTTTAAACCCAGTTCTTCCTGCGTTTCCCTTTTAAGGGCATCTTCAATACTTTCCCCCGGGCTCAGATGTCCTCCAACCGATGTATCCCAGTAACCCGGAAACAAATCCTTTGTCATTGCCCGCTTCTGCAGGAATATTTTTTTGTCCTTACTTAGAAGATGAAGATGAACAACAGGGTGGAGCAGCATGCTCTTACCGTCATGACATACGCTCCGGAGAGCACGGGAAATTTCATTCCCGTCTTCGTCTACTACGGGGAACCATTCGTCGGTGGTGTTAGAATTCATATGAGATTAATAAACAATACCCCAAAGATGGCAAAGTTTCAAAATAAGTTACAAAAACTTACACAGAGGAAATCCGGAGAGCCACAGAGGAAATCATTTATAGCCCTCTGTGACCCTCTGTGTCTCCTCGGTGGGCCTCTGTGTAACAAATATTTATAATAACAAATCTATTTCGTTCCTATTATACTGAAGGAGCACTTAATCGTATTCCCATCCTCATCCACGACTGTCAGAATATGATTTCCGGCTTCTGCAAAGATTTCAATCTGATGAATGAACTTTGTTGTTGCAGCGTATTTTTCATCAAGATGCCAGAAAATCTTCTTTGAAGGGATTCGATGGACAACTTCCGGGACCACTCTCATGCGTTCACCTGTATGACCGCGAGGAATAAAGATTTTTATTCCTGCAGTCGGATAGATGAATTCCATAACCGGAATATTTTTGCTGTCTTTACATCCCGGAGCATAAGGAGGAAGGGTATTGTAATCGGAATGTTTCTGCCTGTAAAAGTATTCCATCGCAGGAGGCAGAACAAACCGGGATTCATTGACGATCTCTGATGCCGGAGTGCAATCTGAAGTAACCTGAAGTGTCCTGGATTTATTGAGATGAACAATTCTGTGGTAAGGACAAGCTTCGCTTCTGAGGCCGTTTATGCAGACTGAAATTTCTTCCGTTTCCGGGCAATCTGGACCAGCTCTGTAGCCGCTTTTACTGCAAACGCGGATCCTGGTCATCTCTTCAAAAGGAGGATTGAACCAGGGAACAGGCTCCATAATTCCCGCAAGATCGAAGAGTATCGGAGCTGCCGCCGAAATACCTGTTAATCCCGGTCTCCCTTCACCGCCGGCATTACCGGCCCAGACACCAATAACATAGCCGGGGGTTGTCCCGACAGCCCAGGCATCCCTGAATCCGAAACTTGTTCCTGTTTTCCAGGCTATTTCAGGCGCCGATGCAAAAAACTGCCAGCCTGTTTCTGTTTCCGGACGATTAACCTTCCGTAATGCTTCATATGTAAGCCAGATGGCCGCTGCCGGAAGGGGAGGATCTTTTTCTTCAATTGCTTCTTCTGAATGCTCTTCATCCGTTAGCAATACCGGCGGATGGGAATCCTCTTTAAAATATTTCTTTTCTTTATTGAATCTGTTCAGGATCCTTGAGAAGGAAGCATACACTCCGGTGAGCTCCCATAACGATGTCTCGCCTCCGCCCAGGATAAGCGAGAGGCCATAATGATCTGCTGGTTTGCTGAATGTAGTAAAACCGGTTTTTTTCAGCAGCCCGAGAAATCTTTCAGGACTGAATTTCTGCAGCATCTTGACAGCCGGGATATTCAGGGATTGTGACAGGGCTGTGCCTGCAGTGACAGCTCCGCTGAAATTCCTGTCAAAATTCTCTGGCGTAAAACCGGGGAAACGTGTAGGAATATCCGCTATGAACGTGTTGGGAAGTAATTCTCCCGATTGCTGCATCCCGGCGTATAGGAGTGGCTTAAGTATGCTTCCTGTACTTCGTGACGCCCGTATAATATCAACATCTCCCCCATGATCCTTCACATCCGGATTGGTACTGTTCCCAATGTAGGCAATCACCTCACCTGTATTAACTTTAACGATCAGCGCGGCAGAATTGAATATGAAATTTCCGGCAAGATCTTTCTGGTGCGAATTGATTATTCCGGCAGCTCTTTCCTGGATCACCGGATCAATTGTGGTCCTGATCCTTTCACCCCTGTTCCTTATAAAAAAATAGTCTGTGAGATGGGGAGCTTGTGAAGGCAGTGGCTTTGGTTCTCCCGGTAATGGCTCATCAAGTGAAAGGACCAGGGTTAGCGAATCGATATAACCTCGCCGGTAAAGTTTATCAAGGAGGCTGTCCCTTCTTCTTTTCATACTTTCCTGATTTTTCCCCGGATATACCATGGAAGGGGAATTAGGAAGAACTGCAAGCGCGGAAGCTTCAGCCCAGGTGAGATCTGCAGGTGACTTTCCTGTATATCTCCAGGCAGCTGCATCAAGGCCTACATTGTTGCCTCCGAAAGGTGCGTTGGCAGCATACACCCTGAGAATTTCCCTCTTTGACCTGAAAATCTCAAGCTTGACTGCCTGAAGCATTTCTATTATTTTCTCACCGTAAGTACGTTGCCTGTTTCCTCTCGACAACCGGGCCACCTGCATTGTAATTGTGCTTCCCCCTCTCACGATTTCACCTGCTTTTAAATTATCGGATAAAGCACGGATAAGTGACACGGGATTAATTCCCGGATGATAATAAAAATACCTGTCCTCGAAGGTAAGCAACGCCTTTTCGAATTTTTCGGGAACTATTGAAGAAGAAGGGAACCTCCACTGACCATCGTCAGCAATTCTTGCTCCCAGGAGACTTCCATCGCTGGCTTCCACCACAGTTGAGAGAGGCACTTTGAATAGTGGTAACGGGGAAACCAAAACCGGGATAATTATTATCCCGGCTGCAGCAAATGCTATAATCAGCTTCTTATTCAATTTTCTGACCGGTGACATTTACCTTGTTTCCGGGGATTCTTGAATAACAGTTTTCAGTGTACATCGCTTCGCACCACACCGACGGCTGATAAAATTCACCCTTGTATGCGGCATTCAGGACCAGAATGAATGTTTTGGTTTCTCCGGCATTCAGGCTGAAATAGGTATTGACCCTGTCGTCCCTGAAATCGCGGTAGTCATATGAACTTTCTTTGATACCATAATTTGCCTCAAACAACCGTGTGTTTTGAATTTCCCATCCTGATGGCACCATTTGTGTAAGAGCTATATTTTCAACCCTGGAGAAAGTATTGCTGGTGATCTTTGCCACCATCAGGAAATCGGTTCCCTGTTCAAGATTCTTCTGATCCACAGGATTAAGCCCGGTATCAAAATAGTCAATCTTCATATTCAAGCCTTTATCAATTCCTGACTGGTCCGAAACCAGGGGAACGCCCTTTCTGACAAGGTTTATGTACAATGGTTTATCGGAATTGTTGCTGACCGTGACATTGTTAGTTCCGGATTTTACTTTCAGACTGGTCAGTGTTATTTTCCCCGGATCAACTATCCGGTCAGAAGTTTCATTGTTGATGGTTAAACTGAATTTTGCCTGACCTGTTTTATCGCCGGGAACCATTTCAGCAAACTTCATATAGGAAAGAAGTCCCCATGCCAGGGATTGCGTACTGTACCAGCTTTCGCTGTTGAGCTCATCACAGATTGTTTTCAGAAGAGGGACAGCCTGTTCCTCCTTTTTTAATATGGCAAGTGTATAAAGAATTATTGCCTTGTCACGGATCTGGCTTCCATAATAATACCCGTAATACTCATTTTCAGTCTCAAAATTCCTCATGTCCAGCAGTCCTTCCGCAACCTCCGGCCTTCCGGTGAGTGCAAAAGCTGAGGCCAGTAACCATCCTGATAATCCCGGTATTCCTTCAGATTCACGCAACCTGTTCATTGCGCCTTTTTCAGGTTCTCCTGAAAGGGCCAGGGTGAAGAGCCTGTATGCCTGATCGTTTGCAGACTGCTTGAATTTCGGGTCAAAACGCCACTCCTGTGCAGCCTTTTTCTGAAAACTTATCCATTTCTGCCTGAATCCTGCCGGAATGCTGTAACCTAATTTTTCAGCCTCAGCCATAAAGTGACCGGCATAGGATGTGATCCATTTGTCAGCCTGATAACTTCCCGGCCAGAGTGCGATCCCTCCGTCGCTCATCTGCCTGGATACAATCTTATTTATAGCTTCACTAATGTTACCAGAAGCTGTTTCTGAAGTTTTAATATCGCTAACCGATAGTTTGTTAAGCCAAAGCTGAGGAAAAACCGCTGAGACTATTTGTTCTGAACATCCATGCGGGTAATTAAGAAGGTATCCGAGTTGTTTTTCAAGATTTACCGAAGGAAGGGTTGACGCTTCCAGGACTGCAGCTTCGGACCCCGCTATCCCGAACGGAATGAACGATGTTTCCCATTTTTCGCCCGGCTTTAAAAGTTTCAGTTCCGCCCTTGTCTCAGGCGGGTTTGGGCTTCGCACATTAAGCGCTATTTCATAAATGGCAGTTTCTCCTCCTCCCAATGCTGTAATTTTTATCCTTGCCGTACCGGTCTTATCACCTGCAGTAAAGCTGAATTCACTGTTTTTTTCTCCTGTTCCCGATACGGCTAAATTTTTGCTTTTTTCGTCAAATGATATCAGATCATTTCCTTCAGCAATCAGGTCGATGCTGGTTATGTTTTCTTTTTGAATGAACAGGGTCACTGGCAAAGCGACTTTCTCTCCCGGACTGACCACCCTCGGGGCAGTGACCAGAACCATAAGAGGATCTTTTACAAGGACGCTCTTCTCAGTAAAGCCAAATGCCCTGTTGTTTCCGGCAACGACCATAGTTCTCACTGACCCTGTATATTGAGGAAGTGTAATGGTATGTGTCCTGGATTTTCCTGGACCAATAGTAAAGGGACCAAGGAATTTCACAACCGGAACAAAACGTTGTGCTTTGTTTGCAGACCTGTCGATCACTGTTTCATCACCGCCGACGGCAAGGATCCTTTCCAGGGTGCCGCCAAAAGCACCAAGGACAAAATCATAAAGATCCCAGGTCTGGACACCAAGAGCTTCGCGCGCAAAGAAATACTTCCAGGGATCAGGTGTTTTGAATCCTGTGATATCCAGCAATCCTTCGTCAACAACCGCAAGGGTATATGTCATTTGCTTCTTTTTTGTTTCGCCTACCCTGATCTCAAAGCCTCTTTGTGAACGAACCTGGTCAGCCACCGAGATCTCAGGCGTCAGGCGTGTTTCAGGATCTTCAATCATAACTGGGATCACGCCATAAAGTCGCATTGGCATATCATTTATTGTCTGGGCGTGAGGCTGGATTACGGTCACATAAGCATATATGTTCGGAGCCATTTCAGGCCTTGCCTTGAAGCTGACCACAGTATTTTCTTTTGTGGTGATTGCCCTGAGTTCATCAAGAACCGAGGTTGCATTTTCAAGGGTTACGATCGCCCTTGCATTTTCCGGAGCCGGGAAGCTGATTTTTATATCATCCCCCGTATTGTATTTCTCCTTGTCGGTGGTGATGGCAAGCAGGGTAGCTCCCTCAGAATTACCCTTCATCCCATATTCCCATGGCCAGTCGACAAGAAGTATCTTCCCGGTGGAATGACCTCCGGGCAGTGATGCCCTGATAAGGTACCTGCCCCAGTCATTCCTGCTTATGTTGAATGAGAATGAACCCTCCCCGCCTGATGTCCTTATTTTTTTTGTTATGACGGGTTTATAGCTGTCATTTGAAATGTATGATGCAAGGTCTTCCTGATCCGATTCCCACCACCACCTGTATGAGATCTTATAGACAGTCATTTCGACCTCTGAACTGACAGGATTCCCGTCAGGATCTACAGTGACTATTTTAACCTGGTTGTCTTTATCGGCGAACAAAATCCTGTCCTTGCCCTTAAGTCCCGGGAAATTGATCCCGACAAAAGCAGGATAGGGGGCATATTTGTAAACAGCCTGGGTAATGCTTTCATCACCTCCCTTTTCAGCTACTTTTGCGGTAAAGACAGCATTTAGCATCCCGGGGGCATTTATTTCCTTCCCCGGATTAAAACTGACAACTGCATCACCGTTTGCATCCACCGAACCCTCGAACATTTTGGATGTTTCGGAATAGAACTGGATTGCAGGATCATCGAAATTATACTGGCGGAATTTATCAAATTCTGTTTTTACAGGCTTCAGGATATATTCGATTGACGACCTGAGATTTCCTGCCACTGCCCCGTTGAGCCATTTTACATTAAGCGTGCCGCCTGTTAGGCCTGCTGTTCCGCCAAGCGTTTTCACGGGAAATTTCAGATCGATCTTCAGCCTGTTCGGTTTAATGGTTTCAATCCTGATCCTTTTTGTGAACAGTGCTCCCCCGATCCTGAACTGGGCTTTATAATCACCGGTGACGGCATCAGATGCTGTTAGAGTTCTGAAAACAAGAAGGTTTTTACCGCCTGGAATCTGCACCTGGTTATCGACCTTTTGTTCCATTGGATTTATCAGTTCGAACTGCACCGGATGGCCAGGTGGAAGAGCATTATTCAGGTCTTTTATGAAGATTGAAAGGAATATGGAATCTCCCGGGCGCCAGACATCTCTTTCTCCGTAGATAAAGGTTTTGATCCCGTTTTCAGGTTTATTGCCGGAAACATCAAATGAACTCAAAGAGAGTGAGGCTCCATCATTGATCTTGAGGTAATTACGGTCTTTGTCTTTTCGTGCAATTAACAGGAAAGGTTTCCCGTCGCAGGTTAGCGTTGCAGATCCGTTCTGTTCAGTATTTCCTGAGGCTATCTTCTGGAGCTGAAAGTCGTAAGCATCAATTTCAACCTCGTTCAAAGGCATCGCAGTAAGGAGGTCATTTACAATAACATGCAGTTTGTTGTCTGAACCTTTCTTGGCAATTATGCCAAAATTCGAAGCCAGAATATTCCTTGTGATCTTCCTGTCAGGATTAAAATATGCAGCCTTGCAGGGATTTTCACGGTCTCTCCAGTTAAAGCCATAGGAATAAAATAAATAATCATCACTGTCCTCATAGTAGTTTTCCGGATCATCCCAGAATTCCCTGCTTGTTTCCCCGGACATTTCAAGCATCTCCTCATATTTCTTCACTTCCTCAGGGTCACTGCAGGGATAAAGTGAATATGAAGGCCTCATTCTCAGCTCTACCTTATAAAGGATCCCCGGTTTAACATCAATATATTCTGAAAGATCGACAGTATAAAGGGTCCATCCGCCTGAGTTTTTGTTTGGAGAGGTTACAAGATCGATCTTCCCTGAGTATACAGGCCGGCCAAAGCGTTTCACTGAGTAAACACCGGTGATCTCATTTTCCTGCAGAAACCATGGCAGGTTACTCTCATAGATTTCTATGATCTTGAGATCCACCGCCTTAAGATTCGCAGCCTTAAATGGGAATACAAGGTTGTGAGATGCGGGAAGGATCACTCCGTTCCCGACAAGTTCAATTGCAGGCATTACAGGAGAGAAATCAATCTTTTTCCGGAATGAAGCGGAAAGAGTGTTTCCTTTTTTGTTCTTTATTGATTGTTCAACATTCAGCTCAGCTGTTCCCTCAGGTTTTGAAACCGGGAAGAGGCTCACGATGTTGGAGTTAATGCTGACTGTCATTTCCTTTACGGGAGTGAATGTGATCAATCCCTCAGTTTCCTGTGATGGATTGAGAGGATCAGAAAATACTATATCTATGCCCTGGTTTTCTTCCTGGTTCATTATAAAGTCTATCACCGAAAAATCTTCTGAGGCAGGAATTTTTACCATTGTTGTTCCTTTCTGCCTGACCTTGGCCTGTGTTCCATCCCAGCTCAGTTCGAGACTGCGGGGTTTGTCCGTACGGTCAATGTTTATGACCGTGAATTTATGGATCAGCATGTTTGAGTGGTCCCATAGAATATCTTTCTTCAACCTGCCAAGCTTTGCCTGGATGTAGGATTCCACCTCCGAAGAAGCAATATAATCTGAAGCGATAATTTCACCGTGCAGTGAATATTTTGTTGCATCCTCTGAAGATTCCAGGGCGCCGGTATTTACAATGAAGTCTTTCTTAATCGTTTTGATCCTAATCGGGAATGTTTTAAGGTCCTCTTTAACTTCAGCGAGTCTCCCAAAATCAAGCTTCCCGGAATAAAACGTTCCCGGGTCAAGCGTTTTGGCAGGCTTAAAGGTTAGGGTCAGATCATCGGTCCATTCAGCTTTCCCTCTTATGGCAGGCTCAAAAAGAAAAAGACCTGAAGGATTTTCCCTGCTTGCCCTGGCTGCAAATTCCGGAGTGAACCTTATCTCGATTACTGAATTTACCGAAACAATCCCTGATGTATATCCTGAGATATATTCACTGAACCCTTTGTTAATGGGAATATTGAGCTCAGCCGCTTCACGTGGCCTTTTAAGAATAAGTCTGGGTACTGGCTTCTCCCTGTTTCCGCAAGAAGAAAGAAGCAAAACGATCAGTAACAGGAAAGGTAATTTTTGATATTTCATAGCAGAGGGAACATAGGGTTAAAAGGTGTAGACGTGTGGTATCTCAGAGAAACGAAAATCCGGAATTAAAGTTACGAAAAAGAATTCACCCCCAACCCCCTGAAGGGGGCTTTTCACCCCCAACCCCCTAAAGGGGGCTTTTCTAGTTGCACCCCCAATTCAAGATTCTCCAGTTCACTCCCAACCACTGCTCCTCCAGCTCACCCCCAACCCCCTAAAGGGGGCTATATTTAGTTTATTAAAATTGAGTAAATTTGAATAGTCGCTGCAACAAAAAATATTAAGAAATGAGATCAAGAATGATTGAAAGAAATATGTTCTATGGTGCTAGCCGTGGCATTTTTGAAAAAGCTCGTGAATTAAGGAATAACATGACAGAAGCTGAGAAAATACTTTGGAATGAATTAAGAAACAGACGGGTATTTAAATCCAGATTCAGAAGACAGCACCCAATTGATATATTTATTGCTGACTTTTACTGTCATGAATATAAGCTTGCTATTGAAATTGATGGAGAAATCCATTTTAAAAAAGAAATTCAGGAATATGATGATGGAAGGACACATGATATTGAAAAATTTGGAATAAAAATCCTCCGATTTTCCAATAACCAAATTATCTTTGATCTAAGTTCGGTTAAAAAGAGAATATTAGAAGAATTGTCAACAATGAACCCCCTTTAGGGGGCAGGGGGTAGACCATGCAGAAGGTTTGACCAAACAGTGAATGAACCCCCTTTAGGGGGCAGGGGGTGAACCAGGTAGGGGGTAGACCGGGCAGGGGGTGAGTCTTTTACAGCAGAATCCTGTTCCCCAGCTGCTTCGATATCAACCCCAGCGCGGTACTAAGGTTATTGTATCTTTTCTGAAGCGCCAGGATCTTCTCCTTGTCTCCAGTCTTGACAGCTTCTTCGAGAAGTGACATGATCTCCTTTCTCCGCTCTACTATCTTATCACTTTTGAATTTTAGCACAGCATCCGGAACAATTTCCCTCAGCTTCATTTCTTCAGTTTCGACAAAAGTCTGTTTATCCTTCCATATCCTGCTTAGCTCATGAGAATCCGCAAGAAGATCGGCTGAAAGGCTTGAGATCTCAGGATCCTCATGTTTTACAAAATGCTTGTCCCCTGGAAAAAGACCCTGTTCCGTATAAAACCTGAACTCTGCAAAGATCTTCCCGCAAATCCTGTCATCGAATCCCAGATCATCCGATGTTATTTCACTGACAATATAATCAGTAACTGTAATGATTTCTTCCTTTCCGTCTTCGCTTCTGATCTTACGCTCAAGTTCCCCGCTTCCGTATTTAAGAAGAAGCCTTATCACTTCCTTTTCCGAATAGTAAGAGACTGTTTTATACTGCACAGGCTTTATTGTCTGCACAGGAGGAACCGGCAGGTCCTCGGGACCCGGGTATTTATTCCTTTCCGCAAATGACTTTTGCTGTCTTAGTTTATTAACTTCATGATATAGAACAGGCTCAGAAACCTCAAGGACAACACTGCATTCCTTGATATACACCGTGCGGGTGATTGCTTCCGGAATTACTGCAATCGATTTTACTATATCCTTTATCAGGTTGGCCTTCCTTACAGGATCATTGTTTGCCTCATCAAGGAGAAGCTGTGTCTTGAAACGGATGAAGTCGGTCTCTCTTTCCTTTATATATTTGAAAAATTCCTCGTTGCTGACTTTTTTTGAATAAGAATCAGGATCTTCACCATCGGGCAGAAGAACGATCCTGACATTCATTCCCTCTTCCAGAACTATGTCAATTCCACGGATGGAGGCTTTGATACCGGCAGGATCACCGTCGTACAGGATTGTAATATTCGGGGTGAATCTCTTTATAAGCCTGACCTGCTCCTGTGTTAGTGATGTCCCTGATGAAGCAACAACGTTTTCAATTGTTGCTTCATGAAGCGCCATGACATCGGTATATCCTTCTACAAGGTAGCACCTGTCCTCCTGGGATATTGCCTTCCTTGCCTGATAGATACCATAAACTATTTTGCTTTTGTGATAAATCTCCGATTCGGGTGAATTCAAGTATTTTGCACTCCTCGGATCAGCTTTCAGTACCCTCCCTCCAAATCCCAGAACCTGGCCAGAAAGTGAATGGATCGGGAACATCACCCTGCCGCTGAACCTGTCGAAAATGCGGTCTTCATTCTGAATAGTAAGTCCGGTCTTTATAAGGAAATCCTGTTTATAGCCGTCTTCAAGGGCTTTTTTTGAAAATGAGTCACGCTGTTCAAAGCTGTAGCCAACCTCAAATTTCTTAAGTGTATTCTGCTGGAAGCCCCTTTCCTTGAAATAAGTGAGGCCAACCGAAATGCCTTCGTCTGACTGGAAAAGATTATCGGTAAATTGCCGTGCTGCATAAGCGGTAACAATAAGGAGGCTTTCCCTTTCATTCTGTTTCTCGATCTCCTCCTGGCTCCGTTCCTTTTCGACTACCTCAATGTGATATTTCCTGGCAAGGTATTTAAGGGCTTCAGGGTAGGAAAGATGCTCATGCTCCATTATGAAATTGACAGAATTTCCAACCTTGCCGCAGCCGAAGCATTTGAAGATCTCTTTTGTTGGTGAGACTGTAAATGAAGGAGTTTTCTCATTATGGAACGGACACAATCCCAGGTAATTGACCCCCCTTTTTTTCAAGGGAACAAACTCCTGCACCACATCAACTATCTGTGCAGCATCGAGGATCCGTTCTATTGTCTGATGGTCTATCATGGTTCAAAGATATCAGGAAATCAGTGATACTTGGAAAGGATTCGGATTTATATATTAACAGGTTGCTTCGTCGCTTCTCTCCTCGCAATGACACTACAGCAAATCAGGTTTGGTACCTGAACAGGTACAAATGATTAACAAGGGTACGGTCATTGCGAGGAGCGCAGCGACGAAGCAATCCCAATCAACCGTCCAAATCGCTAAATAGATCCCGCCATTCCGGATTCGAACTATTAATCAGATCAAGTTTATTCTTTCTGCTCCCGCTTTTAATTTTCTTCTCTTTTATTATCGCTTCACCAATGGTATCAAACGTCTCGTAGTAAACAAGTTTATTAAGATTATATCTTGCAGAGAAACTATCAGGATGTTTTCTAAGTTTATGTTGTTCAATTCGTTCCTTTATATTACTGGTTACTCCTGTATAAAACACGGAATTGTTCTTATTTGTAAGTATGTAAACAAATCCTTTCACTTTACGGGAGCTCCATCAGTTTTGCTGTTAAAATTGCAACTCCTTCTGATGCAGGTTCCTTTATTACATTAATTTTACGACTAACAGGTACATTTACATCATTCGGATCAATGAGCCAGAGAGAAGCCATCTTTGGTGCATATTCTATTAATCCGGCAGCAGGATAAACATTTAGTGATGAGCCAATTACTACAAAAATATCAGCTGTAGAGGTTATTTTTACTGCTTCATCCATCATTGGTACAGCTTCTCCAAACCATACTATATGCGGACGGAGCTGGCTCCCTTTTTCACAAACATCCCCTGGCTTAAGCTCTTTATATCCTATATCATATACAAGTGACGGATCAATAGTGCTTCTTGCCTTTGTGAGTTCTCCATGCAAATGAAGTACTTTTGTACTACCTGCTCTTTCATGCAGATTATCAATATTTTGAGTAATAACATATACATTGAAATACTTTTCAAGTTCAGCAACCCCTATATGGCCTGCATTAGGTTTACAATTGGCCAGCTGGGTCCTCCTCTCATTATAGAACTTAAGAACAAGATCCCTGTTCTTCCACCATCCCATGGGTGATGCAACCTCGGTAACATCATACTCCTCCCAAAGGCCTCCTGATTCACGAAAAGTTCGTATGCCGCTTTCAGAGCTCATCCCGGCTCCGCTAAGGATAATGAGATTTTTCATCGGATTAAAATTGTACCGATTAAAATTAATATTTATTTATAAAAGGAATCCATCAAGGCTAGCCCTCTTCAAATTACACTTCTGGCTAATGGCAGGGTTATTTAAGTAAGAATATTTATTATTTTTACAATCAAGCTATTATAGGTAAATGATTAATTCAAAGAATAAAATAATTCTCGCCATCACAGGCGCAAGCGGATCGGTTTATGCACAGAAGCTCCTGGAAAGATTATCCGGACTGAAAAGCTCTCCCTCAGAGATTGCTGTAATTTTTTCTGATACTGCAACAGAGATCTGGGAATACGAAACCGGAAAGAGATTCGGGGCGCTTCCACCCGCCAGAATCTATGAGAATAACAATTTCTTTGCTCCATTTGCATCAGGGTCATCAAGCTATGGAACAATGATCATCTGTCCTGCATCAATGGGCATTATTGGGCGCATTGCCGGGGGAGTATCAGATAATCTGATCTGCAGGGCGGCAGACGTAATGCTGAAAGAGAGGAGGAGGCTCATTCTTGTTCCCAGGGAGACACCATACAACCTCATTCATATAAAAAACATGGAACAGCTGACTCTTGCCGGGGCAATAATCTGTCCTGCCAGCCCTTCATTTTACAGCAAGCCTGAAACGATAAACGACCTCGTAATGACAGTTGTCGAGAGGATAATCTCCCTTGCAGGTTTTGAGGCAGACACTTACCGCTGGATGGAAAATGATTGACAAACGAATAGTTAAGTTTTTCCGTAAACATCATGTTCTGACGATTGCCACCGCATTGAATAACGAACCCTGGTGTGCAAATTGCTTCTACGTTTATCTTGAGGATAAGAATATTCTGGCTTTTACCACTGACGACAATACCAGGCATGGGAAGGAGTTTAAAGAAAATCCGGTGGTGTCCGGAACAGTCGTCCTTGAGACTCCGATCATTGGAAAAATTCGGGGAATACAGTTCCAGGGACTCGTTTCCGAACCTGAGGGAGAATATCTCGCTCTGGTTAAAAGGGCATATCTTAAGCGATTTCCGGTTGCTATGCTGATGGACACTCATCTCTGGATGGTTGAGCTTATCCATATCAAAATGACCGATAACCGGTTTGGTTTCGGGAAGAAAATCATTTGGAAGAAAAAAACTTATGCAGAGACCACAGAGGAAACACAGAGTTCCACTTAGGCGTGTTGCGATTAACTCTGTAGCCCTCTGTGTACCTTGATTTGGTTTTTCTTTATACCGCTTGCCATATGCCGCAAGCCGCAAGCCGCAAGCCCTGCCTTATTTTCCGAGTTGTTGTTTTAAAATTTTAGCTATGTACTTTCCGAGAATATCAAACTCAATATTCACCACCGTCCCTTTTTGGATCTGATGAAAGTTTGTCACCTGGTAAGTAAAAGGGATTATCGCTACCTGAAACGATTTCGGCTGAGAATTTACCACCGTCAGGCTTACTCCGTTCACACAGATCGATCCCTTTTCAACTGTTATATAATCATCCTGAAACGGCTCATATTCAAATGTATAATACCAGCTTCCACCAGCTTCTGTTACATTTGTGCATACTGCTGTCTGGTCGACATGTCCCTGTACAAAATGCCCGTCCATACGGCCATCCAGTCTTGCACTTCTTTCGAGATTTACTTTATCACCCGGCTTAAGCAGTCCAAGATTTGATTTTTCAAGAGTTTCCCTGATAGCTGTCACAGTATAAGTATCACCTTCTTTTTTTACAACTGTCAGACAAACACCGTTATGCGAAATGCTCTGGTCGATCTTAAGCCCGGAAGCAAATGAGCATTTCATAGTAATATGAAGGTTATCCAGATCTTTCTCCAGCTTTACTACAGCAGCTGCTTCTTCAACGATTCCGGTGAACATGGCTTAATCATTTATATGGTTGTTCGTAAAAGTAGAGAATTCTCATTAATTATACACCCTCTGAGGAACCTCTGTGGATCTCTGTTAAACCTCTGTGGATCTCTGTGAAAGTTCTTTCCTTACTTTTTCTGTTTTATCCTGCCCTTAACAACCGGCATCCCATCCTTCTTCCAGGCTACGATTCCTCCTTTTAGCGAAACAAGTTTCCGGAATCCTTTATCGTATAATGATCCTGCAACTCTCGAGCTTCTGTACCCGCTGGTGCAATAGAGGAATAAAGCATAGTTCTTATTTATAGTATCGGCAGCTCTTTCAAGGTTTCCCGAAGAAGGGATGTTTACAGCGTTTTTTATCCTGTTTCGCTTGAATTCGAATGGTTCGCGAACGTCGACCAGAAAAGAAGAATCCGTATCAAGATATTGCTGTTGAAATTCTTTTGGCGGTAACGATAAGTATTTAATCGAATCAGGAGTCTGCGCATTCAATGAAATTAAACCGGGAACTAAGAAGAATATTAATCCGAAAAGTAATCTCATTATCTATATCATATTAACCTTCAAAGTAACTAAATTTTTTCAACCCTTCAACCTTTCAACCCTTCAACCCTTCAACCTTATTAACCACGGGGTTTCACGGAGTTAACACTAAGCTTCACAGTTACATCCCCCTATCCCCCTTCAAAGGGGGAATCTCCGTACTTCACCTCGTACCACGCACCTCATACCCCGTACCCTTCTTTAACATCGTCTATCATAAATAATACATAATACATTCTTCGTCTTCACCCCGCGAACCGCGAACCGTATACCCACGTCGCG
>Ga0153915_10001875_pt1 | contig 19326 bp, 19 predicted proteins | sample Opewatmetagenome_2_FD_107003 | JGI IMG/M metagenome (GOLD analysis project Ga0153915, IMG submission 107003) | Freshwater wetland microbial communities from Ohio, USA - Open water 3 Core 3 Depth 3 metaG | ecosystem: Environmental > Aquatic > Freshwater > Wetlands | place: USA: Ohio, Lake Erie...
CTTCTGGTTCCTTGGCCTGACGGGCACGCCCATGACGCTCATGTCCATGATCGGCCTGCTGGTGCTCGTCGGCGTCGTCGTGAACGCAGGCATCGTGCTCGTCTCGCACATCAACAACCTGCGTGCGAGCGGCATGTCCCGCGAAGACGCGATCATCCAGGCGGGCCACGACCGGCTGCGGCCGATTCTGATGACCACATTCACAACGCTTCTCGGCCTGATGCCACTTGCGCTCGCGGAGGACGCGCAGGTTTCCGTGGGTGGGGCGGGCTTCGGCCTGTCGTGGTATCCGCTGGCGCGCACCGTCATCGGCGGCCTTGCGTTCTCGGCGGCCGTCTCGCTCTTCTTCGTACCCGCGTTCTACGTAAGCCTCGACAAGTTCATCGACTGGCGTCGCCGTATTCGCGACGCGGCGCGCGCTCGCGTCGCCCTGCGCCGGCCCGCGGGCGAATCAACGCAGTAGCACGCGATAGATCTCCCAGTAGTCGTCGGCGAGGACGTTGACCTCGGGGGCCGTTGACGGCAGCTGGCCGGGCATGTTGGGCAACGCGCCCGCGATCATCGTGCTCCCCGCCAGCGGAACCGTGTCGTTCTCGCCCCGGTATTCCGCCTGCTGGCGCAGCGTGTCCGCCCGCACCTTGATCTCAGGCGCCCATTCGCGCTGGCGCGCGACCGCGGCCGTCGCCTGCCCAATGCGGCCCATCAGCGCGCCGATCTCCTCGCGCGAGCCGTAGTCGGCGTCCGCGACGCGTCCGTCGACGGCGCTCTTCACCTGTGCGGTGAGGCCCGAGACCCCGAGGCGAGAGCACATCGCCTGTGCGTAACCGATCACTGCCAGATTGATGGCCCGGCGGCTGTCGATGCCGAGGCCGGGAAACTGCGGCGTCTGTTCCTCGGCAATCCCATCGCGCGCGCGTTCGAAATCCGCCTGCTCTCGCAGCCACAGATCCGTTCGCGAGCGCTGGGCCGCGACCTGCTCGGCGAATTTGCGCCGGCGAAAGTAATTCCAGAAGCCGCGCAGACTCTTGAGGCGCGCCTCGAGCGCGAGCAACGTCGTGCGTGCCTCGTCGACCATGGGATCGAGCTCCCGCACGCGTTTTTCTGCGGCAGCGAGGCGCACGTTCTTGTCCTTGGCGAAATTCGCGGCGAACGCAAGCCGCTCACGCTCTTCCTGCTGCCGGGCGAGCTGCGTGACGAAGTCCCCGAGCTGTGTGTGACAGGCGCGCCACAATGCGCGCAGCTGAAAGAACACGAGCGAATCGAAACCAGATTCGGGGTCCCCGAGGCGCATCTCGAGCCCCTCGAGCTGCTCCTGCACACGCTGGGTCGCGCCCTCCTGCTGCTTCAGGCGGTCGCGCAGCTGATGGATCTCTTCCTGCAGGGCGCCATGCGCCTTCTTGAGATCGGCTCGATTCTTGAAGAGCTGCACGAGCTTTTCGTCGTGCTCGGGCTTCGGCTTCGCGCCGAACGGCAGCTTGATCGCGCCGATTTTCTCGCCGATGTTCATCGCACGGTCCGCAAGCGCCTCAACTAACGTCCTGCCGTCCAGACGCCCGGCGCGTCACGCGGTTGCCGTCGAGTGGAACCGGTGACCGCGCTCCGCACAATACTCGAGCCACTTGTTCAGCATCTGATTGCGCATCCAGCGTTCATCGAGCGTCGCGACGCAGCTCGCGCGCAGCTGCGCGAGATCGCGATGACGCCGGCTGTCGATCGCGCGGCAGGCTTCGAGCAGCCGCGCGTCGTGGTAGATGCGAAGCTCGAGGTTGGGCTCCGCAATGCTCACCCCGGCCTCATCGAATCGATATGTGAGCTCAAGCGACGTCGTGTAGCGGCTGCGTTCGGTCACGACGAGGTGCAGATCGCAGTCGCCGCTCACGCGCGACACGGCGTGCGCCGGCAATCGTTTCAGATCGCGCGCGAGCCAGCCGAGCCGGATGAAATTGCTTTCATAGAGCGTCATCAGGCTCACGAAGCTGCGCGGCCGGTTGCGCCAGGAGACGATGCACAGCTGGTCGGTCTGCATGGCCGCAATATAGCACAGGGTCCACGGGCTCCCATGAGCCTGAGACGCCGTTCACATCTTCGTGGTCAGGGGCGCACGCGCCGCTCGAGTCCCATCTTGTCGAGGATGCGGCTCGCGATCTCCTCGATGCTGCATTCCGTGGTATTGATGCTCGGAATGCCGTGGCGCTCGAACAGCGTGTCGGCCGCGCGCAGCTCGTACTGCACCTGTTGTGCGGAAGCGTAGCGGCTGTCCGGCCGGCGCTCGTTGCGGATCTGCTGCAGCCGGTCGGGCCGGATCGTTAGGCCATAGAGCTTGCGCACATGCGAAGCGAGCGGGCGCGGCAGGCGGCTCGACTCGAGATCCTCTTCGGTGAGCGGATAGTTCGCGGCGAAAATACCGTACTGCAGGGCGAGGTACAGGCACGTCGGCGTCTTGCCCGAACGCGACACTCCAACCAGGATGACGTCCGCGTGCTCGTAGTCGCGTGCGCCGGCGCCGTCGTCGTTCGCGACGGCGAAATTGGTCGCGTTGATTCGGGTCGTATAGGCCGCGAGGTCGCTCATACCGTGCGCACGGCCCGTTGCGTGGGTCGATTTCGTGGACAACTCCTGCTCGAGTGGTCCGAGGAATGCGTCAAAGAAATCGAGGAAGAGGCCCCGCGCGCCCTTCACCACGGCGCGCACGTCTTCCTGCACGAGCGTGCTGAATACAATGGGCCGCGTACCTTCCTCTGCCGCCGTCGCGTCGATCCGCCGCACCGCCTCGCGCGCCTTGTCAATGCTCGAGATAAATGGCAGAGTCACCGGCCGAAATTCCTGACCGTCGAACTGCGTCAGCAGACTGTGTCCCATTGTCTCGGCGGTGACACCGGTCTGGTCGGATACGAAAAAGACGGTTCTTCGGGTCACGGTCGCGGGGCGCTCTTTGTGTTGCGGCTCATCGGGCCTCGAGTCTTTCACCTGTTATTGTAGGACTCAAGAGTACCGTTCTATCAAGGACCGGATCGTGAAGCCTTACCTCATTGCATTCGACAAGGTCGGCATCGCCGACGTCGGCGTCGTCGGCGGAAAGAATGCCTCCATCGGCGAGATGCTGCGTGAGCTCGCAAGCGTCGGGGTCCGCGTGCCCGACGGGTTCGCGACGACCGCGGACGCCTACCGCGATTTTCTGTCTCACGAGCGGCTGGACGCACGCATCGCGGACGCGCTCGCGCACCTCGACGTCGACGACGTCGAAAGGCTCGCCGCGGTCGGCGCCGAGATACGCGGCTGGATCATGGCGACGCCGTTTCCGAAGCGCTTGGAAACGGAAGTCCTCGACGCCTGGAAGCGGATGGATGCCGGCCGCGGCATCGCCGTCGCGGTACGCTCGTCCGCCACCGCGGAGGATCTGCCGGAAGCTTCCTTCGCGGGTCAGCAGGAGACGTTCCTCAACGTGCGCGGACCGACGGCGCTCATGAGCACGCTGCACGCGGTGTACGCGTCACTCTTCAACGATCGGGCCATCGCCTATCGCGTGCACCAGGGATTCGATCACCGCCAGGTCGCGCTTTCGGTGGGCGTGCAGTACATGGTGAGGAGCGATCTCGGCGCGAGCGGCGTCATGTTCACGCTCGATACCGATTCCGGATTCCGCGACGTCGTCTTCATTACGAGCTCGTACGGGCTCGGCGAGACCGTCGTGCAGGGCGCCGTGAATCCCGATGAGTTCTACGTCTATAAGCCGGCTCTGCGTGCGGGCAAGCACCCGATCGTCCGCCGCAATCTCGGCGGCAAGGCGATCAAGATGATCTACAGCGAGCCGGGCTCGAACGAGCGGGTTGTCACGGTCGACGTGGCCGCGCCTGACCGCCTGCGCTTCTCGATCGACGATCACGACATCATCGAGCTTGCGCGCCAGGCGCTCGACATCGAGCGCCATTACGGGCGGCCCATGGACATCGAATGGGGCAAGGACGGCGGGACCGGCGAAATCTTCATCCTGCAGGCACGGCCCGAAACTGTTCAGAGCCGTGTAGGCCGCAGCATCCAGCGCTATACGTTGAAGAAGCGCTCGCGCGTCCTCGCATCCGGCCGCAGCGTCGGCCAGCGCATCGGCGCCGGCCCCACGCGCGTCATCCGCGACGTGCGCGAGATGGCGCGCGTACAGCAAGGCGACGTGCTGGTTGCTGAGATGACCGACCCCGACTGGGAACCCGTCATGAAGCGTGCGGCAGCCATCGTCACCAATCGCGGCGGACGCACCTGTCACGCTGCGATCATCGCTCGCGAGCTCGGCATCCCGGCCGTCGTCGGCTGCGGCAACGCGACCGACGTGCTGCGCAATGCGGCGGCCGTCACCGTGTCCTGTGCCGAGGGCGACACCGGCTATGTCTACGAAGGCGCCCTCGACTTCGAGCGCAAGGAAATCGCGCTCGATACCCTGCCGCCCTCGCCGGTGCGCATCATGATGAATGTGGGCAATCCCGATCGCGCGTTCGACTTCGCCGGTATCCCGAATCGCGGTGTCGGGCTCGCACGGCTCGAGTTCATCATCAACCGCATGATCGGCGTGCACCCGAAGGCCCTGCTCGACTTCGAGAGCCTCGACCCGGACCTCAAGGACACGATCAGGCGCCAGATCGCGGGCTACGCCGACCCCGTCACCTTCTATGTCGAGAAGCTCGCGGAGGGCATCGCGCAGATCGCCGCGGCGTTCGCGCCCGAGCCGGTCATCGTGCGATTGTCGGACTTCAAGTCGAACGAATACGCAAACCTCATCGGCGGCAAGCACTACGAGCCGCACGAGGAGAATCCGATGCTCGGCTTTCGCGGCGCGGCGCGCTACGTGGACGAGAGCTTTCGTCCCTGCTTCGAGCTCGAATGCCGGGCGCTCAGGCGCGTGCGCGAGGACATGGGCCTCACCAACGTGCAGATCATGGTGCCCTTCGTGCGCACGCTGAAGGAGGCCGCCCAGGTCACCGCGCTTCTCGCCGCCAATGGCCACAAGCGCGGCGAGAACGGACTCAAGGTCATCATGATGTGCGAACTGCCGTCGAACGCGGTGCTCGCCGAACGCTTCCTCGAATACTTCGACGGGATGTCGATCGGCTCGAACGACCTCACTCAGCTGACGCTCGGGCTCGACCGCGATTCCGGCATCGTCGCCCGCTTCTTCGATGAGCGCGACCCAGCCGTGCTGGCGCTGATCGCCGCCGCGATCGCGGCCTGCCGCAAGCACAAGAAGTACATCGGCATCTGCGGCCAGGGTCCGTCGGACCATCCCGACTTTGCGCGCTGGCTGGTCGATCAGGGCATCGACAGCATCTCGCTCAATCCCGACACCGTGGTCGAAACGTGGCTTTTCCTCAGCTCGCCGGCTCCTGCGAGCGGTGCCTGACCGCCGCGTCCGAAGCCTCGCGGTTCCGATCGTCGAACAAGCTGACGCGCATGCCGGTGATCGTGGCCGGATCGAGGCAGCGCGCATTGACGCTGTAGCCGTCGGGATTCGATCGCGGCACGTAGAACGACTTGATGCCGCAGTGCCGGCAGAAATAGTGCTTCGCCGTGCCCGTATTGAACGTGTAGGTCGTGAGGTCCTCGGCGCCCTTGAGAAGCCGAAAGCGGCTGCGCGGCACGATGAGATGCAGGAACGCCGTCATCGTGCAGATCGAGCAATTGCATTGGTCGACCTCGAGCTGCGCCGGAGCGTCGACTTCAAAGCGTACGGCTCCGCAGTGGCAACCCCCTCGATGCGTCACCAGCGCCGGCTTGCTCATGCCGAGGTCCTCCATGGCAGGCGATCGAGATCGACATTGCCGCCGGTAATGACTACGCCCACACGCTTGTACTCGGCCGGCAGCCGGCGGGCGAGGAGCGCGGCAACCGGCACGGCGGATGACGCTTCGATCAGGAGCTTCGTCGACTCCAGGAATCGCCGCATGGCCGCCACGATCTCCTCCTCGCTCACGGTCACGATCCCCCGGCAGAAGTCCAGGATGAGATCGAAGTTCAGGACACCGAGCGATGCACGCAAGCCGTCGGCGACGGTGTCGGGCGCATCGAGCAGCACGCGTTCACCGGTCGCGAGCGACCGTGCGGCATCGTCCGCTTGCGCCGGCTCGGCGGCGAACACCGGCAGATCCGGCCGCAATCCGCGCGCGGCGACCAGCGTTCCCGCGAGCAAGCCCCCGCCACCCACGGGGACGATCAGAGCGTCGAGATCGGCGCATTCGGCGAGCAGCTCGAGCGTCGCCGTGCCCTGTCCGGCGATGACGCGCGCGTCGTCGTAGGGATGCACCACTTCCGCACCCCGGTCCCTGACGACCTCGGCCAGCGCCGCCTCGCGAGCGACGCGCCCAGGCTTGCACAGCAGAACCTCGGCGCCGTAGCGGGCCACCGCAGCGATCTTCGGGGCAGCGGAGTTCTCCGGCATGACGACGACCGCGTCGAGCCCGCCTTCCCGCGCCGCCAGCGCGAGCGCCGCGCCGTGATTTCCCGAGGAGTGAGTGGCCACGAGCCGCGTGCGCCCGAGCGCCTTCACGAGTGCGACTGCATTCATGGCGCCGCGGATCTTGAAGGCGCCGGCACGCTGCAGGTTCTCGCATTTGAAGTACAAGTGCCGCCCCGCGAGCTCGTCGAGTGCCCGCGATGTGACGACGGGAGTTCGACGAATCGATCCAGCGATGCGGTGCGCCGCGGCTTGAACATCCTCGAACGTCACGGAGTCCGCCATACCTAGCGCCCTGCACGCTTGAAGACGAGGCTGCGATTGTTGGCCGGCATGGCGTAGTCAGCCGCAAGCTCGAGCCCGGCTGCCCGTGCAAACTCGATGAGCACCCGATCGTCCCGCAGGCCCATGCGCGCATCGCGAGCGCGAAGTTCTGCGTCGAACGTGCGGTTCGACACGCTCGTGAACTCGCCGTTGCGATTCATGGGGCCGTACAGAAAGAGGAATCCCCCGGTCGCAAGCACGCGCCCCGCGCCTCGAAACGTTTGCTCGACGGCCTCTATCGGCATGATATGTGCGGTGTTCGCCGTGAAGACGCCGTCGAAGGGCCCGACCGGCCAGTCGCTCTGCAGTACATCGAGCTCGAGGGGCTCGAGAACATTGGCGAGCTGCGCGGGTTCGAGCCATGCGCGTATGCCGGCGTGATTCTCGACGACGTCGCTCGTTTGCCAGCGAATGCCGCGAAAGCGCTCGCCGAAGTAGACGGCGTGCTGCCCGGTGCCGCTGCCGATCTCGAGGACGGCCCCGCGCGCCGGCAACCATTCGGCGAGGCGATCCGCGATCGACCCCCGATTGCGATCGCAGGCCGCGGAAAAAGGGCGATTCACGACGGATCCGGCGCGGCGTACTCGGGCGCGATGAAGTGACGCCGGTAGTGCTCGAGCTCGCGCACCGAATCGCGAATGTCCTCGAGCGCGAGATGCCGCGAGGTTTTCTCGACGGCCAGCGCAACCGCCGGCGCCCAGCGCCGCGCGATTTCCTTGATGCTGCTCACGTCGAGATTGCGGTAATGGAAGAACTGCTCGAGGACCGGCATGTGGCGCGCGAGAAAGCGCCGGTCCTGGCACACGCTGTTGCCGCACATGGGTGACACGCCGGGATCGAGGTAGTCGGCGAGGAAGGCAAGCGTCCGGCGCTCGGCCTCCGCCACGGAAATCGCGCTCGCCTTGACCCGCTCGATGAGGCCGGAGGCGCCGTGCTGACGCTGGTTCCAGTCGTCCATCAACGCAAGCACGGCGGGCGGCTGATGGATCGCGAGCACCGGTCCTTCGGCGAGAATCCTGAGCTCCTTGTCTGTCACGAGCGTAGCGATCTCGACGATGTGATCGACCTCGGGTTTGAGGCCCGTCATCTCGAGATCGATCCAGATCAGATTGTCGGCGTGACGCGCCATCGATCCTCGCGCGGCGGTTGTGGCCCATTCTAGCAGAGGCTAAGCTGCCGACCCCTCTATGACGACCCCTGCAGTTTCATTCGTTGCGCTGCTCGCCCTGGTGACGGGAACACGGCTCTGGCTCTTGCGGCGACAGCGAACAGCCGTGCTCGGGGCCCGCAGTCAGGTGCCAGTCGAGTTCGCCGCCGACGTGCCGCTCGACGCGCATCAGAAAGCCGCGGACTACACGAACGCGAAGATCCGCATCGGCGCGATCGCCGTGCTCATCGAGGCCGGCGTCGCGCTCCTCATTACGGTCGGCGGCGGGCTGGCGCTCATCGACGACTACCTGCGGGCACAAGGCCTCGAGGGGCTCACGCTGGGACTCGCGGTCATCGGCGCGATCGCCGCCATTTCGACGCTCATCGGCTGGCCGCTGTCCATTTACCATACGTTCGTGATCGAGAAGCGCTTCGGGTTCAACCGTACGACCTGGGCGCTCTATCTCGCGGACCGTCTCAAGGCGCTCATCCTCGCCCTGCTGCTCGGCGCGCCGCTCCTTGCCGCGATCCTCTGGCTCATGCGCGAGGCGGGCCGATGGTGGTGGCTCGATGCCTGGATCGTATGGTTCGCGTTCAATCTCGTCCTCCTGTGGGCCTACCCCGCATTCATCGCGCCGTGGTTCAACCGTTTCCTGCCGCTCGCCGATGAAGCGCTGAAGGCGAGGGTCGAGGCCCTGATCGCGCGCTGCGGTTTCTCGAGTCGCGGTGTCTTCGTCATGGATGGCTCGCGGCGATCGAGCCATGGCAACGCCTATTTCACGGGCTTCGGCAGCAACAAGCGCATTGTTCTGTACGACACGCTCATCGAGCGCCTGTCGGCCGAGCAAGTCGAGGCCGTGCTCGCGCACGAGCTCGGGCACTATCGGCTGCGCCACATCCGCCGGCGGCTCATCGTGTCTGCGATCACGAGCCTTGCCGGCCTTGCGGTCCTCGGCTGGCTGGCGCGGCAGCCGCTCTTCTACGCCACATTCGACGTCACGCAGCCCTCGCCGCACGCCGCCCTCGTGCTCTTTGCCGTCGCGGCACCGCTGTGCACGTTCTGGATCACACCGCTCGCAGCGGCCTGGTCACGCCGTCACGAATTTGAAGCCGACCAATTCGCAGCGGCGCACGTCGAGTCGCAGGCGCTGGCGCACGCGCTCGTGAGTCTTTACAAGGACAACGCGACCTCGCTCACACCGGACCCGGTGTATTCCTTTTTCCACGACACGCATCCGCCTGCGCGCGCGCGCATCGCCCGCCTGCGGCGATCGACGGCCTGACAGCTGAACGTCAGGGTGAGCTTCAATGGTGCTCGAAACAGGACGCGTGGTCGCCAGCTTCGGCCGGACCGTGCAGGTCGAAGACGAGCGCGGTCAACTGATCGATTGCGGCATCTTCGGCCGGCGCCTCGAGATCGTCTGCGCCGATCGAGTGCGGTTCGAGCGCACGGGCCGGGATGTGCGGGGCATCGTGCATGAGCTCCTGCCGCGGCGATCGATCATTTCCCGCTGCAACAGTCGCGGCCAGTCGGAGCCGGTTGCGGCGAATGCCACGCAGATCGTGGCCGTACTGGCCCACCCGCCGTTGCCGGATTTCTTTCTCGTCGATCGCTATCTTGCAGCGGCCGAGGCGGCTCATCTGCCGGCGATCATCGTGCTCAACAAGGTGGACTTGACCTCCGACCGGGGCGAGGCATGCCGTGCGGAGCTCCTCGGCTGGCGCAGGATTGGCTACTCCACGGCGGAAATATCAGCACGGGAAGGCATCGGCCTCGATGAGCTCGCGCGCATGCTGCAAGGTCACACGAGTCTCATCGTCGGGCAGTCCGGCGTCGGCAAGAGCTCGATACTGAACGCGCTCGTGCCGCAAGCCTCCGCCGTGACGCGAGCGATCGTGACGAAGACCGGCAAGGGAAGCCACACGACGGCGCGCACCGCCCTTCACAAGCTGCCGGGCGGCGGTGAGCTCCTCGATTCGCCGGGTGTCAGGGACTTCGCACCCGGACCGGATCTGCTCGCAACGGCTGCCGATGGATTTCGCGAGATCGCGACCGCGGCGCCGGACTGCCGCTTCGCGGACTGCCGCCACGGCGACGAGCCCGATTGTGCCGTGCGCCGGGCAGTGCATTCCGGAGCGGTCGCGGAGCGCCGCTACCGCAGCTACCTGCAGCTGCGCGACCTGATGGAGCGCCTGACGCGCCGCCGCCGCGGCTACTGAATGGACCTCAGGTCACCGGCTGGCGTCCGGCCATCGCGTGGGCCAGCGTGCCGCCGTCGACAAATTCGAGCTCGCCTCCCACCGGCACGCCGTGCGCGATCCGGCTGACGCGCAGCCTGCGCTTGGCGGCGAGTTCGGCAATGAAGTGCGCCGTCGCTTCGCCCTCGACCGTTGGATTGGTCGCAAGGATGACTTCCTTGAGCTCGGGCTCGGCGAATCTCGCCTCGAGGAGATCGATCCCGAGCTCGGTCGGGCCTACGCCATCGAGCGGCGACAGGTGCCCCATCAACACGAAATACAGGCCCCGGTAGCTCGCCGACTGCTCGATCGCCAGCACGTCGGCCGGCGACTCGACGACGCACAGCAGGCTGGAATCGCGACCGGCGGCGCCGCACACCTCGCACAATCCCTGCTCCGCGAGCATGCGGCAGCGCTTGCAGTGCCCGATCTCAGCAAGCGCACGGGTGATGGCGGTGGCGAGGGCCTGCGCCTCGGGTCGCTCGCGCTCGAGCAGGTGCAGCGCCATGCGCTGCGCGCTTTTCGGGCCCACTCCCGGAAGGCAACGCAAGGCGTCGATCAGCTGTGCCAGCCCCGGGGGGTACTTCATCACGCTCGCGCTTGCAGTATCGTCATCTACGGGGGCAGCTTGAAGCCCGGCGGCAGCGGCACACCCTGCGCGATGCCGGCGAACATCTGCTGCGTGCTCGCCTCGATCTTGTGGACCGCGTCGTTGATCGCCGCTGCCAGGAGGTCCTCGAGCATTTCCTTGTCTTCGCCGATGACGCTACGGTCGATCTCGACGCGCCGCACCTCGTGGCGCCCGTTCATGTGCACCTTGACCATGCCGCCGCCCGCCTCGCCCGCAACTTCCAGCGCTGCGAGCTTCTCCTGGGCCTGCTGCATCTTCGCCTGCATCTCCTGGGCCTGTTTCATCAGCTGACCGATGCCGCCGCCGCGCATGCCGTTCCTCTCCTCGCAAGAATCTCAGTTAACCGGTTTGACCGACTCGGCGACCACGCCGCCGCCCAGCCGTTCCTTGACCGCACGCACCAGAGGGTCCTCCTCCAGCGCCGCGCGCGCCGACTCGAGACGTTCGTCCGACGCCCGCGCCTGCTGGCGCGCAGGCGTCTCGATACCCGCCTCGGTCACTTCTATGGCAAGCCGGATCTCGCGGCCGAGCTGGCGCGACAGTGCCTGCGCGAGCTTCTCCTCGATCTGCCGCGTACGCAGCTGTTGACTGCGTGCGTCCAGGCGCAAACGCACGATACCGTCATCGAACCCGACCCAGGCGCAATTACTGGCAAGCTGGCGGGCCGCTCCCTGCTCGAGCTGCGCGATCATCGCAGCCCAGTCAGCTGCCGAGACGGGTGTCGACGCAACAGCGGCGACCGCTGCGGGCGCGGCCTGCGGCGCTGTTTGTGGTGCGCCGGGCCGCGGCGAAGCAACCGCATTGCCGATCGCCTTCGACACCGCCGCATCGTCGGTCGCCGGACGAAACGCAAGCATTCTGAGCAGCGTCATTTCGAATCCGCTGCGCGCATCCGGGGCGAAATCGAGGTCGCGGCGTCCAAGCACGGCGATCTGATAGTAAAGCTGCAGATCCTCCGCCGCGATACGGGCAGCGAGACGCGTCAGGGTCTCTGTGTCGTACAGGTCGTCCTCCGGACCGTCGGGTACGGCCTGGATCAGCGCGACTTTCTGCACGAGCGAAGCGAACTCGCCGAGTGCCTGAGCGAAGTCCGGCGCGCGCTCGTCGAGATTCGCGACCTCGCGCAGAAGGCCCGGTGCGTCGCCGGCCGCGAGGTTCTCGAGCAGGCGCACGACGTGTCCGCGATCGATGGTGCCGAGCATGTCCCGGGTCGCTGCTTCCTCGATGCGGCCGGCGCCGAAGGCGATCACCTGATCCGTGAGGCTCAGCGCGTCGCGCATGCTGCCTTCCGCCGCGCGCCCGATGAGCGTGAGCGCCGCGGGCTCGAAGGCAACCGCTTCCGAGCCGAGGATCTGCCGCAGGCGCCCGACGATGAGTGCGAGCGGCAGGCGTTTCAAATTGAACTGCAGACAGCGCGAGAGCACGGTCACGGGCAGCTTTTGCGGCTCGGTCGTCGCAAGCAGGAACTTGACGTGCGGCGGCGGCTCCTCGAGCGTTTTCAGGAGCGCGTTGAACGAGTGACTCGACAACATGTGCACCTCGTCGATGAGGTACACCTTGTAGGCGCCCCGCGTCGGCGCGTACTGCACGTTGTCGAGAAGCTCGCGCGTATCGTCGACCTTGGTGCGGGAGGCGGCGTCGACCTCGATGAGATCGATGAAGCGACCTTCGTCGATTTCGACGCACGCGGCGCACTTGCCGCAGGGTCGGGAGCTGACGCCGGTCTCGCAGTTGAGCGACTTGGCTACGAGGCGCGCGATCGTGGTCTTGCCAACACCGCGCGTGCCCGTGAAAAGAAACGCGTGATGCAGCCGGCCCGAATCGAGCGCGTGCACCAGGGCCTTGACGACATGTTCCTGGCCCACGAGCTCCGCGAAGCTTCGCGGCCGCCATTTGCGTGCTAGTACCAGGTAACTCATCTGCCCTCGGATCTCGATCGACGTTCTGGTGGCGACCCGCGCCGGCACCCCTCCGGCACCCGATATCACCGCTGCCGCTGCTCCCTTCCGGGCCTGACGGGGTTCACGGCTTATCGTCGCGGAGAAACCGACGCGAGCCGCCGTTGACCTGGCGGAGAGGGTGGGATTCGAACCCACGAACACCCGTGAAGATGTTACTGGAATTCCAGTCCAGCGCCTTCGACCGCTCGGCCACCTCTCCGGGACTCGCCAAAACCCTGCCGCAGCGCGGGCGCGCAGCCTACCCGAGCCTGCCGCCGGGTACAACGCGCATCCCCTGCCGCGGGAGCGACCTTTCGGCGTCAGTCCTTCTTGCTTTTCTTCTGGTCGCTCGTGTCGGTCGCGGGCGCAATGTCGGTTCGATAGCGCGGCGGCTCGTCGAGACAGCCGCCCGATGGCGGCGCTTCCGGGGAGGTCACCTCGGGGATCACGAGGGCGTCCCGGGTATCCGGCGCATTCATGCCGGCCGGAACCTGCAGATGCGCGATCGATCGGCTCGACTCGTAGGCCTGGGGTTTCCTGCAATCCCGCTCGGGACGGAACAGGCCGCAGCTGGACGTCAGTCCCGCGAGGGAAATCACGAGCAAAGCCATCGAAACTCTCATTCACACACCTCTAGTTCAGCGCGCCTGCGCGCTTCAGTGCCGCCCGGACCGCTTGATGATGCTCGCGCGCAAGCGGTGTGAGCGGCAACCGGATGCCACGGCCGATCATACCCATTTCCGCCAGCGCCCATTTGACCGGAATCGGGTTGGCCTCGACGAACAGGCGCGCATGCAAGTCGGCCAGGGTCGCATCGATTTCCTCGGCGCGTACCGCATCGCCGCGTGTTGCTGCCAGAACGAGCTCGTGCATGCTGCGCGGCGCGACGTTGGCCGTCACGGAAATCACGCCGCGCGCCCCGGCGAGCATGCATTGGCGCGCGATCGCATCCTCGCCCGCAAGCACGGTGAAGCCGCGAGGCGTGCAGTCGAGGATTTCACGCACCCGGCCGACCTGGCCGGCCGCCTCCTTGACCGCGACAATCCGCGCATGTGCGGCAAGCCGCGCGAGGGTGGCTGGCAGGAGATCGACGGCCGTCCGGCTCGGAACGTTGTATGCAATGACCGGCACTTCGGATGCATCCGCGGCGGCCGTGAAGTGGCGATACAGGCCTTCCTGCGACGGACGGTTGTAATAAGGAGTCACGATCAGCACCCCGGCCACACCGCTGCGGGACAGCGTACGGGTGCGCGCCACGGTGCTGGCCGTCGAGTTCGTGCCCGTGCCAACGATCACCGGGATGCGCCCGCCGCAGATCCTGAGAGCCTGTTCCGTGAGCGAAGCGACTTCGGCGGGCGTTAGAGTCGGTGATTCGCCGGTGGTTCCGGCTACGACGATCGCGTCGGTCCCCTGCGCGATGTGCCACTCGATGAGGCGCTGCCAGGCGGGCGCATCGACGCTGCCGTCGTCGGCCATCGGCGTGACGACCGCGACCATGCTGCCTGCGAACATGCGGAACCTCCGAGGGGAGGCGGGATGTTACGGAGGCCTCGCCACCGTCGCAAGCCGCGTGCGGCGGCGTTCCCACGCTACGCCGCAGCCGGTACACTGCCCGACGAGCGCCGCACCGCATGACCGCCCCCGACCATCAGATGAAGCAGCACCTCGCGATCTCCGCGATCGGGAGTGACCGCACCGGCATGGTTCACGACCTGACGCGCGTCATTGCCGACTGCGGGGGCAATATCGCGGAGAGCCGCATGACGGCGCTCGGCGCGGAATTCGCCATGCTGGTCCTCGTCACCGGCAACTGGCACACGGTGGCGCGGCTCGAAACGGAGCTGAAGCGCCTGGCGGAGACCTCGGGTCTTGCAATCAACGTTCGGCGCACCGAGCAACACGGCAGCCGCACGGACATGCTGCCGTATTCGGTGGACGTCGTGTGCCTCGATCAGACCGGAATCGTTTCGGGTCTGTCCGGGTTCTTCTCCACCCGCGGCATCGACATCGCGGAGCTTTCGACGCGCGCGTATGCGGCCGCGCACACCGGCGCCCCGATGTTTTCCATCCAGATGATCGTGAATGTGCCGAGCCGCATCCAGGTGGCGGGCCTGCGCGAGGAATTCATGGACTTCTGCGACCGCATGAACCTCGACGCCATACTCGAGCCGGTCAAGAGCTGAAGTGGCAAGGAAGCGGGCCGTGGCAAAAGTCGTCGTTGGCAGGAAGATTCCGGACTTTTCTCTCCCGTCGACGGGCGGCGCCGGCTGGCGCCCGGGCGACGCCGCGGGCAAGAAGCTCGTGCTCTACTTCTATCCGCGGGACAACACGCCCGGCTGCACGAAGGAAGGGGAGGATTTCCGCGACCTGTCGCCCGAGTTTCGCAAGAGCGGCACGCTAATCCTCGGCGTATCGCCGGACAGCATCGAGTCGCACGAGACATTCCGCGCCAAGATGAAATTTCCCTTCGACCTCCTGAGCGACGAGGACAAGAAGGCCTGCAAGCTCTTCGACGTGATCCGCGAGAAGAGCATGTACGGCCGCAAGTTCATGGGCGTCGAGCGCAGCACGTTTCTCATCGACGCCGACGGCGTGTTGCGCGAGGAATGGCGCAAGGTGAAAGTGACCGGCCACGCGAAAGCCGTCCTCGACGCCGCCAAGAATCTGTGATGCACCCACAACGCCGAACACCGGCGAGGGACGCCTGGATGGGAAGGTCCTTTCGGGATCGCAAAACACAGGACGTTTTTTCCGAAGCCTACAGGGATGTATTCACGGCGGTCCCGAAAGGACCTTCCCGTCCGGGCGTCCCCTGCAAACCTTGAGCAACCGCGAGACCAAAGAGCAGCGCCGCATCTTCGTGCTCGACACGAACGTCCTGATGCACGACCCGGCGGCGATCTTCCGCTTCGAGGAGCACGACATCTACCTCCCGATGGTCGTGCTGGAAGAGCTCGACGCCGGCAAGAAGGGCCTCACGGAATCGGCACGCAACGTCCGCCAGGTGAGCCGTTTCCTCGACGAGCTCATGCACGGCACTAGCAAGGACCAGATCGATCACGGCCTCGCGCTGCCATCCGGCCGCCAGGGAAATCACGGCAAGAAGCCATCCACCGGGCGGCTGTTCTTCCAGACGCGCCGCCTGGACAGCGGCCTGCCGGCATCTCTCCCCGGTCAGGGCCCGGACAATGCCATTCTCGGCTACACGGTGGCGCTGGCTCGCGAGCGGGAGGGCGCGCAGGTGACGCTCGTGTCGAAGGACATCAATCTGCGCATCAAGGCCGCGATCATCGGCATCCACGCCGAGGATTACTACAGCGACAAGACCATTGAGGACGCGGACCTGCTGTTCACCGGAACGCAGGCTTTGCCCGAGGATTTCTGGGAAACGCAGGGCTCGAAACTCGCCTCCTGGCAGGACCACGCACGCACCTTCTACCGCATTCACGGCGCCCTGGTGCACGACTGGTATCCCAACCAGTTCGTCTTTCAACCCGGTGCGGAGGGCATCGAGGCGATCGTGCGCCGCATGGAAAGCGACGCTGCAATACTCGAGCTCACGCAGGATTATCGCAACGAGCGCCGTGCCGTCTGGGGCATTACGGCCCGCAATCGCGAACAGAATTTCGCGCTCAACCTCCTGATGGATCCCGAAATCGAGCTGGTCACGATCCTCGGGCCCGCGGGAACCGGCAAGACCCTGCTGACACTCGCGGCGGGCCTGACGCAGACGCTCGAAGGCAACCGCTACGGCGAGATCATCATGACGCGCGTGACCGTGCCGCTCGGCGAAGACATCGGGTTCCTGCCGGGCACTGAAGAAGAGAAGATGGAGCCCTGGATGGGCGCTCTAATGGACAATCTCGAGGTACTCACGCAAAGCCAGGAAGGCGGCAACTGGGGGCGCGCGGCGACCAACGACCTATTGCGCAACCGCATCAAGATCCGCTCGCTCAACTTCATGCGTGGCCGCACGTTCCTCAACCGCTTCATCATCGTCGATGAGGCACAGAACCTCACGCCGAAGCAGATGAAAGCGATCGTCACCCGCGCCGGGCCCGGCACGAAGATGATCTGCCTCGGCAACATCGCCCAGATCGATACGCCGTATCTCACCGAGACAACGTCCGGCCTCACCTACCTGGTGAATCGCTTCAAGGGGTGGCCGCACTCCGGTCATGTCACCTTGATGCGCGGCGAGCGCTCGCGGCTGGCGGATTACGCATCCGATATTCTCTGAAGCATCCGGTCAGGCCTTGAGAACTATTGACCCATGACCCGGTCGAACCGGCCGCCACGAACCTCCAGATAACCCGGACCCGACTTGACACGGCTCACTCAGTCCCTTGCCCGCATCCTGGTCGCCGCCCTGCTCACGGCCACGAGCGTCGCTGCCTCGGCCGCGCCAGGCGACGAGCTGCCCGATATCGGCACGCCGGCCGACACCGCGCTCACGCAGAACGACGAGTACCAGATCGGCCTCATGGTGATCAAAGGGCTGCGCGATGCGGGCCAGATCCTCGAGGACCCGGAGACCACGGAATACCTGCAGAGCGTCGGCTCGCGGCTTGCGACGCACGCCACCGATGGCCATGTGCCCTTTCAGTTCTTCCTCATCAAGGATCGATCGATCAACGCCTTCGCGCTCCCCGGCGGGTTCGTCTGCGTCAACGCGGGCCTCGTCCTCGCGACAGCGAACGAAAGCGAGCTCGCCGGCGTGCTGGCGCACGAAATCGCGCACGTCACCCAGCGTCATATCGCCCGCGGACTGCGCGCACAGAGCAAGTCGAGCATGGTGTCGGCGGCCGCCCTGCTCGCCGCGATTCTGATCGGCGCGGCCACGGGCAGCGCCGACGCGGCGCAGGCGGGCGTCGTCATCGCACAGGGGGCCGCGGCCCAGCAGCAGCTCAACTTCTCGCGCGCGGCCGAATACGAGGCCGATCGGGTCGGTATCGGTTACATGGGGGCGGCCGGATTCGATGCCCGCGCGATGCCGACGTTCTTCGAGACGCTGAACCGCAAGACGGGAGGACCGGGAAAGGTTCCGGAATTTCTTCAGGACCATCCGGTCACGAGCAACCGAATCGCAGAAGCCAGGAATCGGGCTGAGCAGATGCCGAAGACCCACGCAACGGACAGCATGAGTTTCGCGCTCGTGCGGGAGCGATTGCGGGTGCTGTCCCTTGCCGAGGGGAGCGATCCGGTCGAGGGCTACCGGCGCGCCGCGGCAAGCGCGAATTCGACCGACGACAGCCGCGCCTACGGCGATGCGCTCGCGCAGATCTCGGCCGGCCATGCAGACGTCGCGGCCAGGGGCCTCGCGGAGCTTATCAAGCGCAGGGACGATGTGATTCTCTATCGCGTCGCCTACGGCCAGGCGCTCGCGAAGGCTGGCGACGTGCCGGGCGCCCTCAAGACCTTCGATACCGCGATGGGCCTCTTCCCGCGCAATGTTCCGCTGACGGTTCGCTACGCCGAAACGCTGTTGCTGGCCGGCCAGGCGGACCGCGCACACAAGGTGCTGCTGGATCTCTTCAACGTCGTGGCGCCGACGCCCGATCAGATCCGGCTCACGGCTGTCGCCGCGAACAGCGCCGGCGATGTCGCTGACGCGTACTACTACATGTCCGAGTATCACATCGCGGGTGGCGACCTCGCACTCGCCGCCGGCCAGCTGCAAATGGCGCTCGGTGTCCCGGGACTGTCGCAGATCCAGCGTGCGCGCTTCGAGGCGCGCCTGGAGCAGATCCGCGAAGTGCTGCCCAAGAATCAGCGCGTCAATTTCGGAGGCGTGGAACCGCCGCCCGAGCCAGCGCCGGCTCCCGGTCCCAGCTAAAATATCCGCCGTCCGGACCCACCGGGCGCTCTTGCGGAGAATAAAGCATGCAGTGCGCCGCCCTGCGACCACTCGCCAATAGCCGCGGACTATTGCTCGCGTTACTGATGCTCCTCACGGGCTGTGCTCAGATCCCGGGTAAACCCGATCCGCACGATCCCTGGGAACGGATGAACCGCGCGACGGACCGCTTCAATCAGGCTCTCGATCGCAGGCTCGTGAAACCCGTTGCGAAGGGCTACATGAAGGCTGTGCCCCACCCGGTGCGCATGGGCATCGCAAACGTGTTGAGCAACGCGGCCTACACGCGAACGATGGTCAACGATCTGCTGCAGGCCAAGCTCAAGGCGTTCACGAGCGATACCGGCCGGTTTCTCCTCAATTCCGTCGCCGGCATCGGGGGAATTCTCGATCCAGCGACGGCGGCGGGCCTCGCGAAGAACGACGAAGACTTTGGCCAGACCCTGGGGCGCTGGGGCGTCAAGCAGGGTCCGTACCTCGTGCTGCCGCTGCTGGGACCATCCACCGTGCGTGACACGGTAGGGCTCTATCCCGACTGGCGGACGGACCTCGCGAATCTGCCGGACCATCGCTGGGTCAGACTCTCGCTCGATGGTCTCTCGGCGCTCGGCAAGCGTGTCGAATTCCTGGGTCCGGACGATGCGATCGCCAGCGCCTACGACCCTTACGCGTTCATGCGCAACGCCTACCTGCAGCACCGCGAATATGAGGCTCACGACGGCAATGTGCCCGAGCCGCCGTTGGAGGAAGA
>Ga0153915_10001876_pt1 | contig 19325 bp, 21 predicted proteins | sample Opewatmetagenome_2_FD_107003 | JGI IMG/M metagenome (GOLD analysis project Ga0153915, IMG submission 107003) | Freshwater wetland microbial communities from Ohio, USA - Open water 3 Core 3 Depth 3 metaG | ecosystem: Environmental > Aquatic > Freshwater > Wetlands | place: USA: Ohio, Lake Erie...
ACGCTCTGATCACCGATGATGGCAGTCACGTTTGTCTTTGTGAGCACCTAAATCTTCGCTTCCTTCTTTATCCTTGCGCCATTGATGGGCTCCGGTCTTATCTTCTCCCCACGGTAAATCATGTATACCCTGGGACAATATCGTGCAAGGAGAAGTGCTTCTTTTGCGATATTGTCCCAAGGTATACATGATTTACCGTGGGGAGAAGATAAGACCGGAGCCCATCAATGACGCAAGGATAAAGAAGGAAGCGAAGATTGAGGTGCTCACAAAGACAAACGTGACTGCCATCATCGGTGATCAGAGCGTAAGAGCTGTCCGGCTTGACAAACCCTATGGTGGTAATGATCTCCTGGACGTTCAAGGGGTCTTTGTGGCGATTGGAGGAATTCCAGTTTCAGAGCTTGCCAAGAAGGTTGGCGTGGCAACAAATGCAAAGGGTGAGATCATCATCGACAGGTCGAGTCGAACTAATGTTCCTGGGGTCTTTGCTGCCGGCGATGTCACTGACACCGAGTTCAAACAGGCAATAACCGGCGTGGCTGAAGCAGTCCACGCAGCATATCAGGCATACCGATATGTGAACGAAAGGGAGTTCGTCTTCACTTGTCAGCAAAGTGAGCCAGTCTGACGTTTTGCACATCCGTATGCGCGCTGTTTCCAGACTCACTTTCCGATTGCTTCGTATAGTTTCTCTACGAACTCTCCTGGAGGCACGAGCCCCTCAATCGCCACTGTTTCATTGATAACGGTCTTTGGAACACCCTGCACCTTGTAGTACTTGACCAACTCTTGGAACTCTAAGGACTCGAAACCTTCGGCCTCTATCAGCGGGTTGATGATGGCAGCCTGCCAGGCAAGCCGAACCATAGATGGACAGTACGGACATTCAGGTGTTGTGAAGACCTTGATGTGGACCGGCTTGTCGATCGCCTGTATGTCATCGATGATGTCTTTGGGCAATGAAACGGCGCTTGCTGATACGTCAAGGATCCCTGCGATTAGACTAGTGAACTCATGGCCGGCTGGAATACCGTTGAACCGGATCTTGTACGGCCCCTTTCCATAGAGCATGAAGGCGGGTTGGTGCTGAACACCGAAGATTGCCGATGTGCTCTTCTTGAGAGGGCCTTCGTGCGGCACGACCTTGATCCTGTCTGACAGCTCCGCCACCTTAGTGACTAGCTCTCTCGTTTCATTACAGAAGAGGCACTCTTCATCGCGCGTAAAGAGATGTATCGTCACCTCATTCTCGAGCTTCTCGAAAAGCTGCCGAACCTGTTGCTTTGTCTGTTCGTCAATCTCAACGACCATCGCACTTCCACCAGCTGGTCTGATGGGTCATTCCGTTTATATTCACTGTGATGGGTAACTTACGTGGGCCTCTCGAGCTTAGGGACCCGGCCGGGGCGAACAAGATTGCATCAACCCACGCGTGATGCGCTACAGAGGAACGTGACCGAATTCTACAACGCTCTTGCTCCTTCGTATGATATCAAGTACAGTGACTCTAGCATTGAATACATGAGATCTGTTGAGAGGTCACTCATCGACGGCTATGCCAAACGCGGACACCTGAAGATACTTGATCTTGGATGTGGTACAGGTTCGCTAGCTGTCAGACTAGCACGAAGAGGGCACAGAGTAGTCGGTGTGGACATCTCGCCTGAGATGGTGTCACTGGCCCAGCACAAGGCCAGCGAAGCCGGGGCAGAGTCCCGTTGCACATTTCTCGTGGCAGATATTCAGAACTTGTCAGCTCTGCCGGATGATTTTGACCTCGCAGTTTCCATGTTCGGGACACTCAATCATGTTGTGGACCTTCAAACCACTCTGAATGGTGTCACGAAGAAGCTGCAACCTGACGGGCTGTTGGTTTTCTCAGTTGCCAACCGCTCGAATCGTTATGACATCCTCAGGGCAAAGAAATATGGGCAGGAACAGCAGGAATCAGTCTGGAAGGAGATACGGACAAAAGAAACTGGCAAGGCCGTCTGGACACGCTTCTACGATCGCACTGAGGTCGAGAGGGCAATAATCGATTCAGGACTACGACTGCTGAGAGTGGGTGGGATTTTCTACTTCCTGAAGCCGTCTTATCGGCTGACCACTCCTGCAGGCATTCACGCCATGGCATGCATTAAGATGAGCGCCGAAACATGCTTGCGATGGCGAACACCGGTTGCGAATCAAGCCGTGTACTTGGTTTTCGTAACGTCGAAAGCCAAAATGCAGTGACTGGTCCTAGTCGACGGAGCACGAGCCGCTCGACTGGCTTACCATATGATTGCCAGTTCTTCTCATTCCTACCAGTGAGGATTCTCACCTACGACTTAGCTATGACATAGGCAAGCAGCAAGATGCTTCCAAGTATTCCCAGTCCGTAAGCAACGCCGAGCAGCTTCATGATAGGCAAGGCCCCGACCGACAGAAAGACTACACTTGAGATCAGGAGCACGGTTAGTGAGGAAACTACTAGTAGAGCCTTCTCACCTCCTGAAAGTGGGGATCTGTCAAACGATAGTATCCGCAACCACAAGACAAACAGTAGACCTGCCAGAGGCGGAAAGACAGCCAGTACTATGCACATAGGAAGAAGGAGGAGGCCGCTCAACTCTCCCCTGATGATTTCAACCCGGTCGTGATAGCGTTCGAACTCCTTGGCATAGACCTTGCCAAAGTCTTTCTTAACCCTGAACTGATACTCCTTCCACAGAGAGTATCGCATTCTGCCTAACCTGCTCTTCATGTCGGCGAGGATTCCCTGGTCGCCCTGACGCCGCACAGTACTCCTCAAAGCAGGTATAACGTATACCATCAATACCACAGACCACACCCCGTACAGCGAAACCAAGGTTTCGACCAGGTTCAAGCTTTCTCCCAAGATCAGGGATGCATACAGCTTCACTATCCCGTAGCCTGCAATGGCAATCACTGGTAGAGAGAGCAGGGCTTTCACGTATGTCGCGGTTTCTCTCTTGTTCCTCATCATGTCTGAGGCTCTTCGGAATACGAAACTACAGAATGATGCATATGTCAGCATTACACCAATGCCAGAAAGAAACTTCATAATGGACGATGAGAGTCCCGTTAGCAGAAACAGAGCCGGTGAGTCGATCAGCAGGTCTAGACGCCAGCTGCTCACGTAGAGCTGTACAGCGAGAATCACTGACCCAACAAGTACTCCGATGACATAGTGGCCTCTTCCTATGGCAGCTTTTCTGAGCGCAGGCGTCACTTTGGCATTCCCTGTCGAATGCTCGAGTGCTCTCACATAAAGATGGCGTGTCAGACCCAGTGGGTCGCCCTGGAGTTCCGCTAGAAGTGCGCATGGCAGCTGGAACGACCGGATTAAGCCGCACTATTCCTCAATCGCGCAGATAGGTCATTTAAAGCGGAAAACACGTGCTGCCAGCTGCAGGTGTGAGATACCTATGGGTAACCCTTCATCACATTGACCACGGCTTTGCCCCGAAGCTTCGTGAACCGAAGAACCTCGTCCTGTGAGCGGATCGTGAAGGACTCACCTTCCTTCAGCCTGTCAAGCACCCCCTTGCCTATAGGGCCGTTCAGGTACTCTGCATAGAGCTTAGCCAGACGAGCCATTTCCTTTTCACGGGAAGACATTGCCATCCACCGTCAGTGGCTGGCGCGACAATATAACCTCGTATATTATCTGCATATATATGTAGCGGCAATTCGTGGCTGCGCACATATATCTGGCGCCAAACTGCCAATGACCGGCTCAGGTCCAAGATATTCTTGCTTCATCAATCAGTTCCTGCAATGCAGTGGGAATGTTTTCTTGTTCTTTCAGTGACGATTCAGCAACCAGGTCGACAGATTCCGGCATTCCTAGATCTTCAAGGTTCGTGCATGCGAAGAGTGCTGACACGTCCACCTCGGTGAACTGGTTCTCCTGAGGATGATCGCTGAACAAGTACAGTTCCTCGAGATTCTTGCAGTCCGAGAGAGGGGAGAGATCTATCGATGTAAGATGATTTCCAGCTACATCGAGTGCTCGCAGTTCGGCACAACTTGCCAAGGGAGATAGGTCCAGCGTCTGTAGAGCATTCATCGCCAGCTCAAGTCGCCTCAGGTTCGCACACTTGGCAAGCGGTTCGAGGTCAATGTTCCTGATCTCGTTGCTCCCTATTCTGAGTATTGTCAGGTCTGCACACTGCTCGACTGGGCCCAGGTCTATCGACCCGAGTGCATTGTGATGAAGATACAGGAACTTGAGCTTGCGACACTGCTTCAGTGCCGACAGGTCAACAGATGTCAGAGAATTATGCATGAGATTAAGTTGTACCAAGTTCACACATTTCTTCAGAGGCCCGAGGTCTATGGACTCGATATGATTGGTCTCGAGCTCCAAGTATTCAAGCTTGTCGCACTTGGAGAGCGGCTTGAGATCAAGTTTCTCGATCTGATTGCCGAACATCCTCAACCTCTGTAGGTTCATGCAGCTGGACAAGGGTGACAGGTCCAGGACCTTCAGCTCGTTTCCACCGAGGTTCAGCTCTCTGAGAGCTATACACCCCTCGAGCCCTCGTAGGCTCAGTTGCTGGATTTTATTCTTCGTCAGATTCAAGACTTGAAGACGCGCGCATTTGCTCAGCGGTCTGAGGTCGATGGACTTGAGTTTGTTCGAGGCGAGCTGCAGCTCCTCGATGCCCACTGCATTGGCAAGAGGAGTCAGGTTGATGCTCACAGCACTCAGGCGACTGAGGTCTACAATCCGACCGTCGGTATCGACCTCAATCTGTCTGATTGCTCCGTCCTTTGTTTCGTAGGTCACAGCTATCCTATTCATTTGAGGCTCCCCAGAAGGTCAAGAAGCTCAAGCAGACAAGGCATGCGCAATCCTGCTATTCAATATTGGGATTGAGCTGAATGGATTCGTTTTTAACGGACCTCCCAACGACGCCTTCAATGAGAAACGAGGTCGCTGTAGATGCAGAGCAAGACTCTTGGACTCCTTTTGTTGACGGGGCCATACACATTCGAAAACAGTCGCACGCTCTATGAGTTGGCAAAGGCTGCCATCGGCAAGGGTCACAAGGTGAAGGTATTCCTTTTTGTGGATGGCGTCAATAATGCCAAGCTCAAACAGGACCCAGACCCGGAACGACCGATGGATCAGATGTTTCAGGAGCTTGCAGACGCAGGAGTGGAGTTCCAGGCGTGTGGCCTCTGCACAGCTGCAAGGGGATTCGCACAGGACGGGAGCGATTTCATCAGTGGCGTAGGTGTCAGTAGTCTGACAGAATTCGCGCAGATTATTGGAGAATGTGACAGGTTCATTACGCTAACGCTGTAGAGGGATACTAGATGGAGTTCAAAGAGCGCAAGGTCTTGGTTTTGATTAGAAGCAAGCCTTTTGGAAAGATCATCAACTTCGAGGGTTGGCGGGCGGCTGTTGGCATGTTCGGAATGGATCACCAGCCGACAATGTTGTTCGTGGGTGACGGGGTCTATTCATTGTTGAAGGCTATGGATGAACGACCGATCAAGATGTTCAAGGCTACATACGAAGGGTTTGGCGGCCGCGTCTGTGTGAGCAAGAAGTCACTCGAAGAACGCGGAATCAATCTCGGGGAGCTTATTCCGGGTGTCGAAATCCTCGATCCTCTCAAGGTTGGGCAAATCCTGACACAGAACGAGGTTGTAGTAACATTCTGATGAAGGTGGTGTTGGTGAAGGTTCTCATCTGGATCTCAGACGAATGTAACAGTCTCTTCGAAGTAGTTGACGGCATTAAGAAGAGCGGAAACGAGGTAGGGCTCTTGCTGGTTCAAGACGGTGTCTTCCAGGCGGACAAGGGCAACCCCTGCTCGAAGGGTGTTATGAAGCTGGGCGTGCCCGTGTACGCGGCTAGGCCACACGTTCAGGAAAGAGGCTTGGAAGGTCGCTTGACTCCAGGCGTTTCATTGGTCGACTTTGGGGACATGGTGGACCTTGCAATGGACAAGTACGAAATGATTGTTTCTCTGTGATACTGTAGTGGTAGACATGGCCGATTTCTCATGTCATTCCTGTTTTCTCTTCCCGGGAACAACTATCACTTGACCCAGAAGATCCCATGGCAATACTGAGCACTTCATCCTTGATTGAAGCTGAGCAATCTCTGCAATCCTGTCCTCTGAGAAAGGCTTGAACTGGGAAGCGCCGAGGCACAGTAAGTGGACTGCGCCATTCACGCCGAAGAACGACTGAACAACCATCGAGTATGCTGGAATCCGTATTGGTCTAATCTCTATGATCTTCGTTTCTCCAGCCGCGAAAGCCACCTTCTCGCTAGCAATCACTGGCATGAGCTTGGAGTTGGACCAGTCGAGAGACAATACGGATTCTTCAAGCCCGGCGACTGCAGTTCTAATATGCGAAACGCCCATACTGGTTAGGTTTCTACTGCAACTTATTACGTACATCTTGTCGACCGTGGTACATCACTCACCAATCAACGAGTTGCATTTCACTGATTCTGGCTGTCATTGCATCTTATAGCTATCGTAGCAGCTCCACCATAGATAGGTTGCCTATAATCCTCTGAGGTAGCCCGGTCTGAGAGTGGACTCGTCCTCACTAGATACCACTCTGGAAATCACAGAGAGCATTGCCTCCTTGTCGTGGCTGAGTGTGCCTCCAATTGGGAAGTAGTTGGACGCATGATTCGTTCTGAACACACATTCGCTTAGTTCGAGGTTTTCCACGAGTAGCCTGAGCTCTCTCAACGTGTCAAAGGGCTCCATTGGCTCGAACTCGCCTTGTTGAACCATGTCAAACAGTGGGGTGCTTCTCGGTATCATAAGGGTTAATGCCCCCACGTACTCTGGATCGATTTCGTTCAGTGCTCTTGCTGTATGAACTGCGTGACGTTCGGAGAGTCCTTTTCCGCCTAAACCAAGAATGATTGTGACGGAAACTGGAATTCCAGCTTCGCGGATCTTCTTGCAGGCCGCAACGTTTTCTTCGGAGCTGACGCCTTTGCGTACGTCTCTGAGTATCTCATCATCTCCGGTTTCAAGTCCAAAGTAAGCAATACCCAGTCCAGATGAATGAATCTGCCTCATTTCCTCTATGGACTTACTCCGGACATCTTTTGCATATCCGTAGACGCCCACCCTCTCAAGACTCGGTATCTCTTGCTTCAGAACAGCAAGTATCTCCAGCATCTCATCAGTGTCAATCGTGAGAGCATTTCCATCTGCCAGGAAGACTCTCTTGACTGTGCGTTTCTGCATGGCTGTCAAATGCGCTAGGTCTGACTTGATTCCCTCAACTCCTCGCACTCTGAAGTGCTTTCCCTTGTAGGACACGCAGTAGGTGCAGGCGTTGTGCGAACATCCAACGGTCGCCTGCAGAATCAGACTCTGCGCTTCACTGGGTGGCCTCCATATTGACCCTTCATACTCCAACATTCATTGTCTGCTCCGCCAGGAAAACGACTGCAACTGAGGGGCAGTTGCCCCATATTGGTGAAAACCCTTTCGCTAGGAGGCGCTGGACTGGATGAAGCTTAATAACCAGTCATGATAATCTAGAGCTGAGGTGTTCGTGATGAGGGTCTTCCTGAAGGCCTTCTCTGTTCTCGCTGTAATCACGACAGTGCTGGGAAAGGTACTGTGGCAGTATTCATTCCAGTTGACGATGCCCGGTGGCTCTTTGTCAAACGTGGACGGGTCTACAGGAGTCTTCTTGCTCACGTTCTGGGACGACCTCCGGGCTGCATTGGGTCCGATATATGACTATCTGATTCTGCCCGTCATCCAGGTCTTCGAGAACCCCAGCTTTCGTTCAATGGTGATCTCGACCTTGACATGGGCGTGCGTGGTCGTGGCTGGATTAGTATTCATCATCTATGAGTGGCCAGACTTGCTGTCCTTTGTGACAGGGTCTTCAACCCTGAAGACCACAAGCGCCCCACCGAGCGCGGCGCCAACCACACGCACCGCTCAACCTGCGAGCACTGCACAGCCGACACGAGCTGCACAGTCTTCGCCTGCTGCACAGTCTGCAAGGGAGCCGCAGCGTCGAACTTGGTCCGCATGGTCTGAAACTCCAAAGGCCAGCGAGAAACCTGCTCCTCAGGCCAAGACCGTACCAGTGCCTGTGCCTGAGAGCGAAGTAAAGATCACCTCGAAAATCGAGAAGAAGATGGACGACTATGTGTTGACTGTTGCAGTCAACAATACGTCGAGCGCTGCGATTGCTATGGTCGTGGTTGAGGTCGTCTTGCCTCTGGGCGTTGATATGTCCGTAGGTTCGTTTAGGATGCACCGGATTGGCACCATCAACGGGGGAACAATAGGTGTTGCCGCTTTCAGAATAAGGAGCCAAGGAGGCGACCTCAGAGCCATCACAGGCACGGTAGAGTATCTGAGTCCAGGCCACGATGTTTCAAAGGCTGTCATACCGCCGCCAGAGATTGCGGAGCTATAGTAGGTTTGCTTCAGATGGCTCCAGCTTGAAATCGCCCTCAGGTCGCAGCTCACGGTCAGTTGATCGCATAGCCGGACAGGTTGCTCTCTCTGGACCCACTGCCTCCCCGAAACATCCCAGTAGTCTGCATATAGTTGCGGTACCTGTCGCCAAACCTTTCTATCAGTGCATTTTCTCTTGCCTTCGCAAGGGCGTAGTATACTGCACAGAATATCGGCACGACGGGTATCAGACTGAAAGACCTGAAGAGGAAGACATAGGCGATGTTCATGTACATCAGAGCCGCCGAAACCGGATGTCGGATTCTCCCGTATATCCCCTCCGTGACAAATCTGTCAGCTTTCTCAGCTTTGATATGCGTTTCGCGGAACTGGAATGCCGCAGAAAGGTATCTGATGAATCTGACTGTCAAGCCAATTCCGATTGCCACGAAGATGAAGTCCCAGAGTCCAATACCGTAGCTTCCGCTCACCATGGCAATCGGCAGAATCACTGCGAAATTGAGTACAGCCGCCAACGACTGTATAAAGTCTCTATCTCCCGGGGCAATGTCTGGGCTCTGTGTCACCGTTACAGTCCTCAAACGATATTTGTAGCGAGCTGATATAAGGCCTCGCTCTCATGGAAAAAGCATGGAACTAGGTGATGCAATCGTAGGACGACGTAGCATCAGGGAGTACTATACACGAGAGGTACCTATGGACCTTGTCAAGCAGGTGCTTGTAGCTGCGACATGGGCGCCCTCAGCAAAGAACGAGCAACAATGGCGTTTCACAGTCTTGACGGGCGCGGCAAAAAGCAAGTTCACAAATTCCTTTCGAAAAGAGCTCAGGAAGACCGAGCGCAGTATCGGAAGTCCTGCGATGGGTTCAGCATACGGTTCGTGTGATATCATGGAGCATGCCCCTGTTCTAATCATCGTCTGGAATGCAGGTGCCAGAGGGTGGGAAACCGAGGTCCATGGCGTGGCAGCTGCGATCCAGAACATGCTACTCAAGGCATACAGTCTTGGACTAGGATCTTTGTGGATAGGAGATATCTTCTACGCCTCGGATGCAGTCAGAGCCTATTTCGGCAAGTCATGGCTGTTGACGGCCGCAGTCAGCATTGGATGGCCAGCCAATTCGCCACTGCCCATGACTAGAAAGCCTCTGGAAGAGGTCGCGGAGTTCATGAGCTGAATCACTGTCTGGCTGAAAAGACTAGGTTAAAATGCAGGCTCGGATGTCCTTCGCAACTTGGAGAGAGGCATTTGATCGAAGTCCTGCAGAAAGCTGTTGAGTATGGTGAAAAGCTCGGAGCGCAGTTCGTAGACGCACGGTATGATGACCTTACTCTACGGACGCTCGAAAGGACGGACGACACTTGGAAGGACATTCAGGTGAAGTCACGAATGGGTGTCGGGATAACCTGCTACGTTGAGGGAGTGTCAGGCTATTCGTTCACAGCGAGCTCCACGATGAAGGAAGTTCGGGCTGCCGCACAGAAGGCCTTCAAGATGGCAAGGGCTTCTGCACCCGCAGCCGAACTCAGGTTGCCGATCACCAAAGGCAGTCCTTCAAAGAGCGCTCCATCGGATACACTGCGAGTCAAAATACACCCGAGCGAACGTGACCTCGCTTACAAGGTAGACCTCGTGAATCGGACCATTGAAGCGGCCCGAGAGCACGGAGCCAATATTAAGAATGTTCGTGGTCTGTATGGTGAGCTTCATGGCAGAAAGATTTTCACCAACAGCGAAGGGAGTTCGGTTGACTGGAACTACTTAGTGACGGACATGCGTTGCTTCGTCATCTCAAAGGCGGACTCGGGAGCACTGGTAATCGGCCTAGAGGGTAACGGAGGAACATTCGGTCTCGAGTACTTCGAGAGTAAAGGGAACACACCAGAAGATGTCGGGGGTGAAGCCGGCAGCAGAGCTAAGGAGCAGCTCAAAGCCCAGCCCTGCCCCGCAGGGAATCTTCGGGCACTGATTGATGAGAGGCTTGCAGGGGTGCTGGCGCATGAATCCTTCGGTCATCTGAGTGAAGCGGACTTCGTTGTCACCGGTGCCTCACCTCTTACTAACAAGATTGGAAGTCGCTTGGGCACTCCAGAGGCATCTATTCTGGACTCTGGGCTTCCGGACATCAGAAAGACTGGTGGACTGTGGGTGCCGTTCGACGATCAGGGCGTCAGGGGGAGTTCGACAACGGTTCTCGACAAAGGTGTTCTCCTGCACTACTTACACAATCGTGGGACCGCAGAGCGGCTCTCTGAAAGGCCTACCGGCAACAGCCGAGCAGTGAGCTACGTCTTTCCACCCATTGTCAGAATGACCAACACGTACTTCATGCCCGGAAACCTTTCCGAACAAGAAGCACTAGAGAAGCTAGACACGGGAGTCTACGCCATACAATCATCGGGAGGACAGGTCGAGGGGAATGGTTCGTTTCTCTTCATTGCTGTTCGAGGCTACTGGGTTGAACATGGCGAGATCAAGTATCCATTGAGGGAGGTGGCTCTATCAGGTAACATACTTGAACTATTGACTCGAGTCGAGGGTGCTACGAGAGACCTACATATCCAATCAGGGTACTTTGGTGGATGCGGAAAGGGCGACCAGTCCCCCTTGCCTGTAGGACTTGGAGGACCCAAGATTGTCATAGGCAACGTGACGTTCGGAGGAAAGGCATAGAACTGGGGGATGAACAAGAATGGAATACGAGAGCATCAAGGATGAACTACTGTCTGTGGCCGACACCGGCCTGAAGTTCGCAGCTAAGCGGGACAGTTCTGCTGAGTTCGAGGTCTATGTGCACTATGGCTCTGTTTCACGTGTTGAACTCGATCAAGGCATGGTTACGGCAAAAGACGGCGCGGTTGCAGGATGCGCAGTTCGTGTAGCCAAGGGAAAGCGGTTGGGCTTTGCGTGTGCAAGTGGAATCTCCACGGCCCGGGTCAAGAAGGCTGTCGAAGAATCTCTCTCAGTCGTCAATAGCGTTTCAGCGGAGGATGATAAGTTCAGCGGCTTCTGCGATCCAAAGAAGGCCGGACGTGAATGCAAGTTCAACAGAAACATACTCGGCGTCGAAGTAGATGAGCTCATGCGGCACTGTCAAGATATGACCAAAGAAGCTCGCAGCGTTGATCCACGTGTGAAAGTCGTGACCGCTGAGTGTCGCGTCCTTTGGGACAGCTACGCTGTGGCAAACTCTCGTGGGGTCCAGCAGGCATCAAGATCAGGGTCGAATCGGTGCTTGGTGTACGTCATGTCGATTGACGGTGATGAACGGAAGACAGCATACAGGCATGATGCTGCTTGTGATCGCCTCCTGCACACTGAGGGCCTAGGCAAAGAGGCGGCAAGTGAGGCTGTTGGACAGCATCATGCGAAGAAGTTGGAACTGACATCAGTCTTGCCCACTCTATGGGGCCCTGAGGCTGCTGCGGCTTACGTTCTCTCGAGCCTAGGTCAATCTGCACATGGAAGGGCAGTGGTGGAACACACGTCACCTCTGTGTGACATGATGGGAGCTGCCATTGCAGGTGAGGGATTCACACTTGTGGACGAGGGCCAACGACCTGATGGTCTTGGCACTGAAGCAGTCGATGCCGAAGGCCACCCCCAGATGAGAAATATCATAGTCGAGAATGGTATTCTGAAGGGTTTCTTGTTCAACACATACTATGGTCGATTGTTTGGCGTCGGGTCGACAGGCAACTGCTCTCGTGGCGGAGGTCCTTTCGGGACTCCAATTCCATATGAAAGCGTGACGGGAATCTCTGCCAAAGCCCTTGAGGTTTCGCCCGGGACAAAGACTCATGACCAACTCGTTTCGTCAATTGATGGAAAGGGAATACTGATTGCTGACGATCCGATGGGCATCTTCCATAGCACGATGAGCACGGGTCAGTTCTCCGTTGTGGCAAACCGGGTATATCTGATTGAGAAGGGGAGCAGAAGCTATCCCCTCCAGCCTTTGTCTGTTGCTGGCAACTACTATGATGGGTTCAAGAAACTCAATGGTGTCGGGAGTAATGCCACTCTGGGCCTGTACGGAGTACGTTCGCCGAGCCTTGTCTTCGATGGGTTTACCGTCGTAGGCTAGGAGGCGGGCATGAGCGTAGGTGCTGGTGAAGTGACCAACCCTTCTTTGCTACCAGCATCATGATCGGCGTCAAAGCTGTTGGAGGCTACGATATTCCACTGAATGAGTTTGAGTTTAGAAAGTACCTGAAACGTGGCGGCCGAACTGAGAGAGTCCAGAATGAAGTCGTTCGTATTGTCGCAGAATTCGGGGAGTTCCTAAGAACCCAAAGGGACGGCAGAACGTTGGAGAGAGCTCAGCCGACGGACCTCGAGCAGTTCGTTGAGCAGGTCGAGCGCGAATCGGAAGGATCGGCCAAAACTCATCTTTGGGCATTGCGTTACTACTTCGCCTTTTCTGAGATGAAGGAGATGGAGCGTCTGACTGCCCAACTTAGAGAAGGTATGATCACCCGGCCCCCATTCAGGCTTGCAAAGTTCTTGGGTGTGAAGCCAGACTTCATCACGATTCTCGCGTCCGTCGGAATAAGAAGCGCTGATGAGATGTTGAATGTTGGCAGAACTGCGAAGGCTCGTGAAACCCTGTCTAGGCAGATCGGCGTGCCCTCTGAAACGATTCTGGAACTAGTCAAGATGTCGGACCTGTCACGCATCTTCGGTGTGAAGGCCATCCGTGCCAGACTATACTATGACGCAGGCGTAGATACAGTTGAGAAGATGGCCCAATGGGACCCGAAGGAGCTTCGGTCAATGCTCATCGCCTTCGTCGAACGAACACGGTTCAAAGGCATTGCTCCCTTGCCAAAGGAGCTTGAGTTCACAGTTGCCGCTGCAAGGAAACTGGCCAAGTTAGTAGAGTACTGAAACTGCAACCAGCTCAGAGTGATAAGTAGGCGTCCAAAGCATGCGGAAGCCTCATCAGTATGCAGTGCAATCTGTTTTGGCACACAGTCTGTCTGGAGGTCTTGCCTCGCATGTCGGTCGGCCGATTCCAAGTCATGGCTCTTCTTCAGGCGGCACGTGCTCATGTTCTGGGTCTTGACGAAGGGTCCGCAAGAAGCTGGGGTCTAAACCGTGCTATCTTCTATGCTGCCGCAAAGAGGGGTTTCGCGTCAACTCCGCAGTCCAAGACTAGAGGAGAGGCCGGGGCGGCACCGGCCAGAGAATCGACAACGGAGTTCTTCCTTGGCGATGAGAAGGCATACAAAGCGGAATCGGAGCCGGATACACTACGTTTCACATTCGGAGGAAAAACGCAGACCGACGAGGAGTTCAACGCCAGGATCAGATCTCGGTTCGGTGATAGATTCGATGAGGCTTGGACAGAAGCCATTGAACTCATGCAGGAATTCGACAGAGATACTCTCATGTCACAGAGCGGGTTCTTTGAACAGGTCTACAAGCCGCGTCGTGATGAACTCGCGGCAAAGTGGTCTGAGATGGCCTTGAGCAAGCGAAAGACCTCGAGGAAATGAACCAGAATCAGGTTCGTTGGGAGTGGGCGGTTAAATTGGCAAGACACATATCTCCGGTTGTAACACTGTTAGTTCGGTTAAGTGGTGTTCGAGATGGTAGAGGATGCCGTAGCGAGTGCCCTGAAGTACTTCAGCTCAGATCACAACTGTGCCCAGTCAGTGTTCAGGTCGCTCCTTGAACAGAAGAAGCTCTACTTCAACGAGGCCACCAAGGTTGCTGCAGGGTTTGGCGGCGGCATAGCCCGAGAGGGACAGACCTGCGGAGCGGTTACTGGCGCAATAATGGCCATTGGCGTGATTGAAGGAACACGGGTTCCTGAATTCCAAGATCACAAGAAGGCCACATACGAGATTGGCAAGCGCTTTCTAGATGAGTTCAGGGAGAAGCACAACACCTGCATCTGTAAGGAATTGATCGGCTTTGATGTGGGGGACCCAGTGCAGCATAGTGAAGCCGAAAAGAAAAGAGTGTTTCGCGACCTGTGCACTGGTTTCGTCAAAGATGCAGTCAGGATCGTGCTAGACCTCTTGCCAGACGAACCGAAGCGCAAGCCCGTGCATTGAGTGTTGGCGCAGTGGGGTGGGAATCGTGTCGAGATCGCGCAATCCGACCAAGAAAATCCGTGTGACGGTGGCTGGCGATGTCTGGATGGGGTACCGTCTTTGCATGTCATTCGCCGAAGGAAGTGTCATAGACGAGAAGGAACCGCCGGACGGATACAGGATTAATGGATTCCCAAAGGATGAGTGGAAGAAGAGAGTCAGATTCGGTTCTGGTGACAATGCTGTCCCGGTTGACCTGATGATTGAGCTACATGGGCCATGGGTGTGGAGCCTGTACAACATCTTGCCCCCGTCTGACTACTTCCAAAGATTCCACGGGCTTGTGGTGATTGCCGACGCCAGCAGAGAAGACTCAATGCGTGATGCAGCACGGTTCGTCATGTCAGCAGACGCTTTCAGGGGCGAACTGATGCCTGCTGTTTTCGTGATTGATGAGTCGCACTACCCGCTTCCTCCAGCAGACTCGCCGCTTGAGATAGCAGTGGGGCGACGAAACGTCGGAGTTGTGGTTGTGAATCTTCAGACTGGACAGAGAGTCCGTGATCCATTCACATCGATTACTTCGATGGTCTTGGATTCTGGAGCCGGGGACGCTGCAAGAGCGACTTCGAATGCCGGTCCGAAGCGTCCTTCGAGTGGCCAAACTCGGACCACGGAGAAGCACCGATCCACTGGATCCTAAGCAGCAGTTTTGTCACTTGCGCCGGTTTCGCTCGAAGTGGGCACCAGCTTGGAACGTCTTCTGTTGATCAGGCTGCCTCCAATGACTGCAGCTACCGCTAGCCCCGCGCCGACTATGACGATGATAGGCATGAAATCGGGTTTGGTTTGAAGCACCTCGGGTTTGATACTGTACGTCATGTTGAGCCAAGCACGCGTGTTCGCGATGGCGCTATCCTCACTACCTACTCCACTCACATGGACCATATGATATGTGACCGTTTCACCGACTGCGAAGGTCCTGGTGGTGAAAGCGACGAGATCCGCATCGCTGTACTGTGTCTTGATCCATGTCACTGCAGGTCCTGAACTCAGCACGACGGTGAACGAGTAGCGGCCTGAGCTGTCCCTCTGCCCGAACCAGGGCTCAGTGTAGTCAGTGACTGGGTTCACTTCTTGACCGTATGGAATCGTCACGACTACTCCCCCTGGGCCCATGTAATAACCGGTCCTAGGTGCCCAATACTCATATCGCCTAGAGAGAGCGAAGGTGTCCATGACTTCCGAAGAGTAGTTCACGGAAACCCATGTTTCAATCACTCCGTTTGCGTACACGTTCACCTGTGCACCGTACTCTGAGTATGCTCCATTGACTCCATGGCTGAAGAGCAGTGTGACGACATGGGGACCATATGACATGACCTTAGTGCCGAATCTCTCGTACGCTCCCAGATGTCCTTCCCACGAGGTGAGGTTCTGCGTTGCTAGAGTATATCCGAATGATACCCAGTTGGGTGTTTTCTGAATCCGCTCCACATTGGCCCCAAGGGGTGACATCAAGACCATCGTCGAGTCCGCCATTTGGATCCCAAATCGACTGATTCTCATGAAGGGAGTCCCGGCCAAAGAAGATGGCTTGAGCGTTCCGCTTCTATCGTCGAAATAGAGGTGAAAGATACGGGGCCCAGTACTGCCAAGAGTCTGAATCAAGGGGAACACGAGCACGCCCAGTTCCGAATCTGCAGGGTCGGGCAACCACTGGATCACAACGGATTCATTCTTTTCGTCCACTAGCCTGAGTGATTGGAGGCTGACATGAGGGGTTATGCCAAGCTTGTTTCTGATCTGCCCGAAGTCTATTGGTACTCTAGCGTAGCCGCTGTTCCTATCTATTCCCATCGTGTCAACAGCGATTGTGGCACGATACTGCCAGTCAAGAGGCAAAGTAATTGAGATATCCGCTGTGCCGGCTTGGGTTGCGCTGAACAATGATAGCGGCTCGACAACATGGGTCGTATCTATGACTTGCGCACCCACAAGATGAGAGCCTGCTCCCAAGTCGACAATGACTCCAGCGACAAGATAAGTTGAGTTGAAACGGTGGCTTGGGACATCGGCCAGTGGACTGCCATTCTCAGTGAACTGGACGTCGGGCAGGCTGACCCCGGTGGGAACGTTTTGCGACACAACAGCAATCAGCTGAACCTCTGTGGGCCTGAGCGGGTTCGGCACATCGTAGACCAAGTCGACAACTGAATAGGCTGGTTTGTAGAGCCTAAACACTTTCGTTTCGTTGACAGCGAAGTCGACGGTGAATGTTATTCTGTTACTCGCCACGGCATAGGAGATGGGTTCGTCCTGCACGAGTTCCCTGATGTACATCCCGGGAGTCTGTATGGCCAGACTGTCTGCCTCAATACTGATAGTCACATCTTCGACTGCTGTCTTGTTCCAGTTCCGGACGGTAAAGTGGAGGCTATCTGCATACCAGTGACCGAAGCGCTCGATAGTCATGTAGTGTGAGGCCGTATTACTGACTGACGCAAACGTCATCGGTCCCCACCCAGCGTTCTGGAGCCTATCGGCTACCGGCACATACTTCTGGTAGAGGGCGTCATCTCTGCTGTAGTTGGCTGTCATGAGTGGATACATTCCATAGTGCAGATAACGCATTGCTGAATCAATTGTCCATGCAGGCGATCCAGCACAGTAGTCCATGCCTGAGATGGGTTTTTGATACATTGCGAAGCGAGAGGTTAGACCGATCTCCCAATTGAAGAAGTTGTCACCACCATACCCCCAATGGTAGAGAGTCTGTTCCTGTAGACCTGCGTCAAGGTATATTGCCTGATACATGCCTTGTGGCCACGCGACTCCGAGGTTGCCGTATATGGTCATGTCGCCGTAGAAGTCTGCCATCATCCCTGCTCTGAATGCTCTAAGCAGTTCAACTTGCGAGCTTCCGACAACTGATACTGGAACCCTAGTAGTTCCGTTGTAGACGTAGCTCAGAGGCATACCAGTGTACGCTCGATGGGTGAGGTTAAGATCCTCTGACCCGCACCCCACGTTGTCGAAGAAGATTCCGACTGGGCCGGCACCATAGGGGTCATAGTCTTCGTAGCTAGGCATCACAATCCACTTCGAGAACCAGTCCAGCAAGTCTCTGACGACGATGTCATCGCTTGTCCCTTGTGCAAGAGCCGCCTCGCCAGATCTCACTGGCTCTACAGGTCCTGCTAAAGAGTGTCCTATGAGAATCGGATTGCACCTGAACTCTGCCTTGTAAGATCCTCCACCGCCGCTCCAGGCCACCTGTGCATGGCCTGTCCTGTTGTATATCAACGTGTTCCGGATGAAGGCCGCTGCAGTTTTGTTGATCTCTGCTGCGGACGATGCATACTCATTGAGGATTCCGAGATAGTCTCTGGCGTTGTACTGCGTCTGAGTACAGAGGATTCCAAGGCCAATGGGATTCACGTAGGGCAGGCTCCCGACCCCATAGGCCGAGTTGATGAAGCCATCCTGCGGCGTGGCCCACCCGTAGAGGTTCCCAGCTCCGTACGGGTAGCGTAACCCTATGAGATCGGCGTGTTTGTATCGCAGCATGCCGGATTCCACGACAGCCTGCGGTCCATCTATGGCTTCTGCTCCTCCTACGGCACGATCAGATGAGAACCAACTTGGAAAGAACTCATAGTATCTTGACGCGGCCGATCTTATGCCCCATCTTGCTTCTACCTTGTAGAGAATAAGCCCAAGTCGAACGAATCCGGGACTCGGCAGCTGAGCATCACTGAACCCAATGGAGTAGTTGCAGTAGAAATGCTGCTTGGGAGCGTTGTATCCCATGAAGAAAACGGAGGGGCAGTCGAGGAGTACTGCCATGCACAATGCCTTGTCTCCAACACAAACAGTGGAATAGGGAAGGAGGGACATTAGGTTGTGTCCGAAGGGCACTTCGCTGGTGATTGCATGCGTGTACTTGTAATCCCCGGAGGGAGAAACAGTGATCTTTCTGTTGGGGCCTTGCCACCAAGAAGCTCCGGTCCGACTGACCGGCATTCTGAGGCTCAGGTCGGCTGCCCTGTCCGACGTCAACTGATTGTCTGCCTCGATTACAATCTCGATGTAGCTGTCCTCAACAATATACGTCAAGTTGAGATCATACTGCAGTCTGACCGCAGTCTGCTGAACCGTCTGACCCACCTGTTGCACTGTCCCACCCATCGAAGCACTGGTCACAGTGTTAGCGTCAGTGACAGCAAATGGCTCCACTGTACCCGCGGATATCGTCTGGCCGTCTATCGTCACCGACTTGATGACACCATTGTCACCCAGTACCACCGACAAGCCGTCTGACGTAGTGAGCACGAAGTCTGCTAGGGCTGTCTTGTACACGCCGGCTTTCGACTGCGTCACTTTCGAGATGGGCTCTTCTCCATTGCTCTCCTGTCGGAGAGCCTGTGATACACTGGACGCCGACCTATTGGCTGGCAAGCTGGCGGGAGCCAGGCCTGTACTTGGCAATACCAGTAGCACAACAATCAGAAGTATGTAGAATCCTCGGTATGCCGCATGCTGCATTGCGAATACACCCCAGCTTCATTGAACCCGAAGGGCTCTTATAATCTTAGAGCGCATGGGATGCAGTTGATAGACACCGCCGCATGAGGCGGCAGCAGGGAGAGGTTGGATGTTGAGTTCAATGAGGGCTCTTCCAGTCCTAGAACCCGAACAGCTTAGCATACTTCTTCTCTGCATAGTCCAGGAACGGCTTTGCAGTGAGCCTACTTCCAGTCACCTTCTGCGCCAAGTCGCGGGGATCGTAAAGGGAAGCCTTAGAGTGGACATTGTCTTTGAGCCACCCC
>Ga0153915_10001877_pt1 | contig 19324 bp, 11 predicted proteins | sample Opewatmetagenome_2_FD_107003 | JGI IMG/M metagenome (GOLD analysis project Ga0153915, IMG submission 107003) | Freshwater wetland microbial communities from Ohio, USA - Open water 3 Core 3 Depth 3 metaG | ecosystem: Environmental > Aquatic > Freshwater > Wetlands | place: USA: Ohio, Lake Erie...
GAAGCAGATCGCCGCCACGCGCGCACGGCTTGCGCCGAATCAAATCGGCAGCGCGGGGCAGTTGCAGGAATGGCTGGAGGATTGGGACATGCAAGCACGCGACCTCCACCACCGGCACGTCTCGCACCTTTACGGCTTGTATCCCGGCCGCGACATCACACTGCGCGGCACGCCGGAACTCGCGGCGGCAGTGAAGAAATCGCTGGAGATTCGTGGCGACAAGGCCACCGGCTGGGCCACCGCCTGGCGCATCTGTCTCTGGACGCATCTCAACGACGGCGATCATGCCTTCCAGGTTTTGAAATTCCTGCTCAGTCCCGAACGGACGTATCCGAATATGTTTGACGCCCATCCGCCGTTCCAAATTGACGGCAACTTCGGCGGCGCGGCGGGAATCATGGAGATGCTGCTGCAAAGCCGCGCAATGGCATCGCCGGATGCCGGATATGAAATCGAATTGTTGCCAGCGCTGCCTAAGGCATGGCCGCACGGCAGCGTGAAAGGCTTGCGCGCGCGCGGCGGCTTCGAGGTGGACGTGGCTTGGAGGGATGGAAAACTCACGGAAACCACCGTGCATTCGCTGGTCGGAAATCCTGTCCGCTTGCGTTACGGCACAACGCTTCACGGGTTGAAGCTGAAGCCGGGTGAAACTTTCCAATGGAATGGACAATGAAAATAACCGTTCGTTTCTCAACCCTGGCGGTTCTGCTTGCCATGCTGGTGGTGCTCCCGGCCGGAGCCGCCGACTGGCAATGGTCGGCGCCGATGGGCAACAGTCGCGCTTTCCTGTGGATTCCACCCGACTGCAAACGAGTCCGCGCCGTCGTCGTCGGCCAGAACAACATGATCGAGCAGGGAATTCTCGAACACGATCATTTCCGCAAGGAAATGTCCAGGCTCGGCGTGGCGGAAATCTTCATCGCGCCCCCATTCGACACGTGGCAGAACGCCACGAACAACGACACGGCCAACGCGCAGTTTGACGCGATGCTGAAATCTTTCGCGGGCGGTTCGGGTTGCAGTGAATTGGAATTCGCGCCGATCATTCCACTCGGCCACTCGGCGATGGCAAGTTATCCGTGGAATTTCGCCGCATGGAACCAGTCGCGCACGCTGGCGATCCTGTCCGTTCATGGCGACACGCCGCAGACCGACCTCGTCGGCAACGGCCAGCCCAATGTGGATTGGGGCTGGCGCAATATTGACGGCATTCCCGGCCTTATGGCCATGGCCGAATACGAATGGTTGGAAGCCCGGCTCACGCCGGCGCTGAAATTCCGCAATGAACATCCCAAGACGCCGCTGGCCATGCTGGCCGAACCCGGCAACGGCCATTTCAACTATTGCGACAATCTCATCAAATTCCTGGCGATGTTCATTCGCAAGGCAGCCGAACAACGGTTGCCAACGGACATGCCGTTGGATAAACCGCCGGTGTTGAAGCCGGTTGATCCGACGAAAGGCTGGCTGGTGGAACGCTGGCATTTGAACCAGCCGCGCACTTTCAAACCTGTGCCGTGGAGCAAATACACAGGCGATCCGAATGAGGCGTTCTGGTGTTTTGACAGGGAGATGGCGATGGCCACGCAGGACTTTTTTGCCGACCAGCCGGGCAAACAGCCGCAACTGCTGGGTTTAGTGCAGGACGGGAAAACTGTTCCGCAGACCGAAACGCACCAGCAGGTCAACCTCCGTTTCATTCCACTCGATGATGGCGTCACTTTTCGTTTGTCTGCGACATTTTTGGATTCGGTGGAAAGTGGCTCAAAGAATCTTTCGCGCTGGACATATCTGCCGGCCGGTAGCCCGCTTGGCCACGCATCTGGCGGCGGGCCGATTGCGATTTCGCGCATCAGCGGGCCGGTAGCCAAAATCAACGGCGATACTTTCCGCGTCCAGTTCGACCGCGTTTGTTCGACAACGGACAAACGCAACTTCGACATCTGGCTGCTGGCCAGCCATTCCGGCGATTCGAAATACAAGAGCATCATGCAACAGGCGTTGCTGAAAATTCCGCGTTTCACCGATGGCGCGGAACAGCACATCAACTTTCCGGAAATCCACAACCAGAAGGTCGGGACAAAATCACTGAAACTCAATGCTGCTTCGGATTCGGGCCGGAAGGTATATTATTATGTCCGCGAAGGTCCGGCGGAGATCGAGGGTGACACGTTAAGATTCACGAAAATTCCGCCCCGCACGAAGTTTCCGGTGAAGGTTACGATTGTCGCCTGGCAGCATGGCTTGCCCGGCAAAGTGAGGACGGCCGCGCCAGTATTGCAGGAATTCAATCTTACGAAATGATCCAATGAAACCAGCCAGGTGCTCACACCTTTTGCCGAAAATGAAATCCAGCTCCGGATTTGGCGATTCCGGAGGAACTCTGGTGACGAATCAATGAAAGCGCTTAACACGATCGTATGCCTGCTGCTGGCGACCATTCCGGCGCGAGCGGAAACCATTCCATTCCCATTAGCGCTTGACGCCGCCGTCGTGACACAGGAGCAACTGGATGACATCGGCAAACGAGCGCTGCCGATCGGCAACGGAGATCTGAACGCCTTGCTCTGGGAGCGCAATGGCCAGATCTGCCTGCGTGTGACGAAGAACGACCTTTGGGACGCGCGCATAGACACCTCCGAAGACCCGCCTCTTCTTAAGATGGATGTCCGGAATCGCACATGGAGCGGGGGAACCAATAGCGCGCCGAGTTGGTCCAACCATCCCTATCCGGAGCCGCGTTGTGCGGCAGTCGTGACAATCGGTTCACCTGAAGCAAAAGATCCCGTTATCAACGCCCGTCTCGACCTGCGTCGCGCGGTCGCCACTGCGAATGCGACCGCGGTTAGCGTCCTTGCCGACCGGAATGTGATCCTCATTGACAGCCCTGCGCCGGTCTCGCTGGAGGAGGTCAAGGCCCAGCAATTGCCGCCCGCCAAACTCGGCGAGACGGATGGGATCAAGTGGTTCTGCATGACCATGCCCGGCGACGTGGATTACGCGGGCATGGAATACGCGCTGGCCGTCGCCGTCCGCGGCTCGCGCAAGGCCGTGTCAATGGTCACCTCGTTCGATACCGCCGATCCCGTGTTGGAATCAGCCATCCGGCTGGCTCGGCGGAGCCTTGAATCGGACCCGGTCCCCCGGCACGAGGAAACGTGGACGAAATTCTGGTCCGCCGCCGGACTCGAACTCGAAGACAAGTTTTTCCAGAACGCATGGTATCGCAATCTGTATTACATGCGATGTTTCTGCCGGCCTGGAACGACCATGCCGATCACACTTTATGCCGGGCTGGCCAATGACCAGCCCGGATGGCACGGCGCGCCAACCCTCAACTACAACATTGAACAGGTCTTCTGGCCGATGTTCGTCTGCAATCAGGTGGACGCAATGGAACCATACGTCCGGTTCATCAAGGGCTTTGCGCCGCGCGGACGGTGGCTGGCAAAAGAAACATACGGAGTGGATGGTCTGTTTTTGCCTCTCAACCTCTTTGGTCCTGAATACCTGGTGTCTCCGGAAAACGCGAAGAGCAGGAACGCCCGCCAGATTTGCTATGTGCCGTGGACCTACACTCTGGGGTGCACCTGGTTTGGGCTGCAAAATCTCTGGCTCCGCTACAAGTATGCTCCCGACCGCGGTTGTCTTGAATCCATATATCCACTATTCCGGGATGGCGCCGAATTTTACGCCAATATTCTCGATCAATGTCGCAATGGCGAACTCGGCCCCGGCTATAATCCCGAGCATGGCCCGTTTGGCACTTTCAACAACCCGGTTGACATCGCGTATTTTCGTTTCTTGCTCACTACGGCTTCAGAAGCCGCCAAGATCCTGGGGCGCGATCCAAAGCTCGCGGAGCGCTGGTTCGCACAGCTTGCCCGCGTGCCGGACTACGAAACGACGATGCTGAATGGTGAGCCGATTGTTGCCAACTGGAAAGGCGCCACAGCTGATTCCGTCAAACAGCACAACATCGTCGTGCCCACGGTCCCGATTTTCCCAGCGGAACAGATCACCTGGTTCTCACCCGAAAAGGAAAAGCAGCTCTTCGAGCGGACACTGCGCTGGATCAAGCATCGCGATGATAATGCCCACATCATGATCAACGTCGCCCGGGCGCGTTTGTCCATGCCGGAAGCCTATGTGAAATCGCGCGAGCATTTTTTGAAGCTGCTCACCCCGAACGGCCTTTTCGCGGAATGGCCCGGCCACGGATATTATCTGGCCGAAAGCTGGGCATTCGCCGGTTTGACGGGCGAGATGCTGCTTCAGAGCGTCGGCGACATTATCCGGGTGTTTCCCGCCTGGCCGAAGGACAAGGACGCCGCGTTCGCCGATTTGCGCGCTCAAGGCGGATTTCTCGTTACTGCGGAACAGAAGGGCGGCAAGGTGCTGCGCTTGGAGATAAGGTCGACGGTCGGTGGCAAACTGCGCCTCCTCAGCCCGTGGGATGGTACCATCATCGAGAGGAACACCAAGCCGGGAGAAAACGTGAGGCTGACCGGCACACGGCCGTAGGCGGAGGCAACACCGAACCTTTTTGCTTATGCTTCGCTTCCTCATCATCCTCCAGTTCGTGGTCGCCGTCGCGCGCGCCCAGACGCTTGACATGCTCACGTTCGGCGACACCGCCTCCGAAACCGCTCACGGCCTGAGCACAGGCTGGGGACCCGTCGCCCGCAAGTCGCTCACTCCGCCTAGCGACGTGGTTGTCGGCGGACTGGGTGAATCTGCGCGCCGGCTTCTCCCGCCGGCGACAAACCATTGGGAAGGCGGGCGCATGGCGTTCACGCTCAAGGTGGATCCCGACCGGCTAAACTATGCCACGATTCGCCTTTGGGGCTCGGACAAGACGGTGAATCAGCTCATTCTCTTCTGCGAAGGGAAACAGATCGGCTATCGGCACCTTGGCGACATTGACCTTCTCGACATCGGCAGTGGCGAGCCGGCGTTCAACGGACGTTTTTTCTATAACACCACGCCGCTGCCGGTCGAGCTGACCCGCGGACGAACGAATCTGAATTTCGAGATCCGCAGCCTCGGGCAAACGTGGGGTTATGGGCAGACGTTCGACAAATACCAGAAGCCGATGACCGAACCGACCCGCGGCATCTACCGCCTTTATACGCATACCGATGGCTTCTTTGCGCCGCCGGCCGATGAGAAACAGGGTGATGCGCCGAAAAATCCACCGGTCCGCAAGGAGCCCGGCCCGGGAGTGCTGGACCAGGTCAAGCAGCGCGTGAACGGTGAAATCGCCGCCCGGCTCGACGCGAAGAGGCCGATCAGCCAGATGCAGATGCAGCTCCTGGCCAATGCGTATGACGTTGAATGGACGCGCGCGCATCAGAATCCGCAGGCCATCGAGCAGATTGTAAAGGCCCTGGATGCGCTCTTCGCCGCCTACCGGCTGAATCCAAGGCTGGCACAAGAGGAGCCGTCAACCTGGAATCCCGGCTGGTTTGGACTGGGCATTTGCGGGCAGGTTATCGCGTTGCGGAAGGCGGAACTGTCTTCGCAGTTGGACGGGCAGATTGACGACGGGCATGGCGGCAAGGTCACCCGCCGCGCAGCTTATACGGAGATGCTCGTCGCTTGCCGCGACTGGCATCGCAAGCATCGCCGGCAATACACGAATCAGACCATGCTCAATGACCTCAACGGCATTTACCATGCGAACCGCGGCATTGCCGCCCTTAATCCGGGCCAGGCGCTGCATGAAGCGGACGCGCGCCGCTACCTCTATGAGGCGGTCGGACTCGAACCGTGGCGCGATAGTGATTCCGGCGGCGGGGCGGCGTTGGAGACCGGACGCCGCAACTGGGGTGTTGGCACGAATTACTGGCAGCTCACCGCGAAAGGTCTATCCAAGGAACTCGGATACGTCGGCAGCTACGGCGAGGTGATTGATCTCATCGCGGACATTTACAACGCCACGCGGCCCGCGCCCGGGGAGCCCGGCGACGAGCGCATCAAGGCGCAACTGACCAAGGTTGCCCGCGCACGTGCGAACTTCCGTTATCCTTCGCTCGACGAAGACGGCAACCGCGTCATGCGCCTCGAACAAGTCGTCGGCTGGCGCGATGCACATTATCCGGGCTATCTCACCTACGCGCAGCGCGCGACGCGTGATGCTTGCGCTTTGCAGGCCGCCGCCATCACGCTTGATCCGCAACTTGTCGGTTGCGCGCAGCAGATGATTGCTGACAACCAGTTTTTCGCGTCGGAGGTCGGGGCGACGGATGACAAGGCGCAGCCGCTCCGCACCACGATCGGACGGCTCGAAACGCCGGGCTGCTACGAAATCATCAAGGCGCAGGCGCCGCAGGCGAAGCGCCTGCCGATGTCGCCGGGTCAGCCGGACTTTGTCTTCAGCGACGAGGAGGACGGCGTGGTTGCGATCAAGAACGGCGATGAAATTCTCTACGCCTCGCTTTACTGGCGCGCGCGCAACGCGGTGAATTTCCTTGCGCGAATCCATTACACGACTTCGCGCCTGGACCGCATTGCCGTGGTACGCGAGGAGGTTGAATTCGAGCCGAGTGGCATGACTTACACGCGACCGGATTGGATCAATTTCGGTTTCGGCAATGGCGGTCCGCACTATCCTCAGGATTTGCATTCTGCCAGCGCGGGCGAAAAGCTGCCCATCGCCAAAATTCCCGACGGCGTGCCTTTCCGTCCCGGAAGCGAAAGTGTTTACGCCGGCAAAGGCGAATTTTATGCGTTGCGTTATGGGGATTATCTCATCGGTATGAACGTGACCACGGACAAGACGTTTGAACTGAAGCCGCCCGCGGGCGTTGGCGCGGCGCAGGAGCTTGTTTCTGGCAAAACCCTGAACCTCACCGCGCCGCTCAAGGTCGGGCCGCGCTCGACGGCAGTGCTGTGGCTGAAGAATTGAGGCAACCATGAATCGTTTCAAATGCGGCATTTCGGCGCTGCTTTTTCTGGCGGCGGTCTTCTCGGCGCGCCCGGCGGAGTGGCAATGGTCGGTGACGGTCAAGGCCGAGAAGCCCGAGGGCGGTCCGTCGCGCGCGTGGTTGTGGATTCCGCCGAACTGCGAGCGGATTCGCGGCGTGGTCGTGGCGCAACACAACATGGAGGAGATTTCGATCCTCGAAAATCCCAAGTTCCGCCAGGGGCTGGCGGAATTGGGCTTTGCCGAGGTGTGGGTCGCGCCGTTCTTCGATCATCTTTTCCGTTTCAACGAGGGCGCGGGGGACACTTTCAAGGACATGATGAGTCGTCTCGCTGAGGAGTCGGGTTACACCGAACTCAATTTTACCCCGGTTGCACCCATCGGCCATTCCGCAGCCGCGAGCTGGCCTTATTATTTCGCCGCGTGGGCACCGGAACGCACGTTGTGTGCACTGTCGGTCAGTGGGCAATGGCCCTATTTCCGCCACAAGGACTGGGCGCCGGACATCTGGGGCGATCGCACCATTGATTTCATTCCGTGCCTCGAAAGCATGGGCGAATACGAGGCTGCTGGCACTTGGTCGCGTGAAGGTTTAAAGGAGCGCCAGGAACATCCGAAGATGCCCTTGACCATGCTGGCCAACCCGGCCCAGGGACATTTTGCCAGCACCGAACAAAAGGTGGAGCAACTCATATTTTATCTCAAGAAAGCCGTGCAATACCGCGTGCCAAAGGGTTGGGATGCGACGAGCGCGCCGAAATTGATTCCGATTGATCCAACCCAGACCGGGTGGCTGGCGGACAAATGGCATCGTGACAAACCGCCGACTGCGCCGCCAGCCCCCATCGGCCAATATAAGGGCGACCCGAAGGAGGCGTTTTGGTTTTTCGACGAAGAGCACGCCCGGGAAACGGAGCGGTATCAGGCGGCCTTCCGCGGCCTGAAACCGCAGCTCGTCGGCTATGTGCAAAACGGAGCGATGGTTGCGCAGAAGAATTCGCATTTGCAGGTGGACTTGAAGTTCGAGCCGGAAGCCGATGGCGTCACGTTCAAGCTCACGGGGGCGTTTTATGACCATGTGCCAGCCGTCAGCTCCCGCCTGACCGACTGGTCGTTGTTGCCCACCAACGCGCCGCTGGGCCACGCGCGGAGCGGGGCGATTTCGATTGATCCCATTTCCGGGCCATTTGAGAAATTAAGCGCGGACACGTTTGCCGTGCGCTTTCAAAAGGAAACACTACAAGTCACCAATGCGCGAAATTATGCGCTGGTGTTTGCTGCCACGCACCCGGGCGACGCCGAATACAAGGCCGCTGTCCAGCAGGCGCAGATGTTCGTTCCCTTGCGCAACACGCAAGGCCGCGAGCAGCATATTTCGTTTCCCGAAATTCCCAATCAAAGAGCCGGAATCAAATCTCTGAAACTCAGGGCCACTTCGGACGCGGGAATGCCGGTGCATTATTTCGTTCGGGAAGGCCCGGCGGAAGTGGACGGCGACGTATTGAAATTCACCCCGATTCCACCGCGCGCAAAATTCCCGGTGAAAGTGACGGTTGTCGCGTGGCAATATGGCCGCGCGGCTGATCCCAAACTGAAAACCGCCGAACCGGTGGAACGAACTTTTTCCATTGTACAATGATCCGGCACGAATTCGTCTGCATTGATGAAGGGTTGGGGACGCTGCTTCACGTCAACGAGCGCGACCCACTGAAGAACTGGCGCGTGTTCATCGGTCAACCGCAGCCGCGCGACATGCAACTGGTCGGTGGAAACAAAATCCTCATCGGCCATCACCGCGGTTTTACCGAATTCGACATCGCCAAGGGCAAATCGGTCGTGGAATTCAAATCGCTCGAAGGCGTCACCGCCGTGCGCCGGCAACCGGACGGTCACACAATCATCGCTGGGGTCAATCTGGCCGGGGTCACCGGCGTGGTCATATTGGAACTCGACACGGCCAACCGTGAAGTACACCGCGCGGTTTTCCCCGGCGATTACGTTCGGCTTATCCGCCAAACTGCGAGCGGCACGTATCTCATGTGCTGCAACACGATGATTCGCGAAGGCTCGCGCGAAGGAAAATATCTCCGGGAATTTCCGGTGGACGGTTTTTTGCACGCGTGGAAGGCGGTTCGTCTGGCAAATGGAAACCTACTCGTGGCGGCGGGTTATGGCGCATTCATGGTTGAACTCGATCCTGCGGGAAAGATTCTCCGCAAGTTTGGCGGCAAGGAATCCGTGACGGTTGAGGTGAATCCATTGTTCTACGCGATGTTTCAACTATTGCCGAACGGCAACATCGTGCTGGCCAACTGGCAGGGGCATGGCGAAGGCCACGGCGCGCAGGGGATTCAACTGCTGGAATTCAACGCTGATGGTGCGATGGTATGGCAGTGGAAGCAGCCGGACATGATATCCTCGCTCCAGGGCGTGATGGTGCTGGATGGCTTGGACAAATCCAGGCTTCACGATGAACGCAGCGGTCTGATGCAGCCGGTTTCATAATACTGGCTCGCAGGTTAACAGTGAAACCCAGCAAAGGATTTGAACAATGGTTTCCGCCTGACAGAATTGCGGTGTTACCATGCAAAAAATGAAACGCCTCTGCTTATGCTTCATCGCGTTCACCATCGTGTTCAGCGCGTTGACCTTATTGGCGATGGAACCTACTCCGTTGAGCCTGCCGCTCGGTGACATTAAAACCCTGGAAGGCTGGAATGGGTTAAAGCCCGGCGCGGTTTTGGAAATACCCGGCGAAGCGGTTTTCCGGTATCCGGATGGATCGCGTGGGCAATACAAGCACGGTTTCCGCATGCTGAACGACAGCGCGGCGGAGTGGCAGAAGTATTACGGGGTCCAGTTCGAAGTGAAACTGACGGACGCCCGCGAGGTGGAACTGACGGCCATCATCCTGCGTTTTCAGCGCACCGCAACGCCTGAAACGCCGGTGAACGCCACGGTTCGTGTTAGCGGCAAGGGCTGGCATACCATCATGCTGCCGTGGTCGGCGTTTGATTTCGAGCAGGCGAACTACAGTTTTCTCAAGACGGTGAAGGAGTTCAAAGTCGCGGCCAAAGCTGCCGACGGCAAGACGGCGAAGCTGGAACTCCGCAATGTGCGCGTGGTGAAAGCGCCGGTCGTTTCGTTGGAAGCGGAAGTTCGCGGCAAAAGCGCGGCGCAAAATTCCACGGCGGAATACGATGTCTCTGTCGGCAATTGCTCGAACGAGAAACAATCCGTGACGCTGTCGTTCGTAAAGTATGGCTGGGAGGAAATGACGGCGAGTGTCGAGCCGGGTTCGCTCCAACTCGCCCCCGGCGAATTGCGTAACGTGAAGGTGCGCGTGCGGATTTCCGACCGCGTGCCGCCGGGCGGACACGAACAGCAGGTATTGCAGGCCATCGCCAATGGCGACGCCGCGAACGCCGCGCAGTTGAAGTTCATTACCACCAGCGAAGTGCCGCATCCGTTCATCCTGCACACGCCGGAGCGCTGGCAGGAAGTTCGCGACCGCATCGCCAAGTATCCGTGGGCGAAGGAGCGCGCCGACGAATTCATCCGCACGGCGCGCGAATGGCGCGTTCCGGAGATCGCCGATCCAGTGAAAGCACCGGATGATACCTACGGGCCTTACGTTTTCCAGACTCAAACCGAGAACGGCCTGATGGCATGTGGTTACGCCTTCGAGATCACTGGCGACAAAGCGTTCGCGGAAAAGATCGCATTGTTCCTCCGCCGCCTTTCCGATCCCACGAATGGTTATCCAAAAACTTTGCGTGGCTGCAACCAGGGCCTCGTCCAAGAAGGGCATTGGTTCCAGTATAATGCGAAGGCTTACGACATGGCGCTGCCGTCAGGTGTTTTTTCCGAAGCCGACAATCGGCAGATCGAACATACGTTCCGGATGTTCATTGAGACAATTGAGCGCGCCTGTGACTATGGCCCGGTCAATAACTGGAACGTCTCGGAAGTCATCGGCGCGTTTTACTGTTCGCTCGTGATGGGAGATCTCGTTTCTGCCGAGCGATGGTTCGCCGGGCCGTCCGGCATTTGCGATCAACTGGCCAAGGGCGTGATGGACGACGGCTGGTGGAACGAATGCTCGATCAGCTACAACACCTGGGTCGCCAGCGAATTCACGCAGGTGGCGCTGGCCTACGAGCCGTTCGGCGTCAATTTCCGCGACATGAAGGTGCCTGCGAGTTACTCGCCGCGCGTGATGCTTTCGTCGGAATTGAGCGGCGGCACGGCGGTGGGCGGCACAGCGGAGGAGCGGCGCAAACCATTTGGCATGGAGCCGAACATCTACGGGCCGAACCGCAAACCTTACCGCAACATCCGCATTATGTGGGACAGCCTGCTGCCGTTTCTGGATTATCGCAGCGTAATGTTTGGCGTGAACGATTCGACGGAAAACATCATCGGCGGCACGCGCACGGAGGTCGGCGGCGCGCCGTTCGAGCTGGCTTACTACGTCTATCGCGATCCAGCTTACGCGGCTGTCATCAAGAACGGTGGCAGCAAGCGCGATCTGCTCTACGGTGTGCCGGAGTTGCCTGAACAAACTCCAGAGCGCTTCCGCGACAGCGCATTCGCCGACAATGTCGGCCTCGCTATGCTGCGTTCGCAGACGATGAGCCGCCCGATCCGTGAGCAGATCCAGGCCGCGCTGCACTACGGCACGCACGGTTGGGCGCACGGACATTTTGACCGCACGGATATGCTTTCCATCATGCGCTACGGCCGCAGCTTCTGGAACCCCGAATCGGTGTTCTGGGTCTATGAGCCGTTCATGTATAAATTTTACTGCCAGTGTTCGGTGAACCACAACATGGTCGTGGTGGATCGCAAGATGCAGGAGGCACAGCCCGGCGAACGACTGCTGTTCCACAGCGGCAGCGCAATGCAGGCGTCGGTTGTCGAGACGGAGGCGCGTTGGAGCAATCCGCCCTACGGCGGCATGGTCTATGACTATGTGCCGGTGAAAACCTTCGCGGAAAAATGCTGGCGCGAAGGCCGCAGCGTTCCGATTCCGAGCAATGCACCCGCTTACGGCTCGCTCACGGATTACACGGAGAAGGTCAAACAGCGCCGGGCGATGATCGTGACGGATGATTACGTCGTGCTGGCCGACTGGGTGAAGGGCGCGAACATGCACACGTTCGAGAGTCTGTTGCACATGAAAGATTTTAAAGGCCTCGAAGCGGCGGGGAAAAAGTTCCTCCGCCACGACGCGCAGTGGGACGCGAATCCAGTCGGCAGCGCGCAGTTCGTGACGGATTGCGACTGGTATGAAGTCAGCGCGCCGGCAGTGAGTCGCTTCCAGATGCGCTTTGGCCCGGGCGCTGACAACGAAGGCTCGCGCACGCTGGGCAACGAGGATGGCATGCTCAAGACCGACGTTTACTCGCTCTGGCCGCACAAGCAACAGATCATGATCGGCGCCGCGCCGGAGATGCATCCGGTCGAGAAGCGGCTGTTCTACACCGTGCGCGGTGATAACAGGACTCTGGCTGAAGGAAAATTCGGCGCGTGGATTCTCGGCTCGGCGAACATTGACGCGCCGCTCGACGGCGTGAAGCAGCTTGAACTGGAAACCAAAACCGAATCGGCAAAGAAACCAACGCTGTTTTGGGCGGACTCGCGGATCGTGACGCGGGATGGAAAGGAAATTCCGCTGTCACAACTGTCACCACGGTTTGAAAACGTTGAGCAGCCTGCGCAGTCTGGGAAAGATTATTTTGGCGGGCCGGTTAAAATTGTCGGCAATGAATACAAAAACGCCGTGCCCGCTGAGCCGAAGAACGCGAAGGACCCCGGTGTCGTGCGCGTGGATTTGGCCGGTGTAAACGCCGTGCGGTTTAAGGCGACGCTCGGCGGCGATTTCCCGCTCGGCGGCGAAACGCAACGCAGGAAGGTTTACGCAGTCCGCGCGCCGGAAGGAACGGAAGCGCGCTTCCTCACCGTGATTGAACCATATGAGGACAAACCGGTGGTAAAATCCGCCGAAGCCTTGAGTGCGGACAAAATCCGCGTCGAACTGACCGATGGCCGCGTGCAGGAAATTGAATTTCGGAATTTCCAAGGCGATGGCAAGGATATCCGGATCAGCATGACTGAAAGCAAAGACGGCCATTCCATCCGGACTGAAATCGCCGAAACGGCGGCAAAACAGAACTGATCCATGCGCCAGATTCAAAATCCGATCCTCCCCGGGTTCCATCCGGATCCAAGTATCTGCCGGGTCGGCGACGATTATTACATCGCCAATTCGTCGTTCGAGTGGTTTCCCGGCGTGCCGATTCATCACTCGAAAGATTTGATGAACTGGCGGCTGATCGGCCATGCGCTCACCCGCAAGTCGCAACTCGATTTGCGCGGTGTGCCGGATTCTGCCGGTGTCTGGGCGCCAAGCTTGAGCCATGCGGACGGGCAATTCTGGCTGATCTATACGAACGTCCGCAACACCGGCATGGGCCGGCCATTCAAGGACCTGGATATTTTCCTGACTACAGCGCCGGATATTTCCGGGCCGTGGACTGACCCTGTCGAATTGAACTCTGTTGGCTTTGATCCGTCGTTGTTTCACAATGATGACGGACGCAAATGGCTGGTGAACATGATTTGGGATTTCCGCAATGGCCGGTCACGCTTTGCCGGCATCGTTGCGCAGGAATACGACCGCCGCCAGCGCAAACTCGTCGGGCCGATGACAAAGATTCTCGAAAAGGATCGCATCCTCACGGAAGGCCCAAACCTCTACAAACACGACGGCTGGTATTATCTCATGTTGGCCGAAGGCGGCACCGGTTGGAACCATGGCATCTCAATGGCGCGCTCGCGCAATATCACTGGGCCATATGAACTTGATCCACAGGCAAACGTGATCACGACGCGAGACGACGATTCCTGGCCGCTGCAAAAGGCCGGTCACGGCGAACTGGTCGAGACGCCTGCGGGTGAATGGTATCTCGTGCATCTTGCCAGCCGCCCGCTCATGCCCGAACGCCGCTGCATGCTGGGACGCGAGACTTGCATCCAACGTGTTGAGTGGAACAAAGACGGCTGGCTGCGGTTGGTTGGCGGCGGGACGAAACCAAAAACAGAATTGCCAGCGCCGAAAGGATTGTCGCCGCAACCGTGGCCCGCATTGCCAACACGCGATGATTTTGATTCGGATAAACTCGGCGTGAACTGGAGCTTTTTGCGTGTGCCGACGGATGATTCGTGGCTGTCGCTCACGGAACGACGCGGCTGGCTGCGGTTGCGCGGGCGTGACTCATTGCACTCGCTGTTCAACCAAAGCTTAATCGCCCGGCGCGTGCAACATTTCCAATTCACTGCCGAAACATGTCTCGAATTTTCCCCGACGCACTTCATGCAAAGCGCGGGGCTGATTTGTTATTACGACACGCGGACGCACTTTTATCTGCGCGCGACGCACGATGAAAAACGCGGCACAATACTAGGCATTGCGCTCACCGACGACGGCAATTACGATGAACTGACCGAGAGCCAGATCATTGTGAATGATTGGAAACAGATTTTTCTCCGCGCAGAAATTGATTTCCAGCGTCTGCGATTCAGCGCATCGCCAGATGGCAGGAATTGGCGGAATATTGGACCGGTTCTGGACGCCTCGAAACTTTCCGACGATTACGGTGCGGGATTGCACTTCACAGGGGCGACGGTGGGACTTTGCGCGCAGGATGTCGGCGGCGGTCGCGCAGTTGTGGACTTTGACTACTTTGATTACCGACCAGAGAAATCATGATCTCGAAATACGACTACATCATCATCGGCTTTTATCTGGTCTTCATGCTCGCCATCGGCGTGGTGTTCCGGCGGACGAGCAAGAACACGTCGGATTACTTCCGTGCTGGCGGCGCAATGCCGTGGTGGCTCACGGGCGCGTCGGCGTGGATTTTCAGCTTCAGCGCGTGGACGTTCACCGGCGCGGCGGCAAAAGTTTATGAGACCGGTCCGCTCGTGCTCTGTGTGTTCTACTCGACTATTTTCGCGCTGACGTTTGCCATCATTTTCACATGCCTGCGCTTCCGCCGGATGCGGGTCATAACGTGGATGGAGGCGGTGCGGCTGCGCTACGGGCCGTTCTCCGAGCAGTTTTTCACCTGGATCAAACTGCCGCTACTGCTGCTCTTCTCGGGCGTGGGGCTGAATGCCATCGGCGTTTTCATGTCGTCGGTGTTCAGCGTGAACATGAACTCGACGCTCGTCGTGCTGGGCGTGGTGGTGACGATCGTGGCGTTTGCGGGCGGGTCGTGGGCGGTGCTGGCGAGCGACTTCGTGCAGGCGTTCCTTATCGTCACGATCACGCTTTGCACGGCCATCATGGTGCTGGCGCGGCCAGAGATCGGCGGACTGGGCGGGCTGGTGAACAAGGTGCCGAGCGCGCACTTCCACTGGGGCGAGATGGCGAATCCCGGGCTGATCGCGTTCTGGGTCGTCGCAACGCTCTGGCTGAAGTTTTCCGACGAGAACAACATGGAGCGCTCGACGATGTACCTGATGACGCGTAGCGACAAGGACGCGCGACGGATGGTGCTGATTCCGCTCATCGGCACGCTCATCGGGCCGCTGATCTGGTTCATTCCCCCAATGGCGGCGACCATCATGCACCCAAATCTGGCGGCGGAGTTTCCGGCGCTTAAGCAGCCGCACGAGGCGGCGTTCGTGGCGGTTTCGATGGATGTGATGCCGCAGGGGCTGCTCGGCCTGCTGCTCTCCGCGATGCTAGGCGCGACGGTGACGAGCATGGACGCGGGCTTGAACAAGAACGTCGGCATCGCCATCCGCAGCCTCTACAAGCCGCTGTTCAATCCAAACGCCTCGGAAAAGCACCTGCTTGTAGCCGGGAAGCTTTGCACGCTGCTCTTCGGCGCGGTCATCATCCTGCTCGCGATCTATATCAACAGCATCCGGCAGACGAACCTGTTCGACTTCGTGAACCAGCTCGCGGCCAACCTGCTCATGCCGCTGGCATTGCCACTCATTTTCGGCCTGTTCTACAAGCGCACTCCGGGCTGGTCCGCGTGGAGCACGGCGTTGGTGGCTGGCACGGCGTCGTGGCTGCTCGGCAGGTACGTGACACCGGACCTGGTCCGGAACTGGCTTGGCCGGGAGAAACCGCTGAACGCCGACGAGGCGACCTATCTCAAGCTGGCGGTGACGACGTTGGGTGGCACGGTGATCATCGGCTCGGCATGGTATTTCTTCACGAGCCTGTTCTACAAGTCCGTGCCTGCCGCCGAAAAGGAGCGGGTTGAAACGTTTTTTACCAACCTTCACACGCCGGTGGACAAGCACGGCGTTGAGGGCGTACAGACGGCGATCTACAAGCTGCTCGGCGGGTTGTGCATGGTGTATGGCGGATTCATCCTGCTGCTGACGGCCATCCCGAACCGTTTCAACGGGCGGTTGGCGTTTCTGTTTTGCGGAGGCGTGATTTCGGGCGTGGGCACAATTCTGTTTATGATTTCCAGACGCAGGATGGGACAAGCCGCGCCAAAATAGAAAACGCGAATTGAGTCTTATGTCCATCTAGCTGTGGAGCGCAATGCTGATGAATAAATTGCAAGCTGGAAAATCTTCACCGCCGCTATTGAACAGCACAAAAATGAAAGTGATGACCAAATGAAAAGACAACGATCATTATTTCGACGAACCATTTTTTTGACGGCATGGCTGGGCGTCTTGCTGTCTCTCCAGCCGGCCCGGGCCGATGACCAAGAGGCGCACATGAAGTGGTGGCGCGATGCGCGCTTCGGCATGTTCATTCACTTCGGCCTATACGCCATTCCCGGTCACGGCGAGTGGGTGCAATGGAATGAACAAATTCCCGTCGAGGAATACGCCAAGCTCGCTGATCAGTTCAACCCCACGAACTTCAGCGCGGATGCATGGGTAGCCACCGCGAAGGCGGCTGGCATGAAATACATGGTTCTGACGTCGCGCCACCACGACGGCTTCTGCCTGTTCGACAGTAAGGCGAGCGATTTCACGAGCGTGAAAACCGCCGCGCACCGCGATTTTGTCGCAGAATATGTCAAGGCCGTCCGCAAAGCCGGGCTGCATGTGGGGTTGTATTATTCACCGCTGGACTGGCGTTTCCCCGGATACATCATGCCTGATTTGCAGCGCAAGAGCGCGGAGGCGATGCGGGATCAATATCATCGTCAGGTGGAGGAACTCTTGTCCAATTATGGACAGATTGATGTGCTGTGGTTTGACGGCGGTGAGATGGACTGGTTGAGTTTCGGCGGAGATTGGAGCGGCGCGAAATGGCAGAAGCGTCCAGCGAACCAGCACTACAAGGGCGGGTTCAGCTGGCAGCACGACCAGGTTTACGCGATGCTTCGCCGCCTTCAGCCGCAGGTCATCATCAACGGCCGCGCCGACATGCCGGAGGATTTTTATTCGCGCGAAGGCGACGGCGCGTTGGGCAAATTCGACAACGAACATCCGTGGGAGCTTTGCACCACCCTCGCCGGTGCGTGGGGATACCAGCCGAACAAATCACCGAAACCGCTCAAGGATTGCATCCAATTGCTTGCCAAGGTGGCGGGCCGTGATGGCAACTTGTTGCTCAACGTCGGTCCGCGTCCCGACGGCCAGATTGATCCGCCGCAAGTTCAACGGCTGAAGGAGATTGGCGAATGGCTTGCTAGATACGGCGAGAGCATTTACGCGACACGCGGCGGGCCGTTCCTGCCCGGTGACTACGGCGCTTCGACGCACCGCGATAAGACGATATATGTCCATGTCCTGAAATGGCCGGGAGACAAGCTCTTTCTGCCCGCTATTCCCGCAAAAGTCATCAGCGCTTCAGTGTTGACCGGCGGAGAAGCGACTGTGAGCCAGACCGATAGCGGCATTGAAATCTCCGTGCCGCCCACCGCCCGTAGCGAGATGGATACAGTCATTGCTCTGCAATTGGATTTATCCGCTGACGAAATCCAACCGGTGTCACCGGCAAAATTGCAGGGCTGACAGTATGAGCGCTTCGACACAAAAATCATTTCGCCCCGGCGAGCGTTGGCCTGACGATCATGACGTCCACATCAATGCCCACGGCGGCGGAGTGTTGTTTCACGACGGCGCCCATTACTGGTTCGGCGAACACAAAATTGAAGGTAAAACCGGCAACGTCGCGCACGTCGGCGTTCATGTCTATTCATCGCGCGATCTCTATAACTGGAAGGACGAAGGCGTCGCGCTGGCCGTGAGTGACGATCCGAAAAGCCCGATCACGCGCGGCTGCATTTTGGAAAGGCCAAAAGTCATTTTTAATGCGCGGACGAAGAAGTTTGTGATGTGGTTCCATCTGGAACCGAAGGATGCGGGTTATTCGGGCGCGTTGAGTGGCGTCGCGGTCGCGGACAATGTCGCCGGACCATACCAATTCGTGAAAGCATTCCGCCCAACGCGGGCGTGTGGCCAGAAAATGTACCAGCCGAAGTGAAACGTCCGCTCTCGGCTGAAGAACAAGCCGACGTCAATCCGCTGAAACTTCCCGGCGGCCCGCTGCCATATTATCCGAAACAGTTGCTTTTCCGTCGCGATTTTGTGGATGGCCAGATGGCACGGGACATGACGCTGTTCGTGGACGACGATGGCAGCGCGTATCATGTCTATGCGTCCGAAGCGAACGGCACGTTGCATATTTCGAAGTTGAGCGATGATTATCTGAGTCCCGCCGGGAGATTCATCCGCGTGCTGCCGGGACGTTTCAATGAAGCGCCGGCGATGATGAAGTGGCGCGGGTGTTACTTTCTGTTCACGTCGGATTGCACCGGTTGGACTCCAAATCCGGCGCGGCTGCTTGCGGCGGATTCCATTTTTGGAAATTGGACGGAACTCGGCAATCCATGCCTCGGCTCCGGCGAGCAAATCACCAACACGTTCAACTCCCAATCCACCTTCATCCTGCCGGTGCAACGACAACATGACGCCTTTATCTTCATGGCCGACCGGTGGAATCCGAAGAATGCGATTGACGGTCGCTACGTCTGGCTGCCGATTGAGTTTCGCCACGGTGTGCCGATGATTACATGGCATGATGAGTGGGATTTGGGAATTTTCAAGAAACGGAAGACATAACCTGAAACAGAATTTAGATAGCAGCGATCATACATGAAATACATCATCATACTGCACGCCAACCTGAACTACGCCTATCTGCCGGAACGCCGGTATGAATCCGTAATTAGCAACAGCTATGAGCTAATCTTCGACACGTTTCGCGAGAAGCTGCCGAAGGACAAATACGTCTTTGAGGCTTCGGGTTACACCATCGAACAGATGGCCGTCAAGACGCCCGACGTTTTGGCGGCCATCAGAAGCGGCCAGTGTGAATTCATGGGTTTGCCTTATGCA
>Ga0153915_10001878_pt1 | contig 19323 bp, 12 predicted proteins | sample Opewatmetagenome_2_FD_107003 | JGI IMG/M metagenome (GOLD analysis project Ga0153915, IMG submission 107003) | Freshwater wetland microbial communities from Ohio, USA - Open water 3 Core 3 Depth 3 metaG | ecosystem: Environmental > Aquatic > Freshwater > Wetlands | place: USA: Ohio, Lake Erie...
CTTATTTTCTCAGAATAAAGCGTGGAGTGAGGTAATTCAAATTAAATATGCAAACATAAGACAATTTTATTTACTATTTACTATTTTTTATTGACTTAATAACTTTAAAGTATTATAAATAGTACAACACGTGATATCAATCAGTTGATTGACTTATTAAATAATAATAAGGAGTTTATTATGCCGCAGATAATGACTACAAAAGAATTAGCAAAATATCTCAAGCTGCATGAGATTACTATTTGTAAATATGCCGCTGAAGGCAAGATCCCGGCTATCAGGATAGGAAGGGTATGGCGTTTTGACAAGGAAGCCATTGATAAATGGATAGGCGGAGGCCCAAAGAAGTAATCCTTTTAAGATGAATGCAACACAGGCCGTTAGGATTAAACAATAACGATACCTATATTATAGAATAAAAGCATTTTAAAAATTGTTGCAGATAATAAATGATGCCGCAATCTCCTTTGACCAAAGGATACTGCGGCATTTTTATTTATGCTTAATCTCCTAATTATAAATGAGATATGGAGCCCTAAACTTATTAAACTCCCTATTTTCAGACGCCCAGTTATGGTTCAGCTTGAAAATATCCGCCCCGTTTTCGATCGCCGTCCTCAGTTCCCTGTCACCGAGAATAAGATCAATGGGCATCCGTTCAAATTCATATTCATAGGGAGGCTCTTTCCATTGGAAGTCCTTTTTATGTGTCTCGATAATGGCCTTAAGAATGGCAATTGAGGTCATATATGGACGGAATAAATCATGATCAATGATGTGGATCATAAATCCCTTGCAGATCCGTCCGTTCCATTTATTGAATGTGGGACGAAAGGTAATATCCTGCAAAAGACACCCTTCGATCGATTCAGGCGACAGCCTTCCCCTGATAAACCTTGTATCCAGATAAGGCGCCCCGAAGATCTCAAAGGGACGACATGTCCCGCGGCCCTCCGACAGGTTGGTCCCTTCCCATATGACCTGTCCCGGATAGACATAGGCAGTCTCTGGGATCGGCATGTTAGGTGAAGGCATAATCCACCTAAGGTCTGTATCATGCCAGAGCATGCTGCGGTTCCATCCGGTCATTGGGATTATTTCAGGCCCGGTCTCCAGCTTAAAGACATCATCAAACATCAGGGCCATCTCACCCATGGTCAGCCCGTGACGCATCGGGATAGCACATGGCCCGACAAAGGAAAAAAGATCACCCCTCAAAAGGTTGCCCTCTGTAGCAACGCCGCCGAGCGGATTAGGTCTGTCCAGAATGAGTATCTTGTTTCCGGCCCTTTTAGAGGCCTTCATGCAATTCAACATGGTTGAGGCAAATGTATATACCCTTGTCCCCACGTCCTGAAGGTCTACTACCAGTACATCTATTAGGTCAAGCATCGCCTCCAGAGGCTCTCTGTGGTCGCTATACAGGCTGAAGACAGGGATATTCAACTCCTTGTCAAAGGAGTGGCCTGTTTCGATCATGTTATCCTGATCCTCCCCGCCATGACCGTGCTGGGGCCCGAAAATGGCCTTCAGATGACCGGGGAGCGCCTCGGATATCACGCTTTTTGCACTCTTAAGATTGGCGTCAAGGGACGCCTGATTGGAAAGGAGACCCAGCCTGGCGCCCTTAAACCTCTTCCAGTGACCAGCCCTGAATTGATCAAGGCCTGTTGACACTTTAGTTACAGTGGACACTAATTGATCTTCACCCTCCAGCCGTGCATATCTTTCTTTTCTCCGAACTGGATGCCTATAATCTCATCATAAAGCCTCTGGGAGAGATCCCCCATCTTTCCGCCTGCGACCGTATAATCCTGCCCCTTGTAGGTAATATATCCGACAGGTGATATGACGGCCGCGGTGCCTGTCCCGAAGGCCTCTTTGAGCTTTCCGCTTTTCGCGGCATCCAGGATCTCATGAATGGATACCATTCGTTCCGACACCTTGAGCCCCCAGTCTCCGGCCAGCCGGATTACGGAGTCTCTTGTTATTCCGCGAAGAACACTCCCGGTAAGGGGCGCGGTCACGATTTCATTATCAATGATAAAAAACATATTCATGGTGCCCACTTCATCGATATACTCCCTCTGGGATGCATCAAGCCAGAGGACCTGGGTAAAACCCTTTTCCTTTGCCTCTTCCGATGCCAGCAGACTCGCGGCATAATTGCCCCCGGTCTTGGCCTCGCCCAATCCACCGACAGCTGCCCTTACGTATTTGTCCTCAACATAGATCTTCACCGGATTCAGCCCCTCTTTATAGGCGCCTACGGGAGAAAGTATTACAAAGAATATGTATTCTTTGGCCGGCCTTACCCCGAGATGGGGCTCGGTGGCAAACATTGCAGGCCTGATATACAGGGAGGTCCCTTTGTTTTTGGGTATCCATTCGCTGTCCAGGAGGACCAGCTTCTTCATGCCCTCCATGAATACATCTTCATCCACATTGGGCATGCAGACCCTTGATGCGGAGGCATTGAATCTTTTGATATTCTCCTCGGGCCTGAATAAAAATATCTCATCATCCTTGCCCCGGTACGCCTTTAGCCCTTCAAATATCTCCTGTGCATAGTGGATGCCCATGGCCGCAGGATCTATTTGAAAACTTCCGTAAGGTATGATGCGGGCATTATGCCAGCCTGTCGAGGCCTTGTAATCCATAACAAACATGTGATCGGTAAATATATCGCCAAAACTCAAACTATCATTTTCTCCGGGCTTTTTCTTCAACTGATCAGGCCCGGCCTTTAATATTTTAATCTCCATCTTCTTCTCCTATGCTGAAAAAAATATGCGGTTTTTCCGCACATAACGTAGGTATCGTAATTATCACACGCTTTTAAGAAAAACAATAAACAATTTGTTTCAATTCAAAAGAAGGGCCATTGATTATGTCTTGACATAAAATGCACACATCAATTAGATTTTAAGATGAACCAAATTTAAGGACTTAAGATGAATTCAAATAAATCCAGATCTCAGGAATCCTTCTGGTCGGAGGACCCCTTCGGCATTATTGTCCCTGATGATTTTGCAAAATTGGGCATCGACCCTTCAGATATAACGCCAGGAACCCTTGCTGCCAACCGGCACCCCCCCCTTCTGTCAAGCAGATTCGGTGGAAACGCTTACGGATTCGGCTTTTTCGAGATATATGACCGCCTGGAGGCAGAAGAACTTAAGCTGATACAATCAATAACCTTTGACAACCAGGACCAGATTGGAAAACACTCGGCCGCCTTGAACCGGATATATAAAAAGATAGGGCTCCTGATAAGATTCTCATCGCTTGGAAAACCTTACTACCTTATACCCAATCAGCTTGTATCGGAATCCGTCATGAATATAAAGGACAAGGCGGACGAGATAGCCAAAATAATCAGCTTCCACTGTAAAAAATATGCGAAGAACAATCTTGTCATCGGGGTATTGACCCATGACGACGATCCTATAATTAATAATCTGAACCTTCGTTTCAAGGAACATATATTCAGCATCATCAACACCCCGGCAAAATTGGGATCAATCAAGGAACCCCTTGATATGGTGATCCTCACAAGGGATATCTACAGGACCATACTGCTTGAAAAACTGAGCAGGACCGGAGAGGGGATCTCAGGTGAGCAGCTGGAAAGGTTTGCACTTTATACGATCGGAAAGATCTACAAGATACTGAAACCTGACGGCGAGATATTCATAATTGCCAACAGCCTGCCTGTAAAGACAACAGGGACTGCAAAAATATTATTTAAAAACATGAGGGAGAAAAAAAGGTTCCTGGTCTTTACCCACATATTCAAGACCCGCAGGAGATACAGGATAAACAATTCTTCCATAACCGTGAACATCTTTGATCTGGAAAGATACCTGGGCATCAGGTATATAGAGCAGAATATACTTAACCGGTTGTTGGAAGGAAGAGACCTCGAAAAGATGTCGCTCATGGAACTCCATCGCCTCCCCTATCTGGATCTCCCTTTATATAACGAATTTGACTATGACCAGCGGAAGACGTGGTTAAAGATCCTTCCTGTTTACTTTGACGGCATATTTCATAAGCCCTTGATTCCCCATTCCATCACCGACAAGTGGAAAAAACGCTTTTCTATCACCGGATATTCCCCTGATTACATGTTGATCTACCTGGGACAGAAAAAGAAACCGAACGTTGATGTGATGGCAATTAAAAAGGAGGTATCTGAATCGAATCTTGCCGGTTCTACCTTCCCCATGCCAGCCAAACACAGGGATTCATTCGATTATCTTATCCGCTGCCTTAACATCCTCAAAAGCATTAAAAATACTGCCTTCGGGGACTTCCCCGAGGTCTTCATGGAGCGTCTGAGGGAGCCCTTTGAGAACAAAAGGAGGAGACATGTCGGTCTGACCTGTCTCATCAGACTCATGTCCAGGACAGGCACACTGGAAAAGATTAACGCATTCCTTAATCCAGATATGACGGATGGCCCGAGGACCAGCGTCCTGGAGAATCTTGATATGCTGCCTCTGTTCGGCTTCAGCCACGGTGAAATAAAGGAAATCATACTTATCATAACAGGCCATACCACCGGCGAGAAGATACTGTCAGGCAAGATGAACGAAAAGACACTCAAACCGTTGACCGACCTGGCAGAGACCCTTGACCGCAAGGACGCCTTCAATCTTTTAAGGTATTGCCGTTTAATGTCCATGGCAGAGACAATGACCTCCGGGAAGACAGGTGTAATCAAGAAGAGCCTGTTTGAGCTCTTTGATCTCTTCGAACTGCCCTTCAAGGTCCTGACCTCACCTGATATGGATTGGGACACCCTCATGGATGAAAAGATATCGGCCACCGGCGGCATACACAACAAGCTGATACGCAAGCTCCTCATGATGATGAATCGTTTTGAATTCCTGGATAACTGGACAGAGCTGACAGTAAAGGGAGAGATGGAGCTTGATGTCGTTGCAAATTATGACAGAAAAAAAAGGTGGGAGATAGACGGCATAATCGATCTGGTAAAAATTGTGGACCGGTTCAGAAACAAATTTCTGAAGGATGATCCGTTGCAGTCGCCCGTGATATACAGAAAATTCCTCAACATAGAATTCCACGGCACCGGCCAGCTATTTGAGACGATGGACAGCCAGCTGGCCTTTATACTTTTATGGCTGACGGTTATTGTCTCGCAGGGGGATATCATTAACTTCAATCCTGTCCTAGAGGATTCAAAAGATCCTGATATTGAACGCCGGATAAAAAGGGTTGAAGAAGATATAAGGGCCATCAACAGGGATAAGCTGGACATAGACACACTCAGGCAATTCGGCAGGGAATTGTATGACAACAGGTCGGCCTTCTTTGTTAATACCGGTTTCAGGTTTGTAATAAACAAGGAGACACAATCACTGTATATCCATCATATAGACCTGGATGAAAAGATCGATCAGTTTGAATTGCTGGCCAAGGGCTTTTCCGGCAGAAAGATATCTGCGCTCAAAGTCACTGAACTTGAGGAAATGGAAAAGATCTTTGCGGATCTTGAGGATTTTTATCTCAGTCATAAAAGGCTTGTCTCGGGGCTGGGCTCCGAATCGGGCATCCCGGAAAAGCAGAAGAGATGGTTTCACAGGGTGAAGGCTGTTCGTGATTATTTGAAACTGAATTTCATAAACTCCATCTTTGTCCCTGAGGACATCTACACCGACCTTGAAATGCTCCTTCACCACTCTCCCAGCCTCCTGCGTTTCGCACTGCCGGAGCTTATGGCGCTTCAGGAACTGGACATATCCAGCAGCAAGGCATACCTCAAATCGCCCATCATAGATCATATCCTGGCATCTGCCAGAAAAATACAGGCCCTGATAAGGGGTGACCTGAAAAATTTCCAAGACGTGCAGACCTTGCACAGGCTGGCGCAAAGGGAATTCGGACCAATGGCTGCCGGTATTATCGGATTTAACGACTCACAGACGGAGGTCCTTATTTCCATCGTCAACCGCATTAAAAAAGATACGGTTCTCCTTGATGCGCTTATAAAAAATTTCATCTTCCACGATATAGGGTTGACCCAGTCCCTGAGGGAAAAATACAGGGATCAAATCAATCTTGCCGATCAGTCAAGGGCCGGGGCTTTCTTTATAATAAGAGAAGGGATTACATCGAGGTATGGCACAGAGAAAGACGCCGAAAACGCCCTTTTATATCTTATAAAATATCATGACTGGATACTGCATTTTATGAAAGGTGAACACTCTGTGTATTCACTCAGGGAGATCCTGAAAGAAAGCACGGAAGATCTCTTTGACACCTTCTTTTTAAGTTCGCTGATAATGACATCGGCATTAAGCGAAGGGTGCATATCCGAGGACATGGCTGCCAGGCTTATGTCAATACGAGACCTCTGTCACAAGATCATAAAAGGTGAGATCGCCCTGGAGAATTCCTTTAAGGAACTATATATTAAAAAAGGACGCCTCTTCTTCGCCCTTGAGGAATCCGGAGAGAATGGCATCCCAAACGGGACAACGCCATCGGAATTCCTTGAATCATGGCACAGCGACAGGATAGATGAGGCTCGCTATATAGAAACAGGAAAAGCAATAGCGGCAATGGAAAGGGTCTTCCGTTTAAGGAACCTTATCAATGTTGAATTCGACGACCTCGCCAGGCTTCTCGTCAATGTGCCGGTCCAGTTTATTTATAAGAAGAGGAGCTATTACGGGATAAGCTGCGGGACCTTTGAAAAGGATCTTAATGAGGCCCTTTACATATATAATACCTTGAAGGACCTCCCTGAAAAGATCCGCTCCTTTATGCTGGGGAGGCTCTCAGGAGACAAGGTGAGGATATACGGATTTGAAAATGTCGGCATAAACCTGAGTTATGAGGGCATGATAAAACTCCTCCTGATAGCCTTTTTAGGCTCCCAGCGTTTTTCAGGAAACGAAACCTATGTGCACCTTGATTTCCTGAACATGGCGGAAGATATCGACAAGAGATTTGAGGCTATCAACGACACATTGCGCACCATCTCCTTTGAAGATATATGGGACGGCAGAGACAGCATAAGCCGGTTCTTCAAGGCAAAGACAGGGATAACCCTGACAAAGGATGAGGAGCACCGGGTCCTTACGATCGGCTTCACTGACAGTATAAACATCATGCGCAAGATATTCCATATGAATAAGATCATGGATATCGATCAGCTCAAGTCATACTATACCGACAGCATGGAATCCTTAAAAAAGACCCCGTTTTTTATCGGAGATTACGAAAAATCACTGGAAGAGGCATTTAACAAAAGGTTGAGGGAAATAATCGACCTGATGATTGAAAATTCAAAGGTCCAGATGGACGGATTGAAAAACTTGAGAGAGGTTGACCACCTCTATGCCGATCTTATAAACCGGTCTTTGTCTCTGGAAGTAGCCTTCAGTGAGGAACAGAATCACAGATTAAATGACCTTTATGAATTGAAAAAGGATGACATCAGGGAGGAAAAGCTAAAGGAGATAAACGGGATCCTCGAAGGGATACATGACCTGAAAGAGCTGAGGACCATGTGGGAAAAGATAAGGATCTATCTCCTGAATAATCGCCAGTTCCTGGGCAAGGAATTCGAAACCATCATTGCCAAAAGATTTGATGACTCGGCAAAGAAGATAAAGGATATGTCCTTCCAGGTCCATTTCATTACTTAACTCTCATCCATAAATGACTTTTATGGATGATCCTACCTGAAGACATGCCCCCGGTAATACTTCAATTCATTGATCGATTCACGGATATCTTCCAGCGCCATATGGCTCTTCTTTTTTTCATAGGGAGGCAGGTCCGGATACCATCTGCGGACCAGTTCCTTTATCGAGCTTACATCAATTATCCTGTAATGGAAAAAGCCCTCAAGCTCCCTCATGTACCTTGTTAAAAACCTGCGGTCCTGCCAGACGGAATTCCCGGCCAGCGGCGATTGATCCCTTTTACAATGGCGCTGAAGAAATGCGATGGTCTCCTGTTCGGCCATGCGGCAATCATGGTGTGATGCCCTTACACGGTCCAGCAGCCCGGAGGCGGTGTGATGGTTCAGGCTCCATTCCTCCATGCCGCTTAAAATGTCTTCAGGATAATTGATGGCGATGTTTGGACCTTCAGCAATTATGTTGAGATCTTCATCCGTCACAATCGAGGCAATCTCGATTATTACCATCTTTTCCGGATCAAGCCCGGTCATCTCCAAATCTATCCAGATAAGATTAGAACCCAATTAAACACCTCCTGTTCTGCGTTTACAAGATTACCGTTTTATGATTGATGGAATCAAGAAAAATATCCCCGATAAAAGCCCCAACCTCCACCTTTATCCTATTTTTCCCGGAGGAAAAACTGGGCGACCGGGACTCCAACACGTGACGGCAAAACACCCCTTGCAATATCTATCCCAGAAGGGCCATCATCATTGCCCCGGGCCCCAAGGTTGATCATCTCTCCCTGCACCATGTCTCCCTTTTCGTCTTCTGCCAGGATCATCAGCAACGGCATATTTTTTTGAGACGCGCTGGGATAATCCATAACCAGGGCCAGGCGTCCGTCATTCAGTTCCACTGTAGATCCGATGGGATAAACCCCCATCATCTGAATAAAGCTTTTTAATAAAACAGGATCAAAACTCTTTCCTCCCTCACTCCACATCTTCCTCAATGCCTCATCCGGCGTAAAGGACCTGGGACGATAGCCGCGTTCCGCTGTCAGGGCCTCATAGACATCCGCTATGCGGAGGATCTTTCCAAAAAGACTGACATCCTTTATAAAATGCGTCTTCGGGTATCCGGTCATATCCGGGTTCAGGTGATGTTCAAAAGGCCCCAGTATGATCCTCGACCTGAGGGCCTTATCGGCATTCAGCCTCAGGATCTTTTTCACCCCGAGAAGAGGATGTCTCCGCATATCCTTCCATTCATCATCATTCAGTTGCCCCTTTTTAAACAGTATATCCTTTGATATGCCGACCTTTCCCAGGTCATGAAAAAGCCCGCATACGGAAAGATATTCAAGGGAGATGTTGGACAATCCAATGTATCTCCCAAGGCAGGCAGCAATAAGCGAGACATTAACGGAATGGGTGTATGTGTAATCATCATAGTCCTTGATCGTGGCCAGCCCGAGTATGAGGGATGTGTCTTCCTGAATAACATCAACTATCGTCTGGGCAAGTCGTCTCGCCTTACGAACCCCGGCGATGCCACGTGATGCCTTATCGGCAACCTCCCTCACCGTGGCAAGGGCGTAAAGATAGGCGTTTTTTGCCCTTTCCTGCCGCTTCATGCCATTCTGGTTCCCGCCGGTTTCAAGATCGTCATCCCTCTTTTTGAGGATCTGCACCCAGGAGAAGGCCTGCCCGCTCAGCTTGCGTTCCAGCCAATCATAGGGATCCTTCTGTTTTACGGAGACATCCAATAAATGTATGAAAGTCAGGATATCTTGCGGCAACGCCTTTCTTGAGATGACCAGGAAATGGAACCCTCCTACCCCTCTGCCGACAAAATATTTCATCATTTCATTGATGATATTTGCCGTCTCCCTTTTGTAAGGCAGCTTTTCCCCGTTTATGTGAAACCTTCCACGCCAGATCTGAATCATCAGGTCGTCATCTCTGGTCATTTCGTCAAGGGCACTCTTAAATCTCGCCAGGCATTCTATTATCAGTTGATTGTTGTCTTTATGTATCCTAGCAGTATGGATCAGGTGAAATAAAACCTTCATAAAGAGTATCGCATGGTGCTGGGTTTGTGCATTACCTTCATTCGACACGGTTATCTAGCTCCTCCTTGCTGCGATTCCAGCATGACCTTTTTGACAAGCCCCCGCAGGCCCGGATACAGGGACCTGGCTGCACGCCTCAATACCTGGTCCGCCTCGGATATCTCCAATGCAAGAAGGGCCATGGCCGCACCCCTGCGCTGAAAGGACCTCCCTGAACCAGGCATCCATCCCCATCTTAAGAGGGTTTCACGGAGAAAGGGGACCGATCGTGATGAACCTGTTTTTCCCAGGGCGCTGAAACAACTGATTACATGTCCGCTATTGCCCTTGCCGGATTTCATCTTTTTAAGATAGGAGAGGAGAAGTTCTTCAATAGCAGGGTCCCTTGATTGCCCCATCTGCTTAAGGAGCAGCCGGCGAATGGAGTCATCTTTATCGTCTATCAGGCTGAAGATATCCTTAAGACGGTCAGGGTCCCTTTTTATGATACCTTTGACCGCCTCATGACGCACATGGGCCGAATTATGGTGAGCGAGTTTCATCAGGTATCGGAGGGACTGCTTCCCATCCATGTTGACAATCACAGGAAAAATTCTTTCAATAAGTTTTTCCTCCGCGCTGTTTAGGACCGACTCCAGTGGTCCCATATCCTGTGAAGCAAGGAATATTATTGAGTCCAACAACATCTGTCGAAGGGGCGGCTTTTGAGGTTGTTGGAGAAGGGAAACGAATGTATGGATTGCATTGGGTTTAAGGAGTTTAAAGGTCTCGCCGAGCACCACAGCATCCGCCGGATCTATATCTTTCCAGATCTCCTTGAGGGGAGACAGCGCCTCATTTCCCGAGGCATTCATTAAAAAATCCTTTATGGATGGCCCTGTCCAGGGCATATCCGACTCACAGATTTCAAACACATATTGAAGGCCCTGAAGTATCTTTAGGGGGACCGTAAAATCTCTATTTTTTAAAGAGGCTGTGAATTCCTCAAACAGGACCTCCAGGATCAGGTTGAAATTCTCCTTTTCCCTATGCTGTAAAAGACTGTCAAGCAGTGCATCAAGATAAAATGTCGGGTCTGCATCTTCCTCACGTTTGATCATCTCCTGCAAGGTTATCTTTTCCTGCTGAGAAATCATAAGAGATGCCTGATCAATGACAGGATCGCTCAGGGGTTCCTGTCTTCCCAAATCCTTTTCCCGTAATTGCATGCCGTCGGCCTTCCCCGAGATGATATCAGAGGCGCCGCATGACGTCTCCATATCCCCCCCCCAGGAAAATTCGGCGACCTCATACTCCACATGAGGGAACCTGGCCTCCCAGAAGGCTGTAACGATATCTCCTTCGGGTTCGGACGCTAGTTTGGTATACCTGTTTATAATCAACAGGACCTCATTAATTTCTCTCTGCTCTATCCCATCCTTGAACTCCAGCCAGCGTATGCCGTCGCGAAAGAGCGAAAAATGCATGGTCCCTTCCTCAGGCAGACCTGAAGAAATGACCTCACCTCGTGAAAGTATCCTGTCCCTTTCTATATCAAACTTCAGGTTTTTTCCTTTTTGAAGAAAGGTCGCAAGCAGGGTATAAAATTGCTTCATGGAATTCATGCATATCGTATGTCCGTGCGGATACAGGGATAAATTCTTGTTCGTGAGCAAAAGCCCTGCAAAGATCTTTTTAACAGCAATCAACTCATCTTCTGAAAGGCCGTTTCCTTCCGATGCGATTTGTTTATCCTGGGTGTCCATGATCAGGCCGTTAATATTTGGGTTAATGGATGTTGCAATATCTGCTCATCTTAAATTGCCGATGATAGAGCGCTCAAAATTTTTATGAACTGGATACAATTAATTTCATGTCGGACAATCTGGAAAAAACACACACTTTAATAAATGCAATATATAGACCAAATAACTTACGAAAATGCGTACTTATTTAAAAATATTCAAATAAGTTAAGTTTTCGTCGCATCTATTCGCGATTTTCACAAACAAACACCCCATAAAAATTGAGTCGCACCCGGCCCTCCAATGACGCTCATCCTTTTTACAGATATTGCACAAAATTTCTTTCTTGGTTATGATAGGAAAAACGACAGGATTCAACTTCATAATATTATCTCTCCCTCCCTGATCACTGTTATGAAGGCCTGTTGAATCCTAAATAACAAGGGGTTTCTGACATGAAAAAATCAGCCAGGGCATTTCATTTATTTATATCTTCCCTGATCATCTCAACCATACTGTCATCAATATTTCTATCCGGGTGTGCAGTCAATCCGGTGACCGGCAAATCCGAACTGATGCTGGTATCCGAGGAAAAGGAATTCCAGATAGGCCAGGGGGTTGATAAAGAGGTCCGTTCGGGGATGGGCATCTACCTTGAACTCCCCGAACTGAGGGCCAGGCTCAAGACGGTAGTGGAGAAGGTCGGAAAGAACAGCGACCGCCCGGATCTGGTCTTCCGCGCCGAGATAGTCGATACACCTGACTTCAACGCCTTTGCCGTACCGGGCGGGTTTGTCTACGTGCACCGGGGTCTGCTGGAAAAGGTGAACTCCGAGGATGAACTGGCATCCGTAATGGCCCATGAGATCGCCCACGTCGCGGCGCGCCATTCGGCCTCCCAGATATCCAAAAACCAGGTCCTGAATATCGGCATCCTTGCCGCCTCAGTTGCTACAGGCGGGGCCATTGATAATTTCGGGTCCCTGGTCAACATTGGGTCTGTGATGGCCTTCAGTAAATTCTCCAGGGATGACGAGAGGGAGGCGGACCGCTTCGGCCTTAAATACATGACCAAGGCCGGTTATAATCCCGAGGCATCCATAGGGGTAATGAAACAGATACAGGCCCTTGAGACCGGCAATTCCGGCTCCCTTGACATATGGTTTATGAGCCACCCCCCTACCGCGGAGCGCATCACAACTCTAAATCAGGAGATAAAGGCCCTTTCAGCCAAAGACCCGGGGCTTTTACAGCGCAAGGAGAACAGGAATGACTTTATACGCCTCCTTAACGGGCTGGCTATGGGGGACTGGAACGGCAGTGAAATGGTAAGCGGGGATCATTATTACAACAAGGAATTTCAGTTGAGCATCCCTGTGCCTAAGGGATGGCAGGTTGCCATCAACAATTCAAATTACACCGCCGTATTCTATGATGAAAAGCAGGAGTCCTTTGCCTATTTCAACATCCAGCCACTTCAGAAACAAAAGACCGCGGATGCATATTTTAACGAACTTTCCAACCAGCTGGTTCAGAAGGGGCTCAAGAAGGTCTCTGACTCATATGCCTCAAAAAAGCTCACCAATGACGCCAGGGCAGGCATGTACCAGGGGACCAGCGGGACAAACGCCATATCTGCCGTGCTCTTTGCCTTTACAAAGAACAATAACGGCTATTCCATCCTGGGTGCAGGAAAAAAGGAAACCTTCAGCCAGATACAGCCTATTATCGAACAGATATCAAACAACCTGAAATTCCTGTCCCAGACAGAGGCAACCGCGATATCTCCCCCGCGGATGAAGATCCATGAGGTCTCGGCAGGCGATACCTGGGACAAGATAACCGAGAGATATTACAAGACCGCAACAGACAAAAAGCAGCTGGCGGAATATAACGGCATGGAAGTCGGACAGGCGCCTGCTGTCGGCACAGTGCTGAAGATCCCCCCGACATTCAAGGTTAAGTAGATGGGTGAATTCGGCCTTCTCATCGGGCAAGGCATGTAAGATGTCTCTGTAGTCTTTGTTCGGCATTGTGTTTTTTATTCGGAGGATACGGGTACTATAGTTAAAAAAATCATCCTTAAAGAAGAATCCCCTGCCGAACCTTTTAGGGCGCTCCTAAAGGAGGACTCCTTGCGGGATTCTGCCTCACCCCAGGACAAAAGGGATCGGTAGTTTGCATTTTGCGACTACCTTTTCCCCGTTTGATTCCCCCGGCAGCCAGGAAGGCATGGAACTGACCAGCCGCTTTGCCTCTTCATCGCAGGACCTGTGGAGGCTCTGGACTACCTTGATATCGGAGATCTTTCCCTTGAGATCTACGGAAAACTCGACGATCACTGTCCCCTGTATCCCCATCCTGGTTGCCACGGCAGGATATTTCATGTTTTTTCCCAGCCATTTTGCAAGGGCCTTTTCTCCGCCCGGGAATTCCGGGGGTTTGACAGTGACATCAGGCTCCGGCGGGGTCACCTCAACCGGCTCTTCCACCTTCGGGGCCTCAACCACTTCAACCGCAACCTCCTCGCCCCCCTGGATCTCTGACGCGAGACCTACATCCATGTTTTGCTGCACCTCCTCAATTGTGGGCATCTCCTCTTCTTCACTCACCTCTTCATTTGTCACGACCGGCGCCATATACTTCTGAATCTTCTCCTGCACAACGGGCGTCGTCTTTGGAGGGACATGTATCTTTTCAATAGGAGGGGGTGAAGCAAGCTGCGAATAATTGATAACTGTTAACTTTTTGGCGGTCTCCTGGCCCTGTTTTCCCCCGAAAAGCCCTGGGCATATCATGACCGATAAAAAGAGTACAATGACGATCAGGGCTGAAATTGTTACATAATAAGAATAGTTATATCTCAGGAGGTAGGCCCCATAAGCCTTGTTCCTGTGTTCAAAAACCATATCCTCCCAATTGCCTGTTCCAATATTCATGGTTCCTCTTCCCGGGTCTGGAATTTTTATCATCTTAAAAAAGGGCATCTCAATCTTTAATTTCGTATTATCCGCTTATCATCTGATGTTATAGACGTACAACCTGTGAAAAAGTTTCATAAAATATAAGCTTATAAAGGCCTTCCACTTTCATCATATGTTGTTTTTCAAGATTGCGTCTTTTACCGGGGAATCCAATTTTATGGAATATCAAGAGGATATTTGAATGGAGGGACAATGCCCGACTCAAACAAGGGGGGATTTATATGAAGAGGATCAGGGCAAGGCAGGATAAGATGCGCCTTGCCCGACTCATTTCTACCTTATAAATTCCACACTGTCTGAAGGGACCCAGCAGGTCCTGGAATCGGCAAGCTCAATATCTACCCAGTTGCCCCTCTCTTCAAGGAGGATAAATTCCGTCCCTGAATGAAGCGGTTCCTTGAAACTGGGGTCGTATGTCTCACTGTTGCCCTTCCTTGCCGTCACCTCGCTGCTTATTATAACACCGGGGCGATTCTTGTTATAGGATATCTGATCTGCTGCCAGGGACCCGGCAAAAAGTATTGAAACCAGCGATGCCGAGGAGATGGACCAGACCAGGAACGGACGTTTTATAAATACCCTTATGCCGGCAAACACCCACATAAGTGTGAATGATATGATAAAGACAATCAGACGTATATTCTTTGAAAGGTCATAATGCCAGAAAAAAAGGGTCTTCAGGATCTTTGTCTCCTGTTTATCCTCAATCTGATCCCTGCGCTTTTCCCTGGCATAGGCAAGGTTCTGTTTCAGGTTAGTGTCATCGGGCATATAGAGCGCAGCCCTCTTATAATTAAGTATTGCCGCGCCAGGGTCGTTCATCCGGAAATAGATATTCCCAAGGTTATAAAAGATCTTTCCATTATGGATGCCGCCATCCCTTATGATGCGTTCATAACGCATGGCCGCCTTGGCGTAAAGAGACTGGGCCTCCTGGGGATATCTGACCGCCTTCTCATCTGCCTGCCTGAAGAGGTCCTTTGCCTCGCCGTACAAGACGGATATCTGCGTCTTGTCTAATGATGCGGCGTCAGCATCCCTTATGACGCCGGCCTGAATAAAAAGCAGGATCACAAGGATAATGGATATATATGCATAATTTATTATATGGATTATCTTTTTCATATCTCAATATTTTAAAGTCACCTAAAGGCACTGCCCAAACGGGAGATTTCAAATTTGAAATCTCAAATTTTTCAAAGTCCTTGCGCCCTGGGCCTTATGCCTTTCTCTTATCTAATCTTCTTCTCAATCTCCCTGGCCAGTGCAAGAGCCCTTTCAACTATCGGCGCAATGTCTGCCGGGCCTGCGCTCCCCGCATACCGGCCTTCCTCGCATCGTCTGAAGATCGACTCCAATCCATCGATTATCCCCTGATCAAGGCCCCTTGAGGATAGAGTCTCCTTTCTGTCGTTAAAGGTCAGGGTGTTCCCGGCCCTGTCCAGCTTGTCGCCCAGATAATTGCGCAGGCTGTCCAGTAATATGGCGCCCCCCTGGCCCATTGATGCGCCATGGCCGATAGACCTCAGTGCTGATGACAACCTGCTGTAGGCCTTCCTTGACCGGACCTTACCTGAATCGGCGTTCCTGCGACGGTAAATATAGACGCCCGTTAGCAGCATCAGATAGATCAACGGAGGCGACAGTATCATGGCCTTTATAAAAGGCGATAAGAAAGGTGCTGAGGAGTACCCCGCTGTATCTTCTATTACTGTCGCATCCTCATAGTTGACCGCTATCCCCCTGTTCAATGACTCGACCTCGCTCCCTGCCTTACCTGCACTACCCGCCGTGTTATTTCCCTCTGCATCCAGGGCGGTAACGAGCTTCGTCGCCCTGACGGTTATCGGCATGGGCTCTGTCCTGGCTATCTGATAGGTCTGGGTGTCGACGTCAAAATAGGGAAGCTCAATGGCCGGTATCTCTGTGATGCCCGCCCTTAAGGGCCTAATGGTCTGTGTGAAGACCTTGGTCCTTCCCGAGACCTCTCCCCTTGCGCTCTCGGATGGCATCCTGAAATCTCTTGTCAGGGCGGGCTGTTTTTCAAGTGCCGGCATATCCACATTCTCCAGGTATTCAGGTCCGCTCAGGGTCAGGGTCAGGGTAATAGGGTCCCCTACAGAGATGTCAACAGGCGCCGCCTTTGCGCTTATCTCATACCTGCCGATGTGCCCGGCAAAGTCAGAAGGCCTTCCTGTTTCAGGGAGGCCAAGGACCTTTATGGACAGTGAATTTGAGGGGACTGTAACCGTGTTATATACCCCGGTCCTTGCGCTGTTGAAGAAATCGTCATTGAAAAAATCATTGAAGAAACGGTCATTAAACTGATCGCGTTGTCTCTGATACCCCACCAGGGCATTACAGGAGACAACGGCCGGGGCAATGGTTATATTCCCTGCCCGGAGGGGGATAAGGACCTTTTTGAAGGTTAATGTCGTATAATCCTTGCCGTTAAGGGTACCGTTGCCCTTTACGCCTGTCACCTCGCTGTTTCCTATGGGTATGCGATAGACATTTCCAGACTGCTGCCCTGCCACCTCGATGTCGGCAAATTTAAAAGATGTATCGGTCAACACGGGGAGCGAAAAGTTGAACTCCCTTACATCCTTGCCGATGTACCATGTCACAGTAAGAACGACCGGCTCGCCCACATAACAGCTTGAGCTTGACAGGGAGAGCCTCAATTTGAAGTCCTCCGTCTCGGTCGGTTGACCCACGCTTATCTCTATCGGATCGGTCTGGCTGGAGCTGTTGCCGGCAACTACCTTTATAGACGGGATGGTCAGGCGTCCTTCTCGCGTCGGGGTCAATTGATAGGTGAAATAATACCCCTCCTTCACATCCCTTGTCATCTTGCCGTTTATGATCGTGATGGAACTGCTGCTGTTCCGCTGTCCGCCCTGGAAGGCCACGGTAAAATCCCTTATTGCGGAGGTGTCGGGCTGCTGGGGGTCCTCTGACCCTGACACCTGTATCTGAAAGATAAAGGGTTCGCCTACAGACACCTCTGTCTTTTCAACCACTGCCCTTGCGGTCAGGTCCGCCGCCATGGCCCCGTGACCGGAAAAAAACATGACTGAAACTATGAATATGCAAAACCTCTTTATCATCACCAGTCTTTATCCACCTCTTTGTAACTTCTTATCAGAACGGCCTTTCGCTGCTCCTTGTTTTCCTTTTCGTCCTTGAGTATCTCCTGGGCGTCATCAGACAGGTTGGCCTGGGCCGTCTGCCCCTGCGCCTGATCGGTCCCGTTCTTCCGGTTCTCATCGGAAGAGGCCGCCTGTTGCTGCTCCTGTCCCTGCTGCTTATCCTGCTGACTCTTGTTATCCTGGACGGACCCATTATTGCTGTCCTTCTGCTGTGAATCAAGGGCCTCTTTTAATTCCTTGACTGCCTCTTCCTGATTCTTGGCCGCATCCTTGGTATTTTTCAGTCCCAGGTTCCCAGCTGCCGCCTCCTGTTCCTTTGTGGCGTTCTCCAGGTGTTTTGACGCGGACGCCTTGTCAGAAGCGGTGGTCTGATCTTCATCCCTGGACCATTCCTTTGCAAGGGCCTCTGTCTTATCCTTTATGGCCTTCTGTTCATCGGCCAGGTCGCTGATCCTCTTGTTCAATGCACTGGAGTCGCCCTTTGCGGCCTTTTCCTTCTCAATCCCCTTGTTCTTTTCCAGGGCAGACTCCTGCTCCTTTATAATCTCTTTTAATTTTTTCTCAGCCTGCTGTTTCTTCTCCTGGTCCTTCCGGCCGGACTCCTTCTGTTTTTGTATCTCCTCCAGGATATTCTTCATCACAAGACGGACCATCTCTATGTTCTCAGCAGCCTCTTTCATCCCCGGGTCAAGGCGGAGGGACTCCTGATAATAGCTGACGCTCTTTGAAAAGCCGTCCAGTGCCTTTTGCAGGTCCTTTGTCTTTAATGCCTCAGCAGACCTGTAGGCGCTGTCTCCAAGGTTGAATTTGCTCTTTGCCTCAAACCCTGTATCCTTGCTTTTCAATGCGGCCTTTTCAAAGGCCTCTGTTGCCCCCTCGTAATCCCCCTTTTTATAAAGGGCCGCGCCCTTATTGAAATAGATATAGGGGGACTCGGCATCCTCCTTCAATGCCTCATCATAGGCGGTAACGGCCTTGTCATATTCACCTGCGCTGTAGGAGCTGTTTCCCTCCTTCACAAGAGAGGATGGGGATTTCCCGTATCCCTCAAAGGGGAATGTGAATATCACAAGACAGGCGATCGCGAAACATATTTTTTTCCTAGACAATCCCATTCTCCCTCCTTCTTTCAGTAATCGCCATCTCAAGGCATAAGAGTATAAAGGCCGCTGCAAGGAATATCTGATATTTTTCCTCATACCGCCTTATGGTCTCAGACTCCAGCTGCCTCTTGTCGGCGCTTGCTATCAACTGGATGTAAACATCGCCCAGGTCTATTGCGCCTGTAGCCACATTAAAATATTTCCCTCCCGGGGTAGCGTTTACCATCTTCCTCAGGGTGTCTGCATCGAGTTTTGTCCAGACCTCCTGGCCGTCATATTTAAGGAAGGTCTTCTCCCCCTGTTCATTGGTGACAGGGACCCTTTTGCCCTCCTTCTCATCCCCCAGACCGATGGCAATAAGCCTTATACCCTTCTCACCCGCCTTCTTGGCCGCATCTTCAGGAAAACTGTCATGGTCCTCTCCATCGGTAATAAGTATTATATCCCTGTACTGGCTCGCCTGCTCGTCAAAGACATCGGTCATGACCTTGCGCACCGCATCACCGATCATGGTCCCTCCCCTGGTTATGCTGTCCGTCGATATGTCCTCGAGCATCAGCTTGAAAAAGCCGTAGTCTAGTGTCAGGGGGCACTTGACGGCCGCGGTCCCTGCATA
>Ga0153915_10001880_pt1 | contig 19318 bp, 17 predicted proteins | sample Opewatmetagenome_2_FD_107003 | JGI IMG/M metagenome (GOLD analysis project Ga0153915, IMG submission 107003) | Freshwater wetland microbial communities from Ohio, USA - Open water 3 Core 3 Depth 3 metaG | ecosystem: Environmental > Aquatic > Freshwater > Wetlands | place: USA: Ohio, Lake Erie...
TTGTTTGCGGTTGTGTCGTTTGGCTTCGCGTTTTTCAATTCACTCCCGTTTTACATTATTTTATTTGCTCTTTATGGCGTGGTTTTCGCTGCCGTTGACGGCACGGAAAGGGCGCTTGTATCTGACCTCGCGGGGTCTGATTCGAGGGCGACCGCTCTTGGAACATACTCTACTATTACGGGCCTGGCTGCCTTGCCGGCCGGCATCGTGGCGGGGTTCTTATGGGATAAATCGCCTGTTTATACTTTTATTTTCGGCGGGGCGACAGCGATTCTGTCTATCGCGGTTTTTGTGATTTTCAGCCGGCATTTTACAGGCCAAAAGACGATTAATAGTTAAAAAAAAAGGCGAGGTGGTGGGACCGGCTGGGGGGGAAACCGGTGAGCCACGCTGCCTCGCCGAGGTTCAGGAACTGCGCAAACACAGTATTTATCGATGTAAAATAGCTATGGCAAAAAGTGGAATCTAACCCGCCCTTGGTTGACTGTCAAACAAAATGTATTACTGCCCCCGTTGTTTAGAATTGGGTCTGTTCACAACAATTTGCCTGAACTACTATTATTATATACCTGCCAGTCACAAAAAGCAAGTTAAATATGCTTAATTCCTGCCTTTTTTGGCGGGTCAAAACTCGTATCCGAATCTGTCCAAATACGCTTGCAACATCGGCAGTATTGGCTTAAATTACTACCTTGCGGGTAAGAATCCCGCCTTGGTTTTGCTGGTGTGATTGATAGTGTTTTTTGCTTTGTTTTTTATGGTAAAGATTGCTGAACGTATTAAGCGTCTCAAGGAAAGCATATCGTCGGCCTGTGCCAAGGCGGGGAGAGACCCGGCAGAGGTCAAGCTCGTCGTCGTTACGAAGGCCGCCTCGCAGGAGGCAATCGAGGAGGTTATTCGGCTGGGTATGGTCGAGTTAGGCGAAAACAGGGTGCAGCAGCTAAAAAAGGTAGCCGGCCAGGTGGATGAGTTTCTTCGGCAAAACGCGGGTGAGCCATGGGTACCGCGCGGGGTCAGTTGGCATATGATTGGGCATCTCCAGCGCAACAAGGTCAGGCAGGTTCTGCCGATGGTAACGCTTATACATTCCGTTGATACCCTCCGGCTGGCGGAGGAAATCAATACTTCCGCCGCGAAGATGAATATCACGCCGAGGGTTCTGCTGCAGGTTAATACCTCTGAGGAGTCGCAGAAATACGGGGTTTCCGTCGGGGCGGTGCCGCATCTGGCTGAGCAGATGGATACCCTGCCAAACCTCAAATTAGTGGGGCTGATGACAATGGCGCCTCTGACCCATAACAAAGACGTGATTCGCAAATGCTTTACCCGTGCCAGAGAACTCTTCGTCGAAATGCGAGGGGAAAGGGTTGTCGGCCAGCATTTCACGGAGTTGAGTATGGGTATGAGTTCGGATTATGAGATTGCGGTGGAGCAGGGGGCTACCATTTTGCGAATCGGCTCAGCGATTTTCTCCGGCTGACGGTTGCGGAAAGACCAGCCGGTCAACATCTAATCATACTGCGAATATCGATATTCTGGGACTATTATTGCTCTGTTTCGCAACCGTTCTCTTTTTTATGGGCCGCGAAGCCGCAAAAACTGCCGACCAGCGGGAATTGCAGCCGATAATCAGGATAGACACAAAAAAAGAAAAAACTGGCAAAGTGTTGCGCGAAACATACCGAAATTAGCTTTGCCGCTTCATGATTATTTGCATTTGAATATGGCATTGTTTGTCGAATCGTAATTTTGTTTGCCCCCCGAGGGGCTGGAGTTGGATTAAAAGGGGATAACAAATGGTCAACGAATTATTGAGCGCCCTCGAGCTTCAAAAAAGCTTTGTTGATGTTTTATACCTGACCAACCAGAAGCAGATACCGCAGGAAATAAAGCGGCTGCTTAAGGAGAGAAATCTCACTCATCAGGTACTTCGGATTGACAAGTTCGCCGATGTAAGAGGCAAGCTTGGTCTGGTGGGGACGGTGATAGTGGATGCGGTGGATTCGGACGCTAATCAGCAGCAGAAGCTGGCGCGAATAATCGAGACGCTCGAAATGGAAAATATCGGGGTCATTCTTATCACCGACCGCGTTAAGGTCCCGGTGAAGAGTTTTTCGCTGGCGCCGGTCAAAAGCAGCTTTACTATGAGCGGGACAACCGAGGCCGTTTCTATCGATGAGCTTTGGACCAGGGTGAGCGTGAATCTTGCTTATCGCAAGAAAAGCGAAGGGATGGCGGTAAAGCCGGCCATTCCCCCCAAGCAGATACAGACGATTTACAAAAACAAACTTGCTGAACAGCTCAGTATGACCGGCGCGATGGTTGATAATCTGACCGAGCAGCTCCGGCTGGCAGGGCTTGTGCAGCAGGACTTTCTGCCCACACAGTTGCCCAATACCGACAAAATAAAATGGGCGGCGGTGTTTTTACCCGCAGAGTGGGTTTCGGGTGATATTTACAATGCCGTCAGGATTGATGAAAAGCATCTCGGTTTCTATGTGGCCGACGTTGTTGGTCACGGTATGCCGGCGGCGCTGCTGACCATTTTCCTCAAGCAGGCGCTGGTTATGAGGACTACTGTTGACAATACCTATCACATTTACTCTCCTGCCGAGGTGATGAAGAATCTTAACAAGCGAATGGCAACTCAGAAACTGTCCGGGTATCAGTTCGCGACCTGCTGCTATTGCCTTTTGAATGTCGATACTCTTGAGCTTACATACGCCAGAGCAGGGCACCCGTATCCTGTTTTAATGAGGCGAGGCCAGGAGCCGAAGCAATTGGAAGTTCGCGGGTCGCTGCTGGGCGTTTTCAAGGATGCCGAATATTCGGAGGACAAAATTCAGCTTCAGCCGGGCGATAAAATTCTGCTCTATTCCGACGGCGCTGAGCCGTTCATCGGCAACTTCGATGATTTGACCGGGTTTCATTTCACGAAAGAATTTACCGAACTAAAGGAACTGCCCATTTCCGAAACGATGGACAGGTTTAATATGATGGCGCAGAATCAGAACATCGACCCCTCTGAGGTTGACGATATTACCACACTCGGTCTGGAAGTGATTGAGTAGTTATTGTGCCGGTCGGCTTTTCCTGCCTGCCGATGCCGAGAAACCACGGTGTTTTGGTCAATCTCCTTTATCGTTCCGTCCTTGCTTAATGGCGGATTTAATCGAGTTATTATAGGCCCTTCAATGGGGGTTGTTTAACCGTCTGCTTTGGCTTTTTGATTAATCCTGTCGTCTTCTGTGCCGATATGGGATTGGAACGCGATAAAGCCGGAGTTTCGGTGTTTTAGGAGAAATGCAATGGGCTTTCAAAACTGGTCTGATGATATTATTCTCGTTGACCTGACACGCGAGCCGCGGATGAGGAGTGAGCTTAAGACCCTTATTGAAATCGTCCGCGACCGCGGCGACTGCGATGTCGTGGTGGATTTTTCAAGCGTTGACATAATGACCTCTACGAGTATCTCCGGGCTGCTCCGGCTGCGAAAGCTGCTCACGGACTGCGGACATCGGCTGATGTTTTGCAACGTTCCGTCCGCAACCAGGAGCGTTTTTAGTGTGGTTGGGCTCGATGAGGTTTTTGAGTTCGCTGACGACAAGTTCGCGGCGCTGGCGACTCTTCAATCGACGGGCGATAGCAAACAAAAAGTTTGATTAAATCGCTTCGGCGGCCACGTCGAGGGAGTTCTCAAACGACATTTAACTTGGTCCTATAAACTTTTTTATTCAGGAGACAAAGGGTGAATCTGAAAAAGTTCCTGTTAGCAGGGGCGAGTTATAAGTGCTTTATTCGAGGGACGTTTTGGCAATAACATCTTATAACAGTATACTTTGTATGATGAGCATCACGCTCCTGCCGGTTGTATTCGGGAGTGCGGAGGATTTCTGTCGTGTTTATTACGGCTATGCAAGATTTCAGGACGGCGGATTTGAGGGCTGCCAGCGAGAGATTTGCTCATGAAATAATATGTTTGGGATTGGATGTTGGGATGAAAACCGCAACAGAAACCGCTGAAATACAAAAACCGAAGACCACCCATCTTTTCGGTGAGTATTTGGTCTTGAAGGGTGTGCTTACTCGTTTGCAGTTGGGTAAGGCGCTCGACGAGCAGCGCAGGTTTGGGGGTCGGCTCGGTGAGGTGCTGATTCACCTCAATTTGATGACCGAAGAGCAGGTTACCCAGATGCTGGCTGATCACCTGTCGATGGAATACGTGCGATTCGATGACATATCCAAAATAAACCTCAACATCGCAAGGATGTTTGATGAGAGCATTTCGAAACGATTCTGCCTGGTAGGTATTGGCGAGGTTGACGGCAGGATTGTGGTGGCTATGGCTGACCCGCTTAATGTGATTGCAATCGATACTATAACGCTAAAAATAAAACGGCCTATCAAGGTCGTTATCGGCTCTGCCCAGGATATTCGCAGGGCCATTGAAATAATTTACCACGGCTCCGACGTCGAGGAGCAGCGGCTAAGGGAGCTGGTTCAATGCGAAGTCAGCAGGTTTGACCAGAGCGAAGACGAGAAAGTGGAATCTATTCTGGAGGAGACATCGGATGCCGGAACCGACAACGAAGCTGAAGCGACGAAGGCGCCGGTTATTCGTTTTGTGGACCTGCTGCTGAGCCAGGCGGTGAAAAGCAGGGCGAGCGATGTTCATATCGAGCCGCAGGAAAAAACGATGATGATTCGTATGCGTATCGACGGGATACTGCGTGATATGGTGCCGCCGGCCAGAAATATGCAGAAAGCCGTCCTTACGAGAATCAAGATACTTTCGAATCTCGATATTGCCGAACGTCGGCTGCCGCAGGATGGGCGTCTTAAAATCAGGGCGTCGAACAGGGACATTGACGTTCGCGTCTCGACGCTTCCGACGATATACGGCGAAAAGATAGTAATGCGTATTCTCGATACGGCCGGCGCATCACATAATCTCGACAAGCTCGGGATTGAGCCGCAACTGTTCGCCGTCCTCAAAAACGCTCTTGCTCAGCCGCACGGAATTATGATTGTAACGGGGCCTACGGGAAGCGGCAAAAGCACCACACTCTACGCCTGCCTGAACCATCTCAGAGACCCCACAATGAATATCACAACGGTAGAGGACCCTGTTGAGTACCGCCTTGAGGGGATTAACCAGGTCCAGGTCAAATCGGACATCAACCTCACCTTCGCCGCCTGTTTGCGGTCTATCCTGAGGCAGGACCCCGATATAGTCCTCATAGGAGAAATACGAGACAAGGAGACGGTTGAAATTGCCATAAAGGCGTCGCTGACCGGCCACCTTGTGCTCAGCACTTTCCACACCAACGACGCCCCCAGCGCGATAACGCGTTTGATAAATATGGGTATCGAGCCGTATTTGCTGTCTTCTTCGCTTAACCTGATTATTGCGCAGCGATTGGTCAGAAAGATTTGCGAGAAATGCAAGGAGCCGACTACGCTGAGTGAACAGGTATTGAAACGGCTCAAGATTGACCCCGCCAGGGTTAAAGACGCCAATCTTTGTCACGGCAAGGGCTGTAGCGCATGCGGCAACACCGGCTATCACGGGCGATTGCCGATATTTGAGTTTCTCGTTATGGACCACGAAATGCGTGACCTTGTTACAGCCACCGCGAACGAGGCACAGCTTAGGGCTGCATCGAGGAAAAAAGGATATGGCGGTCTTCTCGAAAGCGGCGTGACAAAAATGCTCCAGGGACTTACGACCGCCGAAGAAGTGCTTGGCGTAACGTTTAGCGATGATATAGGAGATATAGGGATTGAGCAGGAGGCGGCAGTTGATGGAACCGGCAAATGAGGAGTTTTTCAGGGGCTTTTTGAATGAAGACTTTTAAATATAGTGCGTGTGATGCGTCGGGTTCGCGAAAGGAAGGGCTGACACAGGCCAATTCCACCAATGATGTTATCGGCTGGCTTCGCGAGCGAGGGTTAACGCCTGTTTCTGTCCAGGAGATTATAGAGGCCGTCAGGCAGGCGCCTAAAAAACAGCGCCGGAAAAAAATAAAGTCCTCGGATGTGGCGGCGCTTTGCTGGCAGTTGACCACGATGGTGGAGGGCGGTATTCCCATCACCACCGCTATTGAGACCATATCTTCAGACGTAGAAAATCTCCAGCTTCAGGAAGTGCTCCATTGCATCCTCGATAAAATGAGAAAAGGAGAAAACTTTTCCGGCGGAATCGCCGAGTTTCCAAAGATTTTCGACCAGCTCTCCAAGGCCATTGTCCTCGCCGGCGAAACCAGCGGTAATCTCCAGGGAGCGCTGAAGCGGGTTGCGGAGCATTTTGACAGCAGGGACCGCCTTGCCAAAAAGGTCAAGAGCGCGATGGCTTATCCCATTTTTGTTCTGATTTTCATATTTCTGATTGTTACGGGCATAATGACGTTCATCATCCCCAGGTTCCGCGCCATATTCGACCAGTTCGGCGGCGAGCTGCCCGCGTTTACGCGAGCGTTTATGGGTTTCTACGACTTTGTCAGGTACAATATCATTTACATAGCCGGCTCGGCTTTTCTGCTCGGCTTTGTCGCGGTTTTTGTTAACAAGACCCCGAAAGGTCACTACTTCTATTCCAAGGTTGTCCTGCGGATACCGCTGATAGGGAAAATAATCAGCCAGGCATTTGTAGCCGGTTTCTGCAAGACGATGGGTACACTGCTGGCAGCGGGCGTTTCCGTGCTTGAGGTATTCGACATTCTCTCGACGATGACAAAAAACGACATAATAAAAGACGCGATTGTTCGCAGCAGAGAGCACATTGTTCAGGGTTCCAACGTTTCGCTGAGCCTGGCTACCGCGGGCTTTTTCCCGAATATGGTCGTCAAGATGATTCAGGTCGGCGAGGAAAGCGGTTCGCTGCCCCAGGTACTCGAGAGGACCAGCGAGTACTACGAGCGCAAAGTCGATGCTACCATAAACACCGTGCTGAGTTTGCTCGAGCCAATAATGATTGTAACGGTCGGAGGGATTGTATTGATTGTTATTCTGGCCCTGTATCTGCCAATCTTCTCGATGGGCGGTACCGGCAAAGGTTAATCGTGAGGATGTGATAAAGTTATCCTGTAAATCGGCCGATTTGCGTTGTGGCAGGTCGGAATTGGTAAATAACCTAATTTTTGAGTTTTTAAGGAGAAAGCAAAATGACAAGTAGAAAAGGTTTTACACTTATAGAGCTGATGGTGGTCATTTTCATCGTCGGTATTCTGGCGGCGGTCGCCATACCGATAATGCGTGGCCGAATCGATGCAGCCAAGTGGTCGGAAGGCAGAGCCGCTGCGGGTAGTATTCGCACGGCGATTCGTGCAGCTATTGCCGAGAAAGGTAACGACTACGATTTTGCCGCAAACGTTACTACTCTTGCCCATCTGGGCTTTGCTACAGGCGACCTTACCGGCAAGTACTTCAATGAAGCTGATTATTCTTTCACGATTACAAATGGCAGCGGCGCAACTCAGCCCACTTACTCAATTGTTGTGGGGCCAAGCAGCGCCGCCGAAGGGCCGACATCACCTGCTTCGGTTACTTTGGACGACACAGGAACATTTACCGAAACCTTCTAATCAAAAGACCGCGGTAGTTTGTGTATGCTTAAATGGTGGGGGCCTCATTGGGGCCCCCACTTTCAGTGTTTGCAGAGATGAGTATCGTTGTGATATCCAATAACAGCAAACAGAAGACGGGTTTTACGCTTATCGAGCTGATGGTTGTCATCTTCATCATTGGCATTCTATCCGCCGTGGCGATTCCATATATGCGGGGCCGAACCGATGCCGCCAAGTGGTCGGAAGGCAAGTCCGCTGCGGGCAGCATTCGCACGGCGATTCGTGCGGCTATTGCCGAGAGAGGTAATGACTACGATTTTGCCACAAATGTTACCACCCTTGCCAGCCTGGGTTTTGCCACCGGTGACCTCGCCGGCAAGTACTTCAATGAAGTTGATTATACTTTCGCGATTACAAATGGCGGAGGCGCAGCTCAACCCACTTTCATCATCACTGTGGGGCCAAGCACCGCCGACGAAGGGCCGTTAGCGCCCACTTCGATAACACTGACCGATGACGGGATATTAACCGAAATACCCTGACAGGTTTTTCTGTTCAACGTTCGATGCCGGATATTGGGCATTTTTTTGTTTTTTGATTTGCAGGGTGTGCCCACTTCGCAAGCGAAGCGAGGGGAGCCATGCACACCTTTTTTGAAATCTGAAATTACAATCCGATTATCAATTCTCGCTGTCCGCATTTTTGCATTACTGGTCTTTGTTTCGTATGCTTTACACGTATGGTTTTCAGTGCAAGGGGGGACGAATGCCTTGCAATTATACTTAATTGGGGGAATGTAATGAAACGATTAGCGAAAGTAACTCTCTTAACTGCGCTGCTTGTTACAATGTGGGCTGTATCTGCCTATGAAACAGGCCACGCAAACAGACCAATTGTAATGGTTAGCTATTGCTGGAGGTTCTGATTAGCGACGGCAACCGTCGCGCATTATGGGACTCACAATTACAGCTTGGTGTCAACGGCGCCACATTATTCACTTATCGCAGTTTCTATCTTAAACCCCCACTCTATTAGGCCGATGAATGAATAACTTTTGATTGTGAGTCGCATAGGCGGTTGTGCAAATGACCTGCCTTTGTGTAGTTTGGCCGATGAAAGGTCTGAAAGCAATATGAGTTTTAAGTGGAAACGGATGCTCGGTTTTAGCCAGGATGACGTCCTCGGACTGGACATCGGCTCGTCCTCGGTCAGGATGGTTCAGCTTATGAAGAATGACGAGGGCTACACTGTTGTCGCGGCATGCGTAAGCGATATCAAGCAGAATGACGGTGACATTGCCGTCAAAGAAGAAAGCATCGTCCAGGCGGTCCGGAAGTGTGTTTCTTCCGCCCAAAAACATGGACGCTGGGCGGTATGCAGCGTTTCGGGCCCCGAGGTTGCGGTGCGGCCCTTCAAATTTCCGCCGTTGCAGCCCGATGAACTCGATGGCGCTGTCCGGCTTGAGGCGTCTCAGGTCTGCCCCTTCAACGTGGATGACGGCGTCGTCGATTATCAGATTGTCCCGTCGAACGAGACGAATAATGCCGTTACCGGCGTTCTTGTTGCAGCGCCCAATGATGTAATACGTCGAAAAGTTAAAATCACGGGAAAAGCGGCGTTGGATTGTGTCCTGATGGACGTTGATGGGCTTGCTCTTCTTAATTGTCTTATAGAAAGTAAAAACAGCGACACAAACATCAGCACTTCGGCAGTTCTGCATATCGGGGCATCCTGCACAACGCTGGCGGTAATGAACGAAAGCGGCTTGCCGTTTGTCCGCACAGTTCCTTACGCCGGGAACGATATCATTGCCCAGATAGCGAAGGAAAACAACGTCCGTCCGGAAGTCGTCAGGAATGAAATCTATGGTTGTGCCTCGCCGACCATACCTGCGCAGAATCTGCAGAACAGTATGGAAAAGGCGTGCATAAAATTAGTCAACGACACTGCCGAAACGCTGAGATACCACAGCACACAGGAAAAATCATCGCCTGTTGAGCAACTCTTAGTGTGCGGTACTTTCGGAATGGTCAAAGGATTCGTGGATATACTCAATAAACAACTGTCCATCAAGGCAGTTCTGTGGAATCCGTTTGATACGATGAAATGCAGTGTGGACAGGCAGTGTCTCGACGTTATTCAGTCAAAAGGCCCGGCAATGGTTGTCGCCGCGGGTCTTGCTATGAGGTCGGTCTGATATGTTTGCCATTGATTTACTTAAAGGACAGGGTCGTCCGGCCAGAACAAAGCCGCAGGGGGTCGCCATTTTTGTCGCCACCTTTGCTGTGCCTATACTCGTCGCAATTCTGATGGCCGGCTACTATTACCGCAATAAAGTTGTTATAGCGGTTTATAAGCAGGACGTAGCTGGTTACATTACACTGACCGATCGTCTTGCCGATTCGCTGAAACTCAAGGAATCGCAGGAAAAAGAGAAATCCGCCATCAATGGTTGTCTGGTGGATGCAGCAAATTCCATCGGCAGGCATACCCAATGGTCACCTGTTCTTGTAGCGATTGTGGAAAACCTGCCGGATTCGGTAATCATAAACAGTATGGAGGTTAGACAAAGCTCGATAACACGAAAGGCCGTCGTGAAAGCCGGCTTGGGAAAAGATAGCTTGGGAAAGGATAGCAAAGATAGCAAGGACAAGCAGGCCGACAAAAGCATGATGGTCAAAACGTTGAAGCTGCGGGTCAGCGGAAACCCTGGCTATGATTGCGACAGCGAAATCAAAACGTTTCGTGACCGTCTGCGTGCTTCAAAGGTACTTGGGCCGAAGCTCGAAGACGTCGTCATTGCCTCGCAGGGACACGGTACCATGGATGGACGTGAAGTTGTGGCTTATGACATCGATTGTATATTCAAACCTGGGTCGTAGTGAGCGCTTATGAATGCTTATAGAAAATACATTTTGGCGATGGGTATAGTATGGGTGGCGTCACTTGTCGTCTTTGCGCCTGTTTACTACATAGTCATTCTCCCGCAATTAAAGGCCAAAGCCCAGTTATTCAAGGAATCGGCCGAAAAGAAACAACTGTTTGAGTCGGCCGTTAGCGCAGCCCTGGAAGATAACAAGAAGAAATTAGCCGGCGAAGTGGAAGAGTTAAGGAGCAGGTTGAGTGGTTATGTTTCAGAGTACGAAGAATCAGCCAACCTGACTTTGGCCATCAGCCGCATCGCTGCTGACAAGCAGGTGAGCGATTTTACCGTTAAGACATCAGAACAGAGCAGAATTCAGGATGCCCTCGCCGCCAAGAATCTGCGGGAAAACCGTGTTGAAATCTCGTTCACGTCGGATTTTCTGCATTTTGCGAGTTTACTTAATACCCTTGAGAGGCACCAACCGGTTATTTTCGTTGACAGGTTCAAGGTGTCGCGCGGAGACCAGACCGGCACGCCTAACAAGGTGGATATGACTCTTTTGTACTTTGCAAGAAAGAAACTGGATGGCTGAGTGAAACAGACGGCAGCGTGGAACTTTGAATCGGCCGACGCTGCCGGGACGAAATAAGGAAATTTGAACAATGCATAAAGATAAACTGGAATTGCAGAAAGATGTCTCCAAAATCTTAGCCGGTGTCCAGATACCGGGGAAGGACGCCTCCGATACGGGCGTTCGTTCTGCTGTACCAGTAGTTACGCCGGCACCCGCGAAATATACCGCTCCAGGGCCTGCTGCTGCGCCTGTATCACCTGCTTCCGCTGACGAAAAGCAGTCCAGACCCGAGCCGGTGCTGAGACAACACAGAGAGTCGCCATTTTTGAAAATATGGGGACAGGTGAAAGCCAAGCTGCTTAACCACAAACAAGGCGGCAGCTCGACAAGGCAGAAAGTAATGATTTTGGTTGCGCCAGTTTTGCTGGTGGTTTTTCTGCTGGTGGCTGTTCAGACTGTTAAAAAGTTGCCCAGTACCACAGCAAAGCCCTTGAAAAAGGCATCTGCTGCTGTGGCTTTTAACGGCAAAATCAACTGGGAACTGCCGGCGGTTATCCCTGACAATCTAAGAGACCCGATGGTTTTCGGCAGCACCGGACAGGGCAAAGGAACTACAAACGGGCCTGTGGTAAAAGGCATAGTTTACAGCGAGGATAAATCCTGTGCTATTGTTGGCAACCGGGTTGTCTCGGCGGGTGATATTGTCGAAGGCGCGACGATTGTTAAAATCAACCCCGATAGCGTTGAATTCACTAAGGGCGATAAAAACTGGACCCAAAAAGTTGAGCATTGAACGCGACACAAATCAAAGGAAATATGTGTCGCGCATTTAGAAAGGAACAAAGTATGAAAACGTCGACCAACCAGAGAGCAATGTGTTTGTTGGCGATAGCGGCTATTTTGTCGTCGCCCTTTGTTATGTTCGCCGCGGCTGCTGCCGATGAAAACGATCCGAATGCCGGCAAGGCGGAGGTCATGACCACCCTCGAACAGCGAATGCAAAAGAAAATCAGCGTGGATTTCAGGGACACGGCGATTGACGATGTGATAAGGATTATGGCCGAGCAGGCCAACGTCGATGTAATCAAGAGTCCGAAGGTCATCGGAACCGTAACCGCAAAGTTGAGCAATGTTCCTCTCGAAGAGGCGCTGCGGAACATTCTTGCCTCGCAAGGATATGATTACGTGATGAGCAAGAATATGATTAGAATTGCGCCTACCGGCGAACTTACTCAGGAGGCCGAGAAGCTGGTTACCAAAATTTATCGCATCAACTATGCTGATGTCAAGGAACTCGAAAAATCGCTGGGCAAGTTTGTTTCTCAGCGAGGTGCGATATCGACCAATCCGGGGACCAGCAACATTATCGTTAAAGACGTCGAGAGCAACATCAAGGCAATAGGCGCCTTCATCGATGACATAGACCGTATTACCCCTCAGATACTCGTTGAGGCCAGAATCTACGATATTACAAGCAAAAACGAGATTGACCTTGGAGTCGAATGGATGGCGGGTCGCAACACCGCTTATGAGGATAGCACAGGCACGGCCACCATTGCTCCGGGAACCCTGGGCCAAACCAAGACCGGGGACGTCAGTCCTTTCACAACAGGCATGTTCACCGGCGCTACCGGCAAAACCAGCGGTACTCAGGGCCTGCTTAAATTCGGCTGGCTGAAAGACAACATGAATATAGATGTGGTTATCAAGGCGCAGCAGAACCTGGTTAACGCCAAGCTGCTCGCTAATCCGAGGATACTGGTGCTGGACAATGAAACCGCCAACATCGCGATTACTTCTCAAATCCCGTATCAGGAGCTTTCCCAGACGTCCGGTGGCGGCAACATCGGCTCAACGAGTTTCAAGGACGTGGGCGTAAAACTTAGGGTTACGCCCCACCTGACACGCGATGATAAGATACGGATGATAGTTGAGCCGGAATTCAGCGTTCAGACGGGCAACGTGACGTTTGCCACAGGAGACCTTACGTATCCGCAGCCCATTATCGCTACGCGAACAGCTAAGACCACCCTGCTGGTTGACAGCGGCCAGACGGTGGTGCTCGGCGGCCTGCGCAAAAAAGACGTCAACAAAACGGTCAATAAAGTTCCGCTTCTGGGCGACATACCTTTGATTTGCTACCTGTTCAGGTTTGAGGGCGAAGACACTATCAACAGTGAAATGCTTGTCTTCATCACCCCAAAGATTGTCACTGAGGCGTCGCTATCTGATATAGAAAAGAAGCAATACGAGGTAACGGAATTTCCTGGCCCCGCTCTTGAACAGACAAGGGCCGAAAGAGACGCCCAAGGCCGGTAAGAGCGGCAAGTAACAACAGTTAGTCCATAAGATGCGGCTGTACAAATTATTTGTGACGGTAAAGTTCCCAACCCATGTAATTACCGATTGCCTCGGCGATGGCGTCGGCTTTCTGAGACATATTCATCGCCACGTGATGCTCAAAGCCCATCCTGCATATAAACTGCAAAAGGTTCTGCAGGTTTGATATCTTCATTACGCCGTAGCCGCCGAATGTGTCGAGGGAGTCGTTTGTGAACTTGCCCTCGCCGACGTATGCGCTTATAACGCCCGCCGCGTCGTCGGTGGTGGTTCTGCAGAAGGTCGCATTGCCCGGTGCGATTCTGCCGACCATTGTTCCGTATGTGTTGTCCTTGCCGACGGAGCCGGCGATGATTGCCTGGTAGTCCATTTGTGCGGATTTGAAGAAGCTCTTAGGCAGGTTGCTGCAATGGAACAAAACGCATTTATCCGGATCATCCGCGTAATTATTGTTCCAGTCCAGTAACGCGCTTGGCGTCCCCGAAGCCAGTTGCAGGATATACATTCCCAGCAGCCCCGTGATATCGACCTCGCATGCGCTTGGCATCAGCGACTCGCTCATCATACTCATCAGCGTGCAGGGCACTATCCCGAAAAATTCCTCAAGCGACGTCCAGCATTGAATCGCCGTGCCGTCAAGGTCATTGTCTTTAACCAACTGGTCAATCACGTATCCGAACTTTGCCATTTTCAAAAGTGATTCGGCCGGAATAGATTTAGTCGATGTATATTGCTGAATTTCACTGAGTTTGCGTTTTACATTCCTGTCGTTGTCTGCAAGCCGTATAATTCTGCCCACGATTTCTGAAAGGTCGATTGTTTCGACAGCTATGCCCGACAATTCAAGAATTTTTTCGCTGTAGCGGACGGTGTTAAACGCTCCTGTTCTTGCGCCGATTGCGCCGAAGCGGGCGTTTTTGAGTCCTTTAACAATCCTGCAAACCGACGCGAAATCATCCAGCTCCTGTTTGAATTCCGCCGAAGCAACCCCCATAGTGTGCAGTTTCGTAAGGGTATATGGTATGCCTGCCTGACTCAGATTGTTGCAGACACTCATTTTCCCGCAGAAAGAATCCCGCCTGTCGGCTATCGTCATTTTTCCCGGACTATCCGGCTCAGCCTGAATCAGAATCGGCACATTAAGTCCGCATCGCTTCACCGACTCCGCCACTCCCTTTTCGTCGCCGAAATTCGGCAGTGTTACTATGATGCCGTCGATTTTATCGCCGTTTTTCGCGAAAAGCTCCGCGCACTTCTTTGCGTCCGCGTAGGTCTCAACCGAACCATACTTGGTATCCTGCATCGACAGGGCGATAGCGCCGAAACCGTTGCTCTTGAGCACATCGAGAATATCTTTGCGTCCCTGCTTTGCTAATATATCCGGGAAAAATCCCCTGTTTCCCACTATAACCCCAAACGTTGTCTTTTGCATTTCACACCCTTATACATTTCGTTAATTGGTTAGCCCGGCATTTATTGCCGGGGTTATATGGATCGAACTATTGGCAGTGTTTTGGGCAAATTATAACCCCCAAACGCTCTCTTAGCTATTAAAAACTGAGCCACAGACGCCGAAAGGCATGGCCAAGACCATTACACAGAAAACACTGATTTTTAACAACATTAAAATTTATTGCCTTATCAGGGACTTTGTGGTTAAAATTAAAGAGGATGGACTACAAGTCCGTCTCACGTCAACCGTTGGGGTCACTATTTCTCATCCTATCCCTGGAATCTCTCCAATGTTGCTTATACTCGTTGGAGTCAAAAATCTCAGGATGTCGAGTGCCCCAGTAATTCTCGCTTTCTTCTTTCAAAGAAAGTAACTCGTAAAGTTTTGCACTCCGGCCATAACTGGTAACAATCTCATTAGAGTCAGGGTCAAGAGCAAATCCAATCTCAAGTATCCTGAACTTGACCTGATTTCTGCGACAGAAGTATATTCGCAGAATGTTACTTTTACTCTGAGCAGGTATCACCGACTGTTCTTTTTTATTCTCGGAAAGTATGTCAAGTTCATTCACAATCGTTCTTAACTCATCAGTCTTGCTGAACTTTTTATAAGGGTGCTCTATTTTAGAGTTGTTCACATCTGTCCACCATATGGCCATAAGCGGTTCTAAAGATATGTATCTAATCTCCTTGTTGTACCTCTCAAAACCAACTCTTTTAAAGTCCTCTTCCTTTTTCTGGCAAGAAGCCAAAATAAAGGGAAGAATCGCAACTACTAAAATTAACTTTCTCATAGTAATTTTACTGCTTTAGCTTTGTTGAATTGGAGTCTCTCTGCGACCTCACAAATTCACTAATTTTTCTCGTATGCTCTAAATATTTATTTGGATCAAAATTTTTTCACAGGCCAAAAGATAATATCTTCTGTTGGATTTGAAGTAGTTCTATCGGGTTCTTTTCCTCCGTCATCTACAAAATTTTCTCCGACACTATAAAGAATGAAATCGTTTCCTTTAGGTCGATAAACCAACGTTCCACCACTATAAGGATCGAGAGGATGATGATGCAGATAGCCATCAGATACAAGCTCATCGAGAGACGATGGAAGCAATCCTTTTTCCGCCTTAAATCGTTGGATTGCGAGGATTGTAAGCAATGCTTCCCCCCTTGCTTTCACCTGGTAATATTTATGAAGGATAGACGGCGAAGGAACAGGGAAAAACAAATCAAGCGAAAAATTACCGCAATCAATGCAGGGAACCGAACCCAGATTATTAAAATAATTAGGATCCTTACTATGAAGCTGCCAGGGGGTTTGGGTTCTGGCCGATGTAAAAAAGGCAAATGTTTCCTCTATACGTTTGACCATCGCATTCCTTGTCGGGCCAAAAAGGCAGCAAAGAAACATCGCCTTTCTAAACTTAAAATTTTCCTCTACTCCGCATAAAGTCATAACACCTTTAACAGCACTCCACGCCAGTCGTCCTGAACCTTTGCCATTATCAATAAACAATCTTTGCAGCACATCATAACGCATTATCTTTTCTGCTTCGAAATCAGGAAGGTAAATATCCTTATTGAATTCCTCCTGTAAAGCATCCTGAACTTTTTTAAAATCAGCCGGCCCAATTTTGACTCTATCTAAAATGCAAATAACAGCAGTTAAGGCGTTTTCTTTCATCCTGAGTCCCAAAAATTGCTCGGTCAAAAGAGATGGCGTTCGGCAATTATGCTGACCTGCCCTGTAACAGGTCAATACATCATCAAATACTGATTGAACGTGCCCCTCGGCAGTTTGTAATTTGGCGTTCCAAATCATGGCATCGACCAAGTTGCATAAAGAACCTACTTCGGGATACAGCATACCGGACATACCTGCGTCACCTTTTATGTCCACATTCCTTTCAAACCAGTAATATTGTTTTAGAGAAGCATTTCTGAAATGTTCAAATGCCTTTTCATTTGAAGCAAGCCATTGTCTTAATATATTTTGTTCTGCCTCATTGTAATCCGTAGGCCAGTCAATATGGTGAATATGAATTTCGCTTGTCATTGGAGTAAATCTTTCACGCTGCTTAATGCCATTTTGATCGAAATCCGTATTTCTTTTCTTTTGCAATTGATACAATAGCTCACGTGACGATGGACTTATTGCCCATCTAATCACACCGGGCATTTCTATAAAAGAATCAAATGCCTTCTGGTAATCATTTGCAGCATTTTTATTTGGGTCATAATTTTGCGGTTGTGTTACTTTGTTATATTCAGCAACATAATCAACTGTAACTTTTGGTTTGGCTGTCCAAAGTAAAATCCCTTTGATAATCAACAGGATCAGCATAAGGCCTGTAACAGTTAATACTAATTTTTTATTTAGTATTAAATTTCTCATAATTTAATCCTTTTGAACTATGGTTCTATGTACATGGAGTCCAGAAGCCATGAACCATACAAGCGGAAGTTGTCGTCACTGCCTGAGGCAGTGTCGATTTGCCCGTCCATTCCCCAATACACTGTATTTGATGTTCCTGAAGACTGAATCGCCTCTAAAGCTTTCTGTACACTTCTGTGTTGTCCTAACGTCTCTGCCATTATAATACTTCCGTTTACAGCGCCTTTAATTATAGTGTCAATAGCCCCAATTGACTCCCCCAAGATGTTTATCTTAAATCCGCCATAGATTTGGTCGGCGTGCCCCATATTCCAGTCACTGTACATTCCAGATGTTTCAGCCATGTCCGGAAATTGACCCAGTTTACAGCCAAACGTCCACATTTGTTCAACCTTGTTACTATTTTCTAAGTTACGCAAAGAAAGGTCAATACCTTCATTATCCCAATTATTTGGAAGAGGATCGGCGCCAGAATACCTCTGCCGTGTATAAGAAAATGCATAAGTTTTTTTGAATGGAGACATAAATGGTGAAGAAACGATAGGAGTATCAGTATTGGGACTCCATGCATCGATAAATGTTCTTTGAACGTTAGGATCTGCCATTGAGTTTCCATGGCCAAAATACAAAACATACCTACGCCCGCCTCCCATTATAAGAGCAAGCCGGATATTCTCCTCTGTAACATTAGCGTTGGACAAAATAGCTATCCTGCTTAGAGGAATTCCTCTCGCAACAAAACAGTCTAACCAGGCATAAATAGCGGGCTTAAACTTTCTAATTACATCACTATCAGGAAGGAGAATAATCACCCTGATGTTCGGGTAATCCAGATAATTGAACTCCTTTGAAATTGCTATGTCATATTCACTTGAAGAACTTGATGCAGCAGACATATTTGAAGTAGCTGTTTTAATTCCGGCCGCCATCAAAGCTCCGCTGGGTTTAATAGAAATGTCTGCAAATAGCTGGCCGGCAAAAACGCTCCCGGGAATTTGCAGGTTTATGGAATCGCCTGTAACGATCTGGCTCCATAAAACAGAACCATTTGAGTTAACTTCAACAGTCAAGGGAGCGATCCCATCATAAAACCCCAAGAAAATCTTTGGACTATTTTGGTTAAAAAAATCGGTCGTGTATAGGTTACTAATCAAATTGTCAAAGAAAATCTTCACAGGTTTATGATTAACATTTTTTCCAAGATTGTCAAGCGTCGATACTTTTATGTCATGCCATCCATTGCAAAATAAAGTGGTCGGTATCGTTACCTAGGATTCGCTTGTACTAACCACGGCAGAATGAGTTCCTGTCAGGATATTATCAACATAAACAGTAAATTGAACAATCGATGGAGGAGGATTGAAAATACTGATTCCTATATTTCCACTAACTGTTTGGCCCTCTAAATAGTTGAAGCTATCCGGGTTATCGAGATTGATTATCCCAACATTCATATCTTCCATAAGCCATTCACTGGCAAGAATAGAAAAATCAGTTAAGTTGCAAATCCCATCTGAGTTAATATTAACAGGATATATTGCTTCTTTCCGCCAAAATTTTGCTAAAGCAGCAAAGTCCTTAAAGTTGAAAATCGGCTCGCCTGCAAGATTGTTGATATTTGAATTTTCCATAAGCCAGTGATTTAATAGTACATAAAGGTCCTCAATATCAACGAACTCACTTCTGTCAATATCTGCCTTTTTTCCATCTTCAGTCACCAGCCATGACCCAACCAAAAGAAAAATATCATTAATATCAACAAGGCCATCATTATTCAAATCGGCTCTCAAACCACTCCAGATTTTTGTCTGATAGCTCGGCCAAATATCTCCCAAACCATCATCTGGCTTGCCATCTGAGCGAGTAGACCACCCAGAATTAGAAATAGAGATATCTCCTGCATTCACAAGACCAGAATTTGGGTCAAGGAATATCCTGTAGTCACCTGACTTTCTAACAATAGGATTACTATAAATATAAACCGGATAATCAAATGTTCTCCAGTCACAGCTGTCAAAAGTATTATTGTAAAAACCAGGATAGCGAATATAGGATGTAATTTGGTAATAAGGGTCAACGAAATTAAACACTGTGTGATTATTTGTTGCTGCACAATAATCAGCATAAAA
>Ga0153915_10001881_pt1 | contig 19315 bp, 16 predicted proteins | sample Opewatmetagenome_2_FD_107003 | JGI IMG/M metagenome (GOLD analysis project Ga0153915, IMG submission 107003) | Freshwater wetland microbial communities from Ohio, USA - Open water 3 Core 3 Depth 3 metaG | ecosystem: Environmental > Aquatic > Freshwater > Wetlands | place: USA: Ohio, Lake Erie...
TGAGCAGGTAGTCGCGGACGATTGTCAGACTATTTCCCCGGAAGTGCTTGTTCAGGTACTCGGAGGCCTTGTCCAGCTCGGTCTGGGTGAAATGATGATGGGACTCGGCGATCTCGGTCAGCACGAGGTTAAAGGAGGTCATCAGGATGACCATGACCTTTTCCTCGGAAACCTTGATGAGCCGGAGATGGCGGAAGTTCATCCGGGAGATGCGGGGCGAGATCACGAACCCGAGGTTGTCGGACTGCTCGGCCAGGAGCTGGGTGACCCGGCTCAGGAAAGAGGGAAAGTCGCCCTTTTCCAGGGCCGGGGAGGATGCTTCGAGGACGGGCGATTCCGCGGGAAAAAGCGTTTCGTCGAACAGGCTGTTGACATAGAACCTCAGCCCCATGTCCGTGGGGACGCGGCCGGCCGAGGTATGGGGCTGGATGAGGTACCCCATCTCCTCGAGCTTGGCCATGATGTTGCGGATAGTGGCCGGGGAGTCAGGGAGGACCCTTTTCCCGACGATCGCCGCCGAGCTGACCGGCTCCCCGTACTTCAGGTAGTTTTCGACGATAGCGTTCAGGACGACCCTGTCCTTGCCTCTGAGGATGAGATTCCGGGACATCGAACCTTGAGTTTTTTTTATAGCATTATAGGGGAAAAAATTCAATCAGACGATCCGCAGCCCCGCATAGCCGACGACCTGGCTGAAATCGCCGGAGGTTTCCCCCGAGGTCGTGTAGCAGACGAGGTCGGCCCGCCGGGCTCCCAGTTCCTTGGCCGCCAGGACGGCCGCCGTCGTCGGCTGGAACCCGCACATGCTGATGTTCTCCCCGAGCACCACATCGTACAGGCCGCGGGCGTCAAGAGCCTGGATCCGGTCTATGGCCAAGCGGTCCTTCCTCTTGGCGGTTTCGTGACTGACATAATGGCTCATGTCCGTCGAAGAGACGATCAGGACGCTCCGGCCCGACCCGCGGACGACCGCGGCCAGGGCCATCCCCAGCTCCTCCAGCGCGCCGTAGTCCGCGGCCGGGGAGACACAGACCGGGACGATGCTGAACGTGGGTTTCAGGAACTGGATGAAGGGCAGCTGGACCTCGAGCGAATGTTCCTGCTCGTGGGCGCCCTCTTCGACCCGGACCGAGGGCGAGCCGCCGAGAAGGGACGCCGCGAGCTCATTGTCGAGAGGGACTTCTCCGAGCGGCGTCTTCCAAGCGCCTTTGTCCATTATGGCAAAGACGGACCTCTGGCCCCTATGGCTGGGGCCGAGCAGGATAAAGCGGTCAGGCAGGATGACGGAGGAGTAGACGGCCCCGGCTACCGGCCCGGAATAGACGAACCCGGCATGGGGTGAGACGACCGCCCAAGCCTTTTCTTTTTTGGCCTCAGGATCGACCATCCCCTCAACCATCGACCTCAGCTCCTCGGGCCTCTTGGGGTAGAAGTATCCGGCTACCGCAGGTCGTCTGACCATTCTTCCCTCCTCAGAGGGGACGCGCTATCCCGCAGGAACGGCGATTAGAGCTTTTCCCTCTTTTCCTGGAAGGCGATCTTGAGGTTCTTCAGCTCGGCCAGGATGGGCAGGTAGATCTCCGGCTTGACCGGGATATGCACGCCCGTCTCTTTGATCTTCCCTTCGAGGATGAGCTTGGTGCCGATCGCGGGAGGCAGGCCGACCGTCCTAGACATGGAGGAATCGCCTCCGGGGATCCCGTAGTCGATCAGGGTGGAGTAGATCTTTTCACGGCCGGCTTTGGGGTAGGAAGCGAAGAACTCATGCTGGAGGCAGATCATGTCCCTCTCCCCGGGAAGATAGGCCATCTTAGCCGTCATCCGGGCGCTCATAATGTCCAGGGCCGATCCCTTCTGCAGAGGCAGAGGCTCATCGCTGAACAGCCCGAGCCATTCCAACCGCCGGAAGATGGCCAGGCCGGGATGCAGCCCCAACCGGTCGCTGACCGCCTTCTTGATGTCCTTGGCCCGGGTCCCCATCTGCTTGCGCAGGAAATCGGCGAAGGCCATGCTCGTCCAGTCCTTCTCGTCCTGTTCGAGGAGGTTGAGCCGCACCATCGTCCGGATGGTCTCGCACCAGCCGAGGTTACGGAGGGTGCCACGCAGCATCGTCTTCGTCTCGGGGACTCCGTAGATATCGATGTAGGGCAGGGAGTTCCTGTTGGGATATCCTTCGAAAACGCCCAATCCTTGGATCGTCCGGAGGGAATAGCTTTCGAACAGTTTCTCGGCTGGGATGAACACTTTTTTCCCGTCCTGGAGGTACTGGGCCGAGTTCTTCCCCGCCAGCAGGACGCCCGTCGGGCTCCAAGAGAATTTATACCCAAACGGGTTGCTGTTGGCCTCGGCGGCGGGCAGGCCGGTGCAGAAGGAAATGAAGCCGTCGACTTTTCCGCCCTTGTCGTGGATCTCGTGGATCACCCGCATCGCCTCCATGTGGTCGATGCCGGGGTCAAGGCCCAACTCGTTAAGGATGATTATGCCGGCTTTACGGGCGTCGGCGTCGAGTTTTTTCATAGCGTCGCTCACATACGAGGTGGTGACCATCTGCTTTTTGTGGGCGATGCAGAGTTCGGCGACCTTGGGGTGGAAGGCATAGGGGACCATGCTGATGACGAGGTCGGCACCGGTCACTTCTTTTTTCAGCGCCTCATCGCTCTTCAGGTTGAGCTCCTTGGCGACGCCGCGGGGGTGACCGTCGACGAGCTTTTCCGCTTTGCTGACGGTCCGGCTGGCCACTTCGACCCGGAAATCGGGCTGGTCCAGCAGATACCTGACGAGAGGCCGGGCGACAAGACCCGCGCCCAGGATCAAAATTTTTTTCATCGATGACTCCTTTCTTGGGGGGAAATGAATTCGCGCATGTAAGCGTAATCCGGGGTGAACCCTCCCCGGTAAAGGATCGTCGCTTTCCTGAGCTCCGGAGGGAGGCCGCAGCGGCTGAATTCCGTCCGGTAATCGGCCCCGATGAGGCCGGGGATGAAGGGCACCAGGGTCTGGCTGAAAAAGACCGAGGATTCGAGGGGGATCTCGGCCGGGAGGTTGTCCACAGCCATGACCGCCGGCCCCCTGCCGTCGAAACCGTCCAAGGCCTCGTCCTCGTCTACATCATAGGTGAACACGGGGTAGGCGGGGTCGGTGCTCTTCACGGTGGACTCGATGCTGCCGTCGATGTCGCAGGTGATATCTCCGATGACCCGGAGCCGCGGGGCTTGGGGCCCCTCCCACAGTTTGCGCAGCGCCTTCTTGGTGACAAAGCGCGGGTACTGCGGCGCCCAGTAGATGGCGTTGACAAGGACCGTGAAATAGGGAAGCAACCCCTCGAGCACAGGACGGTAGTTTTCGGGATGGTGATAGTAGTCCTGGAGTTCGAACGCCGGCCGGCCCCGCTTGGGAACAACGAGATGTTCCTCTTTGAAGACCGTCTTGTAGACCTTCTTCTCCGAATAGTGCCGTTTTTTGAAAAGGTCCTTGACGCGGCCGGGCTCCAGGTCCTCAAACGGCAGGAGGTCGAAGATCTCCTGGGCTCCCTGGGAAACGTGCCCATAGCCGAGGAACGCAAAGACGAGGGGAACCAGAGATGGGTCCAAGCCGTGATTGTGGATCTCCCAGCCGACTTTCTGGATCGCTTCCTTGGCTTCGACGAGGCTAGCGTATTTCAGGGTCTGGCGGATCGCGCCGAAGGGGTTTTTCGTGCCCTCGAGCTCGAGCCTCCGCCCCAGCGCCCAGAGGGTATCGATCATGCCAGCCAGCCCCGCCTGACGGCCGAAAAAGACGAGGCGCCGGCCCTTCTCATCGACGATCCTCTCATAATCGATGAGCGTGTCCCGGCGCTCGACCAGCCGCTTCAGCATGGGCATGTTGTGGGCCTGCCCTTTTATCGTGTGTGAGAAAAAGACATAGGTCCGCTCGTCCAGGAGCAGCTCTTCCGGGATCTCTTTGACCGCGAGGACGATGGAGCACGGCGATAGGTCCTCAGATATGCGGACCCCTTCCCGGCGGTAATCCTCATCCTGAAATATCCGGATCGGAGACGGCTGGATAGTGATTTCAAGGGGCAGCTGCCGAATTAACTCGCGGGCATGGGCAGGAATCAGGGGAACGCGCCGTTCCCAGGGATTCTTGTCCTCGCGCCGGATTCCCAGGTTGATTTTCGGCGGCAAGTTTCCTCCTTGTAACTTACGAATTATTACATAAACAAAGGGCCCGGTCAACCTCCCCTGGCACCTGGGCAACCCGGCCTCAAGAAGAGGCCGCGAACATCCCTGCGGTTCTGCGCTGAGAAAATTTGACTCCCCCGAACGTTCCCGTTAATATTCAGGTGTGATCACATTTTTTAACACGCTCACGGGGAAAAAAGAAGGCTTCGTCCCCCTGACGCCGGGAGAAGTCAAGCTTTATACCTGCGGTCCGACGGTCTATGATTTCGCTCATATCGGGAATTTCCGAGCTTACCTCTTCGAGGACCTCTTGAAGCGGTTCCTGCAGTTCATGGGGCACAAGGTCACCCACGTCATGAACATCACCGATATAGACGACAAGACGATCAAGGGGGCCAAGACCCAGGGTCTGGGTCTGGCCGAATATACCCGGAAGTACATCGCTGCCTTCTTCGCCGACCTCAAGGCCCTGAACATCGTTCCCGCGGACGTCTATCCCCGGGCCACGGAGCACATCCCGGAGATGGTGGCCATCATCAAGCGCCTTGTCCAAAAGGGCTTCGCGTACAAGAAGGACGGTTCCATCTATTTCAGCATCGCCAAGTTCCCGGCCTACGGCCGCCTTTCCAAGATCAGCCTCGAGGAACTCCACCCCGGGCAGCGGGTGGACGTCGACGAGTACGAAAAGGAGAGCGTCCACGACTTCGTCCTTTGGAAAGCGAAAAAAGAGGGCGAGCCGTTCTGGGAAACCGAGATCGGGCCGGGACGGCCGGGCTGGCACATCGAATGCTCGGCGATGAGTTCGAAGTACTTGGGAGAGTCGTTCGACATCCACTGCGGAGGCGTCGACAACATCTTTCCCCATCACGAAAACGAGATCGCCCAATCGGAGGCGGCCTTCGGGAAGACGTTCGTCAACTATTGGCTCCACTGCCATCACCTCGTCCGCGACGGCGAAAAGATGTCGAAGTCCAGGGGCAATACGATCACGATCCCGGATATCCTCAAGATCATGGACAACCCGGCCGCCCTCCGCTATCTCCTCCTCTCAACGCATTATCGGAAAACGTTGAACTTCACCTTTAAGGCGCTCGAAGAAGCCGCCACGGCGCTCGAAAGGATCGACGAGTTCGCCGGCCAGGTCCGGTACGGTTCCTACCCGGAAGGAGAAACCCCTCAGGCCGCGCAGATGGTGAGCGAGGCCGAAGCGAGGTTCCGCTCCGGGTTGAGCGACGACCTCAACATTTCCAAGGCGATGACCGCCTTATTCAACCTCATCAAGAAGGTCAATGTGGCCATCGCCCAGGGCGAGCTTCGAAGCCGGGACGCCAAGGCGGTCGACCGGTTCATCGGTTCGGTGGACAGGGTCCTGGGAGTGATCAACCCTCGCCAAAGCGTGACCATCAAGGTTGATTCGGTGAGCGCCAAGTTGAGCGTCATTGAGCCGGGAGGAATCGTGGCGGGTGAAACCGAGCTTCCCGAGATCACGGCCGAGCAGAAGGAGCTCATCGAGCGCCGCCAGCGGGCCCGGGCCGACAAAGACTTTGCCTTGGCGGACCGGCTTCGCCGCGAACTCCTCGAGCAGGGCATCATTCTCGAAGATACCCCCGACGGGGTCCGGTGGAAAGCCGCTGCCCCTCCCAAGAAAACGGGATGAGCGGCAAGCTCGCCCTGGGCAGGTCGGGCGAGGAGGCGGCGGCCGCCTTTCTCCGGAAGAAGAAGTTCCGGATCGTCCGCCGCGGCTTCCGGTTCCAAAGGGGAGAGATCGACATCATCGCTTACGAGGGCGATGTGCTCGTCTTTGTCGAGGTCAAGACCCGCCGCAGCGCTGATTTCGGCCCGCCCGAGGAAGCCGTAACGGCAGCCAAGCAGCGGCAGATCCGCCGGCTGGCCGAAGCCTACTTGATGCTCAACGACCTCGCGGACGTCCCCTGCCGTTTCGACATCCTGTCCCTGTTTTGGGACCCCCGCGAGGGCTTCCACATCCGCCACCTCCGGGCCGCTTTCTAAAGCTCAAAAAGCGCAGACCACTCCGAGTAGGAAGTTGCGGCCGGGCTCCCGCACTGACTCCGGGTCGGGCCGAGCCAGATAGGACGCGTCGAGAATGTTGGTTACGAGAAAGTTGAGCTGAAAGGAACGGCTGAGATAGAAGGAGATTTCGAAATCGAAATACTGCGTCGAAGGGATGGATATCTCGGCCGGGCCCGGGTCAGACTTCTCCCCTTGCCAGGTCCCCCGGAGCGCGAATGATAGCCGACCGACCCAGGCGCGGCCGCCCAGGTGAACTCTCTCGGGCGGAATGTCGTTCAGGGGCGCCCCGGTCTTCAGGCTCTTCCCTTCAAGCACAGCCATGTTCCCGAAAAGGCTGAACCCCGGCCAGGGGAAAAACTCCCATTCGAGCTCGAGCCCCTGGATCCGGCCCTTTTCTATATTGGCGTACGTATAGGTCCTTTCCGCCACCTGATAGCGCTCGATCATGTCTTTGATCTCGTAGTAGAACCCATAGAAGCCGACAAACAGCCGGCGGCCGATGAGCTTGAGCCCGCCGTCGAAGCTCAGGCTGGATTCAGGGTTGAGCCCCGGGTTGGCGATTATGAACCCGCGTCCCGTTATTCCGGAGTAGAAAAGCTCATTCAGGTCCGGCGCCCGGAAGGCTCGGGCAACATTCGCGAACAGGACCAGGGAATCCGTGATCTTGACCGAAGCGGCCGTGAATCCGGTCAGGGCCTGGTCGTCATACCGGGTGGTATCGGGCCCTCCGCCCGGGTTAGCCTGGCTGTGCAGAGAATCAAGGCGGAGCCCGGCCGCTATGTCGAGGCCCGCGATCCCGTTATAATCTCCGGAAATGAAGACGCCCAGGTCCCGCCTCTTGCCCCTGGTGTAGGGATGCTCTTCGAACGTCCGGACAACCTCCCCCTCCGGGTTGAGCGCCTTCTCTGAATTGACGGCGTCCGCTCCGAAACGGCCGTACCAGTCCAGCCCCGTGGTCAGCCGGAAATGAGCGCCCAATCCTTTGTCCAAAGACAGCTGGGCCCCATAGTCAGTGCTGTCGGTTTTGCTGTAAGACTCCTTGGTTTTATAGGATGCGACCGTGTCCGTGCGCGTCTCCAGGTCGTTGGGGTTGGCAAAGACATGGAAGGAAAGGTCGCCCTCTCCCCAGACCTTCTTTTCCTTCCAGTAGAACTGGAGCAGATTCTGGTCCTCGCGGGGATACCAGGTCGGTTTGGCCGGACCGTCCTTATTGGGCTTGCCGATATCGCGGCCCCGGGCCAAGAGAAAGCTGCCCGAAATCTCCCTTTTTTCCGTCCGGTGACGGACCTTCCCCAGCCAACTGGCCTGGGTGTAGCGGGACTGCAGGACCTTGGCATCCGGAGACCGGTAATCCTCAGCGTCTACACCCTGAAAGGAAAGATAGTAGCCAAGCGCTTCAGGGCCTCCGCTCAGGGAAATCCCCCCGCCCTTCTCCTGATCCACCGTGCCGAACCGGGCATTGACACGGCCCTGAAGCCCGTTCCCGGCGCCCGGCTCACGGGTCAGGACATGCACGACGCCGCCGATGGCATCCGAGCCGTAGAAAACCGAGGATGGGCTGCGCAGGATCTCGATCCGCTCCGTGTCCAGGGGGCTGACGAAAGAGGCGCTGGGACCGGTCCGCCTGTCGCTCGACAGGCGCGCATCGTCCACCATAAGGAGCACCCGGCGCCGGGACAGGCCGCGGATAGAGGGGACGAGGGAAAAGCCGCCCGAGCCGAGGTCGGTCACGCCGGGCAGGTTGTTCACCGTTTCAGCGATGTTGGGAGCCAAGGCCCTCGCCACAGTCTCGGAAGATACAACCGTGCTCGCGGCCGGAATATCGGCCGCCGGCTCCGGATGCCTCATCGCCGTCACGACGACCTCTTCGCGCTGCCGGATATAAGGAACGAGGGTGATGGTCAACGGTCGCCCGCTGGCCCGGGCCGGGAAGTCAAAGTCTTCTTCCATATAGTCCGGATGGATGACGCTCAAGGTGACCTTCTCTGCCTGGGGAAGAGCGAGCGAGAACGAACCGTCCCCACCGGTCTCCGTCTTGAGGCCGCTCGGCCGATGGAGGATAACCGCGGCGGCCACGGGCTTGCCCTCGGCGTTCAGCACGCGCCCCTTCCATTCGGCGGCCAAGCCCTCCGCCGCCAAAGCAGCGACCAGGAAGAGGAACAGAGCGGCTTTTCTCATGGCCTCCTCCCCTTCCCCCGGGTCGATGAGCGCCCTTTGCTCTCAGGTATCCTCACGACCTTCGACTTGTCAGCTGTGATTTTCAGGAGCTCGGAAACCGTCTTTTTAAGCTGTGGATGCACGGCCCGCGGCGCAATCTCCTGAAGCGGGATGAGCACGAACTTCCTTTTTGCCAGCCGGGGATGCGGGATGGTCAGGTCCCGGGACTCCGCGAGACTGTCCTCTGCCATGATGATGTCGATGTCGATCTTCCTCGGCCGGTTCCTGGGGGCGGGCCGGCGCCCCAGATCCCTTTCTATCCTCTTGATCGTGGCCAGAAACTCCGCCGGCTCCATATCCACTCTCACCTCGACCGCACAATTATAAAACCACGGCTGAGCGGCAAAACCGACCGGCTCGGTCCGGTAGAGCGAAGACGAGCGGAGGAGTTTCACTCCGGCCTTCCGCAGCTCGTCCAGGGCGCGGGAGATGTTCTCCCGACGGCGGCCGATGTTGCTGCCGAGGCTCAAAAAATAACGCATGGCTTCAGGGGCTCCCGAACCAGGCTAGACATATTAGCATCGCGGCCATGGTAAGGCAAAGGGACTTGACGGGCGGGTTTATCGACCGGAGGTCAGGTGCGGAACAGGCCGAGCCTCTTCAGGATGCGCAGCACGGTCAAGGTTACCCAAAGGTTGTCTTCCAGAGTGACTTTCTTGTTCGCGCACTCCCAGAAGCCCTGCGCGTTCTGCTTTTTCCTCAGCCACTCCAATCCCTTTTGGATATTCTCGTTCTCTGCGCTGAACCCGACCTTGGTGAGGGAGTCGAGGCTGCCTACGATGTCGGTGTTCCAGAAAGGATAGCAGACATTCTCCCAGTCAGAGGGGAAGGTCCTGTCCTCGCAGACCTCGTCGCGGAAAAAGCAGCTCAGCAGCATTTCGCCCGCCTGCCGGGCCTCTTTGCTGTTCTTCCAGGTCGGGGATTCGGCGAAGGCCCGCAGCACCATCCCCGTGACATGATGGGAAAACGGCAGCGACTTGCGGGGCTTGAAGGGCAGGCTTCGCGGGTTGGGAACGGCAGAAAAGGCGGACTTACCGCCGGCCTGGGATGGCCGGGGATGATAGAGCGCCCAGCCGCCATCGTTCTGCCGGTTGGCCAGTATCCAGCGGAACCCCCTCTGCACCCGCCGGTCCTTGTCCAGGTCATAGCGGCAGAGCATCTCCAAGGTCAGGGCATGAAAGGTCGGGGTATAAATGTTCAGGACCGTCCCACGGAAGTCCCCTTCTTTGGACTGAAGGGAGAACAGAAAGTCGAGCGACCGCCGGACCCCATCCTCCTTGATGGTGCAGCCATAGTCATAGAGCCGGTATAGGTTGCGCAGAGTGTCGACCCGGTAGAGCGTCCGCTCCCAATGAAGAGGGGTCTCCGAGCGTCTTTCCCACCAGCTGCCGTCCGGTTTCTGCGTTTCCAGGATCCTCACGCGCGCGGCGAACTTGCGCATGTTCTTGATTTCCCGGTCGATGGGCACATCGAGGATGTCCTTCTTGAGCCAAAAAAGGATGGGGAGGTTTCCCCTCGCCAGGAGAAACTCGATCGCGTTGCTCGAATTGATTTTCATCTCGTCAATAAGGAACCGGCAAGCGGCTTGCGATCATTCCAATCAGTCTGGCGTGGACCTCTATATTAATACACCAGGGGAAAATCTGTCAATCTCGGGCCGCTCTATCGAGCCTTCGGCGTTATCCCGGCGCCGCCCTCTGCCAGGGGGCAGCCGGCCGGCCGCGAGGCCGAAGCCAAGCCTTGTGAGACCAGTTCCCGGCATTCCCCCGGCACGCAACAGGTCTGCCAGGCCCGCTTGAAAGACTGGAATTCGAGCAGCCGGACATACGGTGAGAGGAATTCTTTTTTCACCGGCTCGTCTCTCATCAGGTCCGTGCTGAGGTATTTCTTGTTATCGTCGGGAAAGACCGTGACGACCACGGAACCCGCCCCCAATTCATCCTGGACCTGAAGCACGCCCAGCAGGTTCGCTCCAGAGGAGATCCCGACCCCTAAGCCGAGCTCTGCGGCCAGCTTTTGGGCCATTATGATGGCGTCGCCGTCATCGATACCGACTACTTTGTCAAGCGCCTTAAGGTCCAGAATCGATGGAATGAACTCGTCCGAAATGCCCTGGATGCGATGCCGGCCGACTTTGTGGCCGGTGGAGAGGGTCGGGGAATTGGAGGGTTCCAGAGGAAAGAGCTTGATCGAGGGCCGCTTCTCCTTAAGGAAACGGCCGACCCCCATGATCGTCCCCCCTGTTCCCACGCCGGCGATGAACGCGTCCGGCGACAAGCCATGGGCGTTGAGCTGCCACCAGATCTCCGGGCCGGTCGTCATGTAGTGGGCTTCCACATTGTCTTCGTTCGAGAATTGGCGAGGGAGGAAGGAGCGTTCCAGCGTGCGGGCCAGCTCCTCGGACCGGCTGATGCTGCCCAGGAATCCCCCTTCCTCCGGGCTGACCAGGACGATCTTCGCCCCCAGGCTCTTGATCAGGTTGATCCGCTCCTGGCTCAGCCAGTCGGGCATAAAAATAGTAACGGCGTGTCCCAGCGCCCGGCCGATGGCCGAGAAGGCGATGCCGGTGTTTCCGCTCGTTGCTTCAATGATGGTGGCCCCTGGCTTAACTGCACCTCCCGCGTAAGCCTTCTCCATGATGTGGAGGGCCATGCGGTCCTTGATGCTCCCGGTCATGTTCAGGTTCTCGGCCTTGGCGTAGACGGTCCGCTCCTTTCCGCCGAAGAGCAGACGGATCTCCAGGAGCGGCGTGTTCCCGATGAGGCTGGATAGCCGGCGGATCCGTCGATCGATTTCCTGTTCTGACATGCCGAACTTCCTTCAGGCCCGACAGCCGGGTGTTAACTTTCAACTATAACGGCCGGTCCTCCGGATGTCAATCGACCGCCGTGTTCAGCGGCTTTCCTCGAGCCGACCCGCACGGACCAGGGTGATGACCGCTCCGTCCTGGGCCGGAAGGTACGAGGCCCGGCAGAGAACGCGTTCCTCGTTGAAGAGGACTTCCGCGCTCAGGCTCCTTTTTTCTTCCTTCACCCGCCGGACGAGGTCAACAAAGGGCGTCAGCCTGACCGTTTCCCAGAAATATTTCCCTTCCGGGGCCTCCTGGCCGATGATACTTTTGGCGCTCTGGTTGCAGAGGGTGATGCGGCCGGCCCCGTCCAGGACGAGCAGCCCCTCCTCCATGGACGCCATGATATTGTCCAGCTCCTCTTTGCTCTTGCGGACGTCGTCAAACAAGCGCTTGATGTCAGAGGCCATGGCGTTGAAGCTGGTGCCCAGCTCCTTCCATTCATCCGAGCCCCGGATTTTTACCCGGGACGAAAAATCGCCGGCCGCGACCTGCCTCGAGGCCCGGATCAGCTGCCGCAGGGGACGCGTCAGGCTTCGCGAAAGAAGGAAAGCGGCCAGAAGGGAGAACAGGATGATGATCCCGACCGCCTGCCCGATATCCCGTCTGATCGCCCTGAGCAGGATGTCGATGTCCCGGACGAACAGGCTCAGGCGAAGCGCCCCCTCGACCCGGCCCTCGCGGTCGAGGGGCAGCGCCACGTAAAGCATCTGGGCCCGGAGCGTGCTGCTGAAGCGGATGGACCGGCCCACCCGTCCGGCCAGCGCTTCGGAAATCTCCGGCCGGAAGCGATGTCCTTCCATGCCCAGGGGGTCGCGCTCGGAGTCCGCCCTGACCATTCCATCGGGTCCGATGACCGTAAGACGCGCGCCGATTTTCCGGCCGTGTTCCTGGAGGAATTTCTCGAGCTCGGCCAGCCGGTTCCCGTCCAGGTAGTCGAAGATGCGGGCGTCCAGGGTCCGGCCGATATTTTCGAGGTCATGAGCGAGCGTGCTCACGTAATGGCTCTTGATCGTGCGGAAAGAAAAAAACAGGAATACGGCGGAGAGAAGCAGGAGGAGAAGGACATACCCCCCGAAAACCTTGAAGAAGATCGACCTTTTCATGCGGCCGGCCTATTCCTTCCAGCCCTCCATCATCTCCCATCTCCGGACGGCCTCGAGGAATGTCCGGACGATATAGTCGGCCTTTTTGGCCGCGTAGGCTTTCGCCTTGACCGCGTCGAAGTCGAGGTAGCCCGCTCCCGTCTCCGGATAGGCGGTCGTGGCCCAAGCCGGCATGAGGATGACTCCGCTCTCGGTCCTGGCGCTTCCCACGTTGTCCTTCCCGAGCTTCTCGTACATCTCCCGGTCGACCAGAGCGGGGTCGAAGGCCATGACCAGAGCGGCTTCCTCCATGTCGCCGTGGCCCGACTGCTGGGCCTTGGCCCCGTAAACCTCGTTGACGATGTTGAAGGCCACTGTCCACCAATCGACGACCATGAAATGGGCACCCGTCTCCTGATGGAGGCGGGTGATCGCTTTTTTGGCGGGGTCGGTGTTGCCGCCGTGGCCGTTGATGATCAGCACGTTACGGAAGCCCGTCCGCACCAGGTCCTGGAGAACATCATAGATATATTCTTCGAGGATCTCGGGGCGGACGGTGATCGAGCCGGGGAACCGCGAGACGCTCGGGCCGGTGAAGCCGTGGTTTATAGCGGGCGCGATCAAAGCGTTGCATCGTTCCCAAACAAGCTCAGCCAGGTTGGCGGGGATCACGTTGTCCGTGCCGATCGCGCAGGCGCCGTGGGATTCCACGGTGCCCAGCGGAAGGATGATCCGGTCGGTGACTTCGGGGACGACCTCGGCCAGCCGCATCCAGGAGTAGTCCTGGAGATAGTGGAACTTGAGGTCTTTGACCGTTTTCTGCGAAAACGCAGGGATGACCAGAAGCATACCGACGAGCCCTTTCCGCAAGAGGGAAACGAGTTTCATGGGGGCCTCCTTTCCGTTCAGGTCAAGTATAGACGGAGGGTCGGGAGAATATCAATATCCCGGATTTCCCCGGAAGTGATGGAGAGCGCCGCTACTTGGGCTCGGGTTTGGCCGCCTGCTGGCGCCGGATCTCTTCGATATGATGCTTGACCGTTTTCCCGAGGACAAGGTAGATCACCGCCTCACCGATGTTCGTGGCGTGGTCGGCGATCCGCTCCAGATGCCGGCCGATCAGGATGAGACCGACCGCCCGGTCGATCGTCGTGGGGTCGCTCATCATGTACGTCAGGAGCTCGCGAAAGACCTGATCGTTCAGCGAGTCGACCTCATCGTCCCTTTCCAGGACCGCCCGGGCCAGTTTTTCGTCCCGGTTGACAAAAGCATTGAGGGAGTCTTTGACCATCCCCTGGGCCAGAGCGGCCATGCGCGGGATATCGATGAGCGGTTTGAGCACAGGATGCTGGAGAAGATCCAGGGAGTTCTCGGCGATGTTGACCGCCAGGTCTCCGACCCTTTCCAGCTCGGTCGCGATCTGCATGGCTGAGGTGATGAACCGCAGGTCCCTGGCGACCGGCTGCCGCAGCGCCAGAAGCCTGAGGCACTGCTCGTCGATCTCGACGTCCAACAGGTTGACGGACCCCTCCCTTTTCAGGACGTCCTGGGCGAGAGTTCCGTTCCTTTCTTTCAGACTCCTCACGGCCAGAGCGACCGATTCTTCGGCCAGGCGGGCCATGTGCAGGAGTTTTTCGTTGAGGGCCCTGAGCTCGGCGTCGAATTGTCTGTCCATGATCTTCTCCTCCGCCCGGATGCTGATATTCTCCTTGTTTTGCCGGGCTCAATCAAGTCCCCGACCGTCAGGGTTCACAATCGCCTGTTTTCTGGTATACTGAGGCGCGAAGGAGACGCGAGATGAGCTTCGTGTTTAACGCCGACGAGATCTTCGAGATGGCCGTTCAGATCGAGCGGAACGGGGAGAAGTTCTACCGGGACTCGGCCGGAAAGACCAAGGACCCCGAGGCCAAAGACCTGCTGACCAGGCTGGCGGACATGGAGACGGAGCACCAGAAGGTCTTCCAAGGCATGAAGACGGCCCTGACACCGGCCGACCGGAAGGCGATGACCTTTGACCCGGACAATGAGGCGGGCCTCTACCTCACCTCGCTGGCCGACACCAAGGTGTTCTTTGAGAAAGACATCGACACTTCCCGGCTGGAGGGGATTTTCAAGTCCGCCCTGTCCGCGGAGAAGGACTCGATCGCTTTCTATGTGGGCATGAAAGACCTCGTCCCGGCGGGCAGCGGCCGGGCCAAGATCGACGGTATCATCAAAGAGGAAATGGGGCACATCCGCCTCCTCGGCGAGCGGCTGACCGCCCTGAAGAGATAGGTCAAACGAGCTTCCGCGCCTCCATGTAGAACCTTTTCTCCGCGGCTTCCCCCATGGAGAAGGTCTTGCGGGGCAGGGCGCCGTCCAGGATGACGGTCCGGAAGAGTTCGCTCTTCTTCATGGCCGGGAGATAGAAACCCGCGCCGCCGCTGCCTCTTCCCAGCCGGATGACCGGGTCGGTCCCGTGGACATAATCGACCTCGCGGGCCCCCTTCCCTTCCAGAAAGCTGTCCAGGAAGTCCTGGAGCGTCCCCACTGGCAAGTTGGATGCCGGCTCAAAGACTTCGAGGACCCGGCACCCGGCGGACGTGATCAGGCCGATCCGGTGCGGGCTGCCTTTCTGCCCGTCGACAATGGCCATGAGCTCGTCCGGACCGGGACAGGTGGAACTGCGGAAGCGACCCCGATAGTACTTTTCCATCTCACCGACCAGGTCCTTCTCCGGCGTCAGGCCGAAGAGAATACGGTGGATCGGTTCGAAAATGAGGGACTGGTCGTGGAGGTTGACCAGTTCCACCAGGGCATGGCGGATGGGCAAGCGCATCACCCCGGCCTTGTCAGGGGCCGCTGTTTTTGTCTTCTCCCAAATGGTCTTGGCGGTGGCCAGGGAATGGTTCCCGTCTCCCATGGCATAGAGGAGGACGGGGATGCCCGCCTTGAGCCCGTATCTGGCCGCGAACGCATCAGGCTCAGCCAGCGCCCGGAGACCCTTGATCACACCCTCCTCAAGGTCGGACCGGTTCAGTCTGTAACCGCTGACCCTTCCCGACCCCATCATCAATTCGAAATCATAGAGCCTCTCGAGGTCCGCTTTGTGGGCGGTGAGCGGTCCGATCACGGAGTTTTCGGCGTCGTCGATGAGCACCATGATATGGGGGACCTCCAAAGGCGCTCCTTCCCTGATCTTGACCCGCGGAGGTATCCGCGAAAGGATCGTCCCCTCCGTAGCCCGGATAAGGCTGCTCGAACCCTTCCCGAAATCGTAGTCCTCGAGGTCGAGGCAAACCATCAGGCCCTTGCGGACGCCGGAGCGCGTCCGGCGCTCCACGTAGACGAAACCCGGCTTTTCGATGAAGATGTCCTTCTCAAGATAAAGCCGCATGGTTTCGCGGATCCTGGCGATGCGGGCCTCGGCGTTGGCCTCGCCCAGATAGACCTCGGGATAGATCAGGTTCAATGTCGAGGGCGCCTCGCCGACGAACTCCCGGACCTTCTCCCAGTACTCCGGCTCGGAGGTGAACTGGTCGCAGGCGATCACAGCCCAGCGGGTGAGGTCGGTGCTGGGCTTGGGGAGAAGGATGTCGGGCGCACCAAGGGCTAAAGATTCATGGAGTCTCATTGCTGTCTTACCGCCTTTTCTTGCACCTTCGGGAGCCGAAGATCCCGCCCTGCAGGAAGAGGCCGGCGCCAAGCACAAACCCGAAGTTGTACCAGGAGCCGGAATTGTGGACTTCGTAGATGTCGACGTCGCGTGTGAAGAGGGAAATGATGAAGGTGAGCGGTGAGATCAGCCCGTGCCACAGTCCGAGCCAGAAACCGGCGGTCTTCCCCTCCTCGTTGGCCGTTTTTTCGGCGCTGTTGGGACCGGGGGCGCAACTCGAAAGGACGAGGATAATGACCAGGACGAAAACCCAGCTCGCACCCTTTTTCATAGTGTCTCCTTTCTGGCCGGGCCTCGGCCGGCGTTCAGGCATCCCATACCATAGTGTGGGTCCGAAGTCAAAACCTGCCGCAGATGGGAGGCTCCGGCGACCGCGAAAGTTCCCGGAAGAGAGGATTTCCGGCGGCTCTTGAAGTAATATAGCTCTGTGGCGTATCGTTTGAGCCCGGCCATGCGCATCTTTGGAAGGAATCTCCGTGAGGGGTCCTCTTCATTCCGCAGCCGAACGGCCCGGATCGAGTACACCGTCGAGACATTTGGCCCCGGATACGTTCTCAGGGGAAAGGCCCGGGGACGGCCGGGGCGGGTTGAGGTCTTCCGTGTCCGGGCGCCCCAGGAGTTTATGCTCAACAATTGGCAATCTTGGGGACCGTTCCAAAAAATGCGGCGGGGCGAAAAACACTCGGGCCTCGAAGACGTCATGCAGAAATACAGCCCGTACGTGTTCACTCCGGTGCCGGACCTCTTCAGGAAGAAGCCGGTAAGCGACTACTTCATTGCCTGGCCGGGGAAGCTGGCCGGTTTTCTCACTTCGCGCGTTGCGCATCCCCTGTTCACCTTCGAGGGAGACGATCTGGTCGGCTATCTGGACTATTTTGATAGGCGCTTTGAAGAGCCCGTCCCTTTGGAGCCTCTGATCATTCTGCGGGCCGGAACGGAGGGCAGCCGACTGGAAAAGCCGTCATCGGCCGGCCAAGAGCATTCCGTGGAGGGACTCTTGGAGCGCTACGCGGCTCTCGCCTCTGAGGAGAATTCGGCCCGGGTTCCCCCGCGGAACCCCATCGGCTGGTCGAGCTGGTACCAATATTTCACCCGCTTGCGCTGGGAAGACATCGCCGAGAACCTGCGCCTCGCCGGCAAGGGACTCCCCTTCGAGGTCTTCCAGGTCGACGACGGGTATGAGAGGGATATCGGCGATTGGCTGATGGTGAAGCCCGGCTTCCGTCCTCTTCCGGAGCTGGCCGGGCTCATCAAGGGACACGGCTTCGAGGCGGGAGTCTGGACCGCACCCTTCTCCGCCGCCGAAACGTCCGAGCTTTTCCTCCGGCACCCCGACTGGATGGTCCAGGAAGACGGCTCGCCCAAGGAGTGCTACAAGAACTGGGGAAAGAGGGTCTTCGCCCTGGACACAACTCATCCCGGCGTCAAGGAATGGCTCGCGGGGCTGTTTTCCTCTCTCCGGCGAATGGGTTTCACCTATTTCAAGGTCGATTTCCTGTTCGCCGCCGCCATGCCCGGGGAGAGGGTGGGCAAGGTGACTCCGGTCGAGGCGTACCGGGATGGGCTGAAGATCATCCGGCAGGCCGCCGGGGACGGCTTCATCCTGGGGTGTGGCGCTCCCCTCCTCCCGTCGGCCGGGTTCATAGACGGAATGCGGGTCGGAGAGGACACCGCCCCTCACTGGGACCCCCGGCTCGGGCCTTTCCAGGGGCCGAATGCGTACCGCGCGCTCAAGAACTCGATCCTGAGGTCCTTCCTGCACCGAAGGCTATGGCTTAACGACCCGGATTGTCTATTGTTGCGGAGCCGGGACCTCAACCTGACGGCGAATGAGAGGGAGCTCTATGCGCTGGCCGCCGGGGCGCTAGACAACATGATCATCGAAAGCGACGACCTCTCGCTCGTGGACGACCTGGGCCGCCGACTCTTGAGAAAGGCCATCTCTTTCCAGGGAGGACGGGTGGCCGTCCGGGGCCTGATGGGCGATGATCTCTATTCGATCAGGTCGACCGGAGGTCCGGGGGGGGAGATCCATTTAATAGCGAACCTATCGGACCACTGGGAACAGTATGATGCCGCCCAGGTTCCTCCCCGCTCCGCCCGGATACTTCCGGCCGGGGGATCAAAGGGCACCGGCTCAAAATGAGAGCGGCTGCCTGGACCTTTCCTTGTCATCGGAGAGCGAGAAGAGTATAATCAGCGGCGAACACCAGGTTGTGAAATTGGAAGACCCAGTTATCTTGCCGCCGGCAATTTAGCCCCGTCCTCTTTTCGCATCCTTCTGTCCAAACCAACGACCGCTGACTGGAGAAGTATGCTTGATGAACGATTGGAAACAGCTGAGGATAGGTGAACGGACGGCCTCAACCCCGGTCATCCAGGGAGGAATGGGAGTCGGGGTGTCGATGTCGGGGCTGGCCGCGGCCGTGGCGAACCAAGGCGGCATCGGGGTCATCGCCGCGGCCGGTATCGGCATGCTCGAACGGGATGGATTCTCCAACTTCCTCGAAGCCAACGTTCGGGCCCTCCGCCGGGAGATCCGTAGAGCCCGGGAAATGACCAAGGGGATATTGGGCGTCAATATCATGGTGGCCTTGTCCAATTTCAGCGATATGGCGCGCGCCGCAGTCGAAGAGAGAATTGACATCATCTTTTCGGGCGCGGGTCTGCCCCTCAACCTGCCCGAATTCCTGAGGGGCTCGAGAACGACCAGACTCGTCCCGATCGTCTCCTCGGCCAGGGCGGCTGGGCTGCTCATCCGCAAGTGGCTGGGAAAATACGGCTATCTTCCCGATGCCTTTGTCGTTGAAGGTCCTTTAGCGGGAGGGCATCTCGGCTTCAAGCCTGAACAGATCCAGGATCCCGACTTTTCCCTGGACAAACTCATCCCTGAGGTTGTGGCCGCGGTCGGACCCGCCGGGGCGGAGCAGCGACGAGAGATCCCGGTGATAGCTGCCGGGGGGATTTATACGGGCGCTGATATCCGGAGATTCATGGAACTCGGCGCCTCGGGCGTCCAGATGGCCACCCGCTTCGTTTGCACGGAAGAATGCGACGCTTCCGCGGAGTTCAAGAATGCATATATAGCGTCCCGAAAGGAAGATCTCGTCATCATCAAGAGTCCTGTCGGGATGCCGGGACGGGCGATCCGGAACCAGTACCTCGAAGACGTCGCGGCCGGGAAGAAGAAGCCCTTCAAGTGCCCCTATCACTGCATCGTCACTTGCACCCGTCAATCCAGCCCCTACTGCATCGCTCTGGCCCTGACCAGCGCGTTGAAGGGCCGGCTCAAACACGGGTTCGCCTTCGCCGGCGCCAA
>Ga0153915_10001882_pt1 | contig 19313 bp, 14 predicted proteins | sample Opewatmetagenome_2_FD_107003 | JGI IMG/M metagenome (GOLD analysis project Ga0153915, IMG submission 107003) | Freshwater wetland microbial communities from Ohio, USA - Open water 3 Core 3 Depth 3 metaG | ecosystem: Environmental > Aquatic > Freshwater > Wetlands | place: USA: Ohio, Lake Erie...
CGCATCGGGACGCCCGATGCCGTCCAGGTGCTGATCAAGGCGTCGTCCGGTGGCGGCCTGCTCTCGCGCAAGCCGGCGGGCCCCCGCCTCGCGGCGATCGAGGCGCTCGGCACCGCTGGAACCGGGCCCGCCCTGGAGACGTTGAGTCAGCTGGCCACCAGCCGCTCCGGCGACATCCGGTCGGCGGCGGCGAAGGCACTCGAACGGGCCCGCGCTAGCGCGGGGTGAAATCCGTCGCGGGCGTCACCCGCCGCGCGAAGGCGGCGAGCAGCTTGGCCGCCCGCTCGAGATCTCCCAGGTCCACCATCTGGCTCGGGCTGTGCATGTAGCGGTTGGGGATCGACACCAGCCCCGTCGCGATGCCGCGCTGCGCCGTGTAGATCGCGTCGGCGTCGGTGCCGGTGTCCCGCGGTGCCGCCTGAAGCGCATACGGGATCTTCTCCCGCTCCGCCGTTTCCACCAGCATCTCGAACACTACCGGGTTCACGGCCGAACCGCGGGCCAGCACGGGGCCGCCGCCCAGCCGGATGTCGCCGACCTCCTTCTTCTCCACCCCGGGGTTGTCCGTCGCGTGCGTCACGTCCACCACGACCGCGACGGCCGGATCGATCCCGGCGGCACTGGTGCGGGCGCCCCCGCCAAACCAGCTGATCTCCTCCTGCGACGTGGCCACGGCGTGCACCGCGGCCCGTGGGCGCGCGCCCTTGAGCAGCCGGAGCGCCTCGAGCACGATGAACGCGCCGATCCGGTTGTCGATGCTCCGGGAGGCGAGCCTCCCGTTTGGCAGCTCCACCGAACCGCTCGCGATCACCGCCGGATCACCCACCCGCACGCGCTTGAGCGCGTCCTTCCGGTCCCGGGCCCCGATGTCGATCCAGAGATCCGTGATCTTCGTGACCTTGTCCCGATCCTCGGTCTTGATGAGGTGCACCGGCTTCTTGCCGATCACGCCGTCCACCGGCCCACCTTTGGCGGCGATCAGGACACGCTGGCCCACCAGGACCTGGCTGTCCCAGCCGCCAATGGCCTGGAAATAGAGGAAGCCCTCGTCGTCCACGTGGACGATCATCAGGCCGATCTCATCGATGTGCCCCGCAAGCATCACCTTGGGGGCGCCGTCGGCGTTGAGCACGGCAACCGAGTTGCCGGATACGTCCGCGTGGACCGTATCGGCGATCGTCCCGGCCTCCTCCCGCCAGGCGGCGGCAGGAGCGGTCTCAAAGCCCGACGGCCCGGGCGCGTCGAGCAGCGTTCGCAGGAACGCGAGCGAGGTTGGTTTCATGACGCTACGATAGTGGGGCGGTGTCAACGCGTCGTCAACACCATGCGGCTCAGGAGCTTCGGTCGCACCACTCCCGCGCGTTCTGGAACATGGTGAGCCAGGGCGAGACCGCGAGACCGCGCTGCCAGGCCTCCGGCATCCAGCCCCACTGCCATTTCAGAAACGTGCGCTCCGGATGCGGCATCATCGCGAGGTGTCGCCCGTCCGGGGAGCAGAGCCCCGCGATCCCGCGCGGCGAGCCGTTGGGATCGAACGGGTACAGTTCCGTGGCCATCCCGGCGTCGTCCGCGAATCGCAGCGGCACGAGACGCTCCCGCTCGACGCGGTCCCGGATCTCCGGGTCGGGGAAATAGGCCCGGCCCTCCCCGTGCGCCGACCAGATGCCGAGGATGGAGCCCGCCATCCCGCGGAACATGATCGCCGGGCTGGACTCGATCCGGACGGTCGCGAACCGCGACTCGAACCGGCCCGAGCCGTTTTGGATGAAGCGCGGCTGCCGTTCGTCGGGGATGCCCCGCCACGGCACCCATCCCAGGAGCGCCGCGAGCTGGCAGCCGTTGCACACGCCGAGACTGAACGTGTCGTGACGCGCGTAGAACGCCTCGAACTGGTCCCACAGGGCGCGATTGAAGCGCGCGACCCCGGCCCACCCCTTCGCCGAGTCCATCACGTCCGCGAAGCTGAAGCCGCCGACGAACGCCACTCCGCGGAACTGGGCGAGCGCCACCGCTCCCCGCAGCAGGTCCGCCATCGCGATGTCCCACGGCTCGAAGCCGGCGGCGTGGAACGCCGACGCCATCTCGCGATCGCCGTTACTCCCTTCCTCCCGGACGATCGCGACACGCGGCTTGCGGGTCGCCCCCAGCACGGCAGGTGGGGTCGCGCGGGGGATGTAGGACAGCGCATAGGGCGGCGCCGTCCGCCGCGCGAGACCTTCCTGCTCCGCCGCCACGCACGCGGGGTCCGCCTGCAGCCGGTCGAGCGCGAAGCTCGTCGCCTCCCAGAGGTCGCGCAACTCGGCCATGTCCGCATCCAGCACCACGCGGCCGGCGCAGCGGACGCACACCCGGCGCTCCGGCAGCGTTGGGCCCAGCACGACGCACGGCACCTCGGCGGCGCCGAAGGTCCGCTGCACCGCAGCGACGTCGGCGTCCGCCACCTCCAGCACCAGGCCGAGTTCCTCGGCGAACAGCGCCGCCAGCGGATCGCCCGCGGGCGCGGGCACTTCGACCTCAAGCCCGCAGTCGCCGGCGAACGCCATTTCGAGCAGCGTCGTGATCAGCCCGCCGTCACTCCGATCGTGACCCGCGAGCGCCAGCCCATCGTCCAGCAATCGCTGCACGGTGCTGAACGCCCGGGCAAGCACGCCGCTGTCCTCGACGTCGGGACACGCGTCGCCGAGCTGCCCGTAGACGTGCGCTAGGGCCGAGCCGCCGAGGCGCTGTCGGCCGTCGGCGAGGTCCACGTAGAGCAGCTGCGTGGCTCCCGGGCGCTTGAGGTCCGGCGTGACGGTCTTGGTGACGTCCGGGCAGGTCACGTACGCGGAGACGACGAGCGTGCCGGGGGCCTTCACGGTTTCCTGCTTCCCGTGGGGCCCCGGCGCCAGCGCCGCCATCGAGAGGCTGTCCTTGCCCCCGTCGATGGCGATCCCGAGCCGGATCAGCAGATCGCACAGCGCCACGGCCGCGTCGTACAGGGCGCCGCCCTCGCCAGGCAGCTTCGCGGCCCACATCCAGTTCCCGGAGCACTTCACGTCCTCCAGGGTGCTCACCCGGGCCCACACGAGGTTGGTGAGCGCCTCACCGACGCTCATCCGCGCCATCGCCCCCGCGTGCAGCAGACCCTTGATCGGCTGCTCGCCGATCGCGGTGGCCGCGCCCGTGACCCCGCTGTGACTCTGGGCGATCACCGCGACATCCGCCACGGTGAGCTGCAGCGGGCCGGCACACTGCTGGCGCGCCACGAGGCCGGTGACGCTCCGGTCCACCTTGGTGGTGAGGAAGCGCTTCGAGCCGACTGACACCAGCCGCAGCACGCGCTCCAGGGCCGCGCGCACGGAGAGATCGGGCGGCAGCCGCAGCGGCGCGAGTCGCGGGGCGACGCGCTGCAGCGCGAACGTCTTGGCGGGCATGTCGCCGAGCACGGTCGCGAGATCGAGGTCGACCGGCGTCGTCCCGTCCCGATCGTCGTGGAGCACGATCCGGCCGTCTCCGGTGATCCGGCCGACGAAACCGACCGGGACGTGCTCCCGTTCGCACAACGCCCGGAACAGCGATTCGTGCTCCGGCCGTAGCAGCAGGGCGTCCTGCTCCTGGTACTCGGCGCCCCAGATTTCGAGCACCGACAGCGTATCGTCGCCCACCGGGATCGCGCGAGCCTCGATCACGGCCCCAGCCGGCGCCACGATCTCCTTGAGGACGTTGCAGTTGCCGCCCGCCCCCTGGTCGTGGATCGCGACGATCGGATTGGCGTCTCCCAGCTCGACGCAAGCCCGGATCACGCGATTCACCTTCTGCTCCATCTCCGCGTCGCCCCGCTGCACCGCGTTGAAGTCGAGCTCGGCCACGTTCTCACCCTGGACCATGCTGGAGGCCGCCCCGCCCCCCAAGCCGATGCGGTACGCCGGTCCGCCGATCTTCACCACCCACATGTCACGGGCCGGCGCTCCCTTGGCCACGTGACGCGCGTCCAGTTGCCCGATGCCGCCGCTGAACATGATCGGCTTGAGCCACTCGCGACGCTCACCGTTCGGCAGCCTGAGCCCGAACGAGCGCGTGAATCCCTGTATCACCGGCTCGCCGAACTTGTTGCCGTAATCGGAGGCGCCGTTCGAGGCCTCGAGCTCGATCTGCAGGGGCGGGGCGAGGTTCCCCGGGTAGGCGAACGCGGCGTCCTCCCACGGCAGCGCATAGCCGGGGATGCGCAGGTTGCCCACGCAGTAGGCGGCGGTGCCGGCCACCACGAGGGCGCCGCGACCGGTGGCGTGCACATCGCGAATCCGCCCACCCGTGCCGGTCTCCGCGCCTGGGAACGGCGCCACACCCGACGGGAAGTTGTGAGTCTCCGCCGTGAAGATGACGTGGTACTCGGTCTCCCGATCCGCCAGCGGCGACGGCGCGCCGGGGCGCTCGGGCAGCAGGGTTCTCACCGGGTAGCCCCGGATGCCGCTCGAGTTGTCGCAGAACGCGATCACCGAGTTGTTGGGGTGCGCGTCCAGCGTCCCCTTGATCAGGCGCAGCAGGTGGGCGGGCGCCTCCACCCCGTCGATCACGAGCCGGCCGCGGAAGAACCAGTGCCGCGAGTGCTCGCTGTTCGACTGGGCCATGTCGAAGCACTCGACGCTCGTGGGGTTGCGGCGCAACCGGTTGGCGAACAGGTCGGTGTAGTAGTCGAGATCCCGCTCGTCGAATGCGAGGCCCACCGTCCGATTGATCCGCTCGAGCGCCGCCCGGCCCTCCTCCAGCACCGGGACCGTGAACACGGCCTCAGGCGTCACACCGGTGGCGAAGGACTCGAGCGGCCCGGGGTAGGGGCACTCGGTCATCCGGTCGTGCACGGCGGCCAGAACCTCCGCCAGTCCGGACGCGGTGAGCGCGGCGCTCGCCTCGATGCGGTAGCGGCGCGAGCGCTCGATCCGCCGCACCTTGCGGAGCCCGCAGGCGTGGCAGACGGCCACCGCGTTGGTCGACCACGCGGTCGTGAAGTTCATCCGCGGGCCGACTTCGAGCACCGTGGCGCCGTCGGCCAGGAATGACGCCGGGCCGAAGCCGTGCGGCGCGAACGTCTCCCGCAGGAGCCAGCCGAGCAGCTCCATCTCGCGGGTGGTGAGCGGGGCGCGCACCTCGACGTTGAAGCAGAACTCGCTGTCGAGATCCCCGACCGCCTGCCCCACGCGCTGCCGCAGCACCTCCAGCAGGGACCGCCGGCGTGCCTCGGAGAGGCCGGGGTGGCGATAGAGGTGGAGGAGGCTCACCGGCTATGACTGCAACAGCGCCTTCGCGATCGTCTGCAGCTGCATGTTGCTCGTGCCTTCGTAGATCGTCCCGATCTTGGCGTCCCGGTAGTACTTCTCGACCGGATACTCCTTAGTGTAGCCGTATCCGCCGAACAACTCGACGCACAGGCTGGTGATCCGCTCGGCCGCCTGGGAGGAGTAGAGCTTCGCCATCGCGCCCTCGACGACGTGCGCCTGGCCGGCGTCACGCAGGCGGGCGGCATTGTAGACCAGCAGCCGGGCGGCCTCCAGCTCCATCGCTGCCTGGGCGAGCTGAAACTGCACGACCTGGAACGCGCCGATCGGCTGGCCAAACTGCTGGCGCTCCATCACGTACTTCACGGTGGCATGGAGCGCCCCTTCGGCGACTCCCACCATCTGCGCGCCAATCCCGATGCGGCCGGCGTTGAGGGTCTCGATCGCCACCTTGTACCCCTTGCCGACCTCGCCCAGCAGGTTCGCGCCGGGCACGACGCAGTCCTCGAGAATCAGCTCGGTGGTGCTGGACGCGCGAATCCCGAGCTTGTCCTCCTTCTTGCCGACAGTGAAGCCGGGGAACCCGCGCTCCACCATGAAGCCCGTGATCCCCTTGTAGCCCTTGGATGGGTCCACCGTCGCGAAGACGACGAACAGGTCCGCCTCGTTGCCGTTGGTGACCCAGAGCTTCTGGCCGTTGAGGATCCACTCCTCGCCGCGCGGCGCGGCCCGAGCCGCGAGCCCGAACGCGTCCGAGCCCGACCCCGCCTCGGAGAGCGCATAGGCGCCCACCTCGCCGGCCGCGAGCCGCGGAAAGTACTTGGTTTTGAGGGCGTCGCTACCCCACCCGCCGAGCGCGACGTTCGTCAGGGTATTGTGCACGTCCACCAGCACCGACGTGCTGGCGTCCACCCGCGCCAGCTCCTCCACGGCGAGGACGCTCATGAAGAACGTGCCTCCCGCGCCGCCGTATTGCTCCGGCACGTCGATCCCCATGAGGCCGAGCTCGGTCATCTTGGGGATCAGCGTGCGGTCGAATTCGGCCTTCTGGTCCATCGCGTGCACGCGGGGTCGCACCTCGGCCTCGGCAAAGTCGCGCACGGCCTCGCGGAACATCTCTTCATCTTCGGACAGGTGGGTGAGCGGTACCGCACCGGTATCATGCTCGATCGCCATGTCTCATCTTTCGAAGGAAGAGCCTACTTGCGAAATCTAGTCCAGTGGGCGGGAAGGTGCGGAGCGACGGACGGAAGTCGCAGTTCGCGGAGCGTGCGGTGGGCTAGCGGACCTCAGTACGTCCGCCAGGTGTTGGACCGCGCGTCCCCGAGCGCCATCATCCCGGGGCTAGTAGGCGGCCCAGTTGTCCAGCCAGGCGTTCTGGACCGGCGCGAGCCCGGTAAACGGGGCCATCGCCTGCTCGGTCTTGCAGGAGTCGAAATAGATGTAGAGGCTGGTGTCGTCCGCGCCCAGGGGCGTACGCTGGGGGTTGGCGCCGAGCTGCTCGCTGAGCCCGGAGATCACCAACCCTCGTATTGCCATGTAGCTTCCCGCGAAAGTGATCTTCCCGCCGACCAGGATGACGCCCTCGAAGTAGAAGGAGCTTCCCGAGATGCTCAGGTCGCCCGGGACGATCAGTAGCCCGGTCCCCGTGCTGACGCCCGACACCGCGAGGTCGCCCGTGACCCGCTGGATCGGAAACGAGAAGTCTCCCTGCCGGAAGTAGTTGTAGTCCGGCGTGACGCTCCCGCCGAGCACCGACGCCCAGTCGATGTCGGTCTGGGCGGCAACGGTGGACCCCATGGTCGACCCCTCCTCGATCAGAGGCGGGTTGCCCTGGAGGTCCAGCGCGGAATGGGGCGGGTTGGTGAGGTTGGTGGTGCGCACCCCCGGAATTGCCGGCTCCACGCCACAGGCGTCGTCCCCGCGGACGAAAACGGTGACGTGGGAGGTGCTAGCCTCCATGATGCCGTTGGCGGCTGTGTACGCGGCGCGCCGCTCGATCGAGCCGTTCCGCCACCGCGCGTACTGGGCGACGGTTCGTCGCGCCTGAGGCATCGGCCCCACTGCGGGGTCGATCGCGATCCCGGTGGAACGAACCAGGAACATGTAGGGATCGGCCGACGTGGCCGGTGAACGGACGAGGTGGGTCACCACGTTGGCGTACCCGCCGGGCACGTTGATCCGCACGGAGTCGCCGTCGTTGGGCTGCGACGCGACCGAGCCGATGTAGGTCTGGAGCCCGCTCTGCGCGATCGCGAACGCAATCGTAGCCTCCTCGCTCGCCGTGGCGATCTGGCGATCGACTTGCACGCGCGTGAGGCCGCTGGTGAGCAGCAGCGTGAGCAGCGCCACCAGGAAGATCACCGCTGGCAGCGCGAAGCCTCGGTCGCTCCCGATCCGGCGGATCATAACGGCAGCTGATTCATGAACTTGACTCGGGGGCTCAGCGGGAACTGCGTCGGGGCGGACGCGCCGGCGGGGGCGTCCTCGCTCTCCCCGGTCAGCCGCAACTCGAGGCCGCGCACCAGAGAAAGCGGCGTCGGCACCGTGGTCTGCACCGTGAGCCGGGCGCCGACCAGGAACGCGAACCGCGCGCTGCTCGCGAACGGCGCCAGCAACTCTTCGTTTCCGGCCGAGGTGTTGCGCCACAGGGCCCGGCGCCCGGGCAGCGCGGCGGAGGTCGCGAACTTGTAGGTGACGTTTTGAAACAGGTAGAAGATCGTCCCGGCAGGCGCGACGCTGGTGCTCGACAGGGTGATGCGCCGCCCCCCCGGCACCAGCCGGAGACTGTCCGTGTCGCACTCGGTGGTGCTGGCGGTGGTCCCGGTCACCGTCACGGATCCGTTGAACGCGTAGGTCCCACCGGTCTGCTGATAGGCGATCCCGCTGGGCGCGGCCGCGGCGTACGCGGCGGAGTCGGGCGGCGCGAGCAGGGCATACCCGCTGCGGCACAGCACGCCGAACGCATACGGCACGCGAACCCGGACGCTGTCGGCGGACGCCCCGAGCAGTCCCCCGTCGGAGACCATGCGGAGCTCCGTGACTACCACGTTCATGGCGGCCCGCGCCGTCTGCCTGGCCTCGAGCTGGGCCTCTTGCCGCCCCACGAAGCGGGAGTTGCCCACCATGAGACGTGCGAGCGCCATGCCCAGGATCGCGAACACCACGATCGTGACCAGCAGCTCGATCAAGGTGAAGCCACGTCGCATCATTGGATGTGGAACGGCGAGAGCATGCTGGGGCGCGTCCGCTGCACCATCAGCGTTTCGGCTTTGAGGACGGTCACCACTGTGGGGGTCACGATCACGCGCACCTGGCGCAGCGACTGACCGAGCGACTGCACCTCGAAGCAGCGCGTGAACACGAGAGCCCCGGAGCTGTCGGTCGTGCAGCCCGGCAGCGCCATCAGGCTGTCCCAGCGGACGGACTGCGCGAGCGAAGCGGCGCTCTCCAGGGCCGCACTCCGCGAGCCCACGAGGCCGGACAACCGGGTGTGGCGCCCCATTTGCCACATGATCCCGCCGAGCGCGAGCAGCACGACCGAGAAGATCGTGAGCGCGATAACCACCTCGATCAGCGACACGCCCGCCTCCGGCGCCGCGGGTCCGCTACGGAATCGTGGCGACACGGATCTGCCCCGCCCGCGAGAACGTCACGCGACGGCGGAACCCGTCGAGGCCGAGCGTATACGTCGCGCTCTGGGCGACGACCGCATTGGGAAGCACCTCGACCGTTGCGGGGGTGGCGGTGAACTGATCCAGCACGTACTCGCCTCCCGTGCCGAAGTTCCGCTGCCGATACACGTTGGTGCCACCGCGATCGGCAATCTGATATGTCTTCTGCGCCGCGTCCACCGTGAACACCATCGGAGTGCGATACCGCGCCGCCAGCGCCTGCGCGTACTGGAGGTCGGTCGCGAGCACACCGGCCGCACCCCGCACCCGCGCCCGCTCGAGCGCGGGCCCCGCCTTGATGAACGTGATCGCCAGGAGAATCCCCAGGACCACCATCACGAACAGGAGCTCGACCGCCGTGTAGCCCGCGGCGCTTCGGAGCCGTGCGTTGCCCATCCCGGGCTCAACATGCAATCCACGCGCCATGTCCCGATCCCCATGCCAGCGGGCCGTAAGATGTTCGTTGACAATGGCTTGACTGTACCGCCCCGGACCGGTGCGATCTCGGGGTCACTGCGGAATGTGGAGCAGGACCGCCGTCCTGCAAGAGCCCGCACGGGCGCGCCGCGCCGTGGACCCCGCGCCCGCCGGCCCCCCGGGGTGGCTATCTTGATCCCCGTGCACCCCCGGGCCCACCCTCCGGAACGGAACACCGGGCAGCGACCCGACCCTCGCAACCCCGGCACGACCCTGGACCTTGGGTGGGTCCGCCGAATGCGCGTGCGGCCGGCGGCCGTTGACGCCCGCGTCACTCGGCTCGAGCCCGGCCGGTTCGGGTCCGACGCACGGCGGCTGCGGGTGCTCCTGCGGGTGGTCGAGTGCCTCGATCTCACGTACCTCGAAGACGACGGCACGGCGCAGGGCGTGCGTGCGCTGTGCGCGACGGCTCGCCAGCCGGTGAGTCCGCACCTGGTCCGGGCTGTCGGTGGGGCTGCCGCGATTCGCGTGGCCGCCGTCTGCGTCCATCACCGCTTCCTGCCGGTCGCGCGGACGGCGCTCGCCGGCTCGGGCATTCCCGTGGCGGTCGTGTCCGCTGACTTCCCGCACGGCGGCGGTCCGCTCGCCGGTCGTCTCGCCGAGATCCGGGCATCGGTAGCGGCGGGGGCGGGGGAGATTGACGCGGTGATCCCCCGGGCGCATGTGCTGGCCGGCGAATGGCAAGCGCTGTACGATGAAGTCCGCGGGTATCGCGCGGCCTGCGGAGGCGTCACGCTCAAGGCGATCCTCGCGACCGGGGCCCTGGCGTCACTCGACGACGTGGCCCGGGCCAGCGCGGTCTGCCTGATGGCGGGTGCGGACTTCCTCAAGACCTCCACCGGTCGGGAAGTCGTGAACGCCACGCTGCCTGCCGGTGTGGTGATGGCGCGGACAATCCGCGCCTATCGCCGGCGGACCGGCGCACACGCCGGCTTGAAGCCGGCCGGCGGCATCACGACGACGGGGCAGGCGCTGGCCTGGGCGCGACTGGTGGAGCGGGAGCTCGGCATCCGGGCGCTCAACCCTGCGTCGTTTCGGCTTGGAGCGAGCAGGCTGCTGGAGGACATCGATCGTGCGCTGGCTCGGGCGGGGCTCGAGACCAAGCCGCCGTCGTCGCGCGCCGGCGGCGAGCCGCAACGGAGGCTTCACGCCGAGGGGGACAACCGGTGACCAGCCCTGCTGATCGCACGCGGTGGGTCGAGCACAAGGGCGTGCGGATTCTGTTCTACGATTTCTCCGGCCTCGAGGACACCGACGAGGGCCTGCGGGTGATCGCCGCGTCCAAGGGGCGCGCCCACGAGCAGGCGCCGCATTCGGTCCGCACCCTGGTGGACGTGAAGGGATCCCGGTTCGACGCCCGCATCACGCGCGCGCTGCAGGATCTCGCCCGCGAGAACAAGCCCTACGTGCTGGCCAGTGCGGTGGTCGGGGTCACCGGGCTGCAGCGCGTGATTCTCGCCGCCGTGAGCCGGGTGACCCGGCGCAAGTTCGCGACGTTCGACGCCATCGACGCCGCCAAGGACTGGCTGGCGGACCAGCGCGCCGCCGCCGCGCGGGGCGGCGAACCCTAGCACGTGTGCCCGACCGGAGGTCGGAGATAGCGGACGCCGCGGACGCTCGACGCGATCAGTCGGACGCAGGAGATGGGACCGCGGCGACAACGCCGGAAGGGCCCGGCGCGGAGCGCCGCCGCCCGGTCGTCTGTGTGGGCAACCGCGACCGGGGAGACGATGGCGTCGGCCCGCTCGTCGCCGACCTGCTCCGTGCCGCGCCGATCGCCGGCGTCGACGTGCTCGAGATGGCGGGAGACTGCACCGCGCTGCTGCAGGCGTGAGGCGACGCCGACCATGTGATGCCGTCGATGCCGTGCTCGCCCGCGCCGCTCCCGGTACGATCCACGTCATCGACGGCCGGCGGGAGCCGCCTCCGCCGTCACCTGCGCACTCGACTCACGGATTCGGGCTTGCGCAGGCGATCGACGGTCTGCCGGCTACGCTCTGGATCCTCGGGGTGGAAGGGGCAGATTCCACGCCGGGGGCCGCCGTGTCACCCCCGGTAGCCCGCGCGGCGCTGGACGTGGCGGCCCGCATCCGGCAGGGCGTGACGCGCGCCTAGCGCGGTGCACGCCGCGGGTCGGCTACCCGCGCTCCGAGACGGCTCGCCGTGATCGGCGGGCGCCGAACACCCAGTCGAGCGCACGGCCCGGCAGCAGGCGCGCCAGCAGCACCCCCGCCCGCGCGTCCCAACCCACGTGATAACGCGTGCGGGGCCGGCGCGCGGCGAGCGCCCGGGCGACCACCCGCGCCACCCGCTCGGCGGGAGCGGCACGCGACGGCACGCGGATGTCCTGCAGCCGGTCGAGCACCTTCCCGTAGTGGGTCCACGCCTCGTCGGAATAGCGCGGGAGCAGGTTCATCGCGCGCTGGCGCGACGTCTCCCAGATCGGGGTCGCCGTCGCTCCGGGCTGCACCACCACGACCGCGACTCCCGCGGGGGCCAGCTCGAGCCGCAGCGCGTCGGACAGCGCCTCGAGCGCGAACTTCGAGCCCGCGTAGGCGCCCGAGAACGGCGAGGCGAGGCGGCCGTTCACGGAGCTGACGTTCACCACCCGCCCGCGCGCCGACCGGAGCAGGGGGAGGAGCGCCCGGGTGAGCGCGAGCGTGCCGAAGACGTTCACCTCGAACTGCTCCCGCAGGGCATCTCCGGGGAGGAACTCCAGCGGGCCCGCCACCACGATGCCGGCGTTGTTCACCAGTCCCCACACCCCGCGCGCTGCGACCGCTTCGCGTATGACGTCCACCGCGCGCGACACGTCGACCTCGCGCGTGACGTCGAGCGTCAGCGGCGTCACGTGATCGCCGACCTCGTCCCGCAGTGCGGCACCGTCCGTCGGGGACCGCACGCCGGCGAACACGTGGTAGCCCCGCCGCGCGAGCTCCACGACGCACGCGCGCCCGATTCCCGTCGACGTGCCCGAAACGACCACGGCCCGCCGGGTCTCCGTCATGTTGGAAGCACGCTCAGGGTTCGAGAGCCTTCTCGTAGGCGTCGAGCCGGGCGTCGAGATCCCTCGGCTTCACGGCAAGCAGCTTGCCCCCGGGCGACACGTAGATCGTCACCGAGCGGACGCCGGGAAGGCGGGTGCGTGCGTAGGTGATCACCCAGGCACGCGGGCGGCCGGGCAACTCGGGGATCCCGTCGAACGCGAAGGTGATGGTCCGCTCCGACAGGGGGGGGTCGTTGCCGACGAGCTTGCCGGCGGTGGCGCGGGCCCCGGCGTAGGAGCCGGCGCCCACCCCCGCGACAACCAGCACCAGCAAGACGAGCCACTTCAGCAGGCGCCACATGGATCCCCCCGCGATCGCCGGCTAGACCCCGTTCCCCTGGGGCCATATGTTCGGCACGGACGCATGAACGACCGAAATGTAGCACCGGACACGGTGGCAGACCGCCTGCGTGCGGCCACTCCCCTGATCGCGGCCGAGCTTCGCCCGCCGCGCGCGGGCCTGCGGGCCGCGGACGCGATGGACACGTGGATCGACATGGCGCACGAGGTGGGTCGGTTGGCGCGGCACGACACCGTGCTGTTTCTCACGGATAACGCCGTCGGGGCCGCGGAAGAGGAGAACCTGCGGCACCTCGCCACGAACCTCGCAGGGGAGGTGAATCCCGACCGGGTGGTGCCATTCCTCACCTGCAAGCACCCGCTGGACTACTGCCTGCTGTACGCGGAGCGCGTCGCGTCCCACGGCTACCAGGCGATCACGGTGCTGGGCGGGGACCGGCGGGCCGGACCGCCCCGGTGCGTACCGCACGCGTACGAGTTGCGCCGCCGGCTGCGCCAGCGGGTCCCTGGCCTGGTGCTGGGCGGCTGGGCCAACCCGCACGGTGACCCCGCCCGGCAGGTGGACTTCCTGCTCGACCCGGGATTCACGGCTTCATTCTACTTGACCCAGATCGTCTCGCACCACGCACTCGGGCCCGTTGAAGCGTTCGTCCGGGAGGCGGAGCGCCGCGGCGTCGCGGCGCCCGGCGTGTTCGGCGTGTTCTACTACCGGAGCGCCAACCCCACGACACTGGCGAAGCTGGCGGATTTCCTGCCGGTCCCCGTGGAGGGCATCACCCGCGACTTCGTCGGGGGCCGCTCGCCCGCCGAGATCTGCGCCCGGACGATCCGGCGGCTGCGAGAAATCGGCGTGACGCGCGTCTACGTGAGCAATCTCGGGGTTCGGGGGGCAGCGGAACGGTATCGAGCGGTGGTCGAAGCGGTGGATGGGTGATGCGTGAAAAGTGAAGAGTGAAACGTGAAAGAACAGGCGGCCGGCGCCGGGCCTCGCGTGCGCTGGATCAGCCCGCTCCCTGGTGACTCTTCACTTTTCACGCTTCACTTTTCACTCTCCAGCACCTCCAACGCGCGCTCGATCCGTCCCAGTGGTGCTGCGAGCTGCACCCCCTGGACGAGGCCCCGGATGTCCGCCAGCACCTCCCGCGCGATGCGCACCCCTTCCGCAGCCGCCGCGTCGTCACCGCGCGCCTGCGCCGCGCGCATCCGCTCGATCACGCGGGCCGGGACGCTCACCCCCGGGACCTCGTTCGCCAGGAACTCGGCATTCCGCAACGACACCAGCGGCCAGATGGACGCGAGCAGCGGGATGCGGAAATCGCGAATCCGGTCGAGGAAGCCGGCGAGCTGAGCCGCGTCGAACACCGGCTGCGTGACGGCGAAGTCCGCGCCGGCGTCCACCTTCCAGTAGAACCGCCGGATCTCGAGCTCGAGATCCACCGCCCCGGGGTTGACCCCGACGCCCACGACATAGCGGGTCGGCTCCCCGATCGGGTTGCCGCCCGGATCGAGTCCCTGGTTGAGCCGCCGCACGACATTGGTGAGACCAATGCTGTCGATGTCGAACACCGCGGTCGCGTCCGGGTACGGCCCCATCACGGGCGCATCGCCCGTCACGATCAGGATGTTGCGCAGGCCGGTCGCCGCCGCGCCGAGGATGTCGCTGATCATGCCGAGCATGTTGCGGTCGCGGCACGTGTAGTGCGCGACGGTCTCGATCCCCGCCTCACGCTCGATCAGCATGGCGGACGGCAGGACTCCCATCCGGCTCTGGGCGCGCGGCGTGTCCAGCAGGTTGACGGCGTCGATGCCCGCCTCGTGCAGGCGCCGGGCCCGGGCCAGCAGCTCATCGGCCCGCCACCCCTTGGGCGGCAGCAGCTCGACGCTGCGCAGGAACGCGCCCTGCGCGAGCTTGGCGCCCCAGCGCGATCGCTGCTCCAGCGGCACGGGACCGGCCCCGACTGGCGCCGTGCGGGCGTCGCGCACGGTCATGGATGGGGCGCGGCGCGGCTGCAGCGTCGCCACCTGCTCGCGGATCTTGCGGATGTGTTCCGGCGTCGTCCCGCAGCAGCCGCCCACGAAGCGGGCTCCCGCCTCGATGAACCGGCGCGCGTACCGCGCCATGTACTCGGGGCTCGCCAGGTAGATCTTGCGGTCGCCGACATCGCGGGGGAGGCCCGCGTTGGGCTGAACGGAGAGCGGCCGGTCGGTGACGGCGGCCATGCGCTCGATCGCCTCGAGCATGCCGGCCGGTCCGACGGCGCAGTTGAGTCCGACCACGTCTGCCTCGATCGCGGTCAGGCGCCGGGCGATGGTCTCGACGTCGGTCCCGTACGTCGTCTTCCCGCTCTCCACGATCGTCATCTGCGCGATCACGGGCAGCGCCGACCGCGCGCGGACCGCCCGCAGCGCCGCATGCAACTCGTCCACGTCGGAGAAGGTCTCGAGGATGAAACCGTCCACATCGCCCGCGAGCAGCCCATCGACCTGCCGGCCGTAATACGCCACGGCCTCGTCGCGACTCGTCGGCCCGAACGGCTCGATCCGGATGCCGAGTGGCCCGATCGCGCCGACGACGCAGGCCCCGGTCCCGGCCACCTCCCGGGCCAGACGGGCCGCCGCGGTGTTCACCCGCTCGGTGGCGCCGTCGAGGCCGTAGCTCGAGAGCTTCACCGGGTTGGCGCCGAACGTGTTGGTTTCGAGGATCTCGGCGCCGGCCTTGCGGTATGCCGCGTGGACGTCGCGCACCAGCTCCGGGCGCGTGAGGTTGAGCTCGTCGTAGCACACGTGCACGAACACGCCGTGGCTGTAGAGCATCGTGCCCATCGCCCCGTCGATCACGTGGACCCGCTCGTCGGCGATCAGCTCCGCCAGCGACCGCGTCACGGGCCCCTCGCCGGGTCGTACGCCAGGTTGGGCGCGAGCCAGCGCTCGGCCTCCTCCAGCGCCATCCCCTTGCGCTGGGCGTAGTCCTCCACCTGATCCCGCCCGATCCGCCCCAGGCCGAAGTAGTGCGCGTCGGGATGCGCGAAGTACCAGCCGCTCACGGACGCGGCGGGCAGCATCGCGCACGAGTCGGTGAGCACGATGCCGGCGCGACGCGGCACGTTCAGCACTTCGAAGATGGTCCGCTTCTCGGTGTGCTCGGGGCAGGCGGGGTACCCCGGCGCCGGGCGGATGCCGACGTACCGCTCCGCGATCAGCGCCGCGTTGTCGAGCGCTTCGGTGGGCGCGTAGCCCCAGTAGTCCGTGCGCACCAGCTGGTGCAGGCGCTCCGCGAACGCTTCGGCCAGCCGGTCGGCCAGCGCCTTGGCCATGATGCTCGTGTAGTCGTCGTGCTCCCGCTCGAGCGCGGCGCACAGCTCGTCCAGGCCCAAACCGGACGTGACGGCGAACGCCCCGAGGTAGTCGGGCGCGACGCCGCGCGGCGCCACGAAGTCGGCGAGGCAGAGGTTCGGCCGCCCCGGCGGCTTCTCGAACTGCTGGCGCAGACCGTGCAGCACGGCGCGCACGGTGGTGCGCTCCTCCGATGCGTACAGCTCGACGTCGTCGCCGTGCGCGTTCGCGGGGAACAACCCCACCACGCCCCGTGCCTGAAGCAGCCGCTCCCGCACGATCCGCTCGAGCAGTCGGCTGGCGTCGGCGAACAGCGTCTCGGCCTCCGGCCCCACCACCGGATCGGCGAAGATCGCGGGATAGCTCCCCGCCAGCTCCCACGTTCGGAAGAACGGGGTCCAGTCGATGAATCGGGCAAGCTCGTCGAGCGGGTAGTCGTCGAGCGTGACGACGCCGAGCGTGCGCGGCACCGGCGGCGTGAAGCTCTGCCAATCCACGCTCGCGGCACGCCGCCGGGCCTCGGCCAGCGGCAGCAACACACGCTCGGCGTCACGGGCCGTGTGACGGGCGCGGATCCGCGCGTAGTCGTCCTCCACTTCGTGCACGAAGCCGGCGCGCTTCTCCCGGCTGAGCAGCTGGCTCACGACGGCCACGCTGCGCGACGCGTCGAGCACGTGCACCGTCGCACCTCCCGCGTAGGCGGGGGCGATCTTGACGGCCGTGTGCGCCCGTGACGTGGTCGCACCGCCGATCAGCAGCGGGACCGTGAGCCCCTGGCGCGCCATTTCCCGGGCCACGTGGACCATCTCGTCGAGCGACGGCGTGATCAGGCCGCTCAGCCCCACGATGTCCGCGTTCTCCGCCCGCGCCCGGTCGAGGATCGTCTGCGCGGGCACCATCACGCCGAGGTCGATCACCTCGTAGTTGTTGCAGCCGAGCACCACGCCCACGATGTTCTTGCCGATGTCGTGCACGTCGCCCTTCACCGTGGCGAGCACGATCGTGCCGGCGTGCGTCGGCCCGTCGCCGGCCCGACGCTCGGCCTCCATGAACGGCACGAGCTGCGCCACAGCCCTCTTCATGACGCGCGCGCTCTTCACGACCTGCGGCAGGAACATCTTCCCGGCGCCGAACAGGTCCCCGACCACGTTCATGCCGTCCATCAGCGGTCCCTCGATCACCTCGATGGACCGGGCGTAGTGGTGCCGGGCCTCCTCCACGTCCTCCTCGATGTGCTCGATGATCCCCTCGATCAGCGCGTGCTTCAGCCGCTCCGCCACCGGCAGGCGACGCCAGGCGGCGTCCTGCTTGGCCGCCGCGGGGACGCCGCGGTACCGATCCGCCAGGGCCAGGAGCCGCTCGGTCGCGTCCGGCCGCCGGTTGAACAACAGGTCCTCCACGGCCACGAGCAGGTCGGGCGGGATGTCCTGGTAGATGGCCAGCTGGCCGGCATTCACGATCCCCATGTCCATGCCGGCCTGGACCGCATGGTACAGGAACGCCGAGTGCATCGCCTCGCGGATCGGCGGGCTGCCGCGGAACGCGAACGACAGGTTGCTGACACCGCCGCTCACCAGCGCGCCCGGCAGGGTCCGCTTGATCGCGCGCGTCGCCTCGAGGTAGGCGATGGCGTAGCCGGCGTGCTCTTCGATGCCGGTGCCGATCGCGAAGATGTTCGGGTCGAAGATGATGTCCTCGGGTGGGAACCCGACCCGGCCGGTGAGAATCCGGTAGGCCCGCGCGCAGACGTCCAGCTTGCGCGTCACCGTGTCGGCCTGGCCCTGCTCGTCGAACGCCATCACGACCACGGCCGCCCCGTAGCGCCGGGCGAGCGTCGCCTTCGCGACGAAGTCCTCCTCGCCCTCCTTCAGGCTGATCGAGTTGACGATCCCCTTGCCCTGGAGGTTGCGGAGCCCGGTCTCCAGCACCTCCCAGCGCGAAGAGTCGATCATCACCGGGACTTTGGCGATGTCCGGCTCAGCGGCCACCAGCCGAAGGAACCGCTCCATCGCGGCCTGCGAGTCGAGCATTCCCTCGTCCATGTTCACGTCGATGATCTGCGCCCCGTTCTCGACCTGCTGGCGCGCCACCTGCAGCGCGGCGTCGTACGCGCCCGCCTTGATCAGGCCCGCGAACCGGCTCGAGCCCGTGACGTTGGTCCGCTCCCCGACGTTCACGAACAGCGAGTCCGGCCGGATGTTGAGTGGCTCGAGCCCGCTCAGCCGGCAGATCGGCGCGCTCGCGGGAACGGCGCGCGGGGGCAGGTCGCGCACGGCCTCGCCGATGGCCCGGATGTGCGCCGGCGTCGTGCCGCAGCAGCCACCCACGATGTTCACGAGACCGGCCGCCGCGAAGTCCCGCACCAGCGTCGCCATCGTCTCCGGCGTCTCGTCGTAGCCACCCATCGCGTTGGGGAGCCCGGCGTTGGGATGGCAGGTCACGTAGGTGTCGGCCAGGCCCGCAAGCTCTTCGACGTGCGGCCGCAGCTGCGCGGCGCCGAGCGCGCAGTTGAGCCCCACGGCGAACAGGTCGGCGTGACGCACCGAGTTCCAGAACGCCTCGAGCGTCTGGCCCGACAGCGTGCGCCCGCTCGCGTCGGTGATGGTCCCCGACACGATCAGCGGCACCGTCGCTCCCCGCTCCTCGAGCAGCCCGCGGATCGCGAACAGCGCCGCCTTGCAGTTCAGCGTGTCGAACACCGTCTCGACCATCAGCAGGTCCACGCCGCCGTCCAGCAACGCTTCGGCCTGGGTGCGGTAGGCGGCGGCGAGCTGCTCGAACCAGGCGTTGCGGAACCCGGGGTCGTTCACGTCGGGCGACAGCGACGCCGTCCGGTTCGTGGGACCGAGCACCCCCACGACGAAGCGCGGCTTGTCCGGGGTGCGCGCCGTGTACTCGTCCGCCGCGCGCCGCGCCAGCCGGGCCGCCGTGCGGTTGAGCTCCGCCACGATGCCTTCCGTGCCGTAGTCCGCCTGGGAGATCACCTGGGCGTTGAACGTGTTGGTCTCGAGGAGGTCGGCACCGGCCTCGAGGTACGCCCGATGGACCTGGTCGATCGCGTCCGGTCTGGTGAGGCAGAGCAGATCGTTGTTCCCGCGCAGCTCCCGTCCGTGCGTCGCGAATCGCTCCCCGCGGAAGTCGCCTTCTCCCAGCCCCATGGTCTGGAGCATGGTCCCCATCGCCCCGTCGAGCACGAGAATCCGGCGGGAGAGGGCGGAACGGAGCTGGGAG
>Ga0153915_10001883_pt1 | contig 19309 bp, 19 predicted proteins | sample Opewatmetagenome_2_FD_107003 | JGI IMG/M metagenome (GOLD analysis project Ga0153915, IMG submission 107003) | Freshwater wetland microbial communities from Ohio, USA - Open water 3 Core 3 Depth 3 metaG | ecosystem: Environmental > Aquatic > Freshwater > Wetlands | place: USA: Ohio, Lake Erie...
AGGCTGCCCTCCCCGCGGGGCGGGCCGTCCGAGTCCGCGGGGGGGCGCATCGTGAGGGCGGTGGAGGGGGGGCGGGAGGGGCCGGGCCGCGCGGTGGACAAGGAGGTGTCGCTCGTCATGGCCCTCCCCGGGTTCCTCGTTCGCTTCGCGGTGTGGCTGGTCCGCTTCCTCGATCGCTGGAACCTGCTTCCCTGGTTCATGATCAAGAACGATCCCATGTACGCGAGCCTGTTCCTCGCGAACCTCGGGTCGGTGGGGCTCGCCGACACCTACCACCATCTCTACGAGTACGGCACGGTGAGCATCTTCGGCGTGATGTCCTTCCCGCGCCGGACCGCGTTCGTCGAGGAGGGCCGGGTGGTGGTGAAGGATGGGCTCCCGGTGCGCTGGACGTTCGACGAGCGCATCAACGACGGGTTCTACGCCTCGCGGTCTCTGCGGATCGTCGAAGAGATCCTGGCGGACCCGGAGCGGCGCCTCGGCAAGCCCGAGGCCGCCACCGCCGGTGCCGCTGCCGCCGTTGCCGCAGCCGCCGTTGCCGCCGCGGGCGGATAGCGGACCCGCGGTTTGCCGGGGGGGTGCCGGGGCGGTAACATCGCCGGACCATCACCCGGGGGAACGACGATGAATCTCGGCGATCACATCCGGACGCTCGCGAACGGACGCCTCGATCACGCCATCGACTGCGGCGACATGACGGTGATCCACCTCGTCCCCGCCCCGGGCGGAACCGGGCGCGCGGAGGTGCGCCGCTCCCGCCTGTCGGACTTCACGGCGGGCGCCGAGCGCGTCGAGGTGGTCACCTACCTCCAACGCGGCTATGCGCCGCGGATGGTGGTGGCGCGCGCCTTCAGCCGGCTCGGTGACAGCGCTGCATGGGCCATGTTCCCGAGCGCGGAGCATTTCGCGACGTGGTGCGTCAGCGGCCAGGCGCCGGGACCCTCCGCCGCTCCGGCCGCGGAGGCGCCGCCCGCGCCCGCCGCCCGCGCGCCGAGGCCCGCACGCCTCGCCCGCAAGGCCGCGCCGAAGGGTAAGCCCGCGAGGAAGGCGGCCGCCCGTGGCAAGGCGCGCCCGAGGAAGCCGGCGCGACGGAAGGCGACCGCGCGGGCGAGGGTGAAGCGCGCGGCCAGGCGAGGCGGGGCCGCGCGCCGCAGGGCGGCGCGCAAGGGGGCAGGGAAGAGGCGGTAGCCGTCCTTTCGCCGTGACGCGGCCCGCCGTGCGCCGGCGCTGACCCCGCGTTAATGCCAGCCCTGCGCGGCCCGGACCGGAGCGCGACGCCTGCGGACATGGAAACGGGACCGACACCCGCGGTGGAGCTTGCCGGAGCCGGCCGGGCCTTCGGCCGGTACGAGGCCCTCCGCGGCGTCGGGTTCTCCGTCCGCGCCGGCGAACGGGTGGTGGTCATCGGCCCGAGCGGGGCCGGCAAGTCCACGCTCCTGCGCCTCGTCAACACCTCGCTCGCCCCGACCGCGGGGAGCGTGCGGGTCCTGGGCGAGGATCCGGCGCGCCTCTCGCCCCGCCGCCTGCGGGCGCTGCGCGCACGCATCGGGACGGTGTACCAGCAGCTCCTCCTCGTGCCGCAGGCCAGCGTCCTCGAGAACGTCCTCATGGGGAGACTGGGCACGCGCTCGGCGCTGGCCGTGGCGCTCGCCCCGCTCCGCTCGAGCGAGCGGGACCGCGTGCGCGCCGTGCTCGACCAGGTCGGCATCGCGGCGAAGCTGGACGAGCGCGTGGACCGGCTCTCCGGCGGCGAGCAGCAGCGCGTGGCGGTGGCCCGAGTCCTCCACCAGGAGCCGGACCTGATCGTCGCCGACGAGCCCTTCGCCTCGGTGGACCCGCGGCGCTCGGCCGAGATCATCGGGCTCCTGGTCCGGGCCGCGGAGGGCCGGGCGTTCCTGCTCTCCACGCACCAGCTGGAGCCGGCGCTGCCGCACTTTCCGAGGGTGGTGGGGTTACGCGCCGGGCGGCTCGTCTTCGACAGGGCGCGCGAGGACGTCTCGCCGGAGGACCTCGCCCTCCTCTACCAGCCCGAGGGGGCGACCCCCTCTCCCGAGGAGGCGCGCGTCTTCGAGCCCGCCGCGAGAGGGGCGGTGCCGCGGTCGACGCTCCTCGTGGGCGCCTCCACCACCCCCGGCGAGTACCTGCTCCCGCGCCTGCTGCCGGACTTCCTGCGGGCCCACCCGGCGGTCCGCCTTCGCCTCACCGTCAAGGACACCGCCGAGGTCCTGGCCGACATCCTCGCCGGCCGGCTCGAGATGGGGTTCGTGGGCTCGCGGCACGACCACCCCGAGCTGCACTTCGAGGACTTCGGCGAGGACGAGATCGTGCTCGTCGGCGCGCCGGGCCTGGAGTTCGTCCCGCCCGGCCCCATCGCCGCCTCGCTCGTGACGCGGCTTCCTCGCGTGGACCGGGAAGCGGGCTCGGCGACGCGCGAGGTGGTGGAGGCGCAGATGGAGGCCATGGGCCTGGCCCTCCACCCCGACGCGGTGGAGCTCGAGGCCGGCAGCGTCGAGGCGCTCAAGGCCGCGGTCTCCGCCGGGGTGGGCGTGGGGTTCGCCTCGCGCCTCTCGGTGGCGGCCGACGTGGCCGCTGGGCGGCTGCGCATCGTGCCGGTGGAGGGGCTCCACGTGGCGCGCCGCTTCTTCGTCGTCTGGCGCCGCGGGTGCGAGCTTCCGCTCGCGGCCCAGAGCTTCCTCGCCCTGGCGCGACGGATCCAGGCCGGCGGGGCGGCCGTCGCATGAAGCTCGCGGAGCGCCGGCCCTGGTGGCTCTCCCTTCCGGGGCTCGTGCTGATCGCCGTCCTCGCCGCGGCCTGGCGCGGCTCCGGGGGGAGCCTCGCGGCGCTGTTCGGCCCCGAGGCACGCGGTGCCGCCGCCGAGTTCGCCCGCGGCTTCTGGCCGCCGGCCCATTCCGCGGGATTCCTCTCCGGAATCTGGCGGCCGCTCCTCGAGACGGTGGCCATCGCCGCCCTCGGCATGGGGCTCGCGCTCGCCCTCGGCTTCCCGCTCGCGCTGGCCGCCACCGCCCCGGAGGTCGCGGCGGCCTGCGGAGGCCGGCCCGGGCCGGGGCGGCGGGCCGCGTGGCTCGGCGCCCGGCTCGCCCTGGACGTCATGCGCTCGGTCCCGGAGCTCGTGTGGGCGCTGCTCTTCGTCCGGGCCCTCGGCATCGGCGCCGGGCCGGGCGTCCTCGCCATCGGCGTGGGCTACGCCGGCGTGGTGGGCAAGGTCTTCGCGGAGATCTTCGAGTCGGCCCCGCGAGAGCCTGCCCAGGCCCTGGCCGCCGCTGGGGCGCCGCCGCGCCGCGCTTTTGGCCTGGGCGCCCTCCCGGCGGCGCGGCCGCTCCTCGTATCCTACGCCCTCTACCGCTTCGACTGCGCGCTGCGCGCCTCGGCGGTGCTCGGCATCGTCGGAGCCGGCGGCGTGGGCCAGCAGGTGGAGCTGTCCCTCAAGATGCTGCGGTACGACGAGGTGGCCTCGTGGGTCCTCGCCCTCTTCGCGCTCGTCGCCGGCGTGGACCTCGTCTCCCAGCTCGTGCGCCGCCGCCTCGCGCTCCGCCGCTCGCTCTTCGCCGCCTCGCCCCGGATGTTGCTGCGCGATGCGATGGTCGCGGGCGCGCTGATCGCCGCCTTCGTCGCCTCGGCCCTCTTCCTCGATCTCGCGCCCGCGGACCTCGTCTCGGCCCGCGCCCGCGCCAGCATGGCCGCTTTCGCCCGGACGCTGTGGCCGCCCGACCTCGCTCCGGGCTTCCTCACCCGCATCCTTCCCGCGGCGGCCGAGACGCTGGCGGTGAGCGTCCTCGGGACGGCGATGGCCGCCATCCTCGGGCTCGCGCTCTCCTGGCCGGCGGCGCAACGCTTCCACCGCCTCGGCGCCGAGTACGAACGCGCGCCGCGCCGCGCCGCGCGGGCGGTCGTGGCGCTCGCCGCCCGCGCCGCGCTCAACCTCGGCCGCTCCCTGCCGGAGCTGCTCTGGGCGCTGCTCTTCGTGTTCGCGGTGGGGCTGGGCCCCTTCGCCGGCGCGCTGGCGCTGGGCGTGCACACGATGGGCGTGCTGGGCCGGCTCTACGCCGAAGCGCTCGAGGAGGCGCCGGAGGGGCCGGTGCTGGCGCTGCGCGGAACGGGGGCCTCGCTCCTCGGCGCGTCGCTGTTCGGCGCCTGGCCGCAGGCCTTCCCACAGATCGTGGCCTACACCCTCTACCGCTGGGAGGTGAACATCCGGGCCTCGGCGGTCCTGGGCGTCGTGGGCGCGGGCGGGCTCGGCCGGGAGCTCTACGTCTCGATCGGGCTCTTCGAGGGCCGCCGGACCGCCACGCTCGTCCTCGCCATCCTCGTCCTGGTGACCGCGGTGGACCTTTTCTCGGGCTGGCTGCGCGCCCGCATCCTCGGCGGGCCGGCCGCGGCGCCGCGCTCGCTGGCGCGCCCGGCCGAGGGCGAGGCGATCGAGGGAGTCGCCTAGTCCTTGATGAGGCCGGCGCTGCGCGCCGCCTCCTCGATGCTCCGGTAGTTCTCGGGACGGGTCTCGATGAACTTCCTCGTCCGCTGCAGGTCGAGGATGGCCTTCTGCTCCGGGTTCGCGGGGTCGAGGACCAGGAAGGCCTCCTTGATCTTCGCGACCAGCTTCGGATCGAGGTCGGCGCGCGCCGTCCAGTTGTAGTCGAAGAAGGCGGGCGTCGTGTAGAAGACCACGACCTTGGCCGGGTCCACCTTCTTCTCGTCGACGAGCTTCTGCCACACCGACTCGTTGAGCGCGCCGGCCTCCACCTTGCCCGACTCGACCCACTTGGCGGTCACGTCATGGGCGCCGGAGAACGAGTAGCGGGCGAAGTCCCTGTCTGGATCGATGCCGGCCTGGAGCAGGAAGTAGCGCGGCATGAGGTGGCCGGAGGTGGAGCTGACGGATCCGAAGGCGAAGGTCTTGCCCTTCAGGTCGGCGAGCGATCGGATTCCCGAGCGCGGCGCGGCGATGAACTTCGAGTGGAAGCGGGCGTCCTCCTCCCGCTGCACGAGGGGGATGGCGTCCCCGGTGCGCCGGCGCGCCTGGACGAAGGTGAAGCCGCCGTACCAGACGAGGTCGAGCTTGCCGGCGGCGAGCCCTTCCACCGTGGCCGGGTAGTCGGTGACCGGCAGGAACTTCACCTCCATCCCGAGCCGCTTCTCGAGGTAGTCGCCGAGCGGCTTGAACTTGCGGATGAGTTCGGTGGGCGACTCGTCCGGGATGGCGGAGACGCGGAGCGGCTCGGCGGCCAAGGCGGCGCCGGCGAGGGACATGGCGATCGCGGCGATGGTGAGGAACCTGGGGACGTTCACGTCGACCCTCCAGTCGATGCTGCGTGTCTTCGCCGCTTAAGGAGCAGGTGCGCGTGATGCCAAGGGAATTTCGGGGCCTCCGCCTTCCCCGTAGCGGTCTCGCCGCGCCGCGTCATATTATGGGTTATTGGCCAGGAGGCGCGACGTGATGGACAAGAAGACCGCGAGCTTCGTGCAGTCCTTGTGCATGGGGGAGATCGAGGACGAGATCCTCGTCCCCTTCCCCGAGATGAAGAAGGCCGAGAAGGAGACGCTCGAGCAGGTCCTCGCATCGGTGCGCTCCTTGCTCGCCCCCCGCGAGAAGGACTTCCGCGAGTGGGACGTCCGCGGCGAGATGCCCGCCGCCTTCGTCCAGGAGCTCAAGTCCTTCGGCCTCTTCGGCCTCGTCATCCCCGAGGAGTACGGCGGTCTCGGCTTCGGCTCCTTCGCCTACTCCCGCGTCCTCCAGGAGATCGCCCGCTACGACGGGTCGGTCGCCCTCACGGTGGGCGCCCACAGCTCCATCGGAATGCGCGGCCTCCTGCTCTTCGGCACCGACGCCCAGAGGAAGCGCTGGCTTCCGAAGCTCGCCTCGGGCGAGCTCATCGCCGCCTTCTGCCTCACCGAGCCGGGCGCCGGCTCCGATGCCGCCTCCATCCGCACCACCGCGGTGCGGCAGGGCGACCACTGGATCCTGAACGGCGACAAGCTCTGGATCACCAACGGCGGCATGGCCGGCCTCTTCACCGTCTTCGCGAAGACCCCCGACGCCTCGGGCGAGGGCAAGGCCCACATGACGGCCTTCGTGGTGACCCGGGACATGCCCGGCGTCTCGGTCGGCCCGCACGAGGACAAGATGGGCATCCGCGCCAGCTCCACCACCACGGTGAGCTTCGCCGACGTGAAGGTGCCGGACGATCACGTGCTCGGCGAGGTCGGCAAGGGCTTCAAGGCGGCCATGCGCATCCTCAACGCGGGCCGCACCGGCCTCGGCGGAGGCTGCATCGGCGGCATGAAGCGGCTCATCGCGCTCGCCACCAAGCAGGCGAAGGAGCGGCAGCAGTTCGGCCGGCCCATCTCCGACTTCGGCCTCGTGAAGCAGAAGGTGGGCGAGATGGTGGTGGACTGCTACGCCACCGAGGCGGTGGTGAGCGTGGTCGGCGGCCTCATCGACCAGGGGTACCAGGACTACCAGGTGGAAGCGGCCATCTCCAAGGTCTTCGCCACCGAGGCGCTGTGGCGCACCTCGGACGAGGCGCTGCAGATCGCCGGCGGCAACGGCTTCATGCGCGAGTTCCCGTACGAGCGCGCCATGCGCGACTCGCGCATCAACCGGATCTTCGAGGGCACGAACGAGATCCTGCGCCTGTTCATCGCCCTCACCGCCATCAACGACGTGGGGGCACAGCTCAAGGAGCTGGCCTCGAGCATGCGGGGCGTCCTCGCCGACCCCATCAAGGGGTTCGGCGTGCTCTCGGAATACGCGCTCAAGCAGGCCTCGATCACCACCGGCCTCGTGGGCGAGAAGCGGAGCTTCAAGCTCCTGCACCCCGCCCTGAAGGAGGAGTCCGGCCTCTTCGAGGAGGCGACGCGCGACCTCGCGGCCGCCGCCGACCGGATCCTGCGCAAGCACGGCAAGAAGATCATCGACAAGCAGTTCGCGCTGCGCCGGCTCGCGGACATCCTCATCGACCTCTTCGTCCTCGCCTGCGTGCTGTCGCGGGTGAACGCCGCCGTGGAGGAGAAGGGCGTGGAGGGGGCGGCGCGGGAGCGGCAGATCCTGACGATCTTCAGCGTCCGGTCCCGCCGCCGCGTCCGGCACCTCATCCGCCGCATCGACGACAACGACGACGAGGAGGTGAAGGCGCTCGCCGACGACGCCTTCGAGCGCGAGGCGTTCGGCTGGGACGTCCTCTGACGTCGATCCCGCTCCGGAGCCGAGCCGCGGGGTGAGGGCTCGTCCTCCGCCCAGGCATCGGCGCACTCCGAGTGAGGTTCGGCAGTCCCACGGGTCGGGGACAACCCGCTTCCGTAGGCCGGCGGGTGACCACAACCCCTCGGAATCTGGAGGTTCTGGGCCGAATGGGGGTGGCCTCCTGGTTGCACTGATGGCGAAGGTGAGGAGACCCGAGACCATGACCTGTCCCCACCTCCCGGAGTGCCCCCTGTCCGGCCGGCTGTCGACGAAGGCCGCGCTGCGCGTATGGCACGTCTTCTACTGCGAGCACGATTTCGCGCGGTGCGCCCGGCTCCGCCGGATGCGGTCGGGCGAGCTCGTCCCCCTGAACCTGCTCCCCGACGGCTCGTCGCTCGCGACCTCGCCCGCCGCGCCCTGAGCGGCGAGGCCCTCGTCAGCCCGCCGCGGGCTCGAAAGCGAGCTCGGTCGTGATGGCGATGGCCGCCTTCAAGGACAGGTAGATCGGGCAGCCGTCGGCGAAGAAGCCGTGCACGCGCTCCGCCACGGGCCGGTCCTCCTCGCGCGCCCGCAGCCGCAGCCGCACGTGGATGCGCTTCACGACGAGCACCTTGCCCTCGAGCTCCACCTCGCCCACCGCCTCGCCCACGAGCCGTCCCTCGTCCGCCTTCACCTGGCGCGCCTCCAGCGCGCCTCCGAAGGTCCCGGTGAGTCAGCCGGCCGCGGCGGCCACCAGGTAGTCGAGCGTCGTGGCGTGGGGCTCGAACGTCCCCGGCGCCCGGCCGTAGTGCTCGGCGACGGCGCCGTGGACGCCGAAGGCGACCGGCGCCGCCTCACCCGGCAGGAAGGCGCGGCGCAGCGGTCCCTTCACCCGCTCGATGCGGACCTCGGAACGGTAGGCGATCGCGGCCATGGGAGGCTCCTAGCGACGCACCGAGCACGCCGCTACTTCTTCTCGCAGGCCGCCTCGGCGTGGTGGAACACCTCTCGTTCCTCCGGAGCCTCCTTCGCGACTCGCGCCCGCACGGCGGCACAGCCCGCCTCTCCGGCGTGCCGCGCCAGCACCTCCGCCGCCACGGCGCGGGCTCGCGCCGGGCCTGGCGCCTCGAGCACCGGACGGATGACCGGGAGCAGCCTGTCCGGGGGAAGCATCCTGCCCGCCGCGCGCAGGGCCGCCGCGCGAACGGCAAAGGGCTCGCTCTCGGACCGCACGAGGCCGAGCACCGTCCCTTGAGCTTCGAGGCCACCGATCGCCGCGAGCCCGTCGACCGCCCGGGCGCGGTGGGGCGGGAACTGGTCCGGGCTCGTGGCCAGCTCCTTCAGGACGGGGATGGCACCGGGGCCGAGGGCCTGCCACTGAGAGGGCCGGATGGGCGTGTCGATGGAGCCGAGGAAGGCCTCGATGCGCTTGCGGACCTCTGCCGCGGATGGCTCGGGCGGTCGCGGCACCTCCGCGGCGGGCGCAGGCGGGGCGGTCCTCCCGATCCCGGCGAGGGCGACGGCGAGGAGCGCGGCGAGTGCGGGTCCGGTCATGGAAGCGTCCCCCTATCGGACGAGCGGATTGGCGCGCACGATCGCGCCCTGCTCGGGCGAGACGAGCCCCTGCGAGGCGCCGGAGAGCAGCCAGAACATGAGGTTGTCCGCGCCGGCGCACGTCGTGCTCGCGCTGCAGTCCTGGCCGTCGACGAAGTAGGGGTTCGAGACCGGCGGCCCGAACGCCGTCTGGCAGGTCGCGGTCGATGACGCCGGCTTGCAGAGCGTGCAGGGGCAGGTGGGCGTGTCGGCGACGGGATCGAAGTAGGCTCCCGGAGCCTCGGTCGTGTGGTAGAGGCCGAGGAAGTGGCCGGCCTCGTGTGCCGCGATGAGGGCGATGACGTCGTTGCCGCAGTTCAGGTTGATCCCCCCGCTGCAGGCTCCCAGTGCCCGGACCTGCCCCAGATAGGCGGCAGAGACCGCCGCCCCGCTGGCGATCGTCCCCCCGAAGCTCGCGGGGCCCGGAATCGTCCCGTCCACGCCGACCACCGTGCCGCCGGTGGTGTTCGCCGATTGGATGTCGTCCACCAGGAAGAAGTTCACGGCGTTCGCCGGCATCGCCAGCGTCAGCATCTGCGAGAGCGTGCCGCAAGCATCCGCGGTGTCGGCGTTCACGCCGGTGGCGTACCGCTGCTTGGCCCACGCCGGCACGTCGTAGAACGTGACTCGTCCCAGGCACAGGCCGGCGTTGGCGAAGAGCGTGGCGAGCGTCGAGACCACCCGCCCCAGGTTCGCGTTGGTCACCGCCGTGGCGCTCGTGATGGGGAGACTGGTGACGAGGTAGAAGGCGACGTCGATCGTGCCCGTCGAGGGGACCGGGCCGGACTTGGTGACGACCGTGACGTCGTAGGTGGAGGCGGGGAAGACCCCGCCGTCTCCGACCGCGCAGCCGGGCGTGCCTGAGCACTCGTAGGCGAAGTCGCTCACCACGGCGGACCAGCTTCCGGCCGGCACGCCGCCGTCGAGCATCCGCGAGGTGTTGGGGATGGTCATGGTTCCGACCCAGGGCGAGGCCCCGGCGTAGTACACGTCCGTGCCTCCGTCGGCCGCCGGGTCGGCCGGGGGCAGGACGTTGTCGTCGTAGATCTTCTGCCCGCCCGCGGTCACGGTCAGTGGCACCACGCTGTTGTCGATCGCCGAGCCGAGGTAGTTCACGGTTCGCGGCATCGCGGCGTTCGTCCCCTGGGACACGATGCTCACGCTGCCGGTGCCGGCCGCGACCTCGAAGGTCACGGTCTCGCCGACGGCCCTCGTGCCGAGGTGGAGGACCCCGCCGTCGGGGAGGCCGCAGCTCGTCGCGGCCGGCAGGAGCACGCAGCTCGCCGGAGGCGACGACGGACCCGCCGTCCCGCCGGCGACGAGCGTGGGGCTGCCGGGGGGTGTGCAGGTCCCCGCGGGATCCGGCGGAACGCACACCGGCTCGTAGCGGGATCCCGACCCGGAGCCGCCGTGGCAGGCGGCGAGGAAACCGGCGAGCGCCACGAGCGGAACGAGGGGGTCACGGGCTCGAGTCATGGGCTCGAATTCTACTCCACGCCGGGTGGTGCTCCGCCATGACAAAGCCACGTCCCTGCCTCAAGCCTTGTGCCTCCTCGCCTGCGTCTCCTGCGGCAGCAGACACGCGAACAGGACCTCGTGCACCGGGGTCGGAACGCCGGCCCGGGCGCCGAGCCGCACCACCGCCCCGGTCTGCTCGAAGAGCTCGGAGGGCTTGCCGGCCACGATGTCCCGGTGCATCGAGGCCGTGCCGTCCACCGGCAGGGAGTCGAGGCGCGCCAGCGTCCGGTCGATGGCGTCGGCGGGGAGCGCCACGCCCCGCGCCTTCGCCACCGCCGCCACCTCGCGCATGGTGGAGACGAGGAGCACGCGCGTCTCGGATGTCTCTCGGACGACGCCGATGGGGGCCCGGGTCGCCGCCCCCACGCTGCCGAACGGGTCGATGAAGAGGAACTTCTCCCACAGCGCGACCTCGATGTCCGGCACCACCGCCGCCTCCATCCCGGCCTTGCGCAGGGCGGCGGCGAGCCGCTCCAGCCGCTCGCTCCCGCCGCCGCGCAGCTCGCCCAGGGTGACGCGCGGCGCGGGGCCGACGTGCCGGACGACGCCCGGCGCCTCGATCCAGGCGAAGACATGGGTGAGGCCGCCCGCCACCGGCCCCTCGCCCAGGGCGGCGGCGAGCGTCCCCGCCGCCTCGACTCCGTTCTCCATCGGCACCACCACCGTCCCGGGGCCGACGAGCGGGCGGAGCCGCGGAGCCACCTCCTCCACCTGCCAGGCCTTCACCGCCACCAGCACCGCGTCGGCCTTCCCGATGGCCGCGGGGTCCTCGGCGGCGGGTGCGCGCACCGCGAACGTCCCGAGCGAGCTTCGCACCTCGAGGCCGCCTCCCCGGAGGGCCTCGAGGTGGCGGCCGCGGGCGACGAAGGCGACGTCCTCCCCGCTCCGGTGCAGCAGTCCTCCGAACAGCCCGCCCACCCCTCCCGCTCCGACGACGACGATTCGCATGGCGATCCTCCTCAGAGCTGCGCTGCCCAGCGGCGGAAGAGCGGTAGGGCGTGGCGCTCCAGGCCGGCGAGGTGCGTCCGGGCGCCGTGCAGGATGGCGTCGGCGGTCACGTCCGCCTCCTCCAGCTCGGCCTCGAAGGCCGCCGCCATCTCGGCGACCTGTCGGGCGGTGACCTCGACGTGGAACAGCAGGCCCCAGGCCTTTCCGTGGCGGAAGGCCTGGGTGGCGGTGCGCTCGCTGCGGGCGAGGCGGACGGCACCCATCGGCAGGTCGAAGACGTCCCCGTGCCAGTGGAGCGCGTGGAAGGACCCCGGCAGCGGGGCGAAGAGCGGGTCCTCGCGCGCGGCGGGCTCGAGCGTCACCGGGTACCACCCGATCTCCTGCGCCGGTCCCTTCTCGACGCGGGCGCCGAGCGCCGCCGCGAGGAGCTGGCTGCCGAGGCAGACTCCGAGCACCGGAAGCCCGCTGGCCAGGGCCGACGCGATGAGCTTCAGCTCCTCGCGGAGGTGGGGGTGACGATCCGCCTCGTAGACGGCCATGGGGCCGCCCATGACGACGAGGCCGTCGAGGCCGGCGGCGTCGCCCGGCACCGGCTCGCCCCCATACGGGTGGACCACCTCCACGGCGACGCCATCGCCCAGGAGCGCCGTGGCGACGAGCGACGGCGGCTCCACCGCGACGTGCTGGACGGCGAGCACCCTCTTGCGCTTTCGGGCCGCCATGGCGGCGGGGATCATAGCGGGCGTCGAGGCCGCCGTCCCGGGCCAGGCCACATGGGTGTACTTGAGCGGGCCCGGCGAGCCCCTTAGGAACGGGGTCGGAGGCAAGGATGATCTCGATCCGCAAGGCGGAGGAGCGCGGCCACTTCGACCACGGCTGGCTCGACACCCGCCACACCTTCTCGTTCGCCGACTACCACGACGCGAAGTTCATGGGCTTCCGGGCGCTTCGCGTCATCAACGAGGACCGCGTGCAGCCGGGCCAGGGCTTCGGCACCCACCCGCACCGGGACATGGAGATCATCTCGTACGTTCTCGAGGGGGCGCTCGCCCACCAGGACAGCATGGGCAACGGCTCCGCCATCCGGCCGGGCGACGTGCAGCGGATGACCGCCGGGACGGGCGTGCTCCACAGCGAGTTCAACCACTCGAAGGACCGGGTGGTCCACTTCCTCCAGATCTGGATCCTGCCCGCGCGGCCCGGCCTCGCGCCCGGCTACGAGCAGAAGACCTTCTCGCCCGAGGAGAAGCGCGGGCGGCTCCGGCTCGTCGCCTCGCCCGACGGGCGGGACGGATCGGTCGTCATCCACCAGGACGCGCGGCTCCACGTGACGCTCCTCGGCCCGGACGAGGAGGTCTCGCTCCCGCTCGCAGCCGGCCGGCACGCCTGGGTCCAGGTGGCGCGGGGCGAGGTGGATCTGAACGGAGAACGGCTCCGGGTCGGCGACGGCGCGGCCGTGTCCGACGAGAAGGCCGTCGCCCTGCGCGGGCGCCACGACGCCGAGGTGCTGGTGTTCGACCTCGCATGACCGCGGCATCTCGTCGCGGGCGGCGGGCCGGTTCCGGCATTATGACGGGCGCCGTGAGCAGCCGTCCATGACACGCTGCCAGCCCCTCCCGCTCGCGGCGCTCATGCCGCTCGCGGCCGTCCTGCTCGCCTTCCCCCGGCCGGCGGCGGCCTGCTCGGTGTGCGCCTGCGGCGACGCGCTCGTCGCCGTCGCGGAGATGCCCGGGAACGTGGGCCAGCTCCGGCTCACGCTCGAGACCGAGATCCTCACCATGACGGCCGCGAGCGAGTCCAGCCCGGGCATGACCGACGCCCTCACGCAGTACACCCTGCGCCTCGGCACCGTCTGGTCGCCGGTCGACCGCCTGAGCGTCGTGCTGACCGTCCCGGTGACGCGCAAGGTGATGCGGATGGAGGGGATGGGCATGGACCAGCCGGCCTCGGACGAGACCGGCCTCGGCGACGTCGACCTCGGCGCTCGCTGGTTCGCCTGGGAGTCGGTGGACTTTGGCGCCCGCTCGCGCCAGTCGCTGGCGCTCCTCGCCGGCGCGTCCCTGCCGACCGGCCCGGACGGCGCCACCGCGGGCGGCGTCCGGGTGGACCAGCACGGACAGCTCGGGACCGGCGGCTTCGGGCCGTATGCCGGCATCTTCTACCGCCTCGCGGGCGAGGTCTGGAGCGGCTTCGCCACCGCCAGCGCCCGCTACCGGACCTCGAGCTCCTACGGCTACCGGTACGGCGAGGCGCTCGTCTGGAGCGTACAGGCCCAGGCCCAGCCACTCCCCTGGCTGGTCGCCGCGCTGGGGGTGGACGGCCGTGCTGCCGCCGCCGACCGGGACTCGGGCGCCACCGTGGCGAACACCGGAGGCCTCGTCCTCGCGGCCGCGCCCGGCCTCCACTTCGAGGTCGCGAAGGGCGGCTGGCTCTTCGTTCGCGCGCAGGTCCCGTTCTACACGCGGCTCCTCGGCGAGCAGACGGTGGGGCCGGTCTGGACCGCCGGCATCCGCTACGAGACGCCGTAGCCTCCCTCAGGGCGCCGGCCGCTCCGCGGCGAGCTTGCGCGCCGCCCCCTCGACGGCTGCGATCACCGCCGGCACCTGGGTCCGGTTTCCGCGGTCCACGATCCAGGCCGGGATGTCGCCCCCGGGGTCGAGGGCGAGCCAGTAGCTGAAGCGCGACGCGCCGCCGTCCGGCGCCACCTTCCACGCGCCGCGGTTCCTGCGCGTGCGGACGACGCCCTGCGGCGGCGGGGGACCGCGACCCTCGTCGAGCTCCCAGGCGAGCTCGAATCCGGTTCCTTCCGCGAGCCCGTCGCGTCGGATCTCCACCCGCAGCGTCTGGTCGCGGTCGCTCGCGACCGGCGGGCTGAAGCGCTCGTAGACCCAGGACACCTTGCAGCCGGGCGGCCCGATCGCCCCGTCCGCGCATTGCTCGGCGGCGACGACGCGCCGGTCCACGAGATAGGGGGCCACGCCGGGATGGCGCGCCGGCTCGAGCAGCACCTCGCGCACCGCCCAGGCCGGCGCGTCCATCCGGCCGTCGGCGCGGAGCGCGACGCCGGACGGTCCATCATCGGCGCGCCGGTAGAGCCGTCCCTGCGGGAAGCTCGTCAAGAGCACCCAGCCGGCCGCGGCAAGGGCAAGGCGCAGGACGGGCCAGCTCACCCCGACAGCCTAGCAAGAACGGTGCCCGGGCGCGCCGCTTCCCGGCCGGGGCGTGGCGCGCTGGGCGCCCCCGTGAAATAAGACCGGCCGTCACGGCGTAGGGAGGGGACTCGCCATGTCGCCCTCCGAAGCGCTCTCCGAGACCTTCGTGTCGCCGATCCGCGGCCTGCCAGCCCTCGCCGAGCGGCGCAGCTTCCTGCCGGCCCTCGCCGCCTCCACGGTCGCGGCCCTCCTCTTCGCCGCGGCGGCCGTGCCGCGCCTCGATTTCGAGCGCGCGGCGGGCGACGCCTTCGACCGCGCTGCCGACGCGTCCCAGGCGACCCCGCACCAGCGCGAGCAGGCGCTCGTCTCGGCGCGCAAGGCCGGCGCCGTCCGCGAGGTCGGCACCGCGCTCCTCGGCCCGTCGCTCGCGGCGCTGGGCGCGGCGGCGTTCCTGTGGCTCGGGCTGCGGGTCGCCGGCGGGCGCCCCGGCTTCCCCGAAACCTTCTCGGTCGCCTCCTACGCTCTGCTTCCCATCGCGCTCCGCACGCTCCTCTCCATTCCGGCGGCCTTCCACCGGGAGCGCATCCCGGTCGAGGACGCGGGCCGGCTCCTGCCGTCGAGCCTGGGGGCGTTCCTGCCCGTGGACGCGCGCGGGCCGCTCGCGGGCATGCTCCACTCGGTGGACCTCTTCTCGCTCTGGTCGGTCGCGCTCTGCGCCGTGGGGATGGCCGCGGTGGCCCGCGTCTCGCTGCGCCGGGCGGCCACCGCCGCGGTGGTCCTGTGGCTCGGCTACGTCGGCGTGGTGAAGGTGGCGCTGCCGTCGCTCGCCGGGGGGGGCGCGCCGTGACCCGCTCCGCCGCGCTCCGCTCCGCCATACTCCTCGCACTCCTCGCGCCGGCACATACGCCGGCCGCGCACCTCACCCTCGACGAGGCCCTCGACGCGGCGGCCCGCGCCAACGCCGACCTGGCGCTCGCCCGGGCCCAGCGGGACACGGCCGGCGTGGACCTGTACGAGAGCTACCAGGGGCTCCTGCCGCGGCTCGACCTCAGCGCCTCCTTCGGCCGCAGCTTCCTCGGCGCGCAGCGATCGGTGAACGTGGTCCCGCTGCTCATCAAGGATCCGGCCAGCGGCAACTACTCCCTCGGCTACGAGCGCCAGGACATCTACACTCCGCCGGGCGACTTCCCCGACTACCAGCTCGGACTCGTCCTCCGCCAGCCGCTCTTCGACGGCTTCGCCGCCTGGAACCAGGTCGCGCGATCGAGGAGCGCCGCGCGCGCGGCCGACCGCGAGCTCGACGAGGAGGGCCTCCGGATCTCCTTCGACGTGACGCGGCGCTTCTACGAGCTGGTGAAGGCGGAGCAGTCGCTCGCCGTCCTCCAGGAGACCGCCGCGCGCTCGGAGGAGCTGGTCAGGCGCGCGGACGCGCTCTTCGCCGCGGGGCGCGGCTCCAAGGCCGACACCTACGCCGCCCGCGTGAACCTGGGCAACGACCGGATCGCCGTGGAGGCGCAGCGGTCCAGGGTGGAGCAGGCCCGCGCCGACCTCGCGGTGGCGCTGGGCCGGAACGCGGATCCCGAGCTCTCCGCGGTGCCGCCCTCGACCCTGGACGGAGCGGGCGCCCCGGCCGGCGTGGAGCCGCCGCCTGCCGGCGCGCTGCTCGACCGGGCGCGCCGGGCGCGGCCGCTGCTCCAGGCCCGGTCCGCGCTCGTCGGCACCGCCGACCTCGACGTGAAGGTGGCCCACGGTGGCTGGTGGCCGGTGCTCTTCCTCGAGGGGACCTACCTCCGGCAGGGCACGAGCCTCCGCGGAGCCGGGGGGGTGTACGACGACCTCTCCCGGCAGTACTCCGGCCTCGCCCGGCTGGTGGTGCAGTGGAACCTGTTCTCCGGCCGCCAGACCGCGGCGGCGGAGCGGCGGGCCGAGGTGGCCGCGCACCGCGCCCGCCTCCAGGCGGAGCAGGCCGAGCAGCAGGTCTCGGCCGAGATCGCCCGGGCCCGGAGCGCCGTGGTGGCGCTCGCCCGCTCCGCCGCCCTCTCCCGGGAGAACCTGTCCGCCGCCGAGAGCGGGCTCCGCCTCGCGCGCGAGCGGCTCGACGCCGGCGCCGCGAGCCAGCTCGAGGTCCGCGACGCGGCGCTCAAGCTGGCGCAGGCGAAGCTGGACCTCCTCTCCGCCCGCATCGATCATGCCGTCGCCGTCGCGGACCTGAACCGCGCCGTCGGCGGCACGCTCTAGGTGATGCCATGGAAACCGCCCGCTCCGTTCCCGCCTCCGTCTCCGAGCCGGCCCCCGACGCTTCCGCCACGACCCCGCTCGCCGGGTCCGAGCCGCCGGCGCGGATGAGCTGGCCGCGGCGCGGCGCCGCCGCCGCCTTCGCGGTCGCGGTGGCCGGCATCGTCGCCGCCTCGCTCCGCCCGCGGCCCGAGCCCCCGGTGCCCGTGCAGATCGTCGCCGCGCGCACGGGGGCCATCACCCGCACGGTGAGCGCCGCCGGGAAGCTGCAGGCCGCGACGCAGGTGAAGCTCTCGTCCAACCTCTCCGGCGACCTGCTCGAGCTGCCGGTGCGTGAGGGGGACCGCGTCGTGAAGGGGCAGTTCATCGGCCGCATCGACTCGCGCCGGTATGCCGCCCAGGTGCGGCAGCAGGAGGCGAACCGCGCCAGCGCCTCGGCCGAGCTGGCCGGCGCCCAGGCGGTCGTGTCGCGGCTCGAGGCGGAGCTCGCACGCGTGAAGCGGCTCTTCGGGAGCGGCGACGCCAGCCAGGCCGAGCTGGAGCGGGCCGAGAACGACCTGCGCGCGGAGCAGGCCCGGGCGCTCGGGGCGCGGGAGCGCATCGCGCAGGCCGACGCCGCTCTCGCCGAGGCACGGCACTTCCTCTCCATGACCACGCTCGTTTCCCCCATCGACGGTGTCGTCACCTCCCGCCAGAAGCAGGTGGGCGAGCGGGTGCGCGGCAGCGACTTCAACGAGGACGTCATCGTCATCGTCGCCACCCTGTCCGCCATGGAGGCCAAGGTGGAGGTGGGAGAGCACGAGGTGGTCTACCTGCACGAGGGCGACCCGGCGCAGATCGAGATCGACGCCTTCCCGGACCGGAAGTGGCCGGCCCAGGTGATCGAGATCGCGAAGAACGCCAACGTGAGGAACCCGGGAACCGAGGCGGAGGTGACCACCTTCCCGGTCCGGCTCGCCCTCACGGCGCCCGTTCCCGGAGCCCTGCCCGGGATGAGCGCCCAGGCCACCGTCTCCACCGAGACCCGCGAGGGGGCGGTGGTGGTCCCGCTCCAGGCGGTGACGGTGCGGCCGGAGCGGGAGATCGAGGGCAAGGGGGCGCGCGACCCCGCAGCGGAGGTGCCGGGAGCGGCGCCCGGCGCGAAGCCGCGCCGCGAGGCGATGCGCAAGGTGGTCTTCGCCGTCGAGGCCGGAGTGGCGAGGCTGCGACCGGTGGAGACCGGCCTCGCCAGCGAGACCGAGATCGAGATCGCGAAGGGGCTCCAGGGCGGCGCGCAGGTGGTCGAGGGGCCGTACAAGATCCTGGCCCGGGAGCTCGCCGACGGCAAGCCGGTCCGCCCGCAGAAGCCGGGCGAGGGATCGAAGGCCCCGTGAGCGCCGCCCTCCTCTCCCTCTCCGGCATCTCCCGCGTCTACCGCGTGGGGTCGGAGGCGGTGCGCGCCCTCGACGCCGTCTCCTTCGAGGTCCGCCGTGGCGAGTGGCTGGCGGTAGTGGGGCAGTCGGGCTCGGGAAAGTCCACGCTCATGAACGTGCTGGGCTGCCTCGACACCCCGACCGCCGGCACCTACCGCATCAACGGCTCCGACGTGCGCGGCCTCTCCGACGACGCGCTGGCCGACCTGCGCAACCGCGAGATCGGCTTCGTCTTCCAGACCTTCCAGCTCCTGCCGCGCTCCACGGCCCTCGCCAACGTCGAGCTGCCGCTCGTCTACCGGGGCCTGCCGCGCCACGAGCGCCGCGCCCGGGCCGAGGGTGCGCTCCAGGCGGTGGGGCTCGCCGACCGCATGCACCACCGGCCGAACGAGCTGTCGGGCGGCCAGCGCCAGCGCGTGGCCATCGCCCGCGCGCTCGTGGGCGAGCCCTCGCTGCTGCTCGCCGACGAGCCGACCGGCAACCTGGACAGCGCTACCGGGGACGAGATCGTCCGGCTCTTCGCCGAGCTGCACGGGCGCGGCCACACCATCCTCCTCGTCACCCACGAGCCCCGGCTGGCCGCGCGCTGCCCGCGCGCCATCCGTCTGTCCGACGGGCGGGTGGTGGCCGACGGCGCGGGGCGCGAGGTGGCGCTCCTCGGCGCGCCCCGGGTGGTGAGCGCATGAGGCGGCTGCGGCGCGCCGGCGCGGAGCTCCTCGAGGGCCTCCGCATCGCTCTCGGCGCCCTCGCCAGCCACCGGCTGCGGACCTTCCTCACCACGCTGGGCATCGTCATCGGCGTCATGACGGTCATCGCCATCGTGGCGGTGATCCAGGGCCTGGACCGCAGCTTCGAGGCGCAGATCCAGAGCTTCGGCGCCCACACCCTGTACGTGGACAAGTGGAAGTGGCTGAACCTCTCGGGCGACTGGTGGAGGATGCGCAACCGCAAGCCCATCGGGAATCGGGAGCTCGCCGCCATCTCCCGCGAGTCGCGCCTGGCCGTGGCCGCGGCGCCGATGACCTGGTCCCGGTCCACCGTGAGCCGCGGCGCGAAGGAGCTGACGAGCGTCCAGGTGAACGGCACCAACTCCGAGTACCTCGCCACCGGCGGCGGCGCGGTGCGGGACGGGCGCTTCCTCGCCGAGACCGACGTGGAGCTGGCGCGGCCGGTGGCGGTCCTGGGAGCGGACGTGGTGGACCAGCTCTTCCCGGGCGCCGCTCCCTCGACCGTCGTCGGTGAGCGGGTGCTCGTCGCCGGTCGGCCCTTCACGG
>Ga0153915_10001884_pt1 | contig 19309 bp, 13 predicted proteins | sample Opewatmetagenome_2_FD_107003 | JGI IMG/M metagenome (GOLD analysis project Ga0153915, IMG submission 107003) | Freshwater wetland microbial communities from Ohio, USA - Open water 3 Core 3 Depth 3 metaG | ecosystem: Environmental > Aquatic > Freshwater > Wetlands | place: USA: Ohio, Lake Erie...
AATAATAACCATTAGATGAAACGAGCATGCTTGTAAAAGCGCCCAAGCGTTGTATAATTAGGGCATGCGGCGTGCATACTACCTTAATTTAAAAATAGATATTATAGTATGAAACGAGCATGCTTGTACCAGGCACCCAAGCAGATGATAATCGGCATGCGGTGTTCCATCTGTCCTTAAACAAAAAAATAGTAGAAGATGAAAAAACAAGCAGACATTGGATTGATCGGGTTAGCCGTTATGGGTGAAAACCTGGTATTGAACATGGAAAGTAAGGGGTATACGGTGGCGGTTTTCAACCGTACTGTTGAAAAAGTAGACCAGTTCATTGCTGGTCGGGGTGCCGGAAAAAAATTCATTGGAACACATTCGATTGCTGAACTATGTGCTTCACTCGAAAGGCCTCGTAAAGTGATGATGCTCGTAAAAGCCGGAAAGCCGGTTGACGATTTCATCGATCAGATTATTCCACATCTGGAACCAGGCGATATTATCATTGATGGTGGTAATTCTCATTTTCCGGATACGATCCGCAGGACCAGATATGTGGAAAGTAAAGGTTTATTGTACATTGGAACAGGTGTTTCAGGAGGAGAAGAAGGAGCACTGAACGGGCCCTCCATGATGCCTGGCGGATCTCCCGCTGCCTGGCCTGCTGTCAAAGATATTTTCCAGGCCATTTGTGCCAAGGTTGAAGATGGTTCTCCTTGCTGCGACTGGGTTGGAGAAGGCGGTGCCGGTCATTTTGTAAAAATGGTTCACAATGGTATCGAATACGGAGATATGCAAATCATCTGTGAAGCCTATCAGGTGATGAAGGAGTTACTTGGCATGAATGCCGGTGAAATGCATCAAGTGTTCAAAACATGGAACGAAGGTGATCTTGATTCCTATTTGATTGAAATTACCCGTGACATTATGGCCTACAAAGATGAAAAAGGTGAGGCACTGGTTGAAAAGATTTTAGATACAGCTGGTCAGAAAGGTACTGGTAAATGGACAGGCGTTGCCGCGCTTGATTTAGGAATTCCATTGACACTCATCGGAGAATCTGTCTTTGCCCGTTGTTTGTCTGCACAGAAGGACATCCGCGTAGAAGCTTCGAAAATACTTAACGGCCCTTCAACTATCTTTAATGGTGATAAAGCTCAGATGATTTCTGATCTCAAAGACGCCTTGTTTGCAGCTAAGATTATTTCTTATGCACAAGGTTACAACCTGATGATGGAAGCAGCAAAAGAGTATGGCTGGAATCTGAATTATGGTGGTATTGCTCTTATGTGGCGCGGAGGTTGTATTATTCGTTCCGTGTTCCTGGGGGACATCAAAAAAGCCTTTGACAAGAATCCGAACTTGACTAATCTATTGCTTGATCCCTATTTCAAAAACAAGGTGGAAGCTGCTCAGGCAGGATGGCGTCGTGTTTGTGCCACGGCTCTTACCTATGGCATTCCTGTTCCTTCACTGACAACAGCACTATGCTATTTTGACGGTATTCGTTGTAAACGTCTGCCAGCTAATCTGCTGCAGGCTCAGCGGGACTATTTTGGTGCTCACACCTATGAACGTGTTGACAGGCCAAGAGGAGAATTCTTTCATACCAACTGGACGGGTAAAGGTGGAGATACCGCATCATCCACCTACGTTGTGTAGTAGCATAAAAAGAAGCCGTTGCAACATCACGTTGGAACGGCTCGACTGTATATAGAGGAAATTAAAAAGAGTCTTTACTTGAATAAGGCCTTCGCTTTTGCGGAGGCTTTGTTGTTAAGATGCATGAAATAAAAAAACGCTACAAGATTGAGGTTTTTTTTAAACATTTTCAAAGAAATCAGGTATTGATCGTTAGCCGGTCAGAAACGATAGGCAAGGCATATACCAGACTGTTCAGTAGAAAAATAGGGTGCAATAGCCACATTTTTCCTAAAAAGAGGCATGAGAGCATCATATGCCCAATAAACACCATTAGTGACAAATGTACCAACAGCAGCTCCCATTAATACATCACTCAGATAATGTCGATTTCTTGCAACGCGTGAATAGGCAACCCAGGTAGCCATCGTGTATCCACCAATAGAGATCCAGGGTGAAACGTCTCCGAATTCCCTGTGTAACAACGTGGCTGCAACAAAAGCCATGGATGCATGTTGAGAGGGAAACGAATCATCTCCGTCACTATCCGGTCTTTTCACTTTCGTCCAGATTTTTGTGCGATATATGACAAAATCAGCCAGAATGTATGATGCTGCAATCAATCCAGCTTGATGCAGCACGTTATGATTGGCCTTTACACCACAAACGGATAGTATGGCTCCAACTGCAATAGGTCCGTAACGTAACTCATCATCATATAATTTGACTGTTTCTTCCTTATTCCAGTTTAAGTAATCCTGGATTTCATATTTCAGGTTCGGTATGGTCATGACGGTCAGACTGGAAGCGGCCATCCAAAAAGGAACGATGGACTGTTTGATGTGCTTGCTGTCTGTCCACTGTTTTTTCAGCGAAGCCCCGCCACTATAATATTTATCACTAGTAGTCGTATTTATTGGCGAAGTAATGGTGGTATCGCTATCGTTGATTATCGTTGTCTTAATGAGAACTGTATCAGCCTGCTGATTTATGGGAAAAATAGTGTCAATAACTGTTTTATCTATGGCAAAAACCGGAAAACAACTGAGTGCAAGCAGGCATATGAAGAGTTGTCGCATGACTATTCTTATGTTGTTAAATCCAACCATGAATGAGCCTAAACCAGATAGCCCTGAGAAAAAACCAGTCGTGGAGTAGTACTGTTGAACACCATCCATAATTTTCAGACATGATACGGAACCGTTCTTTTAAGGATGCCATCATTTTTTTGTTAGTGACGCCACCTTCAAGAAAATGAGATAAGACCAAATTAGTATTGACGATGATGGAGGAAGAACGTAAACAACGAATGGCCCAGTCGAAATCGGCTGAATAACGGTAGTTCAGATTAAATTCAGGAGCTATACAGCGTTTTACCAGCATGGACTGATGGCACACCAGCATACCCATACGAAAGCTTTTCCAGGTTAGTTCCGCCGGGACTTTTAGCCTTCGTGGTCCTCTGACTTTACCATTTTCTGTAATGATCATGGTTTCGCCATAGATAAAATCGGGCAACCATTTTTCGCCTGTTTGTTGGGCTGAAAGGTCTTCTTCGGCAGATTTAATACAATCCAGAATCCCTGACAACGTATGTGGAGTTGCAATAGTATCTCCGGCATTCATAAACCAGATATACTCACCGCAGGCCATTCGTAATCCCTTATTCATGGCATCATAGAGCCCTTTATCCGGTTCACTGATCCAGCGTAAGGAAATGCTCTTTTTCATGAATAACGGCTCAAACGTTTTGATGATATCGATTGTACCGTCTGTCGAACCACCATCAATCAGAAGATATTCATAGTTAGAAGTATCCTGGTTGAATACACTGTTCATGGTATCTTTAAGTACATAAGCTGCCTGATACGTAATGGTTATGATAGTGACGACGGGGATAGACTCCATGAATGGTTATAATTTCTAAAAGTAAGAAGCAAATTTACTGATAGTTTGGCACTTTTTGTATCTTTGGGGCTGAAATTCCGGTTTTTAAAACCAGTATGTATTTATGAAACGAGTATGCTTGTAAAAGCGCCCAAGCGTGATATTATTCGACATGCGATGTTCCATACTACCTTGAACAAAAAAAGTATACTAGTAAAGAAATTTTTTAAATGAAAACATCAACATTGTTTGCCACTGAATCTTATAAAGTTTCCGATATCAATCTGTCAGATTTTGGTCGTAAAGAAATTGAATTGGCTGAGTTTGAAATGCCTGGTTTAATGGCATTGCGTCAAAAGTTTGGCAAGGAAAAGCCCTTGAAAGGTGCCCGTATCATGGGCTCTCTTCATATGACCATTCAGACAGCAGTTCTCATCGAAACACTTAAGGAATTGGGAGCTGAAGTACGTTGGGTAAGTTGCAATATTTATTCTACCCAGGATCATGCAGCTGCTGCTGTAGCAGCAGCAGGTATTCCTGTGTTTGCCTGGAAGGGCGAGACCTTGAAAGACTATTGGTGGTGTACCTTGCAAGCATTGAATTTTCCTGGAGGAAAAGGTCCGACGCTGATTGTAGACGATGGTGGTGACGCCACCCTAATGTGCCACCTTGGTTACAAAGCAGAAAAAAATGCGTCTGTGTTAGATGGTCATGCTGAAACAGAAGATGAGAAGGAACTCCGGTTGATCTTAAAAGAATTGCAGAAAGAAGACAATAATTTCTGGAACAAGCATGTCGCTGAAATAAAAGGTGTTTCTGAAGAAACAACGACTGGTGTTCATCGTCTGTATCAGATGATGGATGAAAAAGAACTGCTCTTTCCGGCTTTCAATGTGAATGATTCCGTGACGAAATCCAAGTTTGACAATCTTTATGGCTGCCGCGAATCGCTGGCTGACGGGATTAAACGGGCTACCGATATCATGATAGCCGGCAAAGTTGTTGTAGTATGTGGATATGGTGATGTCGGCAAGGGCTGTGCTCACTCCATGCGTAGTTACGGGGCCCGTGTCATTGTGACCGAAATCGATCCTATTTGTGCGTTACAGGCTGCAATGGAAGGCTTTGAAGTGAAAACAGTGGAAGATGCACTGGCTGAAGGAAACATTTACGTTACAACAACCGGAAACCGTGACATAATCCGCATTGATCACATGGTAAAAATGAACGACAATGCTATTATCTGTAACATCGGACACTTTGATAATGAAATTCAGGTTGAAAAACTCAAGAATTACCCTGGTATCAAGGTACGTAACATCAAACCACAGGTCGATCAATACTTTTTTCCCGAAGGTCATTCCATTTTATTGTTGGCTGATGGTCGCCTGGTCAATCTGGGATGTGCTACCGGTCATCCTTCATTCGTAATGAGCAATTCATTCACTAATCAGACACTGGCTCAGATTGAGCTTTGGACTAAAAAGTATGATATAAATGTCTATCGTTTACCCAAGTACCTGGATGAAGAAGTAGCCAGGCTTCATCTGGAACGCATCGGTGTTAAACTAACCAAACTTACTCCAGAACAGGCCGCTTATATAGGTGTCGATGTGAATGGCCCATATAAAGCAGATCATTACAGATATTAATAACCTACCCTAAATCAGATACCATGTTTAAAGGATTGGATTTCAAAAAAGACTTGTTGCCCTATATCGTGGCAATCCTTGTATTTTATGCCATTGCACTGGTTTATTGTTCTCCGGTTATCGAAGGCAAACGGTTGTTTCAGCTTGATACCCGAAAAGGCATCGGTATGAATCAGGAAATTGCTGATTATCAGCAAGCAACCGGTGAAAAATCATTGTGGACCGGCAGTATGTTTGGTGGGATGCCGACGTATCAGATTTCACCGAGCTACAAGACCTTTCCATTGATAGAGACTCGTCGTATTTTCGAAGGTGGATTACCAGAGCCTGCTTCAACCATATTTTTGTATCTGATAGGTTTTTTCATGTTGTTGTGTGCGCTTAAAGTCAATCCATGGATTGGTATAGGTGGCTCCATTATGTACGCCTTTTCATCGTACTTCCTGATTATTATAACGGTAGGTCATATCTGGAAAGCCTGGGTGCTGGGACTTATACCACCGACCTTTGCCGGAGTAATCTGGGCCTATCGTGGACAATATCTGAAGGGAACAGCTGTCTTTGCTTTCTTTTTCGCCCTTCAGTTGCTGGCCAACCACATCCAGATGACTTATTATTTCTTTGCCTTGATCGGCATCCCCTTTGTAGTTTATATTCTTGCGGAGACTATCCGCAAGAAAGAATACCTGCATTTTTCAAAAGCCACAGGGGGCCTGATTTTAGGATGTATCATAGCTGTTGGGGTGAACTTTACCAGTCTGTATTTTACAGCGCAATATTCCAAGGATACCATACGTGGAAAATCCGAATTGACGGAAAATGCGGCAGATAAATCCGGAGGATTGGACAAGAGCTATGCGACCGACTGGAGTTATGGCATTGCTGAAACCTTTTCATTATTAGTCCCTGATGTCAAAGGTGGTGGTAATGCGGCCATTGGCGACAAAGAAAGATTACTGAAACACGTGGATCCCCAGTTTAAAAACAGTATTGCCAATAGTGACCGGTATTGGGGAGATCAGCCATTTACCAGTGGCCCGGTTTATGTAGGCGCTTTTGTGTTATTCCTGTTCATTCTGGGAATCTTCATTGTTAAAGGTGGTTTCAAATGGGCCATGCTGGTTGCAACCGTCTTTTCCATTTTACTATCATGGGGAAAGAATTTCATGCCGCTTACCGACTTTTTCCTGGATTATTTTCCCTTCTATAACAAATTCAGGGCTGTTTCTTCCATTCTTGTAGTTGCCGAAATCTGCATACCGATTCTGGCGACTCTTGCATTGGTTGAAATCCTGAAAAAACCTAAAATAATAAAAGAGAAAAGCAAACCATTCTGGATCAGTGCTGGATTGACGGGTGGCCTAGCCCTTTTGTTTTGGGCCTTTCCCAGATTATTCTTTGATTTTTTCAGTCAGAAAGAGTTGAATCAGTTTGACCAGCTATTGCAACAGAATCCTGGTGCCAAAGGACAACTTGACATTTATATGGCTGGACTTGAATCGGCACGTGTCGCCATTTTAAAGGCCGATGCCATTCGTTCTTTCCTGTTTATTGCCATAGGTGTTGGAATCGTATGGTTATATCAGGCTGAAAAACTGAAAAAGGGATTGTTCATCGGATTGATAACAGTGCTGGTTCTCGTAGATTTATGGAGTGTTGATAAACGATACCTGAATGATAGTCTTTTTGTACGTAAAAGTCAAACTAAAGTGGCCTGGGAGGCTTCGGAAGCCGATAAGCTTATCTTACAGGACAAAGGCCTTGGCTATCGGGTAATGAATATGACCGTCAGTACTTTCCAGGATGGCAGTACTTCTTATTACCATCGTTCCATTGGTGGTTATCATGCTGCCAAATTACGTCGTTATCAGGATATTATCGATCATTATTTTAATGGTAATATAAACATGCCCGTGTTGAACATGTTGAATACCCGTTATGTCATTGTACCTGATCAGGCCAAAAAACCAGTTGTTCAACGGAATCCAGAAGCCTTGGGAGCAGCTTGGTTTGTCGGAAGTTATCGGTTGGTCAATAATCCAGACGAAGAGATTGCCGCCATCGGCACGATTGATCCCGGGCAAGAACTGATTGTTGACAAACGGTTTGAAGCACAACTGAACGGAAAAACATTTGTCAAAGACACGGCATCGAGCATCGCGTTGATCAACTACGCACCCAACAAGCTGATTTATCAGACAAAAACAACACAAGAGCAATTGGCTGTTTTCTCGGAAATATATTATGCTCATGGCTGGCAGGCTACTATTGATGGAAAAGAAATGCCTCATTTCCGTTGCAATTACATTTTGCGTGCTATGGTGATTCCTGCTGGTGAACATACCATTGAGTTCAAGTTTGAACCTGCCGATTTCTATCGGTCAGAAACACTATCAGTCATTGCAGCGATTGCTCTGATTATTTTGGTGGTAACGGCTTTCGGTTTTGCCATATATAAAAGAATGGCTGTAAAAAAAGTAGTAAAAGATGACGGGAACGAATAAAATAACTCCCAGGCTTATTGCTTTTTATTTACCTCAATATTATCCGATACCTGAAAACGATTGTTGGTGGGGAAAAGGATTTACTGAATGGACCAATGTAGGCAAAGCAAAACGTTATTTCTGGGGCCATCAGCAACCAAAAGTTCCAGGTGAGCTTGGGTACTACGACCTAAGGTTGCCGGAAATCAGAGAAGAACAAGCCGCATTGGCAAAAGAGGCCGGCATTGAGGGGTTTTGTTACTGGCATTACTGGTTTGCCGGCAAACGTATGTTGGAAAGACCTTTTGATGAGGTGCTGGCATCCGGCAAACCTGACTTCCCCTTTTGTCTTTGTTGGGCCAATCATTCTTGGTATGCCAAGACCTGGAATAAGGACATACCTGATAAACTGCTGATAGAACAAACTTATCCCGGAAGGGACGATTTTGTCAATCATTTCAATGCTATGTTGCCCGCGTTTAAAGACAAACGTTACATGATGGTTGGCAACAAACCGATTTTCGGTATTTTTTCACCTACGGAATTTCAGAATACTGAGCTATTTTTTGAATGTTGGAACGAACTTGCCAGGGAAAATGGATTTGATGGCTTCTATTTTGTGACCATGTCGTTCAATAAGAAGCAAAATGTGCGGATACTTAAGCAAGGTTACAATGGTATCATATATGATCTGGCCTTTTTACGCCGGTCTGCTCCACGGTTTTTTTATCAGTTTCTGCATGACGTTTTTCGAATTCCGAAGATCATTGATTTCAGGGATTACACACGGACTTTATTAAACAACATGATTGTTGAAAAGAACATATTACCCTGTGTCATACCCAATTTTGATCATACTCCCCGAAGCGGCTGGAGAGGGGCTCTGATGACACATAGTACTCCGCAGAATTGGTATAAGCTATTGTATCCTTTGTTTAATAAACTAAAAGACAAACCAAGAGAAGAAAACATTGTTTTCATTAAATCCTGGAATGAATGGGGAGAAGGTAATTATCTGGAGCCAGATCTTCGGTATGGAAAAGGCTTTTTGGAAAAACTTAAGGAAGCACTTTCAGACAGCCAACAAGATTAACACTGCTTAATGATTCTGGCCGGGATACCTGCAACAACAGCATTATCAGGAACATCCTTGTTGACTACCGAGTTGGCACCAATGACCGCATTGTTGCCAATAGTAACATTGGCCAATATCGTCGCTTTATCGCCAATCCAGACGTTATCACCTATTTTTACAGTGCCTTTTGACGTAACTGGACGTTCAATAGGTGGTATTTTCATCATGTCGGAGGTCGTTTCACCGTGTGAATTATCGGAAATGGTAACGAATTTACCAGTCAGAACATGATTGCCAATTTCGATTAGATTTGAACTGGTGATATGAGCGAATTCGCCAATGTTCGTAAAGGAGCCAATACAAATAACCGGATTATCTCCGTTGTTTTTGTTCCAGGCTGTCAATGTTGAGTATTTTCCAATGGTTGATTTGGATCCAATAGAAATATACTTACCTCCAATAAGGTTTAAGGAACGGCAAACGCGTGCTTTTTTTCCAAAATAGCGAAAAGATCTGGCAATCCAATACGTGTAAAACGTATCACATAAATCGGTAAGAAATTTTGCACCCCCTTTGGTAAAGATACATGATAAACACCAGATAAGTGAAGCCAGGATACCATATGGCCTGTTTTGTGGGATGTGTTGTTTTGTGGTCATAATGCTCAAGGATTTGGATTTAAACAAACTTGGACATACCGTTTTTTATTGAAGATTTGTAGGCTTGAATGAATGGCTCAGCCTTATCAGATGCAGAAAGTTCCAGCATTCGTTTGCGGCTGTTTTCAATATTGGACTGTCTGAATGATTCGTCTGACAAGATACGTTCCATCAACTTACAAATGGAAGACGATTCATAAGGATCAAACAAGAAACGCTCGTCTCTGATAGACTGTCGGAATGGGTAAATATCTGAACATAAGACAGGTATGCCGAATTTCATGGCTTCAAAGGCAGGAATACCACCACCTTCATAAAAACTGGGAAAAACCACCATCTCGGCTTGCTTATATAAGCCAATCAGATCGGCCTCACTGACAATTCCAAGAAAATGTACATAATCGATGTGCCGTTCATCGAGGTACTGCTGTATGATGGGAAAATAATCTCGTTGATGTCCAGTACAAACCAACTCCAAATCAGGATACGATGCCTTTATTTGTTCGATAGCCTTGATGAGGCCAATATGATTTTTATGTTCCCACGTGACTGCAGGATAAAAAACATACCGGTTTTTTAGCGGATATGTTTTTTGGAGTTTTTCTTTTGTTGTGGGCATGATACCTTCGTACCAATCCTCGGTCACTGGTGGCAGACAGGTATCAATTTGTGATGTGTTTTTTCCAAAGTACGTAACGATGTCCTGTTTTACATGGTCAAACCAAACAACGATTTTATCAGCTTCATCAATTCCGATTTTAAAGTTGATAGCCCTGCGCATGCGTTCCGTTGAATCAAAATACTGTGGAAAATGCATTTCCTGAACATCATGAACGGTTATAATCAGAGGTTTGTTGAGACCATATACAGGAGATACATTGAGAGGAACGTGTACTATATCAGCATCAAGGTGATTGATTAATGATCGAAGCGGATTAAACCGGAATGACCATTTACGAAGCCTGTCGGGATTAAAAGAAGGCAAGTATTTTTTGAATTCGTTCTTATAGATGTATGCGGTATTGATTAACAGAAAACTCAACATCATTCGAAACTTAAACCATGTTGACTTTCCGTTGTACGTAATGCAGTCAATTTTCGGATGATTTGCTAGTGTCATCAAACCACCGGTAATTTGTTTATCGCAAACCAAATACACTTTTTCAATTTCTTCCGACTTGACTAGTCCGGTCAGGACGCCTTTTGCATAGACATAGATGCCTCCGGATGTCATATTTGCAAAATCGATATAAAAGACGACTTTCATGTTGAAATGATATTAGTTATAAGCATGAAAATGGCATGGAAGCAGATTGGTCTCTTTTCCCATGATTGTCTATCGTTTGTTGGCTCGTTTTAAAAGCACATCATAAATACCGATGGAACGGGCAATATTGGTCGAGATTACCCGCCAAAGGGGTTTGTGTAATTGTTTGATAAATGCCTTCCGAATAGCTTCATCCACCGTTACCAGATGTGTCAGCTGAGGGAGAGCTGAGGGTGCATTATCGCTGTCGGTTGAATTAAGGGTTCCACCGTGATAATGCACACCCGATCCATCTCGTCCTATGTTTTTAACCATTGATTGTACGGGGAAAACGGTATTCAGGCTAAGTTTCCATTGTTGAAAACATATTCTCAGGTCCCATATCTCTGGTGAATTTTTATAGGTCCGCAGTAAATCTTCTCCGTTTTTGGAAAATGCTTTTCGGATTTTGGTATCCTTCATACCCATATGAAGCACTTCAGGATCCAGATCCAGTTGTTGCCACGCGTTCTTCCAGGTGCCCCAGCCCCATGAACAGGAACGGTTTAGCAGAAACGTCTCTTCCGTGTAGTGGGCAGGAATCCGAAAAGGATGACTATATGCACCGATGCTGAAAACAGAGGAATCATCCTGATAAACGTCCAGGGCTTTATTCATGTATTGCAGAAAAAGCGGATAGGCCATCACATCATCTTCTACAATGATGCACCGATCATGTTTTTCCAGCACTTCACTAACGCCAGATAATACATTTTTACTGCATCCATAATTATGAGAACGTTCCACCGGAATAACCTGTTTGAAACCAACGACCTGATGGATGATAGTACGAACCTGACCAACGGCCGATTCGTCCTGAGAACCTCTGGATGCATCTGAAAAAATATATAACAGGCTTTCCGAAGCCAATAGATTGTTGGCCAGTGCTTCAATAACCCGACGAGTGTGATCTGGCCGGTTGAAAACAATCATAACGATAGGCGCCAGTGTATTCATTCAAACAAATGCCTCAGAATTATTGTTGTACTTCCACTACCTTTTTTTACCATTTCACCGGCTTTTTCGCCAGTAGAAAGCCGAACTACCTTGTCGAGAAGCAATTGGTCAAATGCCAATTCAATTTGTTCCCTGGACGCTACACAGATGCCTCCTCCGCACGCTAATAAGGCTTTTGCCTCAACAAATTTATCATAATTTGGCCCAAATAAAACAGGTATACCATAAACGGCGGCTTCGAGCGTATTATGAATGCCAACGCCAAAACCGCCGCCAATATATGCCATATCACCATAACGGTAGATGGAAGAAAGCAGACCAAAACAATCGATGATCAAACAATCGGCTTGGGTAACTGATTCGGTCGTTGCTTGTGTATAACGGATAAACGGGCGCATTAATTGTGTTTCTATGCTTTTCAAATGGATGTCATTGATTTCATGCGGGGCAATGATCAGTTTCAGTTCAGGATGTGTATTGAAATAGGGAATAAACAGACATTCATCTTTTGGCCAGGAACTCCCCGTAATTAGAATACTCCCGTTGAAACCGCCATTTTTAGAAGTGAAGCTTTTCACCACATCAAGCTGCTTGGATCCCCTGGCAATTTCAAGAACCCGATCAAAACGAGTATCTCCTGAAATGGTCACATTATTGCTGTACCCAATTGATTTAAGTAGCTCCACCGAGTTTTCGTCCTGTACAAAAAAGTGAGTAAAGCAGGTAAGTACTTTACGGTATGATCTGATGTACGGTTTGAAAAAGGCCTGATCTTTGCGAAAAATACCGGAGACCAGATAAGTCGGTATGTTGCGGTTGTTTAATTCACGGAGGTAGTTGGGCCAGAATTCGTATTTTATAAAGAAAGCGTTGGCTGGATTAACTATATTCAGAAATCGTCTGACATTTTTCTTCCGGTCGAAAGGCAGGTAACAAACCATGTCTGCTCCAGTATAATTTTTACGAACATCATAACCGGAAGGAGAATAAAAAGTCAGCAACACAGCATAATCAGGATGTTCGGCCCGAATGCGTTCAATGATGGGACGACCCTGTTCAAATTCACCCAAAGACGCTGCATGAAACCACAACCAAGGTCTTTTCTCATCAATTCCTTTCAGGATGCGCCAAGTCTCTTTATGGCCTGTCACCATCTTGTTGGCTTTTTTATGAAACAGGGCAATCAGGCGAAAAAGCCACGTGTATACGGTGATACCTATATGATATATATTGATCATTTTAAAATCTCAACTGCTTTTTTAATGCGGAAAATGGTTTCTTCTTTTCCAAGTAACTCGGCGATATCAAACAAATGGGGCCCTTTGGCTTCTCCTACCAGGGAAAGCCGGATGGAATTGTATACCATGCCTGACTTATAGCCGTGTTCTGCAATCCAGGCATTGGTTAGCTCTTCAAGGGCAGCTGGGTTAAAAGCCTCTGTTCTGGCAATTAATTCACAGAATGCGGATAAAATCTCACCGGTATCTTCTTTCCAATATTTTTGAACCGCTTTTTCCTGATAGACAGTTGGTCGCTCAAAATAAAAAGAGCTTTGTTCCCATAAGTCTTTCGTGAAAGTGGCCCGCATTTTTATCTGGTCTAATGCTTTGACCACATATTCGTCGGAGACGATGGTCTTTTCTGCGTTGAAATCGGGAATGATATTGGAACCTCCCGTTTTAATAGTTCGTTGAACAAATTCGTTTGTGAAGGTTCTGGCCAGTTCTTTGCCTGATTTCATTTGGAGATACTGATGGTTAAACCATTTGCCTTTTTCATAATCGAATTTGGCACCACTTTTGCTGCAACGATCCAGGCTGAACAAATCAATGAGTTCCTCCATGGTGAATAGTTCCCTGTCATTTCCCGGATTCCATCCAAGTAAAGCCAGAAAATTTACGACTGCTTCAGGAAAGTAACCCGATTCTCTATAACCGGAACACTTTTCACCGGTTTTTGGGTCGGTCCAATCACAAGGGAAAACCGGGAACCCGAGACGGTCTCCGTCCCGTTTACTTAATTTGCCGTTGCCGTCTGGCTTCAGGAGTAAAGGCAAATGGGCGAAAGCAGGCATGCTATCTCCCCAGCCAAAAGCACTGTATAACAAGACATGTAAAGGTGCTGAAGGCAGCCATTCTTCGCCACGGATCACATGGGTGATTTCCATCAGATGATCATCTACAATATTGGCCAAATGGTAGGTCGGTAACTGATCAATCGATTTATAGAGTACCTTATCATCCAGAATACTCGAATTAATGTGTACATCCCCACGAATCAAATCTTTTATCAATACATCCTGTCCTGGTTCGATGAAAAAACGAACAACATATTGTTCGCCGTTGGCAATACGCTGATTGACCTCGACTCCGGAAAGAGTCAGTGAGTTTTTCATACTCATCCGGGAGGAAGCATCATATTGAAAATTGCTGATTTCACCGTGTTTTTTTTCTAATTCAGAAGCAGAATCAAAAGCGATATACGCTTTTCCGGCTGTCAGCAGCTGATCAACATAGTGTTTGTAAAGCACCTTTCGTTCTGACTGACGGTATGGGGCATGGTTTCCTCCGATACCAACACCTTCATTATAAAGGATGCCAAGCCAGTTGAGTGCATCAATAATGTAGTCTTCAGCACCAGGGACAAAACGTTGGGAATCGGTATCTTCAATACGCAGAATGAAATCACCCCCATTTTTTTTTGCAAACAGGTAATTATACAAAGCAGTCCTGACCCCTCCTATATGGAGCGGACCTGTAGGACTAGGGGCAAAGCGAACACGAACACGTTTATTATCGGACATATATATATCAGGTTACATATCGAGCTGCAAAAGTACGCTTTTTTAATAAAATAGGGTTTATCCCCTGATGTGTTTGTTTTTTTTGTATTTTTAAAACTTGTTTGAAGGCGAAGAAACTGGCTACTTACAGGCATTTCGGATGAAGAAACAAAAATTCAACAATGAACTGGCTCAGAATCTGATAAAGGTATCATTTTTCATTCTCGGAGCGATATTGATTTTGCAGTCATTTCCTCGTGAAGGCCTTTTCAGGTATACCTTTCAGGAAGGGAAACCTTGGCGGTATGGATTGATGACGGCGCCCTACGACTTTCAGATCTACAAAACCGAAAAGGAAATCAATCAGGAAAAAGAACTGGTGCTGAAAGAGTTTCGCCCTTATCTGATGATGGATACAAGCCTTTCGGAAAAAACGATCGCTGAGTTGAAAGCGGATTTTCTGACCAAGTATAGATTAACTATTCCTGGTCACTATCTTTCTTACCTGTCCAATCAACTTAGAGCAATCTATTCAACAGGCATCATTTCTACCAATGACATGGATCAGTATCTGGCTGATTCAGTCTCATACGTTATTGTTATTAAAGATAAAATAGCGCGTACTCAACGACTGACGTCTTTATTTACCATTACTGAAGCGTATGAAGCTCTTTTTCGGAACCTTCCTCCGGGAATTGATCCTTTGTTGTTGAAAACCTGTAAATTGAACAACTATCTAATCGAAAATATCAAACCTGACAAGCAAGCTACAAATAGAGCCAAGGAGACTCTTCTGGGTAATCTTTCTTCAACTTCTGGTTTGGTACAACGTGGTGAACGCATTATTGATAGGGGTGAAATCATAACAGCAGATATATTTCAGGAATTATCATCACTTAAACAAGTCTCTGAAGAACGTTCTCAAGTATCCGGAAGAACAGGTGTGCTGATTGGTCAGGTTGTTCTCGTATGCGGTTTGTTTATCCTGCAATTCCTGTTTCTATGGTTTTTCAGGCCGTTTACCTATAAACGCAAATCGAACGTAGCCTTTATTCTGATCATGGTTACGAGTCTTGTGCTGCTAACTTCGCTTGTCGTGCGTACAGGGTACATGAATGTTTACATCATTCCCTATGCTGTCCTGCCCATTATGATCCGTACGTTTTTTGATTCACGTACAGCCTTGTTTGCGCATATCATCACGGTGTTGATGTGCTCCACCATTGTTTCATATCCCTATGAATTCCTGCTATTGCAGATCACAGCCGGTATGGCGTCGGTATATTCATTAAAAGAACTGACTCAACGTTCGCAGCTTGTTTTTTGTGCGTTGTTGGTGTTTGTCACTTATTGTGTCATGTTTTTAGGCGTGTCTCTGATTCAGGAAGGGGCTATTGTCCGTATCAACTGGGTGATGTTTGCCTATTTCCTGCTGAACGCGGGTTTGATGTTATCCTCCTACCTGTTGATTTATTTGTTTGAATGGGTATTCGGTTATACTTCGAATGTGACCCTGGTGGAATTATCCAATATTAACAACCCATTGCTTCGCTTGTTTTCCGAAACATGTCCTGGTACATTCCAGCATTCTATGCAGGTGTCCAACCTGGCAACTGCCGGAGCCCAGGAAATCAATGCTAATGTTCAGCTGGCTCGTACTGGTTCACTGTATCATGACATTGGAAAAATGGTCAATCCTGTCTATTACGTTGAAAACCAAAGTGGTGTTAATCCTCATGACAAACTGACACTGGAAGACAGTGCCCGTATTATTCGAAGTCATGTGACCGAGGGACTAAAACTGGCGCACAAACACAAATTACCGCTTGTCATAAGGGATTGTATTCGTTCCCATCACGGCAATGGGCCAGTTCGCTATTTCTACAATGCTTTTGTGAATGAACATCCTGGAGAAAAAGTGCCTGATATTTTTTATTATCAGGGGACACCACCGTCTTCCAAGGAAACAGCTATCCTTATGATGGCCGATTCTGTTGAAGCTTCTTCGAGAAGTCTGAAAGAATATTCTGAAGAAAACATTTCTGAGTTGGTGGAACGCATCATCGACAACCTGATCGTTGAAGGCTTGTTTAAGGATGTTCCCATTACATTCAGGGATCTGGAAAAATTGAAGCGGGTGTTCAAGGCAAAACTACTCACCATTTATCACGCCAGAATCGAATATCCTGAAATCCAGATAGCAAACCAACCTCCGATTATGGAGTGACCGGTTTTTAGTGTGTATTCTTAAAAACCGGAACGAATTCCGATGCGGAAGTAATAAGGTTCTACGTCGAAACGAGATGAGGTCACCCGTGTATAGTTGCTTTGGTTGTTTTCATCGACCCAGAAGTACAAATCATCAGTATCATCCCAATCAACTTTTGCCTGTTTTCTGCTCAAGAAAAATCCTTCTGTTTCCTTGAATTGCACATAATTACTTTTTATTAATGGTAATAAGTAATTCCAGTCAGCAAACAATTCGTATTGTTTTCCCATTCGTACAGCCAGACCGATCACGCCCTTTATGCCGAATCCATTTTGACCAGCATTGACTTGGAGTTTGTCAGATTTCAGGGTTTTACCATTTACCCGTAGGCTGCCTCCTGAAATATCAATTTCGCCAAGAGGCATTTTGCTGATACTTAGGCCAGCCCCAAGGCCCAGATCCAGGAAAAACCAACGTCCGCTTGGTAGTAAACACAGCCGGTAATTCAATCCCAAAGCAGACTGAATCTGATCCATACCATACAAGGCGGTTGAAAGGGTTCCAAAAAGTGACAACTGTTTGGTGAGTTCGAATCGCAAGCCATCCGTAGTCGAAATTCCAAACAGGCTTGATTTCAAGATTTTCCCGGCTTGTGGATTCAACGGATCCAACGGATCAGCAGCATACCCGATCAAATATTCCCCACCGGTAAAATTTAACGGATGATACGAAATACCGCCTTCGAATGTGAATCGTTTTAGGAACAACAATGTTTTTTCCTGTTCGGTCAATTCGGTATTATAGACCTTGGTCAATTGTTCGATGGCTTTTTCCTTCCCGTACAGTAACTGAGTCTGATTGGTCTGGAACTGGCTTTCCTGCAAGACATTGTAGTCTTTCCAGTATGTCTGGTCATAATTATCCGCTTCGATAGACAAGATGTCGGTGTAATCAAACTGACGGTCGAACGGAATTGCGGTGACTGAATCAGTACGAATCGCAGTGGTGATGTATTCAATATCCTTGTAGATTCTTGTTTTGCTGGCGGTGTTGATACCATTGGTCTTATAATTGATATGGCTCAGAAAAAACCGGTCATCCTTTTCGGTATAACCGATTTTGATGGTGGTAGTTCCACTGATATAACTAACATTTGTTGGAATATCTTCCGATGAAATGGAGCCGACGCCAAAGCGTTTTAATTCAAATCCAATATAGGCATACGTGTCTGCATCGATGTATATACGACCCTGAAAGTTTGAAAAAGGTTTCAGCTTATTTTTAAAAGAAATGGTATATGTATTGGATAAACTATCCATATACATGCCTTCAAGTTCATATTTCCAGTTCCTGAATTCAGAAGGTTTTATAAAATCCCAACGACTGAATACAATGTCAAGATCATTCGGGAAATGCGGCCCACCGTAGAATCTGACATCATTGATGCTATCAATTCCGGGAAAAACATTCTTTCGTGATTTTTCCACCTCAATCTGACCAAAGTTATGATTGTTGCGGTAGGTGTTTTTATAGACATTTAGTACAGCTTCGTTGAAATACAGGAACATACTGTCGTTAACCCGCTGTGTTTCGCGGTAAAAACCCTGGGTTAACGTCGGTTCAACCGGATAATTGGTAGGGATAGCGTTCCAGGCTTTTCTCAATACCTCAAATTGCTTGTCAGGAGTTACAACTATCTCTTTGAGTTCATAATTTGAAGGCTTAAGTCGTATGACTGAATAATCAGGTAATCTTGAAATGTTAATGGTCTGGTTTATATACCCAAGGTATTTGAAGGTTATCGACTCATTGGCAGCAGCAGCGGACAACTTCAATGTCCAATTACCGTCCACATTACTAACCGTGCCAAGCCCCATTTTTTCTACCCGAATGGTAGCATACGGTGCTGTTTCTCCCGTCTCTGCATCAACAATACGTCCGCTTAGGATAAAGGATTCTTTTCGAATAACTGGTGTAGGTAATAGATTGGTTATCAGAACTTTGTTTGTTTTTTCCACAAGAGGGACATCTATCTCTGCTTGTTGCAGTGTGTCGGCCGAAGGTCTGGCAATTTCTGGCAATAAGGTATCGGTTTTTGTTAGCAACAAGGTATCTGCAGAAGAAGGGTTGATCATCGTTGCATGGACTGTTATACGGATCGTTGTATCAGCCATTTGGTCCTGTGCCTGACAAACGGTGAGTCCTGTTGTCAGGATTACGATAGCGGATAATAGTTTTTTCATACTATACTAATTTTTCGTTCAAGGTACTATGGAACGCTGCATGCCCTAATTATAACACGCTTGGGCGCTTTTACATGCATGCTCGTTTCATACCCCGGATTATTGGTTCAGACAAAAATACATTTTTTGTACTAAAACAAACAAAAAATCCCCCGATTGTACTAATCGGAGGATTCTGTACCCGAAGCCGGACTCGAACCGGCACAGCCGCTATGGCCAAAGGATTTTAAGTCCTTCGTGTCTACCATTTCACCATTCGGGCAACTGTGAGCGAAAAACGGGACTCGAACCCGCGACCCTAACCTTGGCAAGGTTATGCTCTACCAACTGAGCTATTTTCGCAGTATGTAACCAGTTGGTGTTCGGGACGCTTCTCTTCGGTCTCTTGCCAAGGTTAGGATCCGTGTCCATTCTTTGGGGCAAG
>Ga0153915_10001885_pt1 | contig 19308 bp, 16 predicted proteins | sample Opewatmetagenome_2_FD_107003 | JGI IMG/M metagenome (GOLD analysis project Ga0153915, IMG submission 107003) | Freshwater wetland microbial communities from Ohio, USA - Open water 3 Core 3 Depth 3 metaG | ecosystem: Environmental > Aquatic > Freshwater > Wetlands | place: USA: Ohio, Lake Erie...
GTACGTTCAGAATGTCAAGGCTGTGACCGCGCAGGATGTAAAGCGTGTGGCTGAGAAATGCATAGACCCAGACAACATGCTCATCGTCATCGTAGGTGATGTTGGATCGATACGAGGTGGTCTAGAGAAACTCGGGCACGGTGCGGTCGTGATTTGTGATTCGGAGGGGCACGCTGTAAATTGACACGGCTAATTCGCTCGGTCAGGCCTGCGATATCGAACTGGTTTGGCTAGAGCGGTCAAGTGAAGTCAGCTCCCAAATCCGATATGGTGCGGCAATGCGGTATAGGCGAGTTGTAGAAGTATGCCGGAGAAGCGAGCATGGAAGGATGCCTCGATTTGTTCTCCGAGCATTGGCCTTCGTTTCGCTCGCACTTACAGCTGCTGCTTGTACTGGGTATCGACCCGTCTCAACCTACGAGGAGAGTCTTGGTCGTTCAGCCGGGCCGGATTTTTCTCTGCAGATTTTCAACTATTTCACTGACGGGAGACCGAGAACCGATCTCTACGTCGCGATCAGCAACATATCACTGCAGTTTACGAAAGAGGGCGAGCGCTACGTTGCGACTTACGATGTGGCGGTCAGGGTTCTATCTGATGACGGTAACCGCCTTGTCTCCGAGAAGGATTGGGCTGAAACCGTGACTGAAAATGATTATGAAGCAACGCAGTTAAGAATATACCACGTTAGCCCTCGATCGTTTTCTCTGGAGCCTGGCGCATACACTATCGCAGCTGAGATCACAGATGAAATTTCAAAGTTGACAGTGAAGCGGACGAGAGTGCTCCAGATCCCGGATTACCAAAGTTCTTCGTTGAGTTTCAGCAGCCTCATGATCGGTTCACACTACCTCACGAGAGATGGGCGACAGACACTTCTCCCAAACGTTGATCCAGGGATGTCGTACGTCGGAGAATCACAGTACGTGTATTATGAGGTGAATGACAAGTTCCCTGGACGGGAAATTACACTGGAGTACAAGCTCTACGGAACAGGACGATATGACTTTCGCCTTTTCTCCTCCCCCTTCAATCTTAACGAGCTGCCGAGGCCGCTCGCGGATACTCTGTTCTGGTCTCATGAGTCCACTCTCACGACGAGTGCGGCCACGACTCCAATCACCCTGTTGCTGCCAACCATACCGACCGGTCACTGTCGCCTCGAGGTCAATGTTCGTGGGGCGGAAGGTCCAGGGTCCGCTAGTGAACACGACATCCGGATGAGTCGGGTGTTTACTCTCTGGCCCTACGGCTTTCCGGAGATCGCAACCCTAGATCAGCAGATTGATGTTCTTGAGCACATTGCGACTCCTGACGATTTCAAGGAATTGAAGAGCGCAAAGACGAGAGAAGAGAAAGAGCAGAGATTAGCTCAATTCTGGTCTCAACATCGGAATCGGGATGAGTACTACAAGCGCGCAGAGTATGCAAATCGCTATTTCAGCTGCGTCTTGGAAGGCTGGCGCTCACCTCTTGGATGGACCTACATGGTCGTGGGCGCACCTGAAGAAATTCAACTCTTGCCAGGAGGTTCGGAGCGCTGGCTGTACACTCTGAGTTCGAGCAGGACGCTTCAGTTCACCTTCTTCATCCACGAAATGACGATAGGCGACATGAAATGCAGAGCGGCATCAATGGCCATTGATCCCATCGTCCGCAGCGACCTTGTCTCGCGGTGGAGGAAGTCTGATTAGCTGTCACATCGCTGGAAAGGAACAGCGTCAGAAAGATTATCAAGAAGAGAAAATTTTCTTCCACTTCCGAATCTGCTTCTCGACTTCCTCGGGTGCTGTACTGCCCGAGGATTTTTTCCCCTGGATGCTGAGGCGGGGGGCGAGGTACGTGAAGATATCTGATTGAAAGGCAGGAGAGAATCTTCGGAACTCTGCAAGAGAGAGACTGGTCAACCCTACTCCGCGATCCAGACAGGCACGGACTATCTTTCCTGTGATCTTATGGGCCTCTCGAAACGCGATGCCCTTCCTGACAAGATAGTCGGCGATCTCGGTCGCGGTTGAGAAATCGTGCTCCAATTCTCTGTCGAACCTCTTCTTATCAAACATAGTCTTTGAGAGCATTTCAGCAAATACCTGCAGTGAATCCCTAACTGTATCTACCGCATCAAACATCGGAAGTTTATCCTCTTGCATGTCCCGGTTGTAGGTGAGAGGCAGTCCTTTCATCACCGTAAGGACATTGATGAGATGCCCGTACACTCTGCCAGTTTTTCCCCGCACAAGCTCGGCAATATCTGGATTCTTCTTTTGCGGCATGATACTGCTGCCGGTGCTGAATGTGTCGTCGATCTCGGCAAAGCTCCACTCTTGAGAACTCCAGAGGACGATTTCCTCCGCTAGGCGACTGAGATGCATCATGGTTATCGCACAACAAGAAATGAACTCGATGAGATAATCCCGGTCGCTGACTGCGTCGATACTATTCTCAATGATTCCATCGAAACCAAGTCGCCGCGCGACTCTCTCACGGTCAATGGGGAAGGATGTCCCAGCGAGTGCAGCTGCCCCGAGAGGTGACCTGTTCATGCGATTGCGACAGTTGATAAACCGTTCATGGTCTCGCTCGAACATTGAGACATACGCGAGCAGCTGATGTGCAAGTAGGATGGGCTGGGCGCGTTGAAGATGGGTGTAGCCGGGCATGAGGACGTTTCTGTTCTTCTCCGCTTGCTTGAGCAACGCTCTCTGAATAAGTCTGAGTGTCTTAAGGATGGTGTCGGTTGCAGATCGCAAATAGAGCCTCTCGTCCAAAGCGACTTGATCGTTCCGACTCCGTCCAGTGTGGAGCTTGCCACCCAAGGGGCCGAGTTTTTCGATCAAGCGTGACTCGATGGCAAGATGAATGTCTTCCCGTTGCCAAGAGAGGTCGATCTTCCCTCGTTCGATTTCATACTGAATCTCCATCAGCGCCCGAGCGATACGCCTCCCCTCATCTTTTCTTAGAATATGTTTCGCCACAAGCATTTCCACGTGTGCGAGGCTTCCACGGATGTCGTCCTTGAACATTCTCTTGTCAAGATCGATCGATGAAGAGAATCGAAGGGCATTGTCCGCTAGAGGTTTCTTGAACCGTGAATCCCAAAGTGGCATGGAAGGATTGAAGTGTTAGAAATTGGAGAAAAAAGAACCTGCACGATCTGTCACGAAGATTGAGTGTCAGTATAAGCTTGGTCGCACAGCGTCTAGGGAATCCGCTTGGCTCTCATTCCCTTCTTCAAGCGTTTGATTATCCTTTTCCCGGCTTTCTTTGCACCATTTCGAGCGACCCTATGGAAAGTCTTCAGCGACAGGCCATAGATCTTGATGAATCCCTCCGACGCATCGTGCTCGAATTGATCGCCGTTTGTGTACGTGGCTAACTTTGAATCATATAGGGAGAATGACGAAGTGCGTCCTGCCACCGTGATATTTCCTTTGTACAGCTTCACCTTCACCAGACCGCTCACCCTGGTTTGGGTCTCGTCAGTGAACGCATCAAGAGCTTCTTTCAGGGGAGAGAACCAAAGACCGTTGTAGATGAGGTCGGAGTACTCCTGCGCGACATGCTGCTTGTAATGGAAGACCGCTTTGTCCAGCGTCAACCTCTCGAGTTCTGTGTGAGCAAAGTGAAGGATACAGGCGGCGGGAGCTTCGTAAATCTCTCGTGATTTGATTCCCACCAATCGGTTCTCTACCAAGTCGATGCGACCGATAGCGTTTTTGCCGCCGATCTCATTCAGCCTCTGAATAAGTTCGACACCGTTAGTTCTATGGCCGTCGAGACCGACTGGAATGCCCTCCTCAAACTCAATTGCAGCGATCCTTGGCCTGTCGGGCGCCTCCTCAGGCGAAACCGTGTGTTGGTAAGCATCAGGAGGAGGCTCGGCCATCGGGTCCTCGAGGACACCACACTCGATCGCAGTTCCCCAGAGATTTTCATCTATCGAATAGGGTTTGCTCAGCGTCGCGGAGACCGGGATATTGTGTCGTCTTGCGTACTCGATTTCCTCTTCGCGAGACTTGAACTCCCACATTCTCAGCGGCGCGACCACTTTGAGCTCAGGCGCAAGCGCAGCGAACGCGACTTCGAATCGAACCTGATCGTTCCCTTTGCCCGTGCATCCATGAGCGACCATGGTTGCCTTCTCCATTCTCGCAACTTCGACAAGCGTCTTTGCCAGTAGGGGTCGCCCCAATGCCGTGGCAAGAGGGTACGCTTGCTCATAGAGCGCGCCAGCCTTGAGGGCGGGAAAGATGTAGCCGTAGACAAATTCCTTCGTGAGATCCTTGATGAAGACTTTCTTTGCCCCTGTCCTGTAAGCCTTCTGGTGCAGTCCAGTAAGATCGGTCCTTTGTCCGAGATTGCCAGTGACAGTGATTATCTCAGCATCGTATCTGTCCATGAGCCATTTGATCATCACCGAGGTATCGAGGCCGCCCGAGTAGGCAACTGCGATTTTTTCTCTTTTCATGTTGTCTTCACCCTGCTTAGAAGTTGAACTGCAATTCACTTTACAAGTGGCTGTGAGATCACTGCCTTCTCCATCATCACTTCCCTGAGGAATGCCGCTACAGAATGTGTCCTCTTTATGGAGATGGGCGTGACCATGATCGTGTTATCGCCTGCAATTGTACCGAGGATATCGGAATGATGAAGTGAGTCGACGAACTCCGCAACACCCGAAGCGAATCCGGGGAGGGTTTTGATGATAATTAGAGATTCGTTTGATGTGATGCTCTCTATTTCATACCCGATGAATGACTTGAGCTTTTTCTCTTTTCCTTCTTCGTGCAGCGTATATCGCGTGCCGGATTCTGAATGGATCCGCGCGATGCCGAGTTCCTTCAGATCACGGGAGAGCGTCGCCTGGGTGACCTCGAAGCCTGATCGTTTCAATTCTTCGCAGAGTTCTTCCTGACTTGAGACACGCTTCTGAGTGATGATCTCTTTGATTGCAAAGTGTCGACTCGGCTTATTCATAGAGTCCCTCATCTCGAGGGCAAGACTTTTGTGGATTGAGAGTCATCAGGTGTTTGTCCTCACGAGAGTTGACGGCCTGCAATGAGCTCAGTGCCGATTCCTTCGTCAGTAAAAATCTCCAGGAGGAGCGAGTGCGTGACCCTCCCGTCAATGATATGGACCTTCTTCACTCCGGCGTCGAGCGCCTTGAACGCCGAGTTTACTTTTGGAATCATCCCTCCGTTGATGCAACCCTTCTCGACAAACTCCCTTGCTTCGTCCTCGCTCAAACTCGGGATGAATCTTCCGTTCACCATGACGCCCTCGACGTCGCTGAGATACAGGAGCTTCTCTGACCTCAAAGCGGCAGCGATTTCTCCAGCTACCGTGTCCGCGTTGATGTTGTACAATTCTCCGTGGTCACCAACGCCGGTAGGTGCCACGACAGGCAGAAAACCATTATTGAGCAGGAGTGTCAGAACACCAACGTTGATTCTTGTGATTTCGCCGACAAAGCCGATGTCCTGACCATTGTCCTGGAAGTGCTTCGCCTTGATGAGATCTCCGTCGACGCCGCAAAGCCCGACGGCGTTTCCTCCACTTTCGTTTATTCGTGCCACGATTTCTTTGTTGATCTTTCCTGCCAACACCATCTGTACGACGTCGAGCGTCCGTTCATCAGTGTATCGTTGTCCGTTGACAAATCTCGTCTCGATCTGGAGCTTGTTCAGCATCTCTGTTATCTCTTTGCCGCCTCCGTGCACGATGACAATCTTCACTCCGACTTTTGTCAGGAGCGTGACATCTTTTGCAAACATTGCTTTCAGCGTGTCATCGGTCATCGCAGCGCCGCCATACTTGATGACGAACGTTTTGTTCTCGTAACGTTGGATCCAGGGCAGCGCTTCAACAAGCACTTCTTCTTTTGATCTTGACTGCACCACTGAGAATTCTCCTATGTTCTGTAACTAGCGTTGATGGTGACGTACTCGCTTGATAGATCACACGTCCAGAAGGTTGCGGACTTCTTCCCGAGATTGAGATCGACCGTGATGTTCACGTGCTCCTTCGAGAGAGCAGTGCGGGCTTTCCGTTCGGAAAAGTTCGCTTTGAAATTCCTTTGTAGAATGGGAAGGTGATGGAAGGAGATCTCCACCTTCTCAGGAGAAAACGCGATCCCCGAATAGCCAACAGCCGCCAGGATGCGCCCCCAGTTCGCATCCGCCCCGTGGACTGCCGTTTTGACAAGGTTTGAATTGGCGATGGCCCGCGCAGCAAGGACGGCATCTTCTTCCTCTTTCGCTCCGGCAACAACAACCTCAATCAGTTTTGTTGCGCCTTCACCGTCTCGTGCTATCATCTTGGCCAACACAGCGAGGACCTGCTCCAGCCCTGCGTAGAACTTTTCGTACGCTGGGCCCACGGTTCGGATCGTCGGGTTTTCCGCCAGGCCATTTGCGAGGAGGAGCACCATATCATTTGTGCTCGTGTCACCATCGACTGTTATCCGGTTAAACGTCTTGGAAACGGCCTGCTTAAGTGCCTCGTGCAAAAGGGGGTGAGAGATTTTGCAGTCAGTCGTGACGAACGCTAACATCGTTGCCATGTTAGGGGCAATCATGCCAGATCCTTTTGCCATCCCACCAATTATGACACTCTTTGATCCGATGCTGAACCTCACTGCGTATTCTTTTGGATGCGTGTCTGTTGTGAGAATGGCTTCTGCTGCTTCTGCATGACCGTCCCGAGTGAGTTGTTTCGCGGCGAGCCGGATCCCAGCCTTCAGGTTCGAGATAGGGAGCGGTTTTCCGATAACTCCCGTTGATGAGACCAAGACGTGCTTGGTCGGGAGCTTAAGGGCTTTCGCTGCTTCCTTGATTGTTGTCCAGGCGTCCTCTCGTCCTCTTGGCCCGGTGCATGCATTCGCATTTCCACTGTTAATGATGACGGCAGAGCATGTGCGATTGTCTCTCAGTTGGAGCTTGTCCACGATAAGCGGCTCTGCAAGGGTTCGATTCGTCGTGAACACTGCCGCCGTAGTAGCTGGAAGCTCAGAGAGGATCACCGCTAGATCTTTTTTCTCCTTTTTGATTCCGCAATGAAGCCCAGTTGCTTGAAAGCCTCGTGCGGCAGTGATTCCTCCCGGAACAGTTTGATAGTATCTGTGCTGATGGCTTGTCACAGGAGGCCTTCCTCTTCCGGAAATCCAAACATGATGTTCATGTTCTGGACGGCTTGGCCCGCCGCTCCTTTGACCAGATTGTCGATCACAGACATGATGATCAGGCATCGATTGTCCGGATCAATCCGAACTCCGATGTCACAGTAGTTTGTATTGACGACATTTTTGATCTCCGGGACACCTGATTTCACAATCCGTACAAATGGAGCTTCTGCATAATAGGATTCATAAACTTGAAGGATGTCGTGTTCGCTCGTCTCGGCTTGAAGCTCTGCATAGATCGTCGTGTAGATCCCCCTCGAGATAGGAATGAGGTGAGGGACGAAAGTAAGTCGGATCTCGTTACCCGTCACTTCGTTGAGGATGGAGGAAATCTCAGGCGTGTGTTGGTGAACGCCGACTTTGTATGTTCGGACGCTCTCATTCACCTCAACAAACGAAAGCTCAAGTGATGCACTTCTCCCCGCACCGGATACTCCTGAGAGGGAGTCAATGATGATGCGTGTTGGCGAAATCAGTTTCTCCTTGAGAATCGGGATGAGAGACAGCAGTGCGCTGGTGGGATAGCAACCCGGATTCGCGACGAGATTGGCCTTGGTGATAAGCTGTCGGTTCACCTCTGGTAACCCATAGACACTGTTGCGCAGATGTTCTCTTGCGACGTGATTCCGCTTGTAGTATTTCTCGTAGAGAGAGACCTCCTTCAATCGGAAATCCCCGCCGAGGTCAATGACACGCTTTCGTTTCTCAAGAAGCGATGGAACGATGTTCATCGCGTCACCGGACGGGAGTGCGACGAAAACGAGGTCAACTCCGTCGACTGCGTCGACCGAATACCGCTCGAAAGTCAGGTCGATCTTTTTCTGGAAGAGCGGGTAGACCTCATCGACTCTCTTACCAGCAGAGGTGTTCGCAAAGACCTTCGTCACCGTCACGCACTTGTGCTGGAGCAGTATTCGGATTAGTTCTGCGCCCGAGTACCCCGACGCGCCGATTATCGCTGCATCGATCTTCAATATTGTGCCCTCATGATTTGTCGAATCCGGTATGAATATACAATATGAGTAATATTTATGCAAGCATTTTCTCAAAATTTCTCAAAATTTGTGGATCTGTTGATAATTATACCGTCTCTTGAAAATCGACCAAATTCTGAATATGTTTGTGGCGCACCACGGAGATGGCTCCTTACCTTCCATCTTGAAAGGCATTCAGATCTTTGGGTTTCTCGTCCGGAATCATTGGCCTGCCGAACGTAGGCAAGTCCACTCTCTTTAACGTTCTCGCCTCCGCGCACGCGCACGTAGCGAACTTTCCGTTCACCACAGTTGACCGGAACGTTGGCATTGTACCTGTGCCGGACGGAAGGCTGGAGAGTCTTGCAGCAATCTTCAGACCTCCGAAAGTCATTCCCACATCAATCGAATTTGTGGACATCGCCGGACTTGTCAAAGGTGCGAGCAAGGGAGAAGGGCTGGGGAACCAGTTTCTCGGTCACATCCGCGAGGTTGATGCGCTGACCCACGTCGTCCGCTGTTTCAAAAGTGAGGATGTTGTCCATGTGTACAATGATGTTGACCCCGTGAGGGACGTTGAGATTGTGGAAACAGAATTGGTGATCAAAGATCTCGAGACTATAGAGAAGCGGTTGCACGAGACGGAAAAGCATGCGAAGAGCGGAGAGAAGAAGTATCAAGTACAGATTGAGTTCTATTCCGCGGTGAAGAGGACTTTGTCCGAAGGCAACCTTGTCAGGCAGATGCATCTCAAAGAAGAAGAGGTAGCCCTCCTTCGTGACCTTCACCTGCTCACAGATAAGCCGGTCATGTATCTCGCCAATGTTGATGAGGAGGGGCTGTCGAAACCGAATGCATGGGTGACCTTATTGCTGGAGAAGGGGAGGAGACTCGGGACCTCTGTCCTCATTGTATGTGCAAAACTTGAAGCCGAGCTTGCAGAATTACAGCCAGACGAGCGAGCGACTTTTCTGAAAGATCTTGGTCTTGAAGAATCGGGTCTCTCAAAAGTGATCCGAGAAGGATACCGCCTGCTGGACCTGATTACATTCTTCACGCGCAACGAGAAGGAACTTCACGCCTGGACGATCAAGCGCGGGACGAAAGCGCCTCAGGCGGCTGGAAGGGTACACTCGGATTTCGAGAAGGGCTTTATACGTGCGGAAGTTATGAAGTACTCAGACTTGATTGCAGTTGGCTCTGAACATGCACTGAGGGAAAAGGGAATGCTCGCTTTGCACGGCCATGACTACGTTGTTGAGGATGGGGATGTGATCTACTTCAGGTTTCATGTGTAGCCAAGTGTGTTCACTTGTTTTCTGATCTCAAGACTAGACTGCACAAGTCGAAGGGAAGCAGAAAGACAGCTTTCGAGATGATGAAGCGAGCTTCACCCCTGCCAGTTCAGGATCTTCCTTGCTTCCTCAGACATCAACTTTGGCTCCCATGTTGGCTCCCACACAATTCTCACGTCAGCTTCTTTCACGCCGGGAATTCGCAGCAAGCGATCTCTCACATTTTGTGATATCCACGAATGAGCGGGACAACCCGGGGCTGTTAGTGTCATCTTCACGCCCACCCAGTCCTCTATGATCTTCACGTCATATACGAGACCCAGATCGACGATATTAACAGGGATCTCGGGGTCATAGCATTCCTTCAAGGCTGCGTAAACCTGTTCCTCAGTTATCGCCATGTGTTGTCCTCAAATGGGGTGGGAAATCTCTATCGATAATGTCTTGCCTGAAGATACTCATTGTTTTCCAATTCCACAAGAACGGCTTAACTGACCGTTCTTTGTTCGCGACGACAAGGGCACGCTCTTCTTGTTTCGTTGGACAACTCGGGACAAACAAACAATTAGAGGTATCAATCCAAACGCGACTCTCTATGGTTCCTCTTTCTTGAATTCAAAATACTCTCGTTTGCTTTGAAGATCCGAGGCATTGATCAGAATTACTCCGTGTTCAAGTCTAGAGGGCAGGCGCATCGGAAAACAACCGGGGTCGTCACCCGAGCTCGGGGCAGCCAGTGATACTTCATCTGTGGTGTCTCGTCTGTTTCGTCCTGAGAGCTTCGAGAGAGGGTAAGCGGCATCGCATTGCGAACAGACGATGTTCTCACCGGAAATGTAGAACTTTCCATAGTTATAACACGGGCGGCACGCGTCGAACATCGTGGCGTAGGAGCCCAGGCCGGTTCGCATCACCAAGAACCGTATGTCTATCGAATCTTGCTTCAACGTGTAGCGATGGAGAGCGCCATCGTCCACTTCATTCACCGGGATTTGAACAAACCCTCGGTTGAGAGTGACGGGACGAGCCGCTTCAATCGTAGTAGCGATCTTCGAGGAGAAGACATTGTCGAAGCCCAAAAAGAAGACGATCGAAAACGTAATCAAGCCTGCAGCAAATTGCCAACGGTTCATCCTCTTCGAACCGGCTGCATTCTCCTGGTTTCGTTGTCTGCTTGGAATCATGAACATGAATGCTGGGATGCTGAGGATTGCAAGGATGAACAGCAGATCATTCCGGACAATCGGCCCGACGATGCCCATAACTGCAGGTTTGGGAGGAAGCACTCCCATTTCGAAGAACTCATGGATGGCATTGACGAAGAGCTGGGCGACAAAGATGAGAAGCACAAGAGCCGTGACTTTGAGGAATCTCGCCACATCGATTCGGACACTGCCTTTCACGAAGAGTACCCCGAAAGCGACAGCCCCCGCAACTCCAAACAACCCACCGAGGAAACTCTGGCTCGAGTTCTGTGTGAAGGAAACGGCTCCGAGGAATACAGCGGTTTCGATCCCCTCGCGAAAAACCATCAAGAAACTGAAGACAAGGATCCCTGCTTGCATTCTCCTGGAGGATATCCTGTTGACGATCCCCTCGAGCCTCTGTTCGATCTCTCGTCTGATCCCTCGGGCAGTTCTCCACATCCAGATGATCATTGAAGCGACAAAAACTGCGGCGACAAGAAGGAAGTATCCTTCAAGGGCTTCGTTGTCGAGTGCCAGTTTCTGGAAAATGACAGCCCCCGCGATGCTTGCAAGCACTGCCAGGCCCAGCCCGAGGTAGACAAGTGGAAGGAGATGCGGTTGGTGCACCTTTCTCAAGTAAACGATGAGAATGCTGACGACAAGGGCGACTTCGATTCCTTCACGCAACAAGATGACAAAAGATTCTATCATAGTCCGAGCATCCCTCAGCAGTTTTGGATGTTATCGGCCGCGGTGCTTGCCCGCGCAGTTTGAACAAACCCCAAAGATTTGAAACGTCGCGCTCTGTGGCTTGAAGTTTTTCTCTCTGCAAATCTCAGATTGCACCGCGGCGACCTTTTCGCTGACAAACTCTGTAATCTCCCCGCACTCGAGGCAGATGAGATGATCGTGGTGGGGTCTGCCGAAGACCTTTTCGTACCGGGAATGGTTCTCCGCAAATTGGTACTTCGAGACAAAGCCTGTTTTGAGAAGCAGGTCGAGTGTGTTGTACACCGTGGCGCGGGACACTTTCTTGCCTGCTGACTTCATCTTCAGATACAGCTCGTCGGCTTCAAAGTGGCCTTTGCTCGAAAGGACGGCTTCGAGGACCTGGAACCTCTCAGGCGTGATCCGATACTCTCCAGCTTTGAGAAAATCAGTGAAGATCTCTCTTGCAGCGCCATTGTCCATGGGTTATTTAGATTGAGTCTAAATAAGAATATGAAAGAGTAATGAGAATGTCAAGGCAAAACGGCGTTACGGTGCTAGCGTCTTTCCTTTGATCCATCTTGCAGAAACTGATCAGGCTCAATTGACTGGACCTGCATGGTGTGTGGTGAGATTATGCTTGGGCATGTTCCTCACACCGCTCAGGGCGGCCTGATATCCAAGCTCAAATCACTCTCAATCTTCACTGGACGTACCTCATGAAAAAACAGGGCGGAAGAGAGATAATCAATGCCCGCTGCAAAAGTGGCGAGCGTGGAGAGGTGCTTCATTCACACGATGCTGCTTCCAGAGGAGGTATCAAAGTTCCTCTGAAGTCGTTAACTCGTTGGTCGGCTCGAAATCCATCGTGAATTATGTCTTGCTTGGATGGACACGGATTTGTCTGCAGAAGTGCTCGCCGAACGAGAATTCAGGTAGCAAATCAGGCGTTGATCCCCAGGGCGTGCTCGCCTCTGCGGCAGAAACTGCTGGATCCTTCTGTGCTCTTTGGATCGGATCTCCCGGGCAACAGTGCGAGTGCAGTTGCGGGCGCAGAGAGGAAATGTTCTCGCGGATGGCAGGTTGACTGCTCTTTGCGATGTCTGGGGAGGATGCAATCATTGAGAACTCCATCATTTCTACTTAATTCAGCCAGTTTTTATGTCTTTTTCTTTCCTACCGGATTTGCCCCAAAAAGGTGGCTTTTCTTGAAGATTTTCCTTGCGTTATTCTTCAGATTTTGTATATTTGGAGAAACCGTAGAATAAGCGTGATGGCTTAAACATATCAAGGAGATGAAGACCGCAAGAACCAGTTTTCTCAAGGGAAAGCAGATTCAAACACGACCAATCAAGAGAGAACCGCCACTGGCAAGGCTTAGGTGAATGTCTTCCGGCTTTCAATGCTGACCGATTGCGAGATTGGTGCCATCTCTTTGTTCAAGAAACGCCTGAAAGTCATGTGGCGCTTGGAATGGGTCTGGCTGGTGCTCCGGCTCTCGCGGGACCGGGGGGATCCTGCGTTGTGCCTATGATAACAGACGGATTTGTTGATTGGATTGTGAGTAGCGGTGCGGAGCCCTTGCCACGACACACACACTGCAATCGATCAGAGGGCTGAACTCCATGGGCAGATGAAGACAGCCTGCCTGAAGGAAAGGAAAACCTGAATCTGGAAGCAGAACGTTGCACTTAATTCAAACCCCGTCTCGGACAGGCATTGACCAGGGGGGATCATTAATCTAACACATAACGGAGGTCATCTATGGGGCGATTCGATGAGCTAGTGGGACTCGTGCAGAGTTTCCAGAAGGATTTTCAGAAATTCTATGAAAAGGGAAACAAGTCTGCAGGCACAAGAGTCCGAAAGTCAATGAACGAGCTGAAGAAGAAGGCCCAGGAAATCCGCAAGGAAGTTCAGGAAATCAAGGGGAAGGCGAAAGAAGAGAAGCCCGCGATGTAAGTGGCCGGCTTCTATTCCCCTGTCAGTCGTTCGTTCGGTTTCTGTTCCTCACAAGAGTTTGAAGAAAGCCACCCAGATGCTCCGGTTTGGGCGGGTGGCTTTTTGTTTTCTTTCCTCATCCGGCTGAACCCAGGGGTTCTGGAGTTGCAGTTCGCGTGACAAATCCGGCACCGACAACACGCATGCCGCGTGAAGCGGGCGCACTCCATTTGGTCAGATTCAAGGCCTATTGACCCCACATTGAGATTGCTCCGAGCTTCTTTTGATCGGCATCCCTCAGGTTCACTGCAATCCTGCCGAGCAATGGCTAGATCCTAAGAACTCAATTCCTTCTCAGCAAATGTGGATAAGCTGATGCTGAAACGGTTGCCAGTTCTGTTTGGGCTGTTCCTCTCGACTATTTCATCGCCGGTTGCTCAAATTGATTACAAGAAACTCCACTTTGACGCGATTGTTGTGGACACGCACAATGATGTTTTGCAGCGAATATTGAGTGGGGAAGATATCTCTTTCCGGACTCCTCGTGGCCACTCCGACTTGCCACGTTTCAAAGAGGGGGGTCTCGATGTCGAGGTGTTTTCCATTTGGGTGCCTCCGGAGAAAACGTCCCGTCCTTACTATGACCAAGCGGACGAGCAAATTGACTCAATCGTGAGCTTTGTGAACCGAAATTCATCGCACGTTGGGCTGGCGAGATCGGCAAAGGAGATCGAAAAGCTCATAGCGGAGGGAAAGGTCGTCGCTATGCTCGGAATGGAGGGGGGGCATCCCGTTGGCGGCGACTTGCGGAAACTGGAGCATTTCTACAGACGTGGAGTTCGATACTTGACCCTCACGTGGAACAACAGTACTGACTGGGCGAGTTCTGCACACGACGAAACAGACGCTTCGGCAAAAATCAAGCAGAAGGGCCTCACGGCGTTTGGCCGCCAAGTCGTCAGGAGAATGGATGAGCTCGGGATGATCGTTGATGTTTCTCACGTCGGAGAACGGACCTTCTGGGATGTGATGAAGGTGGCTCGCAAGCCAATCATCGCTTCCCATTCAACGGCATGGGCGCTCTGTCATCATTGGCGCAATCTGAAAGATGACCAGCTCAGGGCGATTGCTGCGAACGGCGGAGTGGTTTTCATCAATTTTGCGCCATGGTTCATTGATAGTAGTTTTGCCGAAAAGGAATCAGCGATGCGCAAGCGAAACAAAGCGCGAATCGATTCATATCGGGCAGCGAGCAAAGTTGATGGATTTCTCACTGATGTCGCTGTCGCAGATTCCCTTAAGGATGAGTATCTGCAAATTCGTCCGCCCCTCAAACTGCTCATCGACCACTTTGACTACGTGGCAAAACTTATCGGTGTCGATCACGTGGGGATAGGATCGGATTTTGACGGAATAAGTGTCACACCGTTAGACATGGATGATGTATCCTGTCTTCCCAACATCACGCGTGAGCTTTTGAAAAGAGGGTATAGCGCCTCAGATGTCAAGAAGATTCTCGGCGAAAACTTCCTGCGAGTGCTGCAAGCCAATTCGAACTGATTTACTGTGATCCTTAGAGGTATGGAGAGGAAAACGTGAGCAAGAAAAGCGTTGTCTCTATCGTGCTTGCCCTGTTCATCTGGACAGTTGACATTGTCGGGCAAGTTCAGAACCACCACGTCTATGACACTGACCTGATGAGCCCTGTGGTTTTCAGAGCCCACCGTGAAAAATTGATGAAGGAAATCGGTGAAGGCAGTGTAGCCTTCTTTTTTGCCGCGCCGGAGCGAAATCGGAATAATGATGTCGAGTACGAGTATCGACAGAATGACAATTTCTATTACCTGACGGGGATGAGTGAGACGAATTCGGTTGTTGCGCTTATCCCTGGCGGCGTAAACGTGCGAGACTCCAAAGACTCTTCAAAAACAATGTCAGTCAGGGAAATCCTCTTTGTTCAGCCTCGAGATTCTGTGAGAGAAGTCTGGGTTGGGCGTCGGCTCGGTCCGGAAGGGGCGATGGAAGTTTTGGGTCTTCAGCATGCCTTGAAGAATGATCAGTTCAAGAGTTGGGTTGGGCGATTGATCCTCGGAAGCAAAATCGTCTACATCCCGTTGTTGCCGCCCGACTATACGGGGGAAATTGCAGAGCTTACAAAACCACTCAGCGATGCAGTGTCGAGATTCGGCTCGTGGTTAGAGTTTCGAGATCCCAGTCACATTGTGGCAAAGATGCGCGCCGTGAAATCTCCTGAAGAGATTTCTATGATACAGAAAGCTGTCGACATAACGTGCGACGCTCATCGAGAAGTTATGATGTCCGCTGAACCAGGAATGCATGAGTATGAGTTGCAGGCGGTCTTTGAGTACGTTTTTCGTCGTGAGGGAGCAGAATACACGGCATATCCTTGCATCGTTGGGGGTGCGGAGAATTCGGTCATCCTCCACTACGGCACGAATCGCAGAACGCTCAACAGCGGCGACATCGTTGTCATGGATTGTGCAGCAGAGTACCATAACTATGCTGCTGACGTGACGCGCACGATTCCAGTAAACGGCACCTTTACTGATGCGCAAAGGGAGATTTACGAGTTGGTGCTCCAGGCTCAGCAGGAAGCTATAAAGATGATGAAGCCGGGTGCAGATTTCCAGGCGGATGTTCAACGAAGAGCGGTGGAAATCATCCAGACTGGCCTGATGAACTTAGGCATTATAAAGTCGACGGATGAGTACAACAGATTCCTTCCCCATGGAGTGGGTCATCCCGTCGGCCTCTGGGTTCACGATGTGGGCGGGCAGGGGAAGCTGGAGCCAGGGATGGTGTGGACGATTGAGCCCGGCATCTATATCCCTGACGGTTCCCCAGGGGTCGACCCAAAGTATTACAACACCGGGGTCCGCATCGAAGACGATGTGTTGATCACAGAGAATGGCAACAAAGTGATGTCAGCCGCTGCTCCCAAGACAGTCGAAGAAATCGAGCGGCTCATGAAGAAACGCGGAATCGGAAACGAACCTATCCGATAATCCTGCCGAAAACAAAAAACCCGTCTCTTATTCCGGAGAGACGGGTTTCCTGACCTGCAAAACACAGGGTTAGACCTGCTCGGAGACAAGCCTCTGAGCTCGGCGAATCGCCTTCACTCTCTTCATCCGCTTCTTGACGGAGGGTTTCGTGAAGTACGTCCGCTTCTTAAACTCCTTCAGAATCCCCGACCGCTCATACTTTTTCTTGAATCGTCTGAGAGCCCTATCGATAGGCTCGTTTTCCTGGACTATGATACCAACCAAGTTAGATCACCTCGCTTTGTGGTGGGTTGGGAATTTCTTGTGGCACTTGCTGCTCCATCGCGGGTCCGGGCTCTTCAACTCTGAGATTCTCAACGAGCCTCCGTTCTCCAAGCTTCTCGAAGGCTACCACGATCGCCTGGCCGCCGCTTGAAGTTCTTTCTTTCGCCTTCACTTTGCCGACATCGCTCCACTCGGTGTGGAATATCGCCTCCCCTAACTGGTAAGTCTTTGTCGGCGCGTACTCAGTACAGTCTTTCACTTCAATCTTCCTTGCTTCCAGTTCCTGCTGCCTGCCAAGAGCAACAAGGTCGAGGAGAAACACTTGCCGACATTTCCCGCAGCGATACCAGACTTTTCCGGTTGATTCCCCCTCAACCTCGCTCGGCATCTCACCCACCATGATCATCCTGGTTTCCGCCCTGCATGAGTTGCAGAACTGCCGGGTGTGCTTGGATCGCCGAAGCAACTTGTCCTTCACTCCTCGTTTTGTAGCGGTCACGCGCAGGAATTCGTTGTCTCGAAAGAACTTTGTGAATAAATATAACACAATCTGCTCAGAGAGTCAAGATTTTTATAGGGACCAGCAGCAGGCTATCCTTCGAAACCCCGCGTGTGCTTGACATTCGCTTCGGTTTTTCTTACACTTGAAGCGACTTTGCGGAGATACAACTTGAAGGTGGTTCGTGCTCTTGGCGGTGACAAGAGTTGCTGCCCGTCTGCCAAGAAGCGGATAGGTTTACCGCCGACTCAACTGCTGTTCGCAGTCTGAGCTCGGCTTTTTTTCTTGTTAAGGAAAGACCCCCGGATGATATCCAAAGCCGATCATGGTTAAAATCGCTGCAATCTTTGGCACGCGTCCGGACACGATAAAGATGGCGCCAGTACTTTCTGCTCTGCAATCCCATCCTCGTGAATTCAGGTTGATTACCATTGCGACAGCGCAACACAGGCAGATGCTTGACCAAGTCCTCGATATCTTTAAGATCAAGGTGAATTACGACCTGAACATCATGAGGCCGCGTCAACCCATCTCACATGTCGTCATGAGCGCCCTGGACAAACTCGACGCCTCCTTTCGGAAGATCATGCCTGATATGGTACTTGTGCAAGGCGACACCTCGACGACATTCGTGGGCAGCCTAGCTGCCTTTTATCACAAGATTCCGGTTGGCCACATTGAGGCCGGCCTGCGGACTGACGACAAGTACCGGCCATTTCCGGAAGAGATTAACCGTCGACTTACGAGTTCTCTTGCAGACCTGCATTTTGCCCCGACTCAAACAGCCCGGCAAGCGCTCCTCAGCGAGAACGTCCCCGAGGAAAAGATATTCTTGACCGGGAACACTGTTATCGATGCTTTACTTGCGACTGTGAAGGAAAGGCCTCGATTCAAAGATCCATTCCTCGAGACGCTAACTGGAGAATGCAGGCGTTCAAAGAAACCAATTATCCTCATCACCTGTCATCGCCGCGAGAACTGGGGAAAGCCAATGCAGCAGGTATGCAATGCAATCAAGAAGCTTTCCGATCGTTATCGTGACGTGATCTTCATCTTTCCCGTTCATCTCAACCCAGTCGTTCGCGAGGTCGTCTTTCCAATTTTGGGGGGCCTCGACAACGTCATCCTCATCGAGCCGTTGGAGTACGAGTCATTTGTGAACCTGATGAACCAGAGCCGTTTTGTTCTCACCGACTCCGGTGGTGTGCAGGAGGAAGCTCCAGCTTTGGGCAAGCCCGTGTTGGTTTTGCGCGAAGTGACCGAGCGACCGGAAGCCGTCGAGGCTGGGACGGTGAAACTGGTTGGTCTCGAGGAACGGAAGATATTTGCTGAGGTGTCGCGTCTCCTCGATAGCTCAGCAGCGTATCAGAGGATGGCTACAGCGACGAATCCTTATGGGGATGGAAAGGCTGCCTGGAGAATAGTCGAAATACTCCGACGGCATTTTGGTCTTCGGAAGAGGAGAGTCCCTGAATTCCGTGCTGGCTGAAGATAAGGCGGATTCAAACGCGTGATGCGACACCCGAAAGTTGTGACGCTGTTGGTTGACCCAGTGGTTATCGCCGCGGCAGATTCGTACTCTGTTCTTATGCTTCTTTCAATCCTACTCAAGTGAGAAGCCTGCAATGAGGAAGTCACTCATCTATTGTTCCCTTTGGCTCTGCGCTTTCGTAGTCCTCGCACAGATTGCTCTCTCGCAAGATACCACAGTTCTGAAAAAAGTGCTTGTCGTATTCGAGGGCAACGATATCCCCGACGGCCCGGCCCGCGGCGAAGCAAGGCAGATGGCACAGCTTCTCGGACACTTCAAGACAGTTACGACGCTCCGAGCTGTGAATGACTACGAAGCCGGGGAACTCGAGGGTTTCGATTTCACATTCTTCTTTGGCTTCTCCAAGAAATATGACCCGCCGACTCGAATCCTCAGGGATCTTTTCAACACGAGCAAGCATATCGTTTGGCTGAACACCGGATTCGATTCCTTTTGCAGGAGTTTCGCGGTGAAGGAAAAGTTCGGCTTCACGTTCACAGCGTTTGATACGTCTTCGCAGTTCACGATTGTCAAGGCTCGTGGGTTGACCTTCCCGAAAGGGGAGCCTAACTGTAACATCGTCAAAATCACGAACAGCGCACAGTGCGAAGTCCTCGCGACTGCTGTCAGCTTAAAGCGGCAGGATGTCCCGTACATCGTCAAGAGCGGGAACTTGATGTATGTCGCTGACTCACCTTTCTCA
>Ga0153915_10001886_pt1 | contig 19303 bp, 9 predicted proteins | sample Opewatmetagenome_2_FD_107003 | JGI IMG/M metagenome (GOLD analysis project Ga0153915, IMG submission 107003) | Freshwater wetland microbial communities from Ohio, USA - Open water 3 Core 3 Depth 3 metaG | ecosystem: Environmental > Aquatic > Freshwater > Wetlands | place: USA: Ohio, Lake Erie...
AATTAACGGAGGAGTTAAAGAAGCTGTCAGGATTGAAAACTCTGTTAATATACACCTGTTGGACCTGAATCTGAAGGGTATGGGCCGGAAAGACGGGAACACTACAAATGGTCTCCAGCTAATGAGTTGTTCAAATTGTGTTATTGAGAATATTCATTCAGAAGGATTTCAGAAATCAGGAGTTGATCTCTATAACTGCAGGAATGTAAAAGTTTTAAAGGTTCAAGCTGTCAACAATGGTTTTTGCGGAATTAATGTAATGGGTTCGGACAGGAAATTATCCGGAAATATACTGATCCAGGATTGCAAGGCAGAAAATAATCCCGGCGATCCGACCATATTGGATAATCACAGCGGCAACGGAATACTTGTCGGTGTTTCGGACAGCGTGATCATCGACCATTGTTCTGCAACCAACAACGGCTGGGATATGCCCCGACTGGGGAATGGTCCGGTCGGGATATGGGCATGGGAAAGTGATCATGTAACAATTCAATACTGCATTAGTTACAGGAACAAAACCTCAAAAGGAGGGAAGGATGGCGGAGGATTCGATCTTGACGGCGGAGTAACAAATTCTCTTATTCAATACTGCCTTTCATATGAAAATCAGGGTGCTGGTTATGGCTTGTTTCAATATGCAGGAGCATCCGGTTGGTTGAATAACGTTATAAGGTATTGTGTGAGTATTAACGACGCGAATACGACAGAAGGATCAGGAAGCTTTTTCATATGGAACGGATCGGACGTAAGTAAACAATTAGCCAATTGTTATATTTATAACAATGTCGCAGTAAATTCATCAGCACCAGTAATAAGTTTCGAAACTGCTTCAGAGCATGAGAATTTTTTTTTCTGCAATAATATTTTCGTTGGAACCGGACATCTGGTCAGCGGGAAAAACAGTGGCAGTCAATTTACTGCCAATGTATGGTGGAGTCCGGGAGATTCGCAGCTTTATGGACCTTTGGTTACTGACATCACAGATCCATATAAACTGAACGAATTGAAAGGATTTATTCTGAAGCCTGGCTCATCACTGAGGAATCATGGATCGGAGATAAAACCCGCCTTTGGGTTTGATCCGGCGACCAAAGATTTTTTTGGAAATCCTGTTCCGCAAGGATCAGTCAGGGAACCTGGTATTTTTGAAATGGATTAGATAATCTTGAACGGGAGAATCCAGCAGATGATTCTGTTGTGGATTAAATAACAAATGATAAATGATTAACAATAAAAGAATTTAATTCCAAAATTTAAGCTAATTAACATGAAAAGGATTTTATCATTATTCGGATTGGTACTTCTTGGTTGCAGCACCTTTTCTCAGCCATCCTCCTTCATACTGAACAAACTTGAATATTTTGAAAGAGGAGGTATAAATGTTATGGCTTTCCAGGATATATATCCGGAAGGTCACCAGGGCGGTGTTGCTGTAATAATGCATGGTAAACGGCTGGCGACCAATGGCGATATACGGCTTGATGAGACACCAGGTCAATGGCAGCCGATTCCTAAACAGCTGGAACGGAAAGTTGATGCAGTGGGGAATATGATCACGGTAAACCTCACCTACCCTGATCCTGCAATTAACCGTAAAGGTTTTAATCCTATCGAATATCCGGACCTGAATATGAACTATACTGTTAAAATCAGTGCACAGGGTGAATCAATAGTTGTCACAGTTGATCTTGATAAACCCGTTCCGGATGAATTTATCGGCAAGGTGGGATTTAATATGGAGCTTTTCCCCGGGATTCTTTTTGGAAAGACATGGTTTATGGACAAACAGACCGGAATATTTCCAAGACAGGCAAACGGGCCTGCTCTTACTGATAAAAAAGGAGATATTGTAGCTGCCCTGCCTATGGCAGCCGGAAAAAAGCTGGTTGTGGCACCCGAAGATGACTTTCTCAGAATGACAATCGAATCCAAAACCGGTGAACTTCAGCTTCTCGACGGGAGGTACGTCCATAATAACGGCTGGTTTGTAGTGCGTTCCGTGGTCTCTCAGGGTTCCGCAAAAAAAGCTATTGAATGGATCATTACACCAAATGCTGTAGCTGGCTGGAAAAGTACCCCCGTAATTCATGTTTCACAGATCGGATATCATCCCGGGCAGGAAAAGGTTGCAATAATTGAAATTGATAAGAATGAGACCAAAACTGAAAATCCGGTACTCGTTAGCATTGGAGAAAATGGCAAACACACAATTCTGAGTACAAACAAGCCTACCGCCTGGGGAACTTTCCTGAGATATAATTATCTGAAGTTCGATTTCACCTCCGTTAAACAGGAAGGCATGTACTTTATTAAATACGGGAATGTGCAGTCACAACCATTCAGGATTGCAGCTGATGTATTTAAGCGCAATGTCTGGCAGCCGACAATTGAATATTTCCTTCCGGTTCAGATGTGCCATATGAGGGTGAATGAAAAATATCGTGTCTGGCATGGATTGTGTCACATGGATGATGCCAGGATGGCCGAGGTTAATCACAACCATTTTGACGGATATATCCAGGGGGAATCGACACTGACGGATTTTAAATCAGGAGACCATGTTCCTGGGCTCAATGTCGGAGGATGGCATGACGCAGGCGACTATGATCTGCGTGTTGAGTCTCAGAGCGGTGAAGTCTACATTCTTACGGAAATTTATGAAGCTTTTGGCATTGACTACGATGAGACTTCAATCGATCAGGCAAATCATATTGTAGAGATTCATAAGCCAGATGGCAAGCCGGATATCATTCAGCAAATAGAACATGGGACCCTTACAGTGGTCGAAGGATACAAAAATCTAGGGCGCCTTTACAGAGGTATTATAGCCCCGGAAAAGCGTCAATATGTGTTGCTCGGCGATGGTTCAACAATGACCGACGGTCTTATCTACGATGTATCTCTGAAAACCGGTGAACGCACAGGAACACACTCTTCCCCACCCGATGACCGATGGGTCTTTACTGAAAATAATCCATCGAGGGAGTTGACTGCAGCTGCTCATCTGGCAGCTGCAGCCAGAGTTTTGAAAGGATTTAATGACGACCTTAGCAAACAAAGCCTTGAAGTTTCCAGGGCCATTTATTCCCACGAATATCAGCTGACCGGCAGGACGGCAAATGCGAAAATTCACGCTGCCTCCGAGCTATTCTTAACAACAGGTGAAGATCAGTATAAAAATTATATACTTGAGAATGAGTCATCAGTAGTAAAAGGCATACGTGAACTTGCATGGCTGATCGGACGCGCCCTTCCAAAGATCAATAAAAGTGAGTTCACCTCAGCTGTTGAGAACGCGATTAAACCGCTATCTGAGGATATTGGCAAACAGGCAGCTGAAACTCCGTTCGGTGTTCCATACAGACCGCAGATATGGGGTGCCGGCTGGGATATCCAAAGCTTTGGGGTAAGGCAGTATTACCTCCACAACGCCTTTCCCGACATTTTTCCTGCAGCCCCTGTATTCAATGCTCTTAACTTCATCCTTGGCGTTCACCCCGGAGTAAATACGTCTTCTTTCGCTTCAGGTGTAGGCGCCAGATCAACAACAGTTGCATACGGGGTCAACAGGGCCGACTGGTCATATATACCGGGTGGTGTTTCATCGGGTACAGCGCTGATCCGTCCCGATTTCCCGGAACTGCTCGACTGGCCTTACCTCTGGCAGCAGCAGGAGTACGTGATGGGAGGGGGAGCAACCAATTTTATGTTCCTGGTGCTCGCAGCTGATAGAATGCTATCAAAACAATGATCCTGGGGATCAGATATTTTATTTCAGCGGGCAAAACAGGTTAAACGATACTTGTACAGGAATGTCAATTCTAAAAACAATTGATTCTCCGGCAAAAGATGTTAATTTTGAGCTCAGAAACTGATTTTTAATGATGAAAGAGTACATTACATACCTTCCAGCCGTGTCAGGGAAAATAGAGGAAGAGTGGGAACAGTGTCTGAATCAGATTGCAGAAAGCCTTAAGGCTGGGATACGCCCAATCAAGCTTAATATTTTTACGGATGCGCCGGATTACCCATCATATACCAAAATAAAGGAACACCTAAAGAAATCGATCATTGACTCTTTTGGAGATAGTTGCCCTGCATTCAATATTACAATTCATCCCCCTGAAAAGCCGCGGAAAATAAGTGTTGAAGCATTATTTGTTACGGCAAATACACATGGAATAACAACAAGGTTCTGGCAGTCATTTCCTTATGTCACGATAGAATCAGATTCCTATAAAGAAGTATGGGGCGCTGGCCTGGGAAATGACATGTATTGGAAAGACACCCGGAAAGCGGCAAATATCGCTTTTGACTCAATTGTCTATATTCTTGAGCGGGAAGGTCTTACACTGAATAATCTGGTCAGGCAATGGAATTACATAGGTAATATCCTGGAGGTAAAAAACGGATCCCAGAATTACCAGGTTTTCAATGAGGTAAGGAGCGAATATTATGGTAAGTTCAGAACGATTGCGGGCTACCCTGCAGCTACCGGGGTAGGAATGAAATTCGGAGGAGTTTTTCTTGATTTTTATGCTGTAAAGGCTGACAAGAGAGTAAAAATTAGACCCATAGACAATCCGAACCAGTTAAACGCATATGAGTATGGCCAGAATGTTTTAAAGGGATTTTCCGGGAAAAGCAAATCAATAAAACACCCACCGCAGTTTGAACGCGCCCTTCTGATGATAAACGGATCAAGCAAGAACCTTTTTATATCTGGCACCGCATCTATTATAGGTCAGGAAACAATTGGAAAAGGTGATATTAAGGAACAGACAATTGTGACTATTGAAAACATAAAAAAACTCACCGATATTGAACGGATAAATCAGATTTTGGGAGAATCTGACTTTTCTCTGGGAAGATATTCTCTTCTAAGGATTTATATTAAAAACCAGGAAGATTTTGAAACTGTCAGGAGCATTTGTAGTGAGCATTTTCCTATGACACCGGCAAGTTATATCGAATCGGATATTTGCCGTGATGATTTACTTACGGAGATCGAGGGTGAGTTTTTGATTTAAAGGGCAAAAGGGTATTTTTTCATAAGGTTTTGTTTCTCATTTCGACTGAATCTGGTATATGGAAATTATTTACATCCCATGAGAAATATACTTTTCCTGCTGGCAATTTTACTTTTAACCAGGTGTTCTCAGACGGTCTGGGAGAAAAAGGATTTCGGGGTAGACATCAGGCTAAAATCGAAGAATTTGGAGATTCCAAAGCAAATGAAGCTTGAAGTTGTTAATGAGGATATAATCCGGGTAGTTGCTTCGCCTGTGAAAGGCTTTTCCGCAGAGAAAAGTCTCTGTGTTATTGTCCCTGATTCACCTCCTCCTGAATTTAAGGTCAGGCAGGAAGTAAATTCCATCATTGTTTCAACAGACAGGATTCGGGCAAAAGTCTCACTGAAAACCGGTGAAGTTTCTTTTTGGGATGAAAAAGATAACATCATTTTGAAAGAGAAAAGCGGCGGTGGTAAATCATTTGATCCCATACGGGTTGAGGGGACACCGGGATATTCAACAGGGCAGGTTTTTGATTCTCCTGCAGATGAAGCCTTTTATGGACTGGGTCAGCATCAGTCTGACGAATTTAATTATAAAGGTCTGAACGAGAGCCTGTACCAGTACAATACAAAGGTATCGGTTCCATTTCTGGTTTCAAATAAAAATTACGGGCTTCTCTGGGATAATTATTCACTGACAAAATACGGAGATCCAAGGGATTATTCCCAGATAAATCTCTTTAAGCTATTTGACAAGGATAAGGAAGAGGGAGGCCTGACAGTTACATATCTCAATTCTGACGATACAACTCAGGTTTACCTGCAGCAGAGGGAACAAATCATTGATTATGAAAACCTTGAAACGGTAAAAACTTTGCCTGAAAACGTACCTCTCGCAAGATCAAAGGTTGTCTGGACAGGCGAAATTGAGCCGGAAGAATCAGGTTTGTATTTCTTTAAATTGTACTATGCCGGATACGTAAAGCTTTATTTAAATAATGAACTTGAGGTGCCGGAGCGCTGGCGGACTGCCTGGAACCCGAACACTTATAAATTCAGCAAAGAGCTTGAGAAGGGACAGAAATATTCGATTAAACTTGAATGGAAGCCCGATGGAGGTGTCTCTTATATAGGACTCAAGGCTTTAAGCCCCCGTTCAGCAGAAGATCAGGGCGCATTATCGCTTAAATCGGAGATGGGAGACCAGATCGATTACTATTTTATCCATGGAGACAACATGGATAAAGTGATAAGCGGCTACCGGACAATTACTGGCAAAGCTCCGATTATGCCTGAATGGGCCTTTGGTTTCTGGCAGAGCCGTGAACGGTACAAGTCGCAAGCTGAATTGCTTGATGTAGTCAGGGAATACAGGAAAAGAAATATTCCACTTGATAATATTGTTCTCGACTGGTCATACTGGCCTGTTGATTCATGGGGATCGCATGAATTTGATCCGGCATTCTTCCCCGATCCTGCCGGCATGGTTGATTCAGTACACAAGATGAATGCCCATATAATGATATCAGTCTGGCCAAAATTTTACTTTACAACTGAACATTATAAGGAATTTGACAGCAAGGGATGGATGTACCGTCAGGCTGTGCAGGATAGTGTAAGAGACTGGATTGGGAAAGGTTATATTGGATCGTTTTATGATGCGTACAGCCTGGGAGCAAGGAAGCTTTTCTGGCATCAGATATGGGAGCATCTTTTTACCAAAGGTTTTGATGCCTGGTGGATGGACGCCTCCGAACCTGATATACTTTCGAATGCGAGCATCGAATACAGAAAACTCCTTTCCACACCTACTGCATTGGGCCCTTCGACAAAGTATTTTAATACATACGCCCTTGTCAATGCTATGGCCATCTACGATGGTCAGAGAAGTGTTGAACCCAACAGAAGGGTATTCCTTTTGACCCGCTCTGGTTTCGCCGGATTACAGCGATATTCAACTGCAACCTGGAGCGGTGATATTGGTACAAGATGGGAGGATATGAAGGCACAGATTCCGGCAGGATTGAACTATGCAATGTCAGGAATCCCTTACTGGACCTTTGATATAGGCGGTTTTTGTGTTGAAAACCGGTATACGAAGGCCGCTGAAGGATCGGAAGATCTTAATGAATGGAGGGAACTTAACACACGGTGGTATCAGTTCGGTTCCTTCTGCCCTCTGTTCCGCAGTCATGGACAATACCCTTATCGCGAGGTTTATAACATTTCCCCTGAAAACAGTCCTTCTTACAACAGCATGGTCTATTACGATAAGCTGAGATATTACCTGATGCCTTATCTGTATTCTCTTGCGGGATTGACCTACTTCAATGACTATACAATCATGCGACCGATGATAATGGATTTTGGTAAGGATAAAAAGGTTACGAGCATTGGCGATCAGTATATGTTTGGCCCGTCTCTGCTGGTCGCTCCGGTATATAAATATAAGGCAGTAACACGGGAAGTTTATTTTCCGTCCTTATGTGGCTGGTATGACTTTTACACCGGTAACCATATTTTTGGCGGCTACAGGCTGCAGGTCAATTCTCCTTATGAAAGAATTCCGCTGTTTATCAAGGAAGGATCGATAATTCCTGTGGGCCCTCAGATACAATTTACCCGTGAAAAGCCAGCCGATACGCTGACACTCTATGTTTATACAGGAAGGGATTGCGCTTTTACTTTATATGAAGATGAGGGAATAAACTATAATTACGAAAAAGGGAAATGCAGTACCATAAAATTCAGTTACAATGAAGCTGCCGGAACTCTGGTAATAGGTGAACGCAATGGTGATTTTATCGGTATGCTGAAAAACAGGACTTTCAAAATTGTGTGGGTTACCAAGGAGAATCCAGTTCCATTTGATCCGGAAATTGTTCCAAATGTCTCCGTAAAGTACGAGGGGCAGGCGGTGACAGTTGGAAGAAAGAAATAACCCGACTTTTAATTGTTTTTAACAGTGTTATACTGATCCGGTTATTATATTCAAATTACCTTTATTGATATTATTTATTTCATTTAACCTTATTTAATCTAATCCCTCTATGAAAAGTATCTTTTCTTATGTATTTGTGTTCCTGGTTGTTTTCATGATCAGTAAATCACTTGGAGCTCAGGTTGGTTCAGTAAAGGATTCACTTGGAGGAGCGATTGTGCCTTCTGAAATTGAGAATCCGGAATGCTTTGGCATAAATAAGGAGCCGGCACATGCAACACTTATGCCATATGCCGATCTTAAAGAGGCTCTGGCGGCTAACCGGCATGCATCAACCTTTTGCAGAAGTCTTAACGGGATGTGGAAGTTTTACTGGGTATCGTGGCCGCAGGCAAGACCTGTTGATTTTTACAAACCCGCCTTTGATGTTTCATCATGGAAAGAAATCCCGGTCCCGTCTAATTGGCAGATAATGGGTTATGGTACACCCTACTACAGAAATATGGGATACACTTTTAAGAAAGACTTTCCCAGGGTTATGAGCACACCTCCTAAAAACTTCACAGCTTATGAGGAAAGGAATCCTGTCGGAAGCTACCGGAGGGATTTTGATTTACCGTCTGACTGGAAAGACCGTCAGATTTTCATTGCTTTCGATGGTGTCGATGCAGGATTTTTTATCTGGGTCAACGGGGAAAAAGTGGGTTACAGCGAGAACAGTCGCAATGTGGCTGAATTTGATATTACCAAGTTTGTGAAGCCCGGGAAGAATATGGTGGCTGCTGAAGTTTACAGATATACAACCGGCAGTTATGTTGAGGATCAGGATATGTGGAGACTCAGCGGCATATTCAGAAATGTTACTATCTGGAGTTCGCCTCAACAGCATATCAGGGACTTTTTTGTAAAGACTGAACTTGACGATCAGTATAAAGATGCAAAAGTTGAGGTAAGTGCAAAAGTTAAAAACTATGGTGGCAAACCTGCAAAGGCTTCAAAGCTGTCGGCGGTACTTTATGATGGTGCAACACCTGTTGCTTCAGCATTGGGCGAAAGTGAAGTCCCTGCTCTGAAACCAGGGGAAGAAGTTCTTGTTAAGCTTTCTTTTCCGGTTCAGAATCCTGAAAAATGGACGGCCGAAACACCAAAGCTTTATACTACAGTTCTAACTTTGAAAACAGGCAAGAACGTTTCTGAAACACTCTCTTCGAGAACCGGTTTCAGGGAGATTGAGATTAAAGGCAGATATTTCCTTGTGAATGGCATACCTATAAAGCTGAAAGGTGTCAATCGTCACGAAAACTGGCCCGATGTAGGTCATGCTGTAACTGAAGCACAAATGATAAGGGATCTGGAGCTCATTAAACAGGGCAATTGCAACCATGTACGCACTTGTCATTATTCTGACGATCCCCGCTGGTACGAATTATGTGATGAATGGGGTATATACCTGGTAGCTGAAGCTAATGTGGAATGCCATGGCAATGCCGGTAAATTTGATGAAGAACCACGGATGAAAGCTGCTATTATTGACAGAAATGTTGCAAATACAGAAAACTTCAAAAATCATCCTTCAGTAATTATCTGGTCATTGGGCAATGAGAACGGAAGAGGTGGTTCAAACTTCAGGGCTGCAATGGCTGCAATAAAAGCAATTGATAATACACGTCCTGTCCATTATGAAGGATTTGGGATGGGTAAACAGAATCCTGCCGATCTTGACAGCCGGATGTATACGAATGTTCCTGATGTTGAGCGTATTGCCACAGATTCAGCCTACAAAAAGCCCTTCTATATGTGCGAGTATGCGCATGCAATGTTCAATTCGATGGGTGCAATCGGGGAATACAATGACGTTTTCGACAAATACCCGACTCTTCTTGGCGGAGCAATATGGGAGTGGCAGGATCAGGGTATCTGGAACAAGCGTGATCCCAATCACGTAATCCTTGCATACGGCGGCGGTTTTGGTGAATTTCCAAACGATCATTATTTCATTCATAAGGGAGTCATTGCATCCGACCGTTCTCTTAAACCGCATTATCCCGAAATGAAGCACGCTTACCAGTGGATTGGAATATCAGAAGGGAATCTTGAGTCAGGTATCATAAAGATTAAAAACAAGTATCAGTTCATAAGTCTTAATGGCTTTACTTCTTCCTGGACACTCTCGGAAAACGGAACTGTGATTGGCTCTGGTACTTATCCTTCCTTTGATGTAAAACCTGGCCATGAGATTAGTGTTCAGGTCCCCTTTGAATTAGGCAATCCCAAAGCAGGGGCAGAATATTTTCTTCGGGTTTCTTATACTCTTGCAAATGATCAGATATGGGCAAAAAAGGGATTTGAGATCGCCTCGCAGCAATTTAAACTTCCAATAAAAGCTCCGGCTGCAAAACCTGCTGTTTCAGTTAGCCAGCCTCTTGTATTAACTCGTGGTGACAATGAAATTACTATTAAGGGAGACGGATTTGCAGCTGTTTTTGACATGACGGCCGGCACATTCTCGCGTCTCGAGCATAACGGGCTGAATATTCTGAAATCCGGAGGCGGACCAAAACTGCATCTTTGGAGGGCTGCACACCGTAATGATGACATGTATGCCAACAAGGGATGGACCACTACCGGGCTGAAAGAGCTTAAGTGGACAACACAGGGAATTTCAGTTGAACAGACATCTGCATCAGAAGTAAAAATTTCAGCTAAACTTTATGGTGAGGGGAAAAACGGTTTTACTGTAAATCATGATGTAGTTTATAAAATTTCAGGGAATGGCATTATTACTGCTGAGAACAACATTAGCTCAAGTAATCCTCAGCAGGTTGCAGGCAGGATAGGTATACGTCTTTTCCTTGATAAGCAATTTGAACTGGCAGAATACTTTGGCCGCGGACCTGTTGAAAACTATTCGGACAGAAAACGTGCATCCGACATTGGAGTATACAAAAGCACTGTAAAGGAACTTCTTACACCATATGAGAAACCAATGGACGCAGGGAACCATGAAGATGTACGCTGGGTGAAGATTACAAATGGCGGAGGGGTCGGCCTTATGGCTCAGTGTGATACCTCACTTTTGCAATTCACGGCCCTTCCTTACAGTGATGAGCAGATGGAAAATGTAGAGTACAAAATAGATCTTCCTCAGAGTGAAGCTACAGTATTCTGCGTAAGTTATCGTACTCTCGGAGTAGGATCAAATTCATGCGGTCCGAGACCTTTGCCTCAATATATGGTTTATCTGGCTCCGGCATCATTTACTTATAAGCTAAACCTGATGACTGAATAAATGCTATTGAAATAATATTAATGCTTTATACTATGAAAAAAATTCTGATAATATCTCTCACGCTTGTTGCAGCAACTGTCCTTCTTAATAGCTGCCGGTCTTCAAAAGGCAAAGAAATGGTCAGAAAGGAAGTTTTCGGTACTCGCGATGGCAAGGAAGTTTATCTGTTGACCCTGACAAACAAAGCAGGTAATGTGATAAGACTTACAAACTACGGAGCAAAGCTAAATTGGATCGAAGTGCCGGATAAAAATGGCAAAAAGGACAATATTACCTTTGGCTATGACACATTTGAAGGTACTGTTGCCGGTGATATGTCATTTGGTTCAGTTGTTGGGAGGTACGCCAACAGGATTGCCAAAGGAAAATTCACTCTTGATGGCGTTGAATACACCCTTCCGCTGAATAATGGACCAAATACGCTGCATGGAGGACCAGGAGGATGGCACAGTGTTGTCTGGAAAACTGAAGTTCTGAAAGACAGTAGCTTTCCTAAAGTGAAATTTACATACCACAGTCCCGATATGGAAATGGGCTTCCCGGGGAATGTTGAAGCCGAGGTGATATATACCTGGACTGACAATAACGAAATAGTGATAGATTATAATTGCACCACAGACAAGAAGACAGTTATTAATGTGACAAACCATGCATATTTTAACCTGCACGGAGCAGGGAACGGAGAGATCCTCGATCATGAGCTGACACTCAGAGCATCAGCATTCACTCCGGTCGACTCTTTTATGATACCGACCGGTGAGATCCGGCCTGTTGCCGGAACTCCTTTTGACTTTACTACCCCTCATACAATCGGGGAAAGAATCGGAGAAAATTACGATCAGCTCATTCTGGGAAAAGGTTACGATCACAACTATGTTCTCGATAATAAGGAAGAGGTAGATGTTATTGTTTATGAACCTGTCAGCGGAAGGATTCTGGAGGTAATAACTGACCAGCCGGGAATGCAGCTTTATACAGGCAATTTCCTGACCGGCAATCAGATAGGGCATGGAGGGAAACCGTATAATTACAGAACAGGCTTTTGTCTTGAATCAGGTCATTATCCAGATAGCCCAAATCATCCAGAGTTTCCCTCTACTGTTCTTAATCCGGGAGAAACATATAAAACACAGACTATATACAGGTTTTCAGTAAAGTAAAAAAGGATTATAATTAATACTCATCAATTATGACTACAAGGCGCAAATTTTTAAGGAACACTGCTATTGCAGCAGCTGGTTTAGGTGTTTCTCCGGCTTTTTCAGGTACATTGAAAAGCCATCCGGCCAGCGACAGGATCAATGTTGGAGTAATTGGCTGCAACGGCCAGGGATTTAGTGATCTGGCTGCATTTCTTGAACACCAGGAAGTTGATTGTATCGCTTTATGCGATATTGATGACGCTGTTCTTAACCGCAGAGCGGCAAATGTTGAGAAGATGCGTGGTAAGAAACCAGCAAATCTATATAAAGACTGGAGGAAACTCATTGATAATAAAGATATTAACGTTGTAATCGTAGGAACTCCTGATCACTGGCATTGCATGCAAATGGTAGCTGCATGTGAAGCAGGAAAAGATGTTTACTGTGAAAAGCCGATTGGCAGAACAATAGAAGAATGCAACCTGATGGTAAAAGCTGCAGAGAAGTATAAAAGAGTGGTTCAGGTCGGTCAGTGGCAGAGAAGTGATCCTCATTGGCAGGATGCAGTAAATTTTATAAACTCAGGAAAACTTGGTAAAATAAGGCTTGTCAGGGTCTTTTCATATCAGGGCTGGTGCCCGTCAATACCTGTATTGCCAGACGAACCGGTACCTGCAGGAGTTGATTATGATATGTGGCTCGGACCGGCCCCAAAGCGTCCATTTAACAGGAATCGATTCCATTTTACGTTCAGATGGTTCTGGGATTATGCAGGCGGTCTTATGACCGACTGGGGTGTTCACCTGCTTGATTATGCGCTTTTCGGTATGAATGTAACTGCCCCTAAGTCTATTATGGCCATGGGAGGTAAATATGGCTACCCTGATGATGCCTGTGAAACACCTGACAGTTTGCAGACTATTTATGAATTCAATGGGTTCAATGTTCTCTGGGACCACGCAATCGGCATCGATGACGGTGCTTATGGCCGCAATCATGGTCTGGGCTTCGTGGGAGAAAACGGAACTCTTGTGGTTGACCGTGGAGGCTGGGAGGTTATACCTGAAAAAGTTAATGGCAAGATCCGAATGGAAGCAGTACCCTTAAAGAAAGGTACGGGAAAAGGTTTAAGCAACCATGTAAAGAATCATCTCGATTGTATAGCAAGCCGGAATCCAAATACCAACGCCAGCATAAAGATCGGTGCACATATTGCCAAATTCTCGGCGCTGGGCAATATCGCATATCGTACCGGCAAAAAGCTGGTCTGGGATGGTACAAGATTCACCAACGATACTGAAGCTAATGATTACCTGGTTCCAAAATACAGGGAACCGTGGAAATTGCCTATTGTGTGATTAAGATACTGAAAATGTAATTTTCAGAACTGAATTGTGTAAAGTCAGAATAGTTCCAGTAATGGACTCATTGATAACTATGTTCAGGCATTTGCTGTATACAAAAAGGGCAAAGTTTGATTTGGAACAAAAGCCGGAGTTTCTGTTTATAATGGTTCTTCATGGACTTCTTACACAGAAAACAATGGATTGAGCAGCAAAAATGTCCTCTGCATTGCAGTTGACATGGATGGAGTTGTCTGGATGGGAACTGATAAAGGTATAACCAGTTATAAAGCTGGAGCATTAATTTGTTATAATTGATTTTAAAATGGATAAGGAAATGAATAAAAATATTGGAATCGGAAGGATCTTTATTATGTTGATCCTGTCAATAACCATGGTAAATCTGGTACCTGGACAGGGTAATAATAATAAATCATACAACCTCGTGATCGGTACTTATACCTCTTCATCTGAAAGTGACGGGTTGTATGTTTATGATTTCGATTGTCAGACCGGACTGGTAAAATTAAAATCTAAAAAAGCCGGAATTGAAAATCCATCCTACCTGGATATTAGTCGCGATGGAAAGCATCTTTATACAGTAAACGAAAACAGGGATGGTGGCATAAGTTCATTTGACTTTGACCGGACAACTGGAAATATTATTTTTGTTAACCGTGTAAGTTCTGGAGGATCAAGTCCATGTTATGTTACCATAGATGATAAGGGCAGATATGTGTTTGCAAGCAATTACGGAAGTGGAAGTCTGTGTGCTGTTCCTATAAAAGAAAATGGATCACTGGGCGATGATATTCAATACATCCAGCAGGAGGGCAGCAGCATCGATAAAAGTCGTCAAAAGGGGCCGCACTTGCACTGTACAGTTCTTTCACCTGACAACAAGTTTTTACTTACAGCTAATCTGGGTACGGATAAGGTGTGTATTTATCAGTATGATGCTGCCAGAATTTCTCATCCATTGACTCCTGCTGATCAGGCTTTCATCTCTGTGAAAGCCGGAATCGGTCCCCGTCATATTGTTTTTCACCCTAATTCAAAGTTCGTTTATCTTGTTTCCGAAATTGCAGGGATGATTACGGTATTTGATTATAAAGACGGAAAATTGACTGAAAAACAGATGATCACGATGTTATCACCTGATTTTAAGGGAAGAGTGGGTGCGGCAGATATTCACATTTCTCCCGACGGGAAGTTTTTATATGGCTCAAATCGGGGCGACGCCAATGAGCTGGTATTTTATAGAATTGATAAAAAGGGGACATTGGAATATGCTGGCCGTCAGCAGACAATGGGAAAATCTCCCCGTAATTTTGTGATTGACCCGACTGGTAATTTTCTTCTCGTTGCAAATCAGGATAGTGATGAGATCATTATTTTTAAACGGGATCAAAAAACAGGATCACTTACTCCCACGGGAGAAAAAATTCAGGTAAACAAACCTGTCTGTTTGAAATTTACTGCTATTAATTAAAAGATGTGCGATAAAATAAACCTGATCAATTCGCCATGAAAGATAACCGAAGGGATTTCATTAAGAAAAGTGCTGGTCTTGCCGCAGCATTATCTATGGGTGGTATGACAGAAGCTTCCACATACTCATTTTACAGGAAGAAGAAATCAAGTTTGGTACATCGGCCATACGTTAAAGATGCTGGTATCAAATTTGCATTTTTAAATGGGCCAACTTCACCAAAGGTTCAGTTTGCAAAGCAATTGGCAGTTAATTATGCTGTTTCAGGAGTAGAAAGAATCAAGGGATTGAATACATGGGATCCTGAAGCTATAAAAGCTACAAAAGCCATCTGGGATAAAGAGGGAATTAAATGGTATGTTGTTGAAGGCCCTCCTTCTCTCGGGGCAAAAACAAAACTTGGTCTGGACGGAAGAGACGAAGAGATTTCGAATTTCATAACATTTATGAAAAATCTGAAGCAGTATGGAGATGTTGATATTATCTGCTATAACTGGATGCCTGTAATCAGCTGGGCACGAACAAATAAAGAACGTCCGGGCAGAGGAGGTGCATTAATGCTGGAGTTTGATTATGAGGTAATGAAACCTGCGCCGCTGACAGAATATGGAATGATATCGAAAGAACGCTTATGGAGTACTCTAGAATATTTTATTAAGGCGGTAATGCCGGAAGCTGACAAGATAGGGATGAGAATGTCGCTGCATCCTGACGATCCGCAGGTAGATGTTATCCAGGGAATCTCACGCATAATGAATACAGTGGCTAATTATGACCGTTTCCTGGCGATGTATCCAAAAAAATGCAATGGAGTTACTCTGTGCCAGGCCAACTTTAGAGGAATGTCAGATTGCAATGATATACCTGCTCTGGTGAGGAGATGGGGCAGCGATGTGATCAACTTTGTTCATTTCAGAAACGTCAGGGATCTTAGCGGAGTTAAACCCAGCACTCACTTCACCGAGACGTTTCATGATGAAGGTGACATAGACATGTATGAAGCCATGAAAGCTTATTATGATATAGGCTTTGACGGACCAATGAGACCAGACCATGTTCCGGTCATGGCAACAGAAATTGAAAATCCTCAAATGAGAGGTGGTTATACAACCCTTGGAAACCTGTTTGCAATTGGATATATGCGCGGTCTTGCAGAATCTGTAGCCAAGGAGGCCAGGACAGCATGAACCGATAAGTTCCATCTAAACCCTGGGAACTTCGCCGCGGTAAAGTAATGCTGGTTTATTATGGAGTTGCAAAGCTAATCTATATCATGACAAACTGAGATACATTATAATAATATGATTCACATCAGGAAAATTACCCTCTTCATTTCTATACTGTCGAATTTTATGATTTGCGCTTCACAGGAGACTAAATTTCCTGAAGCTCAAATTTCAAACGGAATTATCACAGTACATTTCTACCTGCCGGATATAAATAAAGGATACTACAGAGCAACAAGATTCGACTGGTCAGGTAATACAACCAGCCTTGAATATAAAGGTCATACCTTTTACGGCCAATGGTTTAATAAATATGAGCCAACGATTCATGATGTCGTCATGGGACCAGTTGAAGAATATGGTCCTGTAGGATACACAGAAGCTAAGGCTGGCGAAAAGTTCATTAAAATCGGGGTAGGTGCTCTCTTAAAACCTGATGATACTCCATATAATAACTTTAAGTTATATAAGATACAAGACCCTGGGAAATGGGAAATAAGTAAAAAACCTGATCAGATTCAATTTGCACAAATATTGAAGGATGCAAATTACGGCTACGATTACAAGAAGATTATCAGATTGACAGATGGCAAACCGGAAATGGTGCTGGAACATAGAATGAAAAATAATGGAAAGAAAACCATTGAGACAAGTGTTTACAATCATAACTTTTTAATGATTGACAAAGAACCAACAGGACCTGGTTATTTAATTGAATTCCCATACGATGTGTCAGGAGAAGGCCGTGGAATAGGGGAAACTTTCCAATTCGAAGGTAATCAGATAAGATTACTGAGAAACCCGGGTAAATCAGAGAGTATATATTGCGGCGATGTCCAGGGATTCAGCAATAATTTAAAAAACTATAATATTAAAGTTGAAAACCTTAAAACAGGTGCTGGCGTCAGGATCACCTCTGAAGAGTCCATTTCAAGGTTGGTTTTCTGGGCTTCACCAACTACGGTTTGCCCTGAACCATATATCCAGATTAAAATTGAACCAGGCAAGGAGTTTAGCTGGAAGATTTATTATGAATACTATACTTTAGACAACCAAAAATAAATGGTTAAAAAACAAGGATCTTCTTGAGTTTTCTCTCAATGACAATGATTTGAATCTTCATGATTTTCTATTAAAAGTATCTCTTTGTGAAAGATCCGGGGATCCTGACCACATTTGGCCGGGTAGTTTACAATTAACATTCCTTAATTAACCACAAGAGGTTTATCTCCGGCTATAGATGGGGAAATTGCTCCAGCCTTAAGTAACCATGGAAATATAACATTAACGAAAATTAACATTTAATTTACCCAAATTCTAGACATTTTCTTATTTTTCATATGTATATTACACATCCGGAATTGACTTTGGTGATTTTGATTATTCGTGATGATCGTAGAAGTTACCGAATAAGTAAGAAAAATTCCAGGAGGATTTCTGCAGTTAATATTTCCTGAATGGATTGATAGTAATATTAATTCCTGAGGAATCTTCTTTTAATATGTTAATCTTTATTGCCTATGAAACAATCTTTACTTACTAAACAGAAAATGCTGAGTCCGCTTTTCTGTTAGTATTTTAAGTCATTATTTAAAGAATGCTAACCCAATTTAAACCTAACGAATTATGAAAAAGAAATTTAATTTTTGGACACATTTTGACTCATCTTTGAATAAACTCTTCAGGGAAATTAAAATTGCAGTCTTAATTGTTCTTGCAAGCGCTTCAATAGCTTCCGGAGCAGTAACGGATCTTCAACAACAGCTTATTACCGGGAGAGTAACAAATATTAATGGGGAACCCCTGCCGGGAGTAAATGTTGTAATAAAAGGGACTGTTATAGGAGCTAACACCGGATTAGATGGAAGATATACCATCAACGCTCCTGACAGGAACGGGGTTCTTGTTTTCACCTTTATAGGATACACCGACCTGGAAATCCCGGTAAACGGGCGCAGTACTGTTGATGCCCAGATGATTGAAGAGACAACCACATTGGAAGAAGTCGTAGTTACAGCACTTGGTATTAAACGAGAAGCCAAAACCCTTGGATATGCTACAGCGGTTGTAAACCAGGGGCTTCTGACCGAAAACCGTACTGCTACTGCCATGGGTACTCTGCAAGGGAAAGTGAGCGGGGTAAATATTACTTCATTTGGGACAGGTCCCGCGGGTTCCACAAGGATCCGAATCCGGGGCAATTCCGCTTTCCAGGGAGCAAATTTACCTCTTCTCGTAGTCAACGGAGTTCCAATCGATAACACACGATTCGGTGAAGGTTCGACGGACCTGGGGGATGGGTTGAACAGCATTAATCCTGACGACGTAGAATCTATGACCGTTTTGAAGGGAGCAGCAGCAGCAGCCCTTTATGGATCGAGAGCTAAAGATGGAGTAATAATGATCACCACAAGATCCGGAATTGAAACCAAAGGTTTTGGTGTAACTTATAATATGAATTACACAGCTGAAACTCCAGTAGATTACACTGATTTCCAGTATGAGTACGGACAGGGAGAACGCGGAATAAGACCTACCACTCAATGGCCCACATCCGGTGTATGGAGTTTCGGCGAAAAAATCGTGCCCGGCATGACTCAGGTACTATTTGATAATGAAACAGTTCCTTATGTTGCAGTAACAACTAAAGAACGTTACAAGGAATTCTACAGGACGGCACAAAACCTTACCAATACAATCAGCTTTTCAAACAGCGGTGACAATGGCGGTTTTGATCTCTCAATAGCAAATACCAAGAATACCGCTATTCTGGAATTTTCCGATTTCACGAGGAGGAATATCACTTTAGGATTTACACAGAATATTTCCAAATGGATCAATGTATCAGGTAAT
>Ga0153915_10001887_pt1 | contig 19300 bp, 21 predicted proteins | sample Opewatmetagenome_2_FD_107003 | JGI IMG/M metagenome (GOLD analysis project Ga0153915, IMG submission 107003) | Freshwater wetland microbial communities from Ohio, USA - Open water 3 Core 3 Depth 3 metaG | ecosystem: Environmental > Aquatic > Freshwater > Wetlands | place: USA: Ohio, Lake Erie...
CTGGCGGTGTTTATTGGACAAAGTTCGAACCTATTTCGACGAAAACCCGTCAATTTAGGGTATCCCCGCTCCTATCCCCGCATAGGGGAGAGGCTCGGATTCTGAAATGAGCTTAACTATCAACCGTTTAGCGTCGGTTTACCGCGCTAACTGCATCCCCGACTTCGGTCGGTTTTCGCTACGCACAGCTCACGCTGTGCTCCGCTCAAACCTCCCTCATTCCGGCGCTCACGCGCCGGCTACGGGTTCACACGCGGACGGGTTGATCGATTTTCCTGTATGATTTCTTCTCGATAGAAGGGTGTCTTGCCGAATCGAGCGAAACCATGTGGAGCGGTGCAGTGATCATTCGGAACGTTCGGTCGTTTGATATACTAGTATCCATACCGCACTGACACGAAGTCGTTTCCAGTCGCGCCTCTATTACCTTGTTGGCTCGTAAAAAACGCATGCCGACAAAAAGAACGCCGCCTTACGGAGAGCGGTGGTGTTCTGGAGCGTTTGCCTCCGTGGAGTAGAGGCACGAGTGGAAAAAGCACCTGATGAAATAGTGTTGGGAGTACGGGACGCATGGGGACGGGAAGCACCGGTCTCGCTTTTTAATGATGACCGTCGACAGCATGTTTACATGGTCGGCAAAAGCGGGACAGGAAAGACGACGCTCTTGCGCAACATGATCCTCCAGGATATTAAGGCCGGCCGTGGGGTCGGCGTCATTGACCCGCATGGCGACCTGGCCGCCGATTTGCTCGATCATATCCCTCGGCACCGCATTGAGCACGTCACCTATTTCGACCCATCGGACCCAGAGCATTCCGTCGGGTTCAACCTTTTGGCACGGGTACCGCCGGACAAGCGGCACCTTGTCGCATCCGGCGTGGTCGCCGCCTTCAAGGGCATCTTTCCTGATTTCTTCGGCCCGCGCATGGAATACATCTTCTACGCCGCCGTGGCGGCCCTCCTCGATTGCCAGAACGTGAGTCTCCTTGGGCTTCAGCGGATGCTCACCGATGAGCGGTACCGCGCATGGGTCGTCAATCAGGTCAAAGATCCGGTCGTGCGCGCGTTCTGGGAGCATGAATTTGAGGCACATGACAGGAAGACGAAGGCGGAAATGGTCTCGCCGATCCTGAACAAGGTCGGCCCGATGCTCATGACGCCGCAGTTGCGGAATATCCTCGGCCAGGTTCGCAGCCGTATCGACGCGCGATTCATGATGGACAGGGGACGCATCTTCATCGCCAATCTTTCCAAGGGAAAGCTCGGAGCAGACAAAGCGAATCTACTCGGGTCGTTCCTGGTTGCGCAATTCCAGCTCGCAGCCATGGCCCGTGCTGATGTACCGGAATGCGACCGCCGGGATTTCTTCCTCTACGTCGATGAGTTTCAGTCGTTCGTTTCAGATTCGTTCGCGTCGATCCTCTCCGAGGCGCGAAAATACCGGCTTTGTCTCGTCCTCTCTCACCAATACCTGAATCAACTAAAACCCGGAATTGCTGACGCCGTCATCGGCAATGTCGGCTCCATGGTGGCGTTTCGAGTTGGACATCAGGATGCCGAGGCGCTTGAACTGGCGTACGGCAGAACCTACCCCGCCAGTGCGTTTACCAGCCTCAGCAACGGAGAAATCTATGTGAAATTGCTTTCGCGCGGACAAGACTTTGAACCGTTTCTTGCAAGGACCTTCGCACCGCGTGGCGAGCGACACGGCAGACGCGATAGAATCATTTGCCGGTCTAGGGAGAGATACGGGGAAAAGCGAAGCGTCGTAGAACGGAGAATCGAGCAATGGATCAAAAAATCCCAGCGCTAAAAGCGCGTCATGAGTTCCATGACAGATTGGCTCATGGGCTTGTGAAGCGGCCGGTGACCCTGGTCTGTGGCAGTTGCCATAAGGGGGTCTCAAGCGAGATGGAATGGCAGTGCGGATACTGCAAGTACGAGAACCGGAGAACAACGCTCTATTCCTTCCTCTACAAATGTCAGAAATGCGACAAGGAACCTAAGACGTTTCTTTGTCCACATTGCGGGGCCTCGACTTCTCTGGATGCAGATGATGACACCACCCACCCTGCGGTCTATGCTCCCCGAAAGGCGAAGCCAGCGCTCGCAGAAGATCCGAGAGAGGAAAAGCGAAAAGCGCATGCGGAACTCAAGGAAGATAAGGAAAGGGCGATAGAGCTGGCCGAACTCGATGCGAAGCACGTGGCGATCCTGGCTGCAGGCCAAAGCAAGAAAGTCGACACGTCCCTTGAGAAGATGGAGACCATGTTGACTGAATATATCGCTCTCGTAGCCGGTGGTGAAATGGCCGCTATAAAGGTCCGTCGGAAATTAGCAGAGGACTACAAAGATAATCCAGAGCTCCTAAAGAAGCTAGATAAAGCTCTGACTAGAAGACTAGAGGAAACGTTCTTATAAAAAGAACCTCTAAACTGAAACAGGTATGAATCAGCTATTGGCGGGTTTTTTGAGTGCCCTTGGCTTGACAGAGCATTTGCGCTTGGGTGAAGAGCTTAGAGCAAATCTTCCATCTGAGATTCGTGGCATCGAGGAGAACGACTCGGACCCGACGGTTATCGCCGAGATCAGAGACGGAGCGGAGAAGTATATTAAGAGTTCATCGCGACTAGCGTTGCGTTTTGGAGGTCTTTTACTCATACCGTTCCTCTTTTTGACTCCGCTTCTAATCCGAGGAGAACATCATAACATTGTATACCGTTGTTATTTCGCTTGGGTGATATTCCTCGGGATTGCCGCAACCCTCTTGTTCTCACCCCTTGCTGCGATTATTCCCCATCTGCGTAAGCTGCCGGAGCCTGTATACCGTGACCTTCTGAGGCCAATCCTGTGGAATCTTGAAATCTTCTTTGTCCTGACTAGCATTGTTCTCTTTTCCTATATCTATCCGAGCTGGAATCTTTCTGCCACGATTCCTATTTGGGGCCTGATCGTATTTCTATGGATATTTGCACCTTGGACGCTCTATCTTAGAAAAAGGGACCATGCGTTCATCAAGCTGCGCATTATCCAATTCGGCACCCTCATTCTGGCTTCATTGGTGACAGTGATTTCGCCGGTTCCAATGACACACTTCGAATGGTGGGCTCAAAAAGAGTTAGCTAATCGGATCCGGCCAGTAGAGCAGATTGATATCACGACCAACTGGGAGACACTCAAATGGTTCACCCAGGAGGGCGCTCCTAATGTATGGTATTCCGTGGACGAAAACCACGGTTATCGTCTGTATAATTGTGCCGGTGTTGATCCTGAAACAAAAGTGGCGCTCCAACCGGTGGATTCCCCGATAGTCAAGGACCAAATCGTTGAACGGTTGCGGAGAGCCGAAAGGGCGGAACGTATCCTGCGCGACACTGAGTCAAGAAAGGAGCAGATTTCCAATTATGTCACCGCGGGGCACAGGACCGTTAGGACAAAGAATGCAGTCATCTTCTATTTGGATGGTTCTCCGGATAGGGACTCTGCGGAGTGGCTTTCGAAGGTATTTTCCAGAATCGACATTGTGGCCGATCCGGGCGTATTCTCTGATGCTTTCGCGGCCTCGGTTGGCCGCCGTCACCTTAAGTCCGGCGTCTCTCCCGGTGTGCGACTTTTCGATCCGAGCGCGTTCTGCGAAAGGCTGATCATATGTGAAGCTAATGTGAGCTATGGAAAGATCGAGAATCCCGTTGAGATGATTACAGCTGATTTGGTGCTGACCATCCAGATATCATCACCATCTGACGGGCAGGTCCTGAGAAGCATTCCTATATCCGCCAGGGGAATCGGATTCAAGAGGGCCGATGCGCTTAAACTCGCCTACGGCCGTGCCGAAGATCAGTTGATCGCCCGAGCACAAGACTTTGTTCGTTTACAATGAAATCTATAATATCGTCTGTGATCTTCGCAATCGTCTTGATTTTCGCGCCGCTCCGTTTGATCGCTGAGGATTTCGAGGCTGGATTGCGAGAGATGACAAAGACTCTGACGGACCTAACAACAAAAGCTGGCATCAAGAGAATCTCGGTATTGGACCTAACTGACCTTCAAGGTAATAACAACGAACTAGGTCGATACATAGCTGAACAACTCTCAGTTGGATTGGCGAATTCTGCTAATGGGTTTTCGGTCATGAATAGGGCAAATCTGTTAAGTGTTCTTAAAGAGCATAAATTGACGGCTGAAGGGCTGATAAATCCAAAGACCGCACGTGAGTTCGGACAATTCGCCGGAGTAGACGCACTCGTTTTGGGGACGATTACGCCGCTCGGCGATTCGCTTAGCATCACGACACAGATCATTCAGACGGAAACTGCTCAGATTGTTGGAGGTAAGACCGCAAGACTCGCCCGTTCAAAGGAGACAGATGATCTGTTATCCTCTGCTGTCACGACGAGGGATGGACTAGAGGTGAATTCTGAGCGTGGTGGTGAAGCCGCTGTTCTAGACGGAAGTCGCCCCAGCTTCATGGTAGCCAATAGCGTCTGCGTTTTCAAAGACGTGTCTGTCAGGCTTAGGTCGTTCAAACTCACGCCGACTAAAGGCATATTGGCCGTCCTTGAGATTAAGAATCTGAACAAACAGAATCCCGTTGCGGTCGCGTTAAACGGCGAAGCGGGGTGGCGTGGGGACTACGTTAAGACGGAGATCACGAACAACCAAGGAAGGAGCTCTTATCTGGAAGGCTGTAGCGGCATCAAGAGATACAGTGGTCCGTCTCAGGGAGATCAATATGAGAACCTTATGGAGGCTATGGTCCATTCTCGTGAGGAGGTCCAGGAGTCCCGGATCGACGCAGCTCTTCCGAGTTTTACGGAGATACCCGCTGCCCAATTCGTGGTCGTGACTCTTGGTTTTTCCTTCGGCAACAAGGAGCCTGGAACTGTATTTGATGTCAGCATGGAACTGATTTCGGTAGAGCTTGGAAACAATCCTCGTAGGAAATTCTCACTTAACAATGTCTACCTGAGCGGCATCCGCCTTCAATAGGCGGTTGCTGCCTCTATTACAGCGATATCGGCAAAGAAAAGAACTGCGTGGAGCAGTTCTTTGAGGAGGTCTGTTGCGGAGCGACCGTGTGCTTCTCTTCGCCCACATTTCAATGGCTGCCTGCCGTGAGGTGTGCGTAGAGCAGTCCAAGTGGTATTGCGATCGCGGATCCAACGAACAGTTTGATGAAGAATTCGTTGAGCAAACGGCGATCGTTTCTCGAGAGTTTATGTTTTTGCATTAGAGGCTGATGAGGCCAACAACTGGATGTTGCGGGGCTCACTCAACCGCCAATGCCGGTGCGCTGATTCCTATATAGTTTAGCACAGAGTATACATATTTGTCAAGGTGGTGGGAGGTAGTGGGAACGCAGGTTGTGTCATATTCTATGTTTTGGTTAAATAATGAACGGACTATAGTTCAATTAACCTTCAAACCATAGGATATACATTGAAAGACCGTATCTGGATTAACTTCAAGGAGCTTCGGGCGAAACTCCGGTTCGAGGACGTGCTTCGGCATTACAAGGTCGAGGTGCACCGAAAGGGGAATCAGCATCAAGGGCCTTGTCCGTTGCCGGGCCATACAGGAAGCGGGACGGCACCATCGTTCTCGGCGAACCTCGAAAGAGGCGTCTTCCACTGCTTCAGTTGTGGCGGAAAAGGCAACGTCCTGGAGTTCGCTGCTATCATGGAAGGAGTGGACGTTTGGGACGGTGACGCGTTTCGAAAAGTGGCCGTGAACCTCCAAAGCCAGTTCTTTCCGGAGGGGTTGAGTACCCGGAGGCGACCGCTGCCGGTGAAGGCACCCGCGGTGGCAGAACCGGTCCAGTCGCCAGTGCTTGTGAATCCGCCGATGGATTTTGAGCTTCGGGGACTGAACCAGAACCACGAGTTCTTCTCGCTGCAGGGAATAGCGCCGGGAACCGTCGAGCATTTCGGCCTCGGATTCTGCACCAGGGGTCTCATCAAGGATAGGATTGCCATCCCTCTCCATGATGCCGGTGGTCGCCTCATCGGCTACGCTGGCCGGTTACTCGACGATGCCTTGGCAAGCGGGGACAACCCGTTGTACCGCTTTCCAGGGAAAAGGGAACGACAAGGCACGGTTCTCGACTTCCGGAAGTCTGCCTTCCTGTACAACGGCCACCGCATCAAGACCCCGTGCGATGATCTCTTCGTTGTGGAGCAGTTTCCTTCGGTTTGGTGGCTCCACCAAAATGGCTTTCCGAACGCCGTAGCTCTCATGGGCGGAGAATGCTCCGAAATTCAGATCGAACTCATCGTCGAAGCCGTGAAGCCGGATGGCCGGGTGTGGATACTGCCAGACGGTGGAAAGGCCGGAGACGCGTTGGCACATTCACTCGTTCTTCAGGTGTGTTCCCGTCGCTTCGTGCGATGGGTGAGGCTTGCGGCTGGAAGTCTGCCGACTGGCATACGGCCGGAGGAAATGACCGCTACCTTCGTGCCGTAGAATCGAGCGACCCGTGAGGGTCGCTTTTCTTATGCGCTATTGGAGCAAGGGCACCTTCTTCATCGATCGTTCGATGAACAGATCCCGCGCCGTCTGGCGTTGGTACGCTCGCTGGCGCTGCTCCGCGGCCGCCACAAACGGCGTACCTGTGATGGCATCACGGTAGTCCATTGGACGAAACCAGACTGCGCCAAACGGGTCTTTCGTGGCGTCGGCGATAGTCGCGAGACATACTTGGGTAAAAATGGGCGGATTGTTCTTAAGCAATCGCTCGGCCATGTTGTTCCTGCGCTCCGGTGTTTTGAACACCATGAGCACACGGAATGGATAATCCTTGAAGGCGGACCGCCGCGCACCGTTCCGCTCGGCAAAGCTTCCCGATTTATAGTAGTCGAGATAGCAGGCGGCCTTTGCAGTGAGTGTATCCAGGGTTTCGGTCGAGCGGTCTATCTCCAAGAAGAACGTGTGTTCGGAAAGGCCGTCGTTAGGCTCCTTCTCGTGGAGACGGATGAACCCGTCGGGCCGCATGAGCACTTCGCTGCCATCGGGCCGGAAAGCAGTGAATTCGTTCAAAAGGGGCCAGGTGCTGAATTCCGCAACCACAACTGACCCCGCTTTGCCGCTGCTGGCTGCAACGTGAAACGCCGCCTTTACGTCCATGACTTCAAGCTCATGGGCGATTGTCAACTGACTCACGCGAGCACGGCGCTCAAGCACGGGTATATCGAACGACGGATACTCCGAAAGGACGCCATGATCCCGAAGGGCAGCAAGTCCACCCGGGGCAAGAAACAGCGCTGACGCCTCGAAGGCACGCCGAGGACGTTCCGCGATCAAACCCGCGGCCTTGAACTTCTGGAGCCGTTTCTTCGTCGCCTCGCGATGGTTCTCAAAGTAGAGGACGGCGATGTGTTCGGTGGTCATCACGCGGCACTCGAAAAGCCCGCAAAGGAATTCGATGTCGCGTTCTTGAAGGCTCACAGAATGTGGCGGCTTGGGGTACGATGCCATGGCGTAAGCATACCGACAAAGTTCCCGTATGGACAAGGAGAAGCCGGTTTAGCTCGCCGCCGGTTCTGTTGTATAATGGACAGATGGCTTTGCCCTGGATTATGGAACATTGGGCGGGGATCGTTGAGAACGCTGGCGTGATAGGCGGGCTCCTTTTCACAGGCTTGGCGTTCCGGATCGACGCGCGCGTCCGGCGTGCCGAGACGCTTATCGAAATCACCAAACAGCACCGTGAGCTGTGGCTGTATTTCGCGGAGAAGCCTGAACTATCCGAGCTTTTCGATCCGAAACGGAATCTGGTCGCTCGTCCGCTTGCGAACGAGGAGGTTCACTTCGTGAACCTCCTCCTCAACCATCTTCGTGCTACCTTCTATGCTCGTTCGGCGGGCATATACGTCCAGCCGGAAGGCCTGGCGGATGATATAAGCGGTCTCTTCTCACTTCCTGCGCCACGCGCAGCTTGGGAAGGCCTCAGGAAGTATCACGACCAGAAGTTCGTCGCCTTTGTAGAAGGCAATTCCAAAACTGGCTGACTTGGCCCGGCTATGCCTGCGGAATGTCCGGCTTGGCCCGCACCAAGGTTGTCCGCGGAATCCAGACGACACGCTCATCCGGGCCGCAACTGACCGTTGGCGGCAGCTTAGGCAGCGCCTTTGCTGTCATGTCGATGCCGATCACTGCGAAATTGCCATCCTCAAGCTCAAGGATGTCCGGACAATTCGCGAGCGAAGGCGTCTGCGCGTTGTTCAGATGGGGATCAGGACCAAGGCGGCGGAGGAATTCCATGGCGCACGGAATACGGCATGTTGTGCCGTAACAGGCAAGCTCAATTTACGGCATAATGGACCGTGGCCAAAGACCAAAGGATTCAGCGTCAAATTGCGAGTTTCGGTGCGAACCTGCGCCGGGAACGGATGAAAAGGGCGGTCACACAAGAACGCCTTTCAGAGTTGGCCGACCTGAATATCCGGACGCTCCAGAAGATCGAGGCCGGGCAGACAAACATCCTCCTTACAACCGCTGCACGCCTTTGCCGTGCTCTCGGGTGCTCTTGGGACGATCTCATGCGTGGGCTTTAGGCGCGCGCAAAGTTCGTGACGGCCGCCGCGCCTTAAGGCTGCTTTTATGGTTTGATAATCCTCTTCGCAGTCGTTGGTTCTCCGGAGAACTCGCCGAGAAGCACGGAAGCAAGGTTTTCGTTCCTTGCTGCAAGCCGCGTCCGGGCTTCTGCGCCGGGCAGGGCGAACGAGAGTTTTTTGTAGCACGCGGCGAGAAACTGCTGCGTTCGTTCGGAACTGCCTGGCATCCTCGTCACCTCGGGAGTCTTGAGCGACACGGGCGCACTCATGCCGACAAGCCGGGCGACACTATGTCGCTCTTGCTGGTCGAAAAGCACCGCCATCGACCGGAAGAGCTGCTCATCAAGGGTGCGAAATTGGACATGCGACAGCTCCTTCCCGAATACTGGGATGAGCATCGGAACGTGGCTCACAGATTCAGATGTGGTCTCCGACCACGATTCGCTCTCACTCTCCGATTCTGCCGAGAAGTTGCTCGACGATTCGCTTATTGATCGCGGATTCACTGAAGCATCGTCACCGATGAAATTGACCGTGCCGCCCATGCCGGCACCAGCCGACCCTCCGCGCTGCGTACCGCGGCCGGTGCCCGTGCTTCTTCCCTCGGTTCTGATTTCCCTCATTTCTTCCCGGTAGCCCATGACCTTGGTCGAATAGAGCTCATGCTTGATCTCGTCCGGGTTCATGACGCCCATGAAAAGCCATTTCGCCATCGCCTGGAGATTCTCGTCGTGGGTCAGGCGAAAAACCACCTTTGACGAGGCGTTCTCCATGATCGAATTGTAGACGCGCTTCCCGTTCTCCCCGCGGTCCAGGAGCTGGTTGGGAAACTGGTGGGCCATCGTCAGGTGAAGCCCATAACCGCGTGCTTCATCAAGATTGTCGGCGATGGTGGGTGTCACGAACCGCTGGAACTCGTCGAGGTAGACATAAAACGGTTTGATTTGATCGCGCTTCCCGCGCTCCTGAGCGGCAGTCCAGAGGTCGCTGAGGAGCAGTGTCGCGAAAAGCTCGGCGTTCTCTTTTGACACTCTTGCGCGTTCTGTCGCGAGAGAGACGAGAATGATGTGGCCCTCCTCCAGGGCCGCGCCGAGGTCGAGCGACACCTCGGGCATGCCAAACGTTGCGCGCATGGTCTGATTCCTGATGAACCGCTGGAGCCGGTTCACCGTGCTTCCGATCTGAGCCTCAAAATCCCGCGGTGTAAGCGTGTTCGCGAATTGCCAATCCTGCCGGGCGGCCTTGTCGCTCAGGTCGGCTGTTAGGAGATAGCGCATCTGCTTCGATACGCGATCAATCAGGTATTCCGCCTCGATGAGCGTCAGCTTCTTCTCGTAAAGGGGGCGGATGATGTTGCCGGCCCACCGGGCGAAAAGTGGCGTCTGGTCGGTGCCGCCCTGGCCCCAGACATACGCCATCGCGTCGGTGATGTTGTCGATGAGGACCTGGGGATCGACCTTATCGCGTTTTCGAAGCAGGTTATAGGAAACGACCCAATCGTCCTGCCGCAGGTCGATCGGAACGACCGGCCGCTCGATCTTGTTCCAAGCGAGCCAACAGATGAGGCTATCGTAGAGGGAACCGTGCGGGTCGAGCACAAGCAGGCCACACCGACTCTTCCGCCATGAAATGATGTCCTGGCGGATCAGGTGCTCAAGGAACTTGCTTTTCCCGGTCCCTGTACCGCCGCAGACGTAGAGGTGCTTGTCCCGGGAGGTGCGGGGAAATTGCAGCGAAGCAGCCCGCCCTGGCAGAATACCGAGGTTGAGGTCGTTGCCAAGGGGAGAGCGCATTTGTGTGGCTCAATCCTTCATGCGAACCAGGTCGCAATATGCGCCCATCGCCACCTAGTGAATCGTCAAAGCGGACACTGGCGCAGGGAAAGCAGATTGTTGTTCCAATCTCCATCCGCATGGGTTTGCAGATAGGCGGCTCTACCCGATGGGCGCACGACGCCCACCTCTGATCGCTTTCCCGTCAGCGGATCGAGTACGTAGAACGTGTTTACCCTCGATTCTATACTGGCAATGACTTGCTCGCGTGTCCATTTCCAGCCTGCCTGCGGATTGCCCACGTGAGTAATGTGCTCATGCGAACTCTGCGGGTTTGGCTTTGTTATGCAGGTGATTTGAACGTCAGCCATAAATTCTCCTTGTTTCTCCGTGTTTGGAAATTTACCGGATATTGGCCATTGCATGCGGGATGAGCAAGTTCAGAACGCCTACCAAGACTAGGATGATCGGTTGAGCAAGCAGGCGCGGAAACCAAAAGGGTGGAGCACTGTGTCATGAGCATATCCTTTGGCGCGGCAGTAGTCCTCTGACAAATGGCGAGCCAGAACGCGCCTCGCCGAGGTATGGGGCCGAAGCCCCTGAGTTCAGATGATTCCCGCTTCTCTGAAAGAGAAGTAACCACGGGTGGCAGGGTCGGAGTTCTTGTCGCCTACGATGACGTGGTCGAGGAGATCAATTCCGATGACATGGGAAGCCTCTCTCAAAGCACGGGTGACAGATAAGTCGGCGGAAGAAGGTGCCGGATCACCTGACGGATGGTTGTGGGAGACCACGATTGACGCCGCACTCCCGATTATCGCAGCCCTGTATACCTCCCGGCAGTGAACCAAGCTCCCTGTGAGGGTGCCGAGGGTTACCAGTTGCCGCCCCAGCGGGTGATTTTTTCGGTCGAGGAGAATAACGAAGAACGACTCCTGCAACGGATTTTCGGCGTAGGCGGATTCGAGATAGGCGGCAACCTTCTCTGGTCTGTCGAGTGTCACTTCTTCACCGAGGGAAACGAGGGAGTAGACCAGCTTCGCTTCGTAGACACGCATGTTTTGTTACTCATGCGTGCGTCTTCCGTGTGTGCCTCTTGGCACCTTATCGGGTCTGCCCGCTTGAGCGAAGCGACCCACAGCGAGGAAAGTCACAGCGGTACGGAGTGCCGAGGAAGCGTGCCGCAGGCACCAACGAGGGGGAAACGCAGTGCCGCGAGGTGGAGGCCGAAGGCACTACCTTGACCCGAGCTATAATGGGGAGAACAGCGGACGGGCAGTTGCTAGAAGAATTCCGGCGGAGCCAGCATCTTTGACCGATTGCTAGGCCAATGGCTGTGAGATGGGGTATCCGGACAATATCAACCTGTACGATGGCCTCCGTTATCCGGTGGCGATCTCGAAATACTCAAAAGCGGTTGCCCGGTGCTCGGCGATCCTAGAGGGAGGGTAGTCAAACTCTTGCGCATGGCCTAATGCCCAAGAATAGAACTGGGGCAACGCTACCCGCATCTCGGATATGAGCGGCTCGTCTTCGGCCCGCCACCAGCGCCACCAACGGCCGGACAATGGAGCATCCCCGGCGGGTGCGAAACTTCGACCTGAATCGTGGATGAATATTCCGAATGGCGGTGCCTGATGCTCCGCTTGGTAGGCATGTACCATCGGCATTCCGATTAGCAATGCATCGCGGTAGGGAGGATTCTCAAAGTGCGCACAATCGCCTGGTATTGTCCTGCCGTGGGTGACGGGGCCGAATGCCACAGCGCCTCGAACCACGAATCTATGCTGGCATTTCTCTTCGCCGCAAAAAGTCACGGAAAGCAAGCGATAGAAAGCATGAACGAAATCCACGAACGAGCTGCGTGAAGGGCTGGTTACGTAGACCCCGTCCATGACTGGATAAAGGCGAACTGGATCTTCTCGGCAACGGAGGGCAGCGAGATGGATTTTCGCAAAGAAATTCGCAGCTCGCTTGTGGGACTGGGTTAAATGTGACTGAGTGCCGACAACATCAAACCAGCCGACATACTCAGACCCGGGATTTGGAAGCCTCCCAGCATCAAAAAACGGTCGTTCCTGCAATTGTTCTGGCGTTGGCATGACTAAACTATTTTCGGAGAACGCCCTGCGATCAAATCCAGCTGAGATGGATCATCAAGCACCCGACTATTCCTTTTAAGCACCGATAAATCATCAAGAACAAACGCTCCAAATTGACCGTCGCCATCAACCTCAAAAGCCGGTACATCCCTCTTTTCTGGAGTTGTCGGATAGAGAGCCAAGACAAATGTGTCATCAAAACGATAAAAGCTATATGTTGGGTAGGCGTTGAATAAACGAACCTTTACCTTCCTTCCGAACATACTTCGTAGTCCCAAATAATAGCGACAAGAGTTAGCAATAAAATCTCGTAATTCAGGTTCATCACCTTGAAAATGACAGACCAATGTCTTCACCAGTTCGGCGTTAAATAGGTCAGGAAGATAAACCGTCAGTTTGGTGTTGGGTCTCTCAAGGAACGCCTTGATCTGACTGGAATGGTCCTCGCGCCAGCGCCGAGAGTGTATGAAATAGAGGGTGACTTCCTTCGCAGCGCGTAATAAACTGCTAAAACGCGTTCCGAGCTCAGTAAACATGCACGGATCATGAAGTCCTGAGCGTCGCATGTGAGGCCCATTCCAGGCTTCAAGGATCAATTTCCTGATTTTGTTGCAGGATGGGCCAAGCACTGCATTTAAATTGGCACTTCTTTGACTTGGTGGGTCATATTCGAGCACAGTCAATGCACCTAGATCAGAGGGAAGATGAATTCGAGGCGTCCCGCGTGGAACGATAAAGAACACGTTTTCATAACCTAAGGAACCCGCAAAAAATCCGGATTCGAAAACAACATTATCCCTTGGCACCGCAAGTCGATTGCCACGTATATGGGAAATGTCATCTGGGGCGCATATAAAGACTCCGAAATCGGATTGATTTAATGCATTAGCAAGCGACTGAAGAGGGTAACGCGAAGCCTTAAAAACATCCTGATCCCAAATGCTGGCCGCCACATCAGGGTCGAGGTTCTCCTGCACAGCTCGTGCAAGGGCAATATTCTCCGTTGAGGAGCCGATGAATACCCTCGCCTTCAATTTAGTGAGGCTACGAGGTTGGCAAATCGAGCTGACCGCTGGCTTGTTTAGGGATTGGCGGCCTCTTTCGCTGCTCACTCCGCTGTAAGTTCAGATCTCGCAGCGCGATATATATTGCGTCGACATCGGCGACGAGTGCTGCCCTGTCTCCGCCCTTTTTCGAAACTTCATCTAGCACCGAATCGACTGCTTTCTGGTAGTCGCGCTTGAATTGATCGTTTATCTTCTTCCAAGGTACGCCAGCCAAGCGTCCGACGAGGGACCGGTTATAGGAAAGCCTACCGGTGGCAAGCAGGACGGCGATTATCGGGTAACCGACATATCCCTGCCAGAACGACGCATTGTCGTTTGATGTGATGTGCGAGAAATCCTCTGCCCATTCGACAGTGTAGTTCTTCTCACCGGACGATGACTTCACGGCGGCTCGGGTGGGTGTCAACATCGCAACTCGATCATCTGCCACGGCGCTAAGGGCTTCGTAAACCTTGGCTTTCGGGGGCATTTTCCAGTTAGCCATAGTGAGATTGCTTAAGATTAAAACTGGCGGACACCAATCGGTTCGGATAACGGGTTCTTGATGGGATAAAAATCCGCAGAGTGCAAGCATATCACAGCCAGTCATATCCCCTAGTCTCTGCGGAGGCACATTGGGGTATCCTGTTCCAATCTTAACACGAAGGAACGGTTCAATCGCGGGTCTCCGCAGAGGGAAAATGGGGCCGAAGCCCCTGAGTTCAGATGATTCCCGCTTCTCTGAAAGAGTAGTAACCCCGGTTAGCAGGGTCGGCGTTCTTGTCGCCGACGATGACGTGGTCCAGGAGGTCAATCCCGATAACCTGAGAAGCCTCCCTGAATGCTCTCGTGACAGACATGTCGGCGGAGGACGGTACGGGGTCACCGGAAGGGTGGTTGTGGGAGACCACGATTATGGTTTGTTCTCATGCGTGCGTCTCCCGTGTATCCTACGGTAGGATACTTATCGGGTCTGCCCGCTTGAGCGAAGCGACCTAAGCGAGGAAAGTCACAGCGGTACGGAGTCCTGAGGAAGCGTGCCGCAGGTACCAACGAGGGGGAAACGGATGACCGCGAGGTGGAGGCCGAAGGCACTACCTTGACTCCTCGCCATAATGGGGAGAACAGCGGACGGGCCGTTTCTAGGAGAATTCTGATCAATCGGAGAAGGCGTTGATCTGTTGACCTTCCGGCAGCTCTGCGGCACAATGAACAAGGCAGTTTAGAACACCACGCGTGTTCGGGAGGACTGAGCTCCACCAAGGAATCCCGGCCGGCATGGCGTATCGGATCACATCCCGCAATCCGACGGTCCCACCCAATACCCCATGTTTTCCCGTCTTGCGCCATTGCCCTGAGCATGTCCACATCGATGCCTTACCCCAACGCCAAATGAAGAAGTTATCGCTTGAACTAGAGAACTGCTACGGAATCAAGAAACTCAAAGGCCAATTCGACTTCTCCACCGGTAGCGCATACGCGATCTACGCCCCTAATGGGTCAATGAAATCGTCTCTGGCGCAGACCTTCAAAGACCAAGCTGATGGAACGCCTTCACAGGACCGCGTTTTTCCAGCAAGGGCATGTTCCCGGTCAATCACCGATGAGAACGGCGCAGAATTGCCGAAAGAGAGCATTCTAGTCGTGCGCCCATACGATGATGTATTCGCCCCCACGGAGAAGACATCAACTCTCCTTGTCGATGAGAAGCTTCGAAAGGAATATGAACAGCTTCACGTCGATATCGATAAGGCCAAGACTATCTTCCTCTCGGCCCTTAAGGAGCAGTCGCACTCCAAGAAGGATTTGGAAAAGGAAATCTCCTCGACTTTTACGAGTAGCGACACTGAATTCCACCGGTCATTGATCCGAATCAAAGACGAGATAATAGCACAAAACGGTGCCCCCTTCGCAGACGTAAATTACGACAAGCTTTTTGACGATAAGGTCTTGGCGTTCCTAGGGACGAAGGATTTCAAGACGGCAATCGAACAATACGTAAAGAAATATAACGAGCTTCTCGCGGCTTCAACCTATTTTAAGAAAGGTATATTCAATTATTACAACGCCGCCACTATCGCCAAGAGCCTAGCCGACAACGGCTTTTTTGCAGCGAAACACTCGGTGAAATTGAACGCAACCGCGGCACTCGAAATTACTACCCAGGAGCAACTGGAAGAACTAATTCGAAAGGAGAAAGAAGCTATCAGTAAAGACAAAGACCTGCGGAAAAAGTTCGCAGAAATCGAGAAGCTCATCACGAAGAACGCCAATGTCAGGGATTTCGAGGCTTACCTTGCAGAACATGAATCGATCCTGCCCAAGCTAGCGAATATCGACAGTTTTAAGGAGGAATTGTGGAAATCATACATCAAAACACACATTAACCTCTATACGGATTTGCTTGCCAAATACGGGGCCGCCGAGGTGCGCAAGAAAGAGATCGAAAATGAGGCTGGAAAGCAGCGCACGCAATGGGAAGAAGTGATTAAGATCTTCAACGATCGCTTTTTTGTGCCGTTCAAGCTGAGCGCTGAAAACAGGATATCAGTGATCTTAGGGGACGAGGCTTTGCTGCGCTTGGGGTTCACATTTGAAGAGGGTGCTGAGAAAGTCCCGATCAACCAGGATACCCTAATGCAGGTTCTAAGTGCTGGTGAGAAGAAGGCATTATACATTCTGAATATTATCTTCGAAGTCGAGGTGCGAAAAAAGGCGAATTGGAATACACTTCTGGTCGTTGATGATATTGCCGACTCATTCGATTACAAAAACAAGTACGCCATAATCCAGTACCTTAAGGATATTGCCGAGTATCCTGCCTTTAAGCAGGTCATCCTTACTCATAATTGGGATTTCTTCCGTACCATAAGCAGTCGTTTCGTTAAGCACTCCCACTGCATGATGGCATGCAAGACCAGCAATGAAGTCACTCTGGGTTCGGCTGTAGGAGTACAAAACGTCTTTGTGAAGGATTGGAAACTGCACTTTTTCACGGACCCCCTTAAGAAGATAGCGTCTATTCCGTTTATCCGTAATCTTATTGAATACATTAGTGGAGGTGGCGATAGCGATTATTTGAAACTGACGTCATTATTGCATTGGAAGGCTGATTCACTCGTCATCTCGGTAGGAGATTTGGATGCTATTTATAATCGCGTGTTCAATAGCACCGGAACGTCTGCAAACGCTACGGAGCCGGTAGTGAAAATGATCCAGCGGGAAGCGGCGAATTGTTTAGGAGCGTCCTCGGGGATCAACTTTGAAAACAAAATTGTTCTGGCAATAGCTATTCGACTGCAGGCCGAAGAGTTTATGGTAAGACAGATCAACGATACGGCATTTGTGAGTGCGATTATGTCAAATCAGACCCCGAGGTTGTTGACCCGTTTTAAGGAGCTATTTCCGGCGAAGACTGATGCTATAGATGCGATTCAAAGGGTTATCCTGATGACTCCGGAAAACATTCATCTAAACGCATTTATGTATGAGCCGATCTTGGACATGTCTGATGACCATTTGAGGAAACTGTACCAAGATATATTGGCGTTGAGGTAGCTTTTGGTAATTGTGGCCTGTTTGCATAGCCCCTTTGGGGGAGGAACTACGGCAGGGGGCTACGGGGGTTGGGGCGCGCACGAAAAACCCCGCCTCATGGCGGGGCTTTTCGGCGATACGGTCGCCCTTAGTAGCTAGCGATTATTCGCGCTGGCTCGCCTGTCTCCTTCTCCTTCCGCTCGCAGAGAGAGACGAAATCCCTGAAGCTTTGCTTCACCTCCTCCACCGCCTTGGCGTCGGCGTTGTAGAGCGCCCGCTCGCGCCTCTCCGCGAGGTCGAGCGTATGCGGAAGCCGCTCCCGCAAGACCGCCGCCCTGATTTGCGCCTCGCCCTCCTTGAATGCCTCGGCGCAAAGGTACTTGGTCGCATACGGCGCGCCGTGGTACGCCTCGCGGAGGTAGCCGATGCCTCCCGCGTCGATGGTGAACAAAGCTTCTGCTTGGGCTTGGATTTCGTCGCGTGTCTGGCCGTGCCAGCGCGCATAGATATCGATTCCCATGATGTCTGGACGAAAAGCGCCGACTGGAAGGCCGGCGCCTTCGTCCGAATAACGCTGATAAATATCGACCGTGCGCGTGCGGAGTGAGCCGCCCGCCCTCTTGACGCACCGTCCGAAGTCAAGGTACCCCTTGACCGGACGGTAAAATGGAAAGAGGGCGGCAGCGAACGAAGCGGGGGGATTTTGACTTCATTTTTTGGGAAAACGCCCAACCGAAGCCTCACAATATCGTTGCTCTCACTGGTGTCGGAACGCATTGCTCCGATGGAAGACGGAATGCATGTCCTTGTACCCAGTTCCGTCCTTGGACGATGAAGAAATTCCCACCGCCACCCCTGAGAATCTTGGACCATGATTCAGCAGGAATCTTTTTGGGCCTTCACAAAGCATTGGTCACTCAAAGTTCAGTCTTCGTCTTGGGTTCTGGTGTGTCGGCTACAGCTGGCGCTCCGACCTGGACGCAACTCCTAGAGAAGATCCGATTGGCTTTCTACAGTCATATCGATTCGGTTCAATTGCGCCGTAGCATGCCTGCGCAGCCCATTTCGATCGCCTTGCGGGATATCAGCAATCGATCACGAGCTCTCGCTGCGGTTTCGGTCGATCACGACCCGTTACTCGCCGCACAGCTAATTCAAAACTGCGTCAAGACGTCAGATTGGAAGTATCTTGTGCGGAAATTGATTTATGACGAGACCAACGACCTACCTTCTGAATCGCTGAAATCCTTGGCCCGCCTCTGTCGACTTACGCCAATGCTCAGCGGTGTCATCAATTTCAATTATGACGATCTGTTTGAAAGAAACCTCCCATCATTTGGAATCGAGCCCTCGGTCCTGACCTTGTTGAACACTCTACCGAAGAAAGGCACTCTCCCGGTATACCACCCGCACGGATGGCTACCTCAAGGGGGTGGGCAAGACACCGACATTGTCCTGTCCGAGACTGATTACGGTGGCCAATCTGCGACACCATATTCGTGGAGCAATGTCATCCAAATTGCTACGTATACCTCCCACACAGCGGTGTTTGTTGGCTGCTCCATGACCGACCCCCATTTGCGAACGTTGCTCCGCGCTACTGCCGCAACAAAGGCACGACCACATTTTGCGTTCTTGCCATCGTCCGCAAACAGGTCGGATGCAAACAGATTGGCGGAATCGCTGTTCGACAATGACCTAGTGACGATGCGGATTAAGCCTATACGCTATCCCGTGAGCCCCATAAGAGAGAAAGAACACGATGCATTGTGGTATCTACTGCGCCTCTTGGGTGATGGTTTGGAAGATGAATCTGTTCTGGGTTTGTCCAAAAAGAAGGCGAAGGCGATACAGACGCCAACGGCAACGGAAGGCCAACATCCGTCCTGACGTATCCGGCGCTCGGCAAAACCTGTATGAGCAGGAAAGCGGCCCGGTGCGGAACCCAAAGAGTGGAGCACCGGGTCGCGGGCTCATTCAATGGCGCGGCCGTGATCTCGCAAGCGGAGCCAAAAATGCGAAGCTCGCGAGTCTTCGGCCGCAACCTTTGAGCCGGTTCTTCAGCCGGGTGACCGGGGGCATGATCATGCCGGCCAGCCGGATGCCGGCCTGGCCGTCGAACCCGATGTACTCGGGTTCAACCCGTCCGTGGTATTCTAAAGGACACGGGTGTGTCCTTTATCTGGATCAACCCGTCCGCGTGTGAACCCGTAGCCGGCGCGTGAGCGCCGGAATGAGGGAGGTTTGAGCGGAGCACAGCGTGAGCTGTGCGTAGCGAAAACCGACCGAAG
>Ga0153915_10001888_pt1 | contig 19297 bp, 18 predicted proteins | sample Opewatmetagenome_2_FD_107003 | JGI IMG/M metagenome (GOLD analysis project Ga0153915, IMG submission 107003) | Freshwater wetland microbial communities from Ohio, USA - Open water 3 Core 3 Depth 3 metaG | ecosystem: Environmental > Aquatic > Freshwater > Wetlands | place: USA: Ohio, Lake Erie...
AGATTCAAGACCATCGCAAAATCATTTTTCAGCCGGCTTAAAATATCTTCCGGTTTTTGAAACAGCAGACGTCTGACATGGTTTAAATCCATAAATTTTCCGGTAATTGTCAGCATAAAACCGATGTTATCCTGCCCGCGTCGTCCGGCGCGGCCGGTCATCTGGCTGAATTCCGTGGCCGAGAGCGGATTAAAATCATTCCCGTTGAACAAATCAGAGTTAAAAAGCACGATGGTTCTTGCCGGAAAATTCACTCCAGCGGCAATGGTTGAGGTGGCAAATATAACTCGCAAATGTCCCCTGTTCATCATTTCTTCCACCAGCATCTTCCATGCGGGCAACTGCCCGCCGTGATGAGCAGCAAGGCCCGACGACCGCAACGCTTTTAATTGCCGATGGCTGCTAAGTGCAGGGAAACGGTCCAGCAGATCGTATAGAGAATCATCGAATTCCGCTGAGTTTCGCAACGGCGGAAGCGCCCCTCGCACAGTGAGAGCCGCATCGCACTCCGCGCGTGACTTCAAAAAAAAGATGGCAGGCAGCAGATTGAATTTTTCTAAAATCCTGATAATGCCCATGTAATCGGGCATTCTTCCACCGGGCAACCTTTTATCGTTGTTTCTTCTTAAAAAATCGGCAACCGTCGGAGAAACTTTTTTCCCATCCAGAAATGGATGAAGACAGCCGGAAGGATGAAGAAAAAGAGGATACAGGGGCACCGGTCGTTTTTCTTCCCTGATAATCACGCATGATTTTTTGCGGATGGATTCCAGCCACTGAGCAATTTCTTCACCGTTGCCGATTGTCGCCGACAAAAGAAGCAAATTGATCCGCGCCGGAAGGTAAATCATTATTTCTTCCCAGACAACGCCGCGATCGGCATCTCCCAGAAAATGCGCTTCATCCAGAATGACCAGATCGCATTTTAAATCCTTGCCCTGATGCATGGCATCATAAAGCTGATTACGCAGTATTTCCGTGGTGCCCACGATAATCGGCGCTTCGGTATTTTCCTTGGTGTCGCCGGTAATGATGCCCACATTTTCAGGGTCGAAGTGCAGGCCGAACTCCACCCACTTGGAATTGGAAAGAGCTTTCAGCGGCGAGGCGTACCAGGCACGTCCGCCACGCTCCAGCACGGATAAAATCGCTTCGCGCGCAATCCATGTTTTTCCGGAACCTGTCGGCGCGATTACCAGACAATCAGTCTCATTGATCGCTTCCAGCGCTTTGATCTGAAACTCATCAGGAACAAAAGGAGTTGACGGCGGCTTCCCTATCCGGGACAGAACATTTTTCAGCGCCGGCACAATTTCCGGCTTAAAATAAGAGACGTTCTCTTTTCTTTTGGATTTTCTTTGGGCGTTGGAACGCTTGAAATGAAAGGGCTTCTTTTTTCTCTCAATTTTTTCCTGCATTTTAAATATGCTTTTGAGGAAAGAAAGATGTATCGTTCAAAATATTAAACTTCAAAATGTTAATCTTCTTTTTCAATGATTAAATACTTCTTCTTCCCTTTTCTCACGCGAACTTCTTTTTCGTTGCCAAAATCAGCCGTTGTAAGTTTTTCATCAATGGATTTTACCTGCCGGTCATTGATGTAAATTCCGCCCTGCTCGATCAGGCGTTTTGTTTCGGAGATGGATTGGGTCAATCCCGCTTTGGCGCAGGTCGCGCAAATCTGGACCCCCGCTTCCAAATCTTTGCTGGGAATTTTATAGCTGGGAATAGCCGAAGTATCGCTTTGGGCTGCCGCGCGTGGAATTGTGCTGGACGGAAACATGTCGGCATCCACCGGACGGGAATGAAAAGCTTCCATCGACGCGCGACAGGCATCCTCGGCCGCTACTGCTCCGTGAGTTACCTTTGTCGCTTCAAAGGCCAGCACCGCTTTGGCCATGTTCAGTTGAGCATCTTTTAAATTTTTCACAATGCTTATTTCTTCAAGCGGCAGGAAAGTGAACAACTTTAAAAATCTTTCCAGATCGGCGTCGTCGCAGTTGACCCAGTACTGATAATATTCATAAGGTTTGGTTAAGGTTCCGTCCAACCATACCGTACCTTTTTCGGTTTTCCCCATTTTCTGACCGAGAGACGTGGTAATCAACGGAAAAGTAACGGCGTGAGCGTCTTTGGCGGCAATCTTACGGATCAGTTCCGTGCCGGCCAGCATATTGCCCCATTGATCATTGCCGCCCATCTGTAGAGCACAACCGTGATTCTGAAACAAATAGAAGAAGTCATAAGCCTGAAGAATCATGTAATTAAATTCGATGAAGTTCAGGCCTTTTTCCATCCTGATTTTATAACTTTCCGCCGACAGCATCCGGTTGACGCTGAAATGCCTGCCAACGTCTCTCAGGAAATCAATGTAGTTTAATTTTGTCAGCCAGTCGGCATTGTTCAGTAGAAGCGCTTTGCCGTCGGAGAAATCAATATATTTCGAAAGCTGTTCCTTAAGACATTTCGCATTGTAGTCAATCTGTTCGCGGGTGAGAACCTGACGCATTTCCGTTTTGCCGCTGGGATCGCCGATCAGACCGGTTCCGCCGCCGACAAGCGCGATCGGTTTGTGTCCGCTCGCCTGCATATGCGCCAGAGACATTATCGGCACAAGAGAACCTATGTGCAGGCTGGTGGCTGTGGGATCAAAACCGATATAACAGGTTACCGGCCCTTCAGCAAAAAGTTTTTTGATCAAAGCTTCATCGGTTACCTGTTCGACGAAACCTCTTTCTTTCAATATTTCGTAGGCGCTTTTCATGGTTTTATTCCGTATATTTATTCTTTCAATTTAATGCTTATTCTTTCAATAGAGCTTGCTTTTCCCGTGACCAAATCTATATTCATAATGACTCCCTGCATTCTGATATCGTCTCTGGCCACTTCAAACCTGTTGGGCATTTGAGTTATAAATCTCTCGATAATGGCCTCTTTTTTGATGCCGATAACGGAATCAAAAGGCCCGGTCATTCCCGCATCGCTGATGTAGGCAGTTCCCTGCGGCAAAATTATTTCGTCAGCCGTCTGCACATGAGTATGAGTGCCCAAAACAGCGGAAACTTCACCGTCCAGATACCAGCCCAGCGCTTTTTTTTCGGAAGTGGCTTCGGCATGAATATCCACAATGATAATATTCGTTTTTTTTCTTAACTCAGCCACTTTGCTTTTAGCCGCCGCAAAAGGACAATCAATCGGCTGCATGAAAATCCTCCCGGCTAAATTAAGAACGCCTACATACTCTCCCGTGGGAAGAGGTATCAGAACGGTTCCTGAACCCGGGGTCCCTGACGGATAATTGGCCGGTCTCAAAAGCCTTTCAAAATCTCCTATAAACTCCAGAACTTCCTTTTTATTCCATATATGATTGCCGGAAGTAAGCACATCAATGTGGCATTTATAAAGTTCTTCCACAATTTTTCTGGTTACGCCGAATCCGGCGGCGACATTTTCACAATTGGCGATGACAAAGTCAATTTTTCTCTTGGAAACAAGAGGGGGCAGAAGTTCGGCAATTGCCATTCTTCCGGGACTGCCCACAATGTCGCCTATAAACATTATCTTCATTTATCGACCTTCCGATTATCCTGATAAATCTTATTTCGCGAAATCGGAAACGCGTGTTTCCCTGATCACGGTAACCTTTATCTGCCCCGGATATGTAAGCTCATTTTCTATTTTCTTTACTATATCCTTGCAAAGCATAGTGGCGTCGTTCTCGGATATCTTCTCATTTTCCACGAGAATACGGATTTCACGACCCGCCTGAATGGCAAAACATTTATCAACACCGTTAAAGGAATTGGCAATCTTTTCCAGACCCTCCAGCCGTTTGACATAGGTTTCCAGCATCTCGCGGCGCGCGCCAGGCCTTGCTGCAGACAGCGTATCCGCCGCCTGAACCAAAACACCAAGTAGAGTATTATTGCGTCCGTCGTCATGATGAGTCGCGATCGCCTGAACAATGCGGGGATTTTCTCCAAAACGTTTGGCGAAATCGGCTCCGATAGCCGGATGCGTTCCTTCTATTTTATGATCTACCGCCTTGCCGATATCATGTAATAATCCGGCGCGTTTGGCTTCTTTAACATTCACTCTTAGTTCCGAAGCCATTATTCCGGTAAGGTAAGCAACATCCATTGAGTGCTGCAAAACATTCTGCGAATAACTGGTGCGGTATTTAAGAGAACCCAGCAAATTGATTATCTCCGGATGGATATCATGAACTCCTACGTCAAAAGACGCCTTTTCTCCGGTTTCCCTGATAATTTGTTCGACTTCAGTTTTTACTTTTTTAACAATTTCTTCTATGCGGCCGGGATGAATTCTTCCATCCTGAATCAGTCGCTCCAGTGATATTCTTGCCACTTCCCTTCTGATCGGATCAAAGCTGGATAAGACAACCGCTTCGGGAGTATCATCAATAATCAAATCTATCCCCGTTGCCGCTTCAATCGCCCGGATGTTTCTGCCTTCTCGACCTATGATACGACCTTTCATTTCTTCACTGGGCAGATTGACCGCAGAAACAGTTTTTTCCGCGACAACATCTCCGGCATACCTTTGAATAGCGTAAGCGACGATCTCCTGCGCTTTTTTATCGGCGGTTAATTTGGCGTCGTCTTCAATCTTGCGGATAAGCGCCGCGGCATCCTGTTTAGCTTCCGTCTCCATGGATTGAATCAATATCTTTTTCGCTTCCTCAGGAGAAATCCCCGCTATTTTCTCTAGTTTCTCCTGTTGTTCATGCAGAAGAGCGTCTAACTTGCGGCGTTTCTCTTCGATTGACGCTTCCTTGCTGGTTATTGATTTTTCACGCCCTTCAATAGATGACTCCTTCTGTGCAAGGGTATCGATTCTTTTATCCAGATTTTCTTCTTTTGAACGAATGCGTTTATCTCTGGCCTCAAAATCATTCCTTCTTTCTTTCGACTCATTGTCTAATTCGGCCTTCATTTTCAGAAGGTTTTCCTTAGCCTGAAGAATTGCCTCTTTTTTAATGGTTTCGGCTTCTTTTTTAGCTTCTTCAGCCATACGCGCCATCAGGTTTTTTGACGATTTTATCTCTCTGGCAGCAAGAATCTGCTTTAAAATAAAGCCGATAATAATACCTGATACGACTGCTACAACAATAACCAGTACTGATAAACTGGCATAAAACATATAATGTTACCTCCTTCGTGCCCCCTGAAGAATCCATTTTCCGACATGAGAATCATATTGCCGTTTTACAGTAAGACGTATCTCCGAGAGAGCTATATTTAAACCCCCAGGCCGGCATTGGATTGCATAATGCCTATCCGCGGGAATCCATTTTTAACTGATTTTTTTCTAAAGACGGAAAAGATTTTATCGTAACGGGAGACACAAAAACCCCCGCATATGCCGTGCTAATCACCTTTTTGAACCTTTTATAAAGTGGGCACCGATATTGGTTGTTTCAGGCTTTCTGCTTCCCGACAAACGTTGGAAAAGCGGATATGCACACCGCAATCAAGGAAAGGTCCCAAGGTCAAAAATGTTGGTTCAAAAACAAATATTAACCACGCACATCGCAGGGGCAAAAAAAGTTGCTAACTTGCTTCCTCAATTAATTGAATTAGTTTTTCGGCTCTGCTTTCCAGTTGATCACAAAGCTCCTTGTTAACTCCTTTTAATTTCAACAATTCCTCTGAAACATTTAAAGCCGCCAGGATGGCAACGTTCAATGATTTAAGACCGTTGCCTGAGTGTAAAATCTCTTCCACTTTTCTATTTAAAAACTGTACCACTTCGGCCACTTTTTCATCTTCTGAATCGCTTATAACAGAAAGTTCCTGGCCTAATATCGTTATGTTATAACTATTTTTCAAAACACACGCCCTGGAAGCTTATTTTGCCAAATCTACATCTGCAATTAAATCAAGCAGTGAATCTACCCTTGCGCGTACGCTGTTCCTTTCTTCGTCTAACGCTTTCATTTTAGCACTTATCTTTTCTATCTCCGCCTCTTTACTTTTTAATGTATCCTCCAATGTCTGAATTTGTTTTTTTAAAGAAACTTTTTCAGCAACAATAACTTTAATTTTATCTTCCAATTTCGCAAATTTTTCCAGTTCCACGGTATACTTTATCCTTCCTTCATTAAACAAAGTGAGATTTTCCATAGTTTCTTTTTCCTTATTTTATGCCAATTTATGGCAGTAATGTCAAGGCATTATTTTAACCTTTTGGTCTAATCCAGCGAACGGAAATATTCATTTAATTCATAGAGCATATTTTCTTCATCTTTTAACTTTCCGGCCAGTTCTCTAAAATGGTGAGAGTTATCTAATCCCTTGGTATACCAGAGAATATGCTTACGAAAACTTTTACCGGCCAATTTTTCACCAAGGAATTCAACTTCCATTTTCCAATGATTCTCAATCATTTCCAGCCTTTCGTTCAACGAAGGCAAGTAATCTATTGTCCGGTCGTCAAGCGCCTGAATAATTCCCTTAAATATCCAGGGATTACCTAAAGCGCCTCTTCCTACCATTACGGCGTCGCAGGAAGTTTCCTTAATCATTCTTACCGCATCTTGGGGCTGTCTTATATCACCATTGCCAATAACCTGAATTTTAACAGCTTTTTTCACAGAAGAGATAATTCCCCAGTCGGCATGACCGCTATAACCCTGATCACCGGTGCGGGCGTGAACGGTAATTGCGTCAGCACCGCAATCCTCCGCAATTTTTGCTATTTTTACAGCATTGATCGAGGAAGGTGTCCAGCCGGAACGGATTTTGACAGTTACGGGAATTTTTACCGCCTTTTTTACAGCTTCAATAATTTTAGCGGCAAGATCGGGACTTTTCATTAAGATTACGCCGGCACCGGTCTTAATAACCTTTTTCACAGGACATCCCATATTGATATCAATAAAATCAACACCGCTCTCCTCGACGATGCATGCGGCCTCAGCCATAATTCGGGGATCGGCTCCGAAAATCTGCGCACCCAGCGGGCGGTCATCAGCGCAGGTTTTTAAATATTCGTAAGTTTTTGCCGTTTTCCTGACAAGGCCGCTGGAACTTATCATTTCCGTGTAAGCCAGAGAACAACCCTGAGAACGCGCAATCAGCCGAAACGGCAGATTAGAAATTCCCGCCAGCGGTGCAAGCAAGGCCCCATTTTTTGCAGCTTTCTTTATTATATCCATCATGCAAGGAGATACTTTTCAGCGCGGGCGAGTTCTTCCAGCGTGTTGATTCCCATAACTTCAATATAATCGGAAGCAATAAACGATTTCACTTTTTGACCTTCCCGGCATGCTATCTCGACTATGTCGGTAAGATAGTATTCGCGCTGCTGATTGTTATTGGTGACTTTTCCCAGAGCGGCAAAAAGAAATTTTGTATCCACGCAGTAGATACCTGTATTGATTTCCCCGATTTTTTTCTCTTCGTCAGTAGCATCCTTATGCTCAACTATTTTTATAACATTGCCCTTATCATCCTTAACGATGCGGCCGTATGCATGAGGCGGGGGCGGAATGGTTGTCAGCACGGAAACGACTGCATTTGCCGCAATGTGATTATCCACCAGAAATTTAATTGTCGCAGCTTTTAATAACGGCACATCCCCGCAAAGGATCACAGTCAGTCCCTGGTAATCGGCCAGTACATTTTTCGCCTGCAAAACGGCATGCCCTGTTCCCAGTTGCGGTTTCTGTTCGACAAAAACACAACCGCTGCCGTCAAATTCTTCGCGCACTTTCTCCGCCTGATGACCTATAACCGCCACTATCTTTTCGGCACCGGCATCTTTTGCCGCCGCCAGAGAATAATAAAGAAGCGGCTTGCCGTTTAAGACATGCAGGACTTTAGCTATATCCGATTTCATGCGGGTGCCCTTTCCCGCCGCCAGAATCAACGCACAAAATTTATTTTCCTTCACCTTATCAATCCTTCCTTCGAATCACAGAATCATATTCTAACAATTTGTTTTCCAAATATCCATTTGAGCGTCCTATGGAATTGTTTTGGCTAATAAACCTTGGCAAAGCGCAAGATCTGCGATTGCTATTGTTTGAGCCGGAGGCGAGTTTTGCAATCGCCTGAAGCGGACCTTAGGTTTATCCAAAACGCTTTCAGAACAAGCGAAAATGATATTTGGAAAAATCTTTAATTAACCTTCTTTTTACTGCTCCGGTGCGATAACCATCACTTCTTTTATCGACTTCTGATCGGCATTTTCAATAATAAACGTTATGCCCCCGTACTGATATATTTCTTTAACCTTTGGAATCCTTCCCATTTGATGCATCAGAAATCCACCGACGGTTTCATAGTTCCCTTCGGGTAATTTCGTTTTCATCAGTTGCCGCAATGTGCCCATCTCCATTCTTCCCGACACAAGATAACGTCCGGAAGCAATTATTCTGTAGAGTTTTTCTCCCGCCACGTACTCATCAATCGTTCCGACAATTTCTTCACCTATGTCTTCTATGGTTACAACGCCGGTCGCGCCGCCGTATTCATCCACAACTACGGCCATCTGCTCATCTTTTTTCTGCATCGCCGCGAGCAGTTCGCTGACTTTCTTGGTTTCCGGCACGAAAAACACATCCTTGCGCATGCAGGAAGCAACTGTCGTCTCGCCTACCCCCTCTCCTTTTTCCCTGTCTTTGAGCATCATTTCAAAAAGATCGAAGTAATGCAGGATGCCGATAATATTGTAAACCGTATCTTCATATACGGGAATGCGCATATATTTCTTATCAGCCACGACACCTGCCGCTTCGGAAATTTTCATGTAAGCGGGAAGCGCTGTCAGCGCGGAAACCGGCACCATGACTTCAACAGCCGTGAGTTCGGAAAAATCAAACACGCGGATGACCATTTCTTTCTCTCTGGTCAGAATATCGCCGCCTTTTGTTTTCTCACCCAGAATGTATTTAAGCCCATCCTTGGTTATATGAGAAGTTTCTCCGATTTTATTATCAGAGGACAAATGCACTGTTCCTCTGGATACGGCCGCAATCACAAAAGCAAGCGGATAAAAAAGAATGGAAGAAAAGCGGATAAACCAGGCGACTTTCACCGCCATTTCCTCAGCGTAATGCAAAAACACACTGCGGGCAATGATCATTAGAAAAAGAGTCGGAATCATAATCATAAAGGTAATTTGTTCGCCCCGCGCCGGACCGTAAAGAGATATCAGGAGCCCTGTGGCCAGCGTCGAAGCGATGATAATCGCCAGATTGGTCCCCACAAGAGCTGTAGAAATAAACCATTCCGGCCTCTCCTTGAGTTTTACCGCCCGTTCGGATGCTTTTGAACCCTGTTGCGCGCGATTCTTCAGTTTATTTATATCGGATGCGAACAGCGCCACTTCACCGCCGGAATAGAGCATTTCCAGCACAAGACAAAACAATATGGCCGCAATAATTAAATATGCGCTCATTGTTCCTCCGGTTCCTCATTCAGCACTTTGGTTATTTTAACTTTCAGGATTCTTGTCTTGACGACATCATTAACGCTAAAGATATATCCGTCCGAACGCACTTCCTCTCCCTTCTCCGGCACTTTTCCGAACAGGTGCAGAACAAAACCGCCGATGGTATCGAATTCATCCTCCGGCAAATTGGCGTCGAGAAGTTTATTGCATTGTTCGACCGGCATGTTGCCCGTGACTATAATCGTCCGCTCATCAATTTTTTCACAGCCTTCACAAACTGATTCATCATCTCCGCCGGCTTCTTCAAAAAGATGCTCCAGGATATGCTCCAGCGTGACCATGCCGGAAACTCCGCCATACTCATCAACCACAACGGCAATCTGTAGAAAGTTTTTCTGGAAATCATGCAAAAGTCCGTTGATCGTTTTTTGTTCAGGCACAAAATACGGCTTTACCAGAAGATTCCGGATGCTTTCCTGCCTTCTGCCGCGCCAGACATTATTGAGTAAATCACGGGCAAATAAAATGCCGACGATGTCATCTTTGTCTTCTCTGTAAACCGGTACGCGCTCCTGCCTCGCCCCGGCAATAGATTGAAGCATTTCTTCAACAGGCATATCCAGCGGAAGACAAAACATATCCACGCGGGGCACCATTATGTCGGTTACCGGCCTGTCGCCCAGCTCAAATATTTTAATAATTAATTCTTTTTGCGCTTCATCCACCACACCTTCGGTACTGCCGGCATCAACCAGTGTTTTGAATTCTTCCTCCATCAGAATTTCCGACTCCACAGCTTTATCCATGCTGTAACGAGTCAGAAAAAGCCTCGAAATTTTTTCCAGCGAAGCGACTATCGGGTACTCCAGACGAGAAATCGCGATCAGCGGCAGGGAAACTATCGTGGAAATCTGCATCGGATAAGTTACACCGAAAGTCTTGGGAATGGCCTCGCCGACAAGCAGAAGGACAACAGTTGTAAAAATAATGGAAATCAGTTGCCCTTTACTTCCCCAAAGCCCGATGAAAAAGGATGCCGCCAGAATGGAAATGCTTACATTGACGGCCTCATTGCTGGTCACTATCGTAATCAACAGCCTCCGTTGATTTTCCAGCAATTTAACGACATATTCGAAGAACGGATAGTTGTCTCTCTTCATTTTATGAAGGTGCAGATCTCTGAGCGAAAGCAGCGCCGCTTCCGCCGATGAAAAAAATCCGGAAAGCATAAAAAGAATAACCAGAACGACAATATCAGAATTCCAGCCCAATTACCCGCCACCTCTTTGATGTTGTTTATTTGTATGATAATTTAACAGATTAAGGCAAAAAAAGATACTGCGCTTTATACCATTTTATTTTTATGGGATATTTCATGACACAGTGATTATTCCATTGACTTCAATAACTATTCTTTTTATATAGTTTACCACTTGTTAAAAAATCCAAACAGGAGATTCTGTCCATGCCAAACATACTGCTCATAGGAAACGGCGCACGCGAACACGCGCTGGCGGAAGCGATTACCCGCTCTGAACAAAAACCCCAATTATTCTCTTTTATGAAATCAAACAATCCCGGCATTGCTTCTCTTTCCACAAAAGCAATGCCGGGCAGTTATGCCGATCTTAAAGCGATTACGGGATTTGCCACGGAGAATAAAGTAGAATTTGCCGTCATCGGCCCGGAAGATCCTCTTAATAACGGCGTCGCTGACGCTCTTGCTCAGATAAATATTCCTTCAGTCGGTCCTATGAAAAGCCTGGCGAGACTGGAAACTTCCAAATCGTTTACCAGAAATCTGGTCAGCAAGTATAATATTCCCGGCAATCCGAGCTTCCGTGTATTTAAAACGATTAGCGGAGTTGAAACATTTTTGAATGAACTGGAAGGAATCGTTCTTAAGCCGGATGGTTTGACCGGCGGCAAAGGCGTAATGGTTCAGGGCGATCACTTTACCACCACAGAAGAAGCTCTGAATCTGTGCAAACAAATACTGGCGGATGGCTCTTCGCTGATTGTCGAGGAGAAATTCGACGGCGAGGAATTTTCACTGCAATGTCTTTGCGACGGCAAAACAGTTGTGGGCACACCGCTGGTACAGGATCACAAAAGAAGATTTTACGGAGACAAAGGACCAAACACGGGCGGCATGGGCTCGTATTCGATGGCTGATCATTCCATGCCTTTCCTGAAGCCGCAGGAGCTACAGGACGGTTTGGAAATCACCCGGCAGGTCGCGGCTGCGCTCCTGAAAGAAACAGGCAGTCCTTACAAAGGAGTAATGTACGGCGGATTCATCGCTACCAGGAAAGGAGTAAAGCTTCTGGAATACAATGCGCGTTTCGGCGATCCGGAAGCTATGAACATACTGCCGCTCTTAAAAACAGACTTTGTGGAAATCTGCCGGCACATAATTGCCGGGACACTGGATAAAATAAAAATAGAATTCGAACACAAAGCGACAATTTGCAAATATATCGTGCCGAAAGGCTACGGTCTGCCTGCGGATCATCCCGATGCCGCATCTTCACACGCGAAGATAGAAGTGGGCGATGTGGGGAAAGCGCGTCTTTACTATTCATCCGTGGATCAAAAAGAGGACGGTTTATATTTGAGTTCGTCACGCGCAATCGGTATTGTCGGCATTGCGGAAGCACTGGTCGACGCCCGCAAAATCGCCGACGAAGGAGTCAAGGCAGTCAAAGGTCCTGTAGCCTATCGCGAGGATATCGGCTCGGACGCCCTTATACAGAAACGCATTGATCACATGAAAAATATAAGAAAAGATTATTCTTCATAACCGCCGATTAAGAGGGAACAATGCTATTCAATAAACCGATCACTGATATCATCCGGCAACGTAAATCAATCCGGAGCTACATGGATACGCCAATTGAAGAAGATAAAAAAGAGGCTTTGAGAAAATTCCTTTCAGCCAACACAATCGGACCGTTTGGAACGAAAGTGCGCTTTACGTTTATAACAGCTTCCCCTGATGACAGTGAAGCCCTGCACCGGCTTGTTACCTACGGAATGATAAAAAACCCAATGGGTTTTATCATCGGTGCGGCGGAAAACTCCACACACAATCTGGAGGACTTCGGCTATCTGATGGAAAAAAATATCCTGATGGCGACCGCTTTGGGCCTCGGCACCTGCTGGCTTGGAGGGACATTCAGCAAAAGTCGTTTTTCGCATAATATCACCCTGCAGGATAACGAAATACTGCCGGCTGTCACACCGGTCGGCTATGCGGTGCCGAAACTTTCTCCGATGGATTCCCTTATTCGGGCCGTTTCCGGGGCGGACAGGCGCAAACCATGGAGCGTGCTATTTTTCCATAAAGACAAGCCTCTTTCAACTGATAAAGCAGGAGCTTACGCAACACCACTCGAAATGCTCCGTCTGGCGCCTTCGGCCAATAATTTTCAGCCGTGGCGTGTGATAAAGAAACCTGACGCGGATATTTACCATTTTTATATAAAACGCACACCTGCGTTAAAACAACTACAGCAATTTAGCGGGAAATCAGATTTACAGTTTTTGGACATCGGCATAGCCATGTGTCATTTTGCTCTTACAGCAAATGAAAAAGGATTGAATGGAGTCTGGACCGTTAGAGATCCTCGCATGGGAGGCATTGCAGACAAACTGGATTACAAAGCAACATGGGTTGGCAATAGATAGGTCTTTTATACAAGACGGTACAGCTTTGAAAAAAATACCACAAAGGAGAAAAAGCTATGTCAAAAACCGCCCTTATCACGGGTGCTTCCGAAGGTATTGGATATGAACTGGTAAAATTATTTGCGAAAGACGGTTATGATTGCGTTCTGACAGCACGTAACAAACAGAAAATGGATCAACTCGCCGCTGAAGTTGAAAAAAACTTCGGCATTAATATAAGGGTAATCGCCAAAGACCTTTCTGTGCCCGAATCCACGCAGGAAATTTTTGATGAACTGAATGCAGCCGGTATTTCAATTGATGTACTGATTAACAATGCGGGACTGGGTCTTTGCGGCGATTTTGCGAAGTCCGATATGGTAATGAACATGCATCTCCTGCAGGTAAATATGCTGAGTCTGACAAAATTAACATGGCTGTTCCTGCCCGGAATGATTAAGCGCAAATCCGGCAGGATTATGAACGTTGGTTCCATTGCATCCTATGCGCCCAGCCCTAACTTTGCTTTATATAATGCCAGCAAGGCTTACGTGCTGTTTTTTTCGGAGGCGCTTAGAGAAGAGCTGAAAGGAACAGGCGTGAGTGTAACATGTCTGTGCCCCGGTGCAACCGATACCCAGTGGCAGGGAAGAGCCGGCGCGAAAGATCTCCGGCTGAACAAGGTGCACATAGTTGGTCCCCAACCTGTGGCCCAAGCCGGTTATAAAGGTATGATGAAAGGCAAAAGAGTGGTCGTTCCCGGACTTGACAATAAAATCACAGTGCTTTCAGCCAAGTTCGCTCCGCGTGCTCTGACCTTAAAAGTCGCACGGTTTTTAACTCAAAAGACAAGCTAATCTTAATCAGGCCGTTGAATTTGCCTGAATATATGCAGTGCAACGGCCTTAATATTTTATCAGTACTTTGTAACGTGATGCTCCGCAAGACCAAAGAAATTAGTAAGCGGATATATCCTGTTGCTTTCGTCCTTGAATCTGCCGTTGTACATGCCGAACGGCTGGTGGAAGTCGGACTCAATAAGCCCGACGCTTATTTTTTCCGCTCTTTCGCCGGAAGGCGTGAATAGCAGGTCCAGATATCCGTCTGTTGTCCGTATTTCCCATGGACGCATGACATTGCTTTCCTCAAATTTAAAGCGCGCCGCTTTCAGGCAATAAATTTTTCCGTCAACCCACATGCAGTTTTCATTGAAATCTTCATCATCTGTTATCATGTTCTGACAAAGATTGAATGCCAAAAGTTCTCCATATTCATTATAGCCGGCGGCTGTCGACCATTTCCAGAAACTGGAATAAGGGTAATATGTTTTTTGTTCATCAAGCAAAGCGATATCCTGCTTCCGATCGATTACAATTTCTTTATCTCCCACTTTGATTGTTCCCTCCGCCGGTGCCGCTACCTTATGCGTGTAAAAAGGTCTGAATTGCGTAACCGGCGAAACCTGAACAAGCGGTTCGATAGTTTTCAGGTCTTCAAAAACCTTGATTTCACCTTTTACGGCGGGCAGATTTTTCTTTCCGTCAATATCAATAATTATTTTGTGAAAACCGTCTTTGAGCCGGTTTTCAAAACGCAGCCGGTATCCTTTTTTCGAGAACTCGCATCTGTCATCATACACCTGTCCGGCAACCAGCGCCGCACCGCCCGGCGACTGCATACTATGTTCAAAACGTTTTTTTTGAATCCTGTCATAGGCATAAAAAAAGGAGACGCCCATAAATTTAGCATCAAAAATAACCATCCCGAAATAATGGGTGGGAGTGATAATGCCGAAATGCTGCCATTCCTTGAGGCGAAATTTCTTCCAGAAAGCGGGAACATTACGTGAAGAAGAATAAAGCGGCACGTCGAGAACATTCGCATCGGTAAAAGGCGTGCGAAATGTACCGAAGTTAATAGTTCCGTCTCTCTCCACCATCTTTTCAGGAGTCGTCTCAACTTTTCTCATAAAATTCTCCTCCGGACCAAATTGTCTCGGTATGCATTTTAAGCTTTGGGCGCTTTCGCCAGTTTAGGGAAATTCTCATCCAGAACGGCATTCCATTTTTCCACTACGGGTTTTATTTTCTCCAAAAGCCCGGATGAATCGCCTTCGATTGTTATGGAGATGATTTTATCGCCCTGAGCAATCTTATTGACAACGGCCTGATCGGTCTCGCTTACCACTTCCCCGAATACCGTGTGTTTGCCGTCGAGCCAGGGAGTATCCACGTGAGTAATAAAAAACTGACTGCCGTTGGTCTGCGGTCCGGCGTTAGCCATGGAAAGTATGCCGGGCTTGCTGTGGCGCAGTTCCTTGACAAATTCATCCTGAAATTTGTATCCGGGTCCGCCGCGTCCGTCACCAAAAGGACAACCGCCCTGAATCATAAAATCGGGAATAACCCGATGAAAATTTAAGCCATTGTAATAGCCGCGCCGGGCCAGATTGACAAAATTTCCCACGGTAACCGGAGTCTGCTCGGCGAAAAGCTTTAAATTGATTGTTCCCTTGCTTGTTTCAATAACCGCCTTTAAATCTTTGTTCATTTTAATCTCCTTTTTCTTTTAACTCAAAGAAAGATTAAAGATTACGGACTAATAAGTCAAGATAAAAAGGATAGATGTAAACCTCTGCTTGGTCGAGCCTTTTGGACTCGATCATTCTGCAATCTGTTAAAAAATTGAGTCTCACAATAAACCTTGATAGTTTATCTAAATCTTTTTTTAAGGACAGACTCCCTGTTTGGAAATAACCGCGCTGATATCAGAGAGAGTTCACGTGTCAAGGTTGTGCAGAAGCAGACCAACGCACAGCCACACTCAAAGAAGGCGTCGTGCGGGACATTCTCACGAAGTCAACCACCCATCCACACGGCATCAAGGTTCGCCTGGAAGGCGGGATTGTAGGCAGAGTTAAAGATGTTCTCTGGTCCAATATTGATTTTAGATGGATTAGATTCGGATATCCTACGGAGAGTGGACGCTTATATTTTCTTCCGCCCGCCATTGTAATTCAGTGTTATATCCCTGTAGTTCAACGCAATAATGATTTGCTTGACATTAGTAAACTTATTGTTTACTATCCTCACATGATTAAATCGTTTCATTGCTGCGAAACCGAAAAGATATTTCATCGTGAGCATTCGCGTAAGTTCCCTCTGGATATCCAACAACGGGCGTTTATGAAACTCAATGCTGTTGACGCGGCAATCAAAATCGAAGACCTACGGCTGCCGCCATCCAATCACTTGGAAGTATTGAAAGGAAAACGGCAGGGGCAATGGAGCATAAGAATCAACGATCAATGGCGTATTTGCTTTGTTTGGCATAATGGTAATGCCGAAAAAGTTAAGATTGTTGATTACCACTAAGGAGGTTTACAATGACTAAAAAACGTATTAAACCCATTCACCCGGGCTTTTATTTAAAAGAATTATTAGACGAGCTGGAGCTTTCTCAGTATCGGCTGGCACATGATATAGGTGTTCCGGCCATGCGCATCAGCTATGTTGTCAGCGGCAAACGTCCCGTCAATGCAGAACTCGCGCTCAGATTGGGCAGATATTTTGGCCAGGAACCACGGTATTGGACCAATCTACAGGGTCGCTTTGATATGGATAAAGCGGAAGATGCTTTGGCTCATCAGGTTTTCAGGGAAGTGCATCCCCTGAGAATGGCAGTATAGGTTTGATTAAATGTACCTGTCCCGATTTTTCCATCCCCCCCATTATAATTAAGTGTCCCAGAGTTTCAAATTAGCGGACAGGATAGAGAACTCGAAGAAGCATTAAAACGTGCTGAAGTTCATCAACTGACAAATTACTGACGATACGTCTGATGCGGCTCTCAAGTTCCTTGGCATCTGATATTTCCTGTTCAAACCGGAGGATTTCAGGAAGTTCAACATCAAGAACTTTTGCTATCTTTACAAGAACTTTGAAGGAAGGATTCATATTGCCCCGTTCGATTTCACCGATAAATTTATAATCAACATCCGCCTTATTTCCCAACTTCTGTTGGGTTAATCCTTTGGTAATTCTCAGAGTGCGAATTCGCCTGCCAAGAAGAATGCTATCGGGGTCTTTAGTCTTTTTCATATTTATTAATTTATCGGTAAATCCATTCATATGAAACCGTATAAATACGTTATTATGACTTGACAATCTTAATATATTAGGTATATTCGGATGCAACTTTATAAAATACGTGACTTTTCATGTATCAACGCCATTCTTTTTGGTGAAAGGCGTTTTCCCATTACAAAAAGAAACTGAATAAAAGAAAAGACGCTTTGGATGAAAAGAATTTTTGTTGTTGCTCTCGCATTGTCTTTTTTTTCGGTCGGTTTTGTTAACGCCGAAGAAAAACAGAATACAGAAGGATGGAAGCCGACTGCGGAATTTACTTTAGATGTCCGCAACGCATATATTGACGAGTTCTCAGGAAATGCTTTGTTCAGGAAGACCGTTCTGATGCAATCGGCAATTATCGGTGTCGAAAAAAAAGCCACCGGTTTTTACGTTCAGGCGAAAAATTTCACTCCCAGCGAAAAAGAACTGCGGGAGACTGATTTTTATGCGGGTTTCTATACTGAAGCGGTCGGAATAAAAATAGATGCCGGATACGCATACTATTGGGAGCGGGAGGATTCTGCGATAAATTTTCATGCCGTATACGGCACCGTTGTTTTCCCGTCGTGTGTTTGGCAGATCACTCCTTTTTTTAACGCGGAATACAGATTTGCGGAAAAGAAAGATGCCGATGAAGACCTCAACGGGTTTTTGTATTACGGAGGTTTAAGAAGAGAGTTCAAGATTTACGAGCGCATGAATCTCATGACAGAAATCTCTCTCGGCGGAAACACGGGAATCTACGGGATGGCAGCGGAAAACTTGAGTTTTGCCCGTGAGAAAATTGAATTCAACATTTTTCTCATGGATCAATTGAAGCTCATACTCGGCGCGATGACCCAACAAAACATGGGCAAAGAAGAAGGCATGGCTTCCGACACAGACAGGCTTTTTGTCACGGCGGCGATTTCCATAACTATATAATAAAGCGGATTATATCGAAGGCATTTAGTGAAAAAATTGCTCGAAAACAGCCAGCCCGACGGAATTCATTTTTTAATTGAGTTTCTCGGATGCGACGAAAAACAAATTGACAGGGTGCTTTTTTGGAAAAAGACTTTAAAAAAAGGCGCTGATTCTGCCGGTATCTCTGTCATTAATGATCACTTTTACAGATTTGACCCGCACGGTGTCACTGGCTTCCTGCTTTTGGCTTCCTCTCACGTGTCTGTCCATACTTGGCCGGAATACAAATACGTGGCTTGTGACGTATTCAGCTGTTCTTCCCAGAAAAAAACAAAAATATTTGTCGATTATCTGATGGCAAAGGTTTCTCACGAAAAAGTCAATGTAAAAGTACTCAAACGCGGTTACAAATTCTTTAACTTTCAAAAAATCATCAACAACAAAAACGCTTTCGTTATTCCTGTTTACAGCACCGGGAAAGAAATGAAAATCAAAACGAAAAATATCATCGGAAAAATCAAATCGAATTTTCAGGATATTTTATTCTTGGATACTTATGATTATGGCCGATGCTTGATTATTAACGGAATTATGCAGTCATCTGAAAAAGATCACGAAATTTACGATCAAACTATTCTTGAACCATTACAAAAAAAGGACAGGAAAATATTAATTTTAGGTGGTGGCGATGGTTATGTTGCAGAAATGGCTCTAAAACTGAATCCAAATTTAAAGATTAACATTGTTGATTTGGACATGGAGGTTATCAAAGGTTGCGAAAGATATTTAAATCAAGAAATATTTAAAAATAAAAGGGTTTGTGTGCATATAGAAGACGCATTATTCTACTTAAAAAAGACTGCTAAAGGTAATGACAAATTTGATGGAATAGTTTGTGATTTGACTGACGAGCCAAGCGCTAAAAATAATCAAAAAGATTTCAGTAAATTCTACGAGGAAATTATAAGCCTTTCTAACACTGTTCTTAAAAAGCATGGATGGATCAGTATGCAAGCGGGAGCATCTAAAACAGTATTCGAACATCTTGATGAAGTTTCGATACTTAGCAAAATACTAGACAAGGAATTCAAAAATATTACCCGCAAAGATCTTCTAATTCCAAGTTTTGGAGAGAAAAACGCATTTCTGTTTGCTAATAGAAATGCAGA
>Ga0153915_10001889_pt1 | contig 19294 bp, 13 predicted proteins | sample Opewatmetagenome_2_FD_107003 | JGI IMG/M metagenome (GOLD analysis project Ga0153915, IMG submission 107003) | Freshwater wetland microbial communities from Ohio, USA - Open water 3 Core 3 Depth 3 metaG | ecosystem: Environmental > Aquatic > Freshwater > Wetlands | place: USA: Ohio, Lake Erie...
GCCGGCTGGCTGATTGACAAATATGGACCGAAAAGGCTGATGATGGCAGGGGTGCTTATGATGGGAATTGCGCTCATCGGATTAAGTTTTGCTGACTCGCTCGGACTTTTTTACCTCTTCTACGTTTTCAATGCACTCGGATATGTTTGTGGCGGTCCACTGCCCTGCCAGGTACTGATCTCGAGGTGGTTTGATAAGAATCGCGGAAAGGCAATGGGCATTGCCTACCTTGGGATAGGAGCCGGAGGAGCAATAGTCCCAAATGTTGCAGCGGTCCTTGAAAAAAACTTTGGGTGGCATAATTCGCTTGCTGCGTTGGGTGTTTTGGTCGTCCTGATTGCATTCCCGATGGTTTTCTTCATAAAGGGATCTTCATCATCAGTGGCCTTCCAGGCACAAAAAGAACCATCAGTTCCCATAAGGAGCATTCTGACAAACAGAAACTTTTACCTCCTGGCAATTGGAAGCATGTGTGCCATAGGTGTGGTAGGAGGTGTAAACCAGCATTTGAAACTTTACCTGCGTGACTTTGATTTTACACAGTTTCAGGCCGCTCATATTATTTCGCTCGTATTGTTGTCAAGCCTGGTGGGAAGAGTGCTGATGGGCTGGCTTGCAGATTTGTTCCACCGCAAATATGTGATGATCCTGATTTATTTGATAGTAGCGATGGCTGTTCCACTCTTGCTGATCCCTGATTTTCCGGGCCGCATCTACATTTTTGCAGTTATTTTCGGGATCGGGCTTGGAGGCGATTATATGATCATCCCCCTGATGGCAGGTGATCTTTTTGGTATACGTGCCCTGGGCAGGACGATGGGAATAATTCTTGTCGCTGATGGAGTAGCCGAGTCTCTTTTTCCAATGTTCCTGGGTGCAATGCACGATATTCATAAAAACTATACGCTGGGCTTTATAATACTGATATGCGTTGCTATTACGGGCGCATTAATAGTATCTTTTCTTCCAAAAAGCAGGAAAGCGCCAGTATAAAAATTAAAATGTAAATTCACGATTAATCCTCAAAACCGGATTATTTATTGGTGTTAATATCGTATTTATTTAATATTTAACTATTTACCCATTCCATGAAAGAAAAATATACCTACACTTCCTGGCAGTTGACAATGATGGTCCTTTTTCGTTTTCTGATCGGCTGGCATTTGTTATATGAAGGATTTTCGAAAGTAATCACACCGAACTGGACATCATTCAGTTTTTTGAAGGAATCAAAATGGATACTTGAAGGCTTTGCAGGATGGATCACTTCACATGCTGCCGTTTTAAGCATTGTAGATTTCCTTAATACATGGGGACTTATCGCGATCGGGCTGGGATTGGTCCTCGGTCTGTTTACCAGGATAGCAGCATTTTCAGGCGCCGCATTATTATTTATTTACTATCTGAATAATCCCCCCCTTGTGGGACTTGAATATAATCTGCCCTCAGAGGGAAGCTATCTGATAGTCAGCAAAACTCTTATTGAGGTGGCTTCACTCCTTGTGATTGCAGTCTTCCCGACAAGTCCTGTCTTTGGACTTGACAGGTTCATTTTTTTAAGAAAAGACGATAAGAAAATAAAGAACGAAACAGAGGCATAAAATGATGAAAAAAAAGAATTTACAGAATGGTCAGGATAAAGAAAACAATACTGGTGAAAAGAAATCCAATGTTAAAAGAAGGACTTTATTAAAAGCTCTTGCAGGCATTCCTGTTCTGGGTGTTTTCGCTTTTGAGTTATTTAATAAACGATCATACGATCTGGAAAAGAAAAACAGGATCCTTAAAGAACTGGAACTGGATAATCTGAACGTTCCTGTAATTAAGCCTTCATCGGGTGATAAACGGGATCTGCTTCGGGTCGGATTAATCGGTTTCGGTAACAGAGCGGTTTCACACGCGAACGGATTGGGTTATATGCATCCTGAAGATGTTGAAAAACGCAAATCAAACGGAACTCTCGAAGACTGGCTCGCACAGGAGGACCTTAATATTGCATTGACTGGAATATGTGATGTATTTGACCTTCATGCAGATCGAGGACTCGCGACAGCTCGCAATATATTACGTCCTGGAGGAGGCAAGGCAGCTGACCTTCCCGTTAAGCGTTATCGTACTTACCAGGAGATGATTGAGGATAAAGCTGTAGATGCAGTAATGATAGCGACGCCTGACCACAATCACGCACCAATTGCTGTCGCAGCGGCCAGGGCTGGTAAACATGTTTATTGTGAAAAAGCACCCTGCCATTCCGAGGAACAAATGAATGATGTCTATAATGCGGTCAAAACCAGTAAAATAGTTTATCAATTGGGCCATCAGGTTCCACAGAGCGTTGTTTTCCAGCAAGCCAGGGACATAATAAAAAAAGCTATTCTGGGAAAGATTACACTGATAGAAACCACAACAAACCGGAATACTGCAGACGGAGCCTGGATCAGGCATCTGGATGCAAATGGCAATCCGAAACCTGGAGATGAGAAAACCATTGACTGGGGTCAATGGCTGGGGCCGGCACCCAGGGTGCCGTTCAGTCTCGACAGGTTTTATAACTGGACAAAGTTTTTTGATTACGATATCGGACTTATAGGACAACTGTTCACCCATGAATTTGATGCAGTCAACCAGCTCCTTCGTATTGGCATTCCGCGGTCCGTCGTTTCATCAGGTGGAATCTATTACTGGAAAGATAACAGGGAGATGGCAGATCTGCTTCAATGCGTTTTTGAATATCCTGACCATGAACTTACTCTCCTCTACAGTGCCAGCCTTGCCAGCAGCCGGAACAGGGGCAGGGTGTTCATGGGACATGATGCGTCGATGGAGCTGGGAGATGCCATAAATATAACTGTCGATGGTGATTCAACACGGTATAAGAAACAGATCGATGCAGGAATTATGGATCCATCGGGACCAATGATATCATTCAATCCAAACCTTGGCAAAATAGATGCTGTTACCTCGGCAACCGAGAAATACTACGCCGCAAGGGGGTTGACTACAACAAATATCAATGGACGACAGGTTGATGTTACTTATCTTCATATCAGGGAGTGGATTAACTGCATCCGGAACGGGGGGATACCCAGTGCAAACATAGAAATGGCTTTTGATGAGGGGATAACATGCATGATGGCACACAAAGCCTATGTGGAAAAAAGGCGGGTTGAGTGGGATCCGGCTAACAGAAAAATTGTTTAGACTATCCCAGTTTAGGTATCACAGTCCAGCTGTCTATCAGGAGAGCCATTTGCTCAGATTCTCCGCTACAAATGCATCGTCGTTGAGTTCAGGGTAAGCAGAGTATACCCTTTCGATCTCTGATTTTTGTCCGGAGGAAAGTCTTTCATGCTTGTCGAGAGTCCACAAACCCTCAAGCAGGCCTTGCCGGCGCAAAACTTCATGGAGGCCAACAATACAGCCTTTGTAATTATTAGCGGCGTCAAAGAACGCGGCATTGCAGTCAGTAATCCTATGAGCGAGGATCATCGTCCGTTTGATATCATGATCAAATTCACCGCTGTGGACATCATTAAGAAGTTTTACTGCAGTGCGTGTCCATACTGCCCAGTGGCCAAGCAACCCCCCTGAAATTCGCTTGCTTACGATCTTTCCTCCATAAGGAATTCTGTATTCGGAAAGAAGATCAACCAGGATGTTATCGTCATTTCCGGTATATAACGCAATTTCGCTTGCCCTGCCTGATTCAATGACGCCCCTTACGACATCGAGAGTCTGATACCTGTTAAACGGTGCTATTTTAATGGCAACAACGTTTTGTATCGCTGCAAATTCACGCCAGAAATCAATGTCAAGTATTCTTCCCCCCGCGGCTGGCTGAAGATAGAAGCCAAAAATCGGAATGACTTCCGCGATCGCATGGCAGTGCCTTAAGATTTTACTGTTTGGAGAATCCTTAAAGGCCCCCAGTCCAAGCAGGGCGGCGTGATATCCATACTTTAAAGCTGTATTCGCCTCTTTCAAAGCCTGGTCTTTTTTGCCAATCACACCTGCTATACGTATAACCTGATTTCCTGTTAACAAGGTATACCTGCTGAATTCTTCTGCTGCAATCTCCAAAAGCGGAGAATAGAGATTAATTTCCGGAGATCGTATTGCAAACTGGGTTGTATGGACACCGACAGCTACTCCTCCTGCCCCGGCATCGAGATAGTATCTTATAAGTGTGCGCTGCCGGCGTTCATCCAGCTTTCGTTTTCTGTTTAAAGCAAGAGGAAGGGCGGGAATCACAGCACCACTGACCAATGCAGATCTGACATCTTCAGGTATCGGCTTAATCATTTTCTGCTTATTTATTAATATTTACCGTCCCTTACTTCAAAATGCGTCGGTTTGCCGAGCAGTCTCCCGTCATCTTCCAGCCAGCCGGCTACCCATTTGATTACCTGTGATACAGGTACCTTCGGCTTGCCAAAAAGTCTGAACGCTTCTGCAGCGTTGCTGAGGAGTGCTGTTTCAGCTTCAGTGTTCAGGAACCGGGGCTTCATCCCGAGAAGCTTGCCGAACTCATTGGCAACCTCATGAACCGATAGAATTTCCGGACCTGTCACATTAAGAATTTTAGCAGGACTCAGAGTGTGTTCAAGGGAACGGAGAACAAAATCATTAACATCACCCTGCCATATGACGTTGAAATATCCCATTGCGAGGTCAACCGGAAGATTGTTTTTCACTTTGAGAGCAATGTCTGTCAGAACGCCGTAACGCATTTCAACAGAATAGTTTAAACGTATCAATACTACCTGGGTACCGTGCTTGATGCTCACATATTCAAACATCCTTTCCCTGCCCAGACATGACTGGGCATATTCGCCTGCCGCATCGGGCATATCGGTTTCAACTGACCCGCCCGAAGCTACCTGTACAAAAGGATATACACATCCTGTCGAAAATGCAACGATCCTTGAATTGCTGAAATGTGAGGCGACAAGGCCGGGCAGCAGTGAGTTGACCGCCCAGGTCAGGGGAAGATTATCAACTGAACCGAATTTCATTCCTGCCAGAAAGAAAACATTCCTCAGTGGAGGAAGAGTATTCAGAAACTGCACATTAAGTAGATCGCCATGAATAGTTTCAATGCCAAAGCTTTCCAGGTTTTTTTGCTGATCCGGGGAATCAAAAAGTGCCACACCTGTTATGCGTTTTTTGACTCCAGCTAAATCACAAGCTCTTTTTGCCATTCTTGCCAGCGAGGGCCCGATCTTACCCGATACCCCAAGAAAGATCAGATCTCCATCGATACGAGAGAACATTTCAACAGTTTCGGCACCTGGTCTGGATAACAGTTCATCCAGATCTTCTTCATTGCCTATCTTATCAACATATTTTGCCATCTATCATCCTCTGAACGTTATTGGCTGGTTCTTTTTCAAAATCATAGCTTTGTTATGCTAACCGAAAAGCTGTAGATAATGCTCTGATGATCTGAGTATACCGCCGCTCTTATCATAAAAATCCATGTCAAGACTGAACAGGCCGTCTTTTGACTCCATCCATGATGCGCCGGGGTAGGGGCAATAACTTACCAGTTTCTTCCAGTTCAGGTAATTCTGATGCCCGTTAGATTCGAGCAGCCCCATTTCATTTAAACCAGGGAACGGAGCAAGGCGTGCGGCAACATTTTTATTCCAGTCAACAAGGACCGGAATACAGGTCAGGTCCGCAAGGAAGCACGGGATGTTGTTCTCGTGAGCAACTTTGGCCATTTTCATTGTCATGCTCAGTGTTTTGGCAGCCGCTTTCAGAGCGATTGCCCTGTACCCCATCTGTATCCGTCTTGTCACATCTCCGGCAGTATGGGCGCTTTCATCGGCCGCTATCCTGACTCCCAGATCACTGACATCGATTTCGGCCTCTTCGGGAAACGGTTCCTCTACCAAAGCAATCTGATCGAACATACCTATTTTTCTGGCATGATCAAGGAGCTTTTCAAGGGTATCCTTTTTCTCATATCTCCCATTGGCATCGAAATAATAAGGGATGCGTCCGTTTAATGTATGCTTCGATTCCCTTTGTCCGATCAGTTTATGAATGGCTTCAATACGGGCTTTGTCACCTTCGAGCATTTCTTCCTGGGTTCCAGGGCGTCCTATTTTGATTTTCATAAAAAAGTAGCCCTGGTCAACCGCCTGGGTTATTTCTTCAAGTGGTACTCCATAAGCCATCAGGGGGGCATGTGCAACGTACCGAAGATGATTTTCAAATACCTGCCGGTATTCCTGAGGGATCATTTCATCAAAATTCCTGTACCCATTCTCGAGGGCATAAATCATCCACAGAGCATTGTCAAGCGCCACAAGGGAACTTAATGTGAATGTCATTCTCAGGTTTTGCCTGCCCGTTATGGTTTGCCCGTATTTATGCACATCCATCAGTATTTTATCCAGAAGCTCAATGGGATTTGTGAAGGACTGCCCGCTTATTTGCTGCAAAGCATAATCAAGTGTTTTTATGACCAGCATGTTCCCTTCAACTTCAGAATGGGTTGAAAACACATTTATATCGCTCCATGCAAGACCGTGGGTCTGCAATCCTACGTTTCTGGACCCACTATTGGTTTCAATCAAGGCAGCTGATTGCCATAATTCATTTACGTAAACACCCTTAAATCCGAGGGGTCTGATAAGTGGTTCCCTCTCAAACGCAGACCTGCCTGATTTTACAGTGATCTTACTTCGGCCGGGCCGGCATGCAGGGTCTGGCTGGAAAACACCTCCTGACAGCGCCGCGGCACACGCCATGGCAGAAGTTTTAACAAAATCCCTTCGGGAATGCATAGGCCAGGATTAAAGTTTCCATGGTTTACGATACTCGTAATGAAGCAGTTTATTCGCTGCTTCTGAATTGGTCACGATTTCTTTTTCAGGGTCCCACTGAAGTCTTTGATTTACCTGCATCGATATTGTTGCCAGGTGAGCCATGTTTGTAGAAAGATGTCCGTCTTCGAGGGAACATAAAGTTGTTTTTCTTGATTTTATACAATCGAGAAAGTTACGGACAAGATTGGCAGTAGGTTCTTCGTAGCTGCCATCGGCCAGTCTCCCCTTGCCAGCCGATTCAATTTTAAATTCTTCAGCTTCCATCAGTTTGTCCCATGTCTGGAACTGCCCCCTTTGTGCCGGATCAACTTTATAAGCACCGGATGCCTGGGCATAAAGGATCCCCTTGGTCCCCCGGAATTCCAGCATCCCGTATGGCATAGATCCTCCGGAAGAAGCCTCAAGAGTACTGTAAGTCAGAATAGTTCCGGAAGGGAATTCGAAGATTGTATGCATGGTATCCGGTATAGTACGATCATCATCAAGAACTTTCTTTCCTCCGAGGGTAGTTATGGAAACAGGTGCCTTTTCGTTCAGCAACCAGCGGAACAGGTCGAGAAAATGAACTCCCTGATTGGCGATCTGATTATCATATTCTTCCCACCAGCGGAACATATAGGGCGCTATGTTATACTGGTATGGTCTGAAGGGTTTAGGGCCGAGCCACATATCCCAGTTGAAATCCTTTGGTGGTTCTTCAGGTTTCATCTTGCCGATTCCGCCCGGATACATATTAGAGGCATAGCCTCCGTTTGCGAAAGTCACCTTTCCGATCTTTCCTGCCGGGATCTCTTTTGCCAAATTGTGAAAAGCATTTGTCCCGCGCCGGCTCAATCCAACTGTGACAACCTGTTTGCTCATCTTCCAGGCATTTATCATTGACCTGCCTTCAAAAACAGTCTTGGCAAGTGGTTTTTCAACAAAGACATCCTTCCCGGCTTTTATTGCTTCAATAGTCATGATGGCGTGCCAGTGATCCGGGGTGGCAATACACACAGCATCAATATTCTTATCATCTAGCAATCTCCGGTAATCGGAATATCTGACTACTTTGTTCGGAAAAGTCTCATCCATTTTCGGGACCAGGTTTGCAAGCTTCTGAATATACCTTGGCTCAACTTTTGAGTAATCGCGGTTCAGGTAAGGCTCATATACATCGCACAATGCTGCCACCTCACAGTCAGGTTCGGCCATGAATAACTTCAGAACCTGTGATCCGCGGTTACCTACGCCGATGAAGCCAGTGCGTATTTTTTCGTTTGCCCCCATTACTCTGCCATAACCGGCTGCGCTAAGAGTTGTTGCTCCTACAGTTATTCCTGCTGTAGCTATTCCGGCTTTAGCAATGAATTCTCGCCGGGTTGTAATGTTGCTTCTTTTTTTCATAGCGATAAGTTTGAATATCAATGCTTTCTCAATAAGTGAATTTGTTTTTACGTATCGGTTTCGTTGCTGTCAACCAAAGATAAGAATTCCTTTCGCCGTATTATTCCACTCTGAAGTATTTTCTGACAGAAATTAATTTGCCGTCCGATGTAATTCCCTGCACGTTAATTAAATAATCAGATACAACATCTGAGGTCCAGAACTCCACCGTTAAGTAACCTTCTTTACCAGGTTTTACTGATGGATTCCAGAAAAGAGTATTTCTGAAATCGGGAATGGTACTGTTCTTCATATCATTGGAAGAGTATACAGGCGAGACAAACGAAATGACCGGCTCCACAACCCGGTACGGCAATCTGATCATATAGTCAGGCACTGAAATAGCGCTGAAATCAGCTGACCTGGTAATTACATTTAGAATGCCTGAAAGAGAATACCTTCCGACAAAATATTCTTCTTTGATAATATCAATCTTTTCAACAATTGCAGGATCAAGCTCTGCTATTATTGAGGGATCATTAATTTTAACACCGTCCAAAAACAAATCCGGCGATAGTTCATAACGACTGTCGTAAATACGGTCAGCTATCAATATTTCATAGCCGGAATCCTTCTTCTTCAATGAAACATGGGGCAAGAGTTCAAAAAAGACCTCCTTCATTTCAGGCAGAGTTACATAATCTGCCATTATCAGCTCAATATCCGGCTTTCCATAGAACCTGAGCGGCCTAAGTGGTAAAACGAACGGAACCAAAGTGTCACCAATATCAGAAACTCCGTAAATCTTCCTTACCTGATAATTGACACTCCAGTCTGAGATATAAGCAGGTACCGGTCTCATGATCGAATCAACCGGCGATTCAGTCCGGAGGTATTGGTCATAAAAGGGCGATTCAATAATAATTTTATGCTTTTTACTGGCATCATCCGGCATGAGTACAAAATCCTTCAAATCTTCATCAATATGAATATTAAATATGAAATTCCCTTCATCATCCGTATTCGCATACTGAAATCCTGCCTCCCTTCCAGGCATACATAATAAAACGAATTTGGATGAAACTGGAGTAGATTTATCGCCGGGCAGCAGCTTTCCGTAAAAGTAATGATCCTCCTTTTCAGCTGCGTATTTACACTGAGGCAAATTACCTGACAGGATTGTTTCCCAGTTAATCCAGTTGCTTCTGGCATCCAATAGGATACTGTCAATGATTTCAGGAGGGATTTCACTGATCTTTCTGGATCTTAAAACATTCTGCGGAATAAAGCCGAATTCGGTACCTAAAACCATATAGTCATCCAGATCCGGGAAATAATTATCGTTTATCGCAGGTGCAACTGATACACTGATATTAGCATTATTTACAGCAGAGGCTGTTGAATTTCCGGCGTCAATTTCCAAAGCAATTTTTTCCCTTTCTTTAAATGTGGTTTTGGATTGAAGGGTAATCGACAGTTTATCCGCGGCAGGATTAAAAGTATATCTTTCACATACCGGCTGAACCTTTGAGTTAAGAATTGTTATCTGGTTAACTCCGGGAGTCATTGATACCCTTGGAAAAGTGATAATTGCATTTCCCTCAGTTATCATCTCAGATCTGATAAGGTCAATTTTCCCATGGGTCTGAATGACGAGATAAAAAAGATTCCCGTTTTCGGCACTGTAGTTTTCATCCGCAGAAACAGATATTTCTAAAATATCCGGCCTTTGATTATTAATTCTCATTGTTATTCCGGAATTGGCATTCAATGGAATGGATTTAGTATTCATTCCTTTAACGGCTGGTTTGCCTGCAGGTTTTCCTTCAGTAAATTTTTTATTATTTATTGCATTATAAATCTTTATATCCTTTGTAAAGCAATTGGAAGGAAGAAAATTTTTCATCCAGTTTGTGTATGCCCTTATTGTATATGTCCCGGAACTTAATGTATCCGGAAGGTGTATTTCTCCGGGACCAAAACCTTTATTAAGAAGGATCCTCTTCTGGGCAACCGGCCGGTTTTCGGCATTCAACAGCTCAAAATATGCTATCCTGCTATTTATTGATGGCTCAAAACTTTGCCTGTCGATCAAATAAACATTAAACCAAAGATCTTCTCCTGAAATATATTCTTCCCTGTCAGTGTGGATAAAAATTTCCTCCCATGGAACCGTTGCCGTGTACTTCTGAAATCTCTGCCTGATGTAATCCGGTACATTATTCGGGATCTGACACCAGGTACTCCTGATTATCAGTGAAAAAGCAAAAAGCAGAAGCAATGGTTTTATCTTTTTTCTCATAAAAAGAGTTCTCAAATAATTCTTTATTTATCATCTTCCCAGAAAGGAGGTTTTTTATTTGAACCCCTTGTCGTACAATCTGCACAACCTTTTTTGTCAGTTACGATCCAAAAAGGAACGGCATGATCTAAATGATCTTCAAGTATCCAGACCGATACTCCCAATCCTTCCGGAGTAGGGGTAAAAACCGTGCCTGTTATGCAATTGTTGTACATGTCGATAATACCTTCAAAATTATCTTTGATAAAAATCCTTCTGAAAGATTTTGCGGAGACACTGAAATAACCAAGAACTTTTTCAGAAGGATTTTCCACACTCATCATGTTGCCGGGGATTGAAGAAGGAATAATATCATAAAGGCCTCCCGCATTGACAGTCAGATTTTGCATTTTCTCCCAGTAGATAAATTCGTCTTCGTTCAGGGAATATTGATTCACAAGTATACTGTATTTCCTCTTAAGCCGATCGGTAATGTTTGTAATAAAAGTTACCGGTTGGCGGATTATCCGTGCCTCATCGAATGCTGCAGTACTTTTGATATTGATAATGCCTGAAGATTCTGATATCCAGCATGTCCTGTTCGCCACGAAGTACGGCAGCCTGAACTCCCATATCTCAGAATAATCCCATCTGTAAAACTTGCAATTATCAGACGGATCATAGGTATCTAGATAGATCTGGCAACCGTCAATTCCATGATAAAAGCCTTCCCTTTCCTTTATAACAGTTTTTTCATAATAAACACTGTCAATCGGAGGAACAGGCTTCATCTCCATAGGGATCGACTCATAATTCCCTCCATTTACTGTTCTTATTTGCAGAGTATATGTCCTTCCGATTTCGCCTTTAAAGGTGGAAGAGTCTGTAATGTAAATACCCACATAAACCTCTCTTAAAACGCTGGTATTTCCAAGATCATCCGAAATATTGACTATGCAACCGGTGACCGGGTTTGCTTCACTTTTTTTTCCGAAGGGAAGCGATCTTGACAGCTTTATCGTGTCGGCTCCCGGTTGATCAGTTATTAATCCCTCAACAACAAGCAGTTCCTTTTGCTCATTAATGACAGGCAAATATTCTGTAACGCAGCTGTCAGCAATAAGCATTAATGAAAAAAGGAGATACCGGAGCGGTAATTTGATCGTCCCGTATCTGATTTCTGATTGCTTAAGTGAATCCGTATATTTCAGAATATTAATCATTTGTTTTTTTATTTCAACGTCCGGCTCCATATCGTGTCTAAAAGTCAAAGCTGAAAGTTACAGACGGAATAGCCCTCGCAAAAATTGACATTTTGTAACCCTTGTAAATATCGCCCTCCTTTTTAAAGAATATTGAATAAACATTTTGTCTGCCAAGCAGGTTATACACTGAAAATGTCCAGTTCGGATGTGCAATCTGCCTCAGCCTGAGACTTCCTCCTATCTTCAGGGAAAGATCAAGACGCGAATAATCCGGAATTCTGTATTTATTCCTGTCGGAATAATGTACAAGTACATCATTGTACATAATGTATGTGGCAACAGGAAAAGTAATGGGCCGCCCTGTGCTCCATGTATAGTTTCCGGCGAAGCTGAATCGGCGCGAAAGAAAATAGTTAATAGTAACGAACAGATCGTGAGGTTTATCAAAGTTTGCAGGAAACCATTTTCCTTCATTAATGATCTCCTCCCTGATGTTAACCGGGCTTTTGATAAATGTCCTGGCGTAAGTATAACCTATGCTGAAATGAAGCTTGCCTTCTGTTCTCTTTAATAAAAGTTCCACACCATACGCCTTTCCCTTAACATTTACGATCTCTTGTTCAATCCTGTCATTCATTATAAGATTTGCACCTCCCTTAAAGTCAGCCATGTCTTTTAACATCTTGTAATATACTTCTACAGAAGTCTCAATGCTGCTATTGGCCAGCATCTGGTAGAAACCCAAAGCAAACTGATCTCCAACCTGGGGCCTGATGTTATAGTCGCTTAATTTCCACGTATCAGTTGGTGAAATTGAGGTTGTATTAGAAAGAAGATGAAGGTACTGTCGTGTCCTGTTATAATTTATCTTGAGTGAATTGTTTTCTGAAGTTTTGAAGTTCAGCGAAATTCTCAGCTCAGGACCAGCATACATTTTTGAAACCTCTAATGGACTGAAATTAAGGGTATCAATTATGGTAGAATTTGTTTTTGAAAAGCCTGGTTTGTAGGCCATGACTACCGATGGGCCGAGCGCATAATAAGTGGATATTCTAATTCCGGTATTTACCGACAAATATTCTGTAAGCATAAACTTATCGTCGATATATAATGAAGCTTCCAAAGCTCTCTCCTTATCAATTACATGCCGGGCAACAAGCGATGAATCATTTGCTGGCTTATATGCACCTGGCAATATTCCATAGCTGTTAAGATTGAAACCAAAATTAATCTCACTTCTTCCGTGAAACCAGTTGAAATCTGCTTTCATACTGGCACTGTTTAATTTATGCGTCAGGATAAATGATTCTGGTTTAAATTTCCGACTCGAGATATTGTATCCCGTAAAGCTGTTGTTTATTGAGAAGTCTGAAAAAAACCTGCTGCTGAAAAGATGCCGCCATCTTAAAGCGATGATATGGCTGTCATATTTGTAAACTGAATCGGAACCTAACCGAAAGGCATCATGACTGAAATAGGAAGAAGCTTCTATTTTATCAGATTTGTTAAGGTCGTAAGTTATTTTGCCGTTAAGGTCATAAAAAGATGCCTGGCTTTTATTCAGGGTTTTGTTGGGGAGAAGCCCGAAAATCCAGTTTGAATAAGTATTTCGGAAGGAAAGAATATAGCTCACAGTATCTTTTTTCAAGGGACCTTCCACCATGAAATGCGTTGTTACAGGACTTATGCCGGCACTCCCTTCAAATTCCTTTTTGTTCCCTTCCGTAGTACTGATGTCAAGGACTGAGGAGATCCTGCCGCCGTACCGGCTGGGAATTCCCCCTTTATACAAAGTTGCATCCTTTATTATGTCGGGATTAACCGCTGAGAAAAATCCGAAAAAATGTGATGAGTTATAGAGTGGTGCTCCGTACAAAAGAATTAGATTCTGGTCCGCCGAACCGCCTCTTACATTAAAACCCGCAGAACCTTCTCCGACCGATTTTACTCCCGGAACTAAAAGAATGCTGTTTACAATGCTGGATTCACCCATTGTTGTAGGTGATAACCTGAATGATGTAATATTGATCTTTTCAACACCAACTTCAAACCGCTGAAGAATCATTTTTTTCTGGGCGGAAATTACCGTTTCTTTTAAAGGGATAAGTTTGCTGGTCATTTCAATATTCATTTCTCCATCACCATAAAGGTTCAGGTTAATCGTTCTTTCCTTCATCCCGAGAAATGAAAATTGAAGTATATTAATCCCGCGGGAAAGCTTCAGGGTATAATATCCGAATTCATTTGAGACGGTTCCGATGGATAGTTTCTGATTGTAAACCGTAACTCCTGCCAACGGTTCTTTTGTATCGCTTACTGTAATATATCCCGAAATTGTTGCTTTCTCCTGCTTATTCCTGTCAGCAGGATTTCCTATTTCCACAAATGTGTTTCCGGTCTTCTGCCTGTTCTCTTCCCGGTCTGAATAATCTGAGGGTGCAATGAAACTAGCCTCCTTTTTATCAGGTACATCTGAGATTTTAACCTCAAAGTTTTTTGTAAGTACTACATTTCCATGCTTATCTATATAATAAAAGACCGATGTTCCCAGGAAAAGATTATTAAGCACATCCGGTAAACTAAAGCTATCCGGATAAATTCCCATTTTCAGATTTTTCACCCACTCTTCTTTATAAAAGAATTTGACTTTAAGGAGCGGTTGAGTGATTGAGGCAAATTCCTTAAATGACAGATCCCTGTAACCTGAAGGTAACCACTTGTTTTCCTGGGCCTCTGCCTTAAAGGTTAATGCCAGGACTAAAAGCATGATAGGGACCTTGATATTCATATGAGATCCATTATCTCTGTGTTTCCAGATAACTGAGAACAGGAATAAAACTCTCAGGATAATCTTTTGAAATCGTTATATTATTCTTATTTATAAAGTTCCTGATTGAAGCCTTATCCCCGCTTAAAAGCTTTACCAGGTCATTTTTACTGCTTACAGGATAAGGTACTCCATTCCTGAAAAGGTATATCTTGTTTATCTGATAGAATTTATCATACTTTCCCTCATCGGCAAGCTTTCCGATTTTTTTAACATACTTGACATAAAGGGAATATATCCCTCTGTGCAAAATATTACAGTAACCTTCCGGTCCTGACAGACTATCACCCTGAATTTTCACAAACTGATATTTTATATTATTAAAAAGCAACGAAAAGCTGTCTACCATCTCTTTGTTTAGCTGAAGTATTTTACCCGTGCTTCCTGGTGTAAGTATTTCATCTTTCAATATATCATATTTGATCATGATATTTGAAAATGTTTTGCCCCTCATTGTAACTGATCCGGTTAGAAATTCCCTCGAAAAAAGGAATTGAGTTTCCTTTACATTGGTATAAAGGTTTCGCCAGACTCTTCCGTTATAAAGAATTTGATTATCAGGAATTGTATCTACCTGTAATTCATTAAATCCGGCAAAGTCAGAATAGGCTGAACAAAGACCCGGATTACCATTTATTATCAGGAGGTTCATAAACAGAAAGCATAAAATACGGATCCGGCTCATGAACCTCCTTTTAAAATTGATTAATTATGCACCCTGAATATAACAAAAGCATTATAATCTGACTGCTTTGGATCTGTTGATTTTAGACAAATTTAACTTTTTCCACTGCAAAAAGCATTTTTAGAATCGTCGGGACGCCAGAAAATACAATCTAACTAGCTTGTTTTCAGTCTGTACCCGACATAGGTTATGGCTTTTTGATCCCGGATTGACATTCGGAATAATATTTCGTAATTTTGATATTATGCTGATCTTAGTTACAGATGATAAATCTGCCAAATTGCTCTAGTCATTAAAAAAATGAACAAATATGCAGGTTGCATTTCAGGATTTACACATAAAAGGTTCCCATTCAGAACACTGATTATCGCAATAATTACTCTGTGCCTGCTGATTATTTGTTGCAAGGACAAGCCCAGGCTAATTTTACCTGAGGGTTCTGTGGCTGGTACCATTACGCTTACGCCCTGTGTTTTCGAAACCAGGTCAGGCCGTTATAATGCTGATTGTGGCAATCTTATAGTACAGGAGAGCGAGCATAAAATTGATTCCCGTCTTATTGCCCTCCCGGTGATACGGGTACACGCCACAGATGGGGAATCCGCTGAACCGATTTTTTATCTGGCAGGCGGACCCGGACAAAGCAATATGGATTTTAAACCTCCTGACGAACTGCTTGTCAATCATGATTTTGTCCTGGTTGGTTACCGGGGTGTGGACGGATCAGTTAAGCTTGATTGTCCGGAGGTAAACCGGGCCATAAAAGGCGTGGGAGGCGATCTTTTAAGTGCTCCTTCACTTTCAGGTCTGAGTACCGCATTCAGGCAATGCGCTGACCGGATTAAGGCTGAAGGTATCGACCTGAATGCCTATACAATGATCGATGTGATCCGGGATCTCGAAGCAGCCCGTAACAAATTGGAATATGATCGCATAAATTTGCTCAGCCAGAGCTACGGAACACGGATCGCTCAGATTTATGCATATCAGCACCCTGATATAATTCATCGTTCAGTCATGATTGGGGTAAATCCGCCCGGGCGTTTTGTTTGGGAACCGGATACTATTGATCGTCAGATTGAATACTACGGCTTGCTGTGCGCGCACGATTCCGCCTGCAACTCCCAAACTTCCGATTTAATCCGGACCTTGAGAAACGTGATCCGTAAAATGCCCCGCCGATGGTATATTTTCCCTATTGACAAGGGGAAGGTAAAGGTAATTACCTTTGCCCTTCTGTACCACCGTAATACAGCTGCAATGGTTTTCGATACTTATTTTGCAGCCGAAAAGGGAGATCCAAGCGGGCTTGCTCTGATGACACTGGCTTATAATTTCATGTTCCCTTCCATGATTACGTGGGGGGATCTGGCTGCAAAGGCGTTAAGTGCTGATTTTGACAGCACAAGGAATTACGCCACCGAAATGGATCCGCCAAATTCAATCATAGGATCTCCTTTCTCAAAGCTTTTATGGAGTCTTGGAGACTGGCCAACAGCTCCCATCCCTGAGGAATACCGCAAAACACAATACTCAAATGTGGAAACTCTGATGGTAAGCGGGAGTATCGATTTTTCAACTCCGGCTGTCTTTGCTGCCAAAGAGCTGCTGCCTAAGCTGCCAAACGGGAAACAGATAATCCTGGCAGAAATGGGACATACGGGAGACCTGTGGAAAGTCCAGCCGGCTGCAACCATTCACATGCTTAAAAGCTTTTATGATACAGGTATAGCTGATAATTCTTTATATACTTACGCCCCAATGGAATTCGGGGTAACCTGGGGTTTCCCAAAAATTGCCAAAATCGCGGTGGGTTCATTAATTTTGATAATCCTGGGCTTATCATGGTTGATATGGTTTATCATCAGGCGGATCCGGCGCAGGCTTCATCATTTTATCCCTTAGAGGCTTAAAAGGATTCCCCGGATTCCAGTTTGGAAATTCTTTTGAGATACTGAGATTATAACCAACCTCAAAATAGACCCTGATATCATCGATCATACCTTCAAAATTCCATTTCCCGGGGTCGTAATTATCAGATGGTTTATGGTAATGTTCCATTATCCATTTGTCCCTTTCGGCCATGCCCCATTCCTTTCCATGTTCAACATTGTCAATCCCTCCCGAAAGGTCTAAAGCTGGTACTCCTGCCTTCGCGAAGCTGAAATGGTCAGAACGGAAATACCCGCCCTTTTCAGGCTGGGGATCAGGAACTGCATACCTGTCGTATTTTTTCAGTACACCCTTCACATAATTGTCAAGTTGCGAATATCCATACCCGATAATAGTCATGTCTTTTGTCGCCCCTGAAATATTCAGGGCGTCCATATTAATTACGGCTGCAGTTTTTGACAGAGGGAAAAACGGATGTTCGACATAATATTCACTCCCGAGCAGTCCTTGTTCTTCTGCTGTGACAGACAGAAACAATATTGAACGGCTTTGTTTTTTTGGAAGCTTTGTAAAAGCCTTAGCAATCCCGAGAAGCGCTGCTGTTCCTGTTGCATTGTCGACTGCCCCATTAAAGATTGAATCGCCCTTTAATGCGGGATTAACTCCCAGGTGGTCCCAATGAGCAGTGTAGATGATATACTCGTCCGGTGTGCCGGTTCCCGGCCAGATCCCGGCTACATTATTTGATTTTGTGTAATCTGTCCGGGTCTTAAAATTTGCAGAGGCGTTGAGGTGCATATCAACCGGTTTAAAGCCGCGTTTTGCTGCTGCCTGCAGTGACTGGTCATAATCAATGCCGGCAGATTCAAAGATTCTTTTTGCTGCCTCAGTTGTTATCCATGCCTTAAGCTTCAGATCTGACCTGGAGATATCGTTATCTTCAAGATAGAACTGAGGGCCTGAAAAGCTGTTCTGGACTACACCCCATGGATAGGCTGCTGCACCTGTTTCGTGGATGATTATTGCGGCTGTGGCACCTTCACGGGCCGCTTCCTCATACTTATAAGTCCATCGTCCGTAATAGGTCATTGCTTTTCCTGTAAAGAGGGCAGTGTCTCCGGTTGCATATCCGGGATCATTTATCAGCATCAGGACAGTTTTACCTTTAACATCGAGCCCGGTATAGTCATTCCAGTTGTACTCAGGGGCATTTATTCCATATCCGACAAAAACAATTTCGGAATTGTCAATTTGTACATTATCAGTGATTTTGGAAGTATTTCCGATAAATTCATCATGGTATTTAAGACGGATTTTGCTTTTCCCGCCGGAAATATTCAGGCTCATTGAAGTATCAGCAGTGATTTTCACAAGCGGAACCTCCTGGAAATAGGATCCTTTATATGCGGGTACCAACCCTATCTTTTTAAACTCTCCCGCAAGGTAATTTATGGTTTTTTCCTCACCTGCCGTTGCAGGAAACCTCCCGCGAAAATCATCCGAAGCAAGCACTGAAATATCCTTTTTCAGTTCATTTGCGGTGATGCTTTCCAAAGAGGGTCCTAAATTGTTATTTTCTACATTGCAGCTCGCGATACCTGAAATAATAGATAATATTAAAAGGCGATTTTTTAGTGACATAACAGTGTTATTTTAATTATTTACCTGAAAAACATAACAAATGCTGTAAAGTTTAAAAATAGATAAATTACCTGAAGATCTTTTTCAACAAATGAATTTAAGAAAGATGATAATTGAACCTGCCGACGGTCCAAATAATGAGTTTATCGAAAAATTGTACGTAAAAAATTATCCGGAATGGTTTATTAACCACCTGTAGAATAATAGCGGAAAAAGTAGCCAGGCAGGCTGAAATGATCAAATTTTATTTTGGAGATATTATCATTTCATCACAATCATTGAAATCACAGATATTATTATTCTTCCTGAACTGTATTCTTCTGTGAGCTATTGATAAACACTTTATGTAGCTATCAATATTTACAACTTTAGCTGGATTTTTAACGACCAGGGGTATCACCCCGATCTCCTGAAAACCATTTTTGTCCTCGTATCTTGTTTCACAGACATAGTACATTTCTCTGTCAATCTCAATCGGATCTCCGTCAACGGGAATCTGATCAACTGTTATTTCAGGCAGATCTGTTTTATCAATGACATTAAAGGGTTTAATTTTCA